>Ga0315543_1003213_pt1 | contig 14899 bp, 11 predicted proteins | sample SalMarSW160210MG_2_FD_203098 | JGI IMG/M metagenome (GOLD analysis project Ga0315543, IMG submission 203098) | Salt marsh sediment microbial communities from the Plum Island Ecosystem LTER, Massachusetts, United States - Salt Marsh Sediment SW1601-210 ...
AACAAACCCAAACAAAGCCAATCCTTCGACTTCGCTCAGGACAGGTTTTTCGAATCGGAAAACGGAAGCTTGCCCGCCGTCAGTGTGGCGGGACAGATGCCAGAGAACAGAGGACAAATTACGGAAGTTTACCCGCCGAGGGCGGGACAGAAGACAGCTTGTCCAGCGGGCACGGCGAGCAAACTTGACATGCACCCTAATTCGGGTCATTGGGCAGATAAATGTAAAGTTGACTTTCCTTGGTTTTGCTGTTACTTTATCGCCGGTTCGATTAGGGAGTTGAATAATGGAATTATCCTGGCCAATTAAATTAAGAATCGCTGCCGTAGCTGCCACGGGGATTTTATTGATAGGTATTTTGGCCTGGCCTTTAGCGGCTCCGCACGACCCGCTTGGGGCAGTACGTTTCAGCAATTTAAGTCATTTAGGTGCAACATATTTGGTATTAATAGCTTTTTTAGTTGGTTTTATTGCCTACTTTATTTCCTGGCCATACGGCCGAGAGATAGGCGTCTTAGCCGTCCCCTCCGGTTTGGCCATTTGGGCCGGCCGCTCAGGCAGTTTGGCCGAACTAATACAGTTAAGCCCAACACTATCTCAGCGACAGGCATTATTTGCATCACTTAAATGGGAACCATTTTTCTGGCTGCTCATTATCGCCGCAGGATTTGCGGGCGTGCTTTTCGGACAAAAAATATGGTCGAGGTCTCATAAAGCTGAGACATTGGTCAAATCCAATCCTCAGCCGGCCAAATATCTAAATGTAATAGTTGCGCTAATTGGTTCAGCTTTTATAGCTCATTTTTGCATCAAAATATTAGCTCAGGACTTTACAATGTCCAATAACACACTTGTTGCTCAGCCGGCTGTTGGCCAGATTATCTTTGCTGTTTTGGTTTCTTTTGGGCTGGCAGCTTTCGTAGCCAAGAAATTTCTCAATACAAGCTATATTTGGCCCACAATTGCCAGCGTTTTAGTAACAGCTTTTGCAGTAACAACTTACGCTAAACAAGATGTATTACAGGACTTTATGGAAAGCTGGCCTGCAACTTTCTTTTCCGGTTCGGTTGTTTGCGTATTGCCCCTGCAAATGGTGGTTTTTGGCTCATTAGGCTCGATCGCTGGCTACTGGATGGCCATCCGCTATACTTACCACGGAAAACACGAACAAAAGTAACGAAAGCGAATTCAGTAAATCTTTTTTCAACTCTTTAGCTTTGCATAAATTCCTTTATTTTAGGTATTTACGCGCAAAATGTGTAATTATAGGCGTCTATTGGGTAAAGAAAACTAAAATTGGTTGTTTTCGGCCTCAAAATTAGCCGAAATATAGGTGAGTTTGATTTTTTGTCGGTCGGTTTTTTTTTGAAGAAATAAACTATGGAGCGAACAATTAGACAATTTTTCTCGTACAATATAGAGATAAGGCCTTCCGACAAAAGGAGTTAGCGATGTTGGTCCTAAGTAGACAGAGAGATGAATCGATTATGATCGGCGACGATGTTGAGATAGTTATCGTCGACGTCCGCGGGGATAAGGTCCGATTGGGCATAACGGCTCCAAGGCACATACCTGTTCACCGCAGGGAGATCTACGACGCGATTCAACGCGAAAAAGCGGAGGGAAAGGAGCCTCGAAAGCTGCCTGGCAAGACCGCACAAAAGGATCTCTCGAAGGAAGACGGGAAACAGCCTGAAAAGGGATCCGAAAAGCAACCGGAGAAAACTGCGTAGAAGGATCTTGGTAAGGAGCCCCAAAAGCAGAGTAATTAGGCAGCCGGTATTAATTCCTTACTCACACATGCCTGCCGTCCTCTCCGTGGAACCCGCGCAGTCGCAACGGTTCTTGATCAGGGTAGTATTTTTGCTCTACACCTTTATTTCTTCCAGACAGCTACACTTATTTTTTCGGCTCACGGTACCTGTTTTGTTTTAAGGAGCCTACAGTTTCTTTAGCCATCTGAACCGAAAGACATCACGAATCCTTTCGTTGAAGCGGATACCTAGACGTTGAGTGCTGGCCTTGAACTCGGCTCGTTGCAGGTCTTCAGCAGTCGGCTTGTCTGGATTTTTACTGAACAGCAGGCCAAACAGGCCCGCAAGCGAACCAAGAAATGAACTTATTTTACAGCGAACAGACATACTTATAATTTGTTAATTTTCGATTTCCGATTGCCAATTGTCGATTTGAAATCGAAGGTCGGAAATCTGAATTCGGCAATATCAATCATCTTTGCACCGCTACCTTCAGAGAAGCTAATAGCTCTTCGCCGGTCCTGCTTATTAGTTCGGATTTGCCGAACAATTGGTGCCTGTCTAAAATCTCCGGCTTATTATCATAATATCTCTGCACCGCCCCGACGCCGCCTTCGGCTGCTCCTGCGGTTTTATATTCACCATCCAGGAGCCAGAGGCTCACCTCATCATCGTACTCAGCCGGATAGATCAGCGCTACTGCGAATTTATCATCGCTGTACTTAGCTAAATGTACTTTTGCTCTGCAGGGCGGACTGCTCTTAACGGCTAAATTAACGAGCCGTTTGAAATCGCCCCCGGCGGTTTCGAGGTCACTGCTGTAAAAGAACATTCCAGCCTCAAGTTGGAATGTTTCTGCGGGCACACCTTTTAGTTCAAGTTTGCCATCGGGATAAGCCTTGTGGATTTTATAGACCTTGCCGTTTTTATACCTTTCGCTTTCTAACAGTTCGGCCACCTCCTCAGCGGTAAAGCCTACGCCTACATGGTCGCCGAAGTCGAAGATATACAGGCCGACATATTTTTCGCTATTTTCTAACTTAGGTACCTTCATGGTCGCTTATTATAGCTGAATATCCAACAGACTGCACGTATTTTTTGCAGCAGATACACATGTGTTGGCGGCTGAGTGTGCATCGATACCTATAGATAAAAACGAGCAAAAGAGAATTTTTTGCATTTGACAAACGCAACATACAAGAGATATGATAAACTGCACTCAACAAAGGGAAAGCAGCATAACTAAATCGACATAAAATTTTGGGACTGTCCATAAAGTAGAAAGGAGAGGATTATGCCGTTTTATAAAGATTTGAGAAAGAAAGAGAACCGCCATTTTGCGCAGCGGACGATTGAGCATTTGCTGGCGTTGCGCAATCAGCTTCGAAGGGATATTCCGGCGCGGACCCAACGGGATACGCTCTTGTTGGCAACGTGGAATATTCGTGACTTCGACTCGAACAAATTCAGACAAGGGCCGCGACTGAATGAGTCGTTCTACTATATCGCGGAGGTCATCGCATCGTTCGACCTGGTCGCCGTTCAGGAGGTAGCTGTCGATTTAGGACCTTTGAATCGAGTTATGAAAATTCTGGGGCCCAATTGGGAACACATCGTTACCGATGTTACCGAAGGGCCGAGTGGCAACAAGGAGCGGCTTGCATTCGTCTATGACAAGCGCAAGGTAATGTTTCGGAACATCGCAGGAGAGATTGTGCTGCCGCTGAGTCAGACTATCGGAGGCGAGGCAGTGGACATCAAGCTGCCGAAGTTACACTGTATCGAATTTACGAAAAACATAAGCCTCAGGCTGCCTGACGGCTCCGCTGTGGAGATGAAGAAAGGCGAAACGCTTGAGTTGCCTGATAGAGAGCACGTAATCCACCTGCCGGAAGGGCAGAAAATAGCCAGGTACCAACAGTTCGCACGGACACCGTATCTGGTGGCGTTTCAGGCCGGGTGGTTCAAGTTCAACCTGTGTACCGTGCATCTTTACTATGGCTCTGCTTCAGGGGCAAAATACGAACGCCGCGTCAAAGAAATATCAGCCATCTCCAAGTTCCTGGCCGAGCGAGCAAAGGAGGTTCGTCAGCGGGAGAAAACCGGCGAGAACTTTATTCTGCTGGGTGACTTCAATATCGTGGAGCCGGGCGACCCAACCATGAATGCCCTGAAGAAGAACGGTTTCACGCTTCCGGAAAAGCTCTACAAGAGCAACGTGAGCGAGAGTATGTACTATGATCAAATAGCTTTTATGGTCAGGAAAAATGAGCTTGAGATGGGGCCGAGCGAGAACAACAACGACGTGTTCCGGTTCTTCCAGTCGGTTTTTCGGGACGGGGAATACGCGACCTACCATGACCTCATGCGGAATAAAAAACTTCGCGATTACCACGAAAAGGGAACAAGAAAGGCTGGCCAGCCTCGGACCGAATCTGAGAAAAAATCGTACTATCGGAACAAGTGGCAGACTTGGCAGATGTCGGATCACTGTCCGCTCTGGGTCGAGCTGAAAATCGATTTCAGCGACAGGTACCTTAATCGTATCCAGAAGGAGTTAGGCAGCACATAATCAACTTCGGTGTTCCATTTTCAGGTAGGTGGAGGACATAGACAAGCCGTAGCCGGAAAGGGTGAAAGACGGGATTTGAACCCGCGACCCCTGGATCCACAGTCCAGTGCTCTACCCGCTGAGCTACTTTCACCACTATAAACGCAGGTTGTCAAAATAACCTGCCTTAAATCATTTTATAAAAAAAGATACACCCGTCAACGACAATTGCCTTTAAACCATCCGTATAATGAACAACCTCCGTTCTTGCTTTCGCCCGCCTCTGCAACAGCCGCTCCCTCGACCGCGCTCGGGACAAGCACAAAACCTCAAAATACAAAGGTGTCTGCTGGAACAAAAGAAACAAGAAATGGGCCGCAGCGATAAGGTGCAACAACAAAACCTATGCTCCTCTGCGTAGTAGCTACGCTACGTAGCACGAGCCACCTCGGCTACTTCGCTAATGAAATCGATGCCGCTAAAGCTGGAGTTTATCCGCCTCTGGCGGAACAAAGCTGCTCGACAATACCAGGGTAACTTTGCCCATCTGAATTTTTCGAAGGAACAACAAAGTTTACGTTGTCATTCCGAAAGGGTATAGATTATTTTGAAGACATCAAAAGAGTGGCCCGAAACCCCAACCCGCGCAATTGGAATCTCGGGCCCTGGGCTGAACCGAGGAGTCCCTTAGCGACTAAGAACCTTAGGGCGCGCGAACCTTGGTCCAGCCTAGATCAAATTCAGGTACATAAGTCTGCCCTCACATTTCTCTTAGTCTTTTAGTCATTAACACTGTTCTTTGAGTGCGAACTATCTATCTGACTATTGCAATGCTTGTCTCATCAAGATGGTCTTTTGCGATATCTTTTTTGATTAACCTCATCGTAATTAAACGTTACTTATTTGCTCGTACTGTGCTATTCTGACTACTTCAGCAGGTGCAGTTATTCCATTCAATATCTTGAGTTATCCCTCTTACCTCAATGTTCTCATTCCACTCGCCTTTGCTGCCTTTCTCAACTCTATAGTTGGCCCATTTGAAAAACTGCCAGTATTTAATGTAAAACGCGGTTTTATTGAAAAAAGTGGAAAGAAATTGTGTTGTGAGTAATATCCTCTGGGACAGTACCACCAGTCCTGATATATTTGGGGAGAAAAGGACAGAAGAATGAGCAAGGAGAAAATTACAAAGTACAAATGCTACTCTGTGAAGTGCTGCAAAGCACGAGTCCAAAACATACGAAGTGGCGGCGGCTACTTTCGAATATTCAAAATATGAAATGCTAAATCAGAGATTGCTCATCTTGCCGATAAATCGGGACTCTGAATGACAGTGGTGGGATTGCTGCGCAAAAAAACGTGAAGTGTATAGGGATTGCCGCGCTTCGCTCGCAATGACGGTTCTGCCCAGACCAACGGAGGAAAATACATGCAGGGTAGAGCACCCACACATGATTAAGGTGTATGAGTGCACACCAGTGATGTCACGGTGTGCACTCTTGCTGCTATACACCCATCTGTTTACCGGCTAACCGCTATCCGCCGGGCGTTTATCCTGAGCTTGTGGCTAAGCCACTTCTCGAAGGGCTAAACGCTGTCCGGCGGTTCTCCTGTTGTAATATACGACATTCACCCCATGAGATATTAATTGATTATCTCACGGGGTAAATCCTGTGAGTTTTAAAACCCCTGCCATATCCTTCGACATTGCTCAGTCCTAAGGACTCCTAACGGAGGACAGGAATGGCAGGGCTAAACCTCTTTCCTTTGATTCGCGATACGCAATACGCATCACCTAACGGCTGCCTGCGCGGCTGCCAGTCGTGCAATCGGCACTCTAAACGGCGAGCAGCTTACATAGTTCATCCCTACCTTGTGACAGAACTCGACGGACTTAGGGTCGCCGCCGTGCTCGCCGCAGATTCCAACCTTTAAATCTTTTCGAGTAGCCCTTCCACGCTGGATGCCCAACTGCACCAACTGGCCCACGCCCTGCTGATCGAGGGTCTGGAATGGGTCGGCTGAAAGAATCTTATTTTTAAGGTAATAAGGTAAAAATTTGCCGGCATCGTCCCGGCTGTATCCGAAGGTCATCTGCGTCAAATCATTCGTTCCGAACGAGAAGAATTCCGCAACCTCGGCAACCTGGTCAGCGGTAAGAGCCGCTCTGGGAATCTCGATCATCGTGCCAACCATGTACTTGATTTTGACGCCTGCCTTTTGCAGGACTTTTTCAGCGGTCTCAACTGCAACTTTTCGTTGATTTTCCAGCTCCGCCTTTGTCCCCACTAACGGAATCATAATTTCCGGATGGACCTTCACGCCTTTCTTGGCGACCTGGCAGGCAGCCTCGATAATCGCCTGCACCTGCATGGCGGTAATTTCCGGATACGTGATGCCTAAACGACATCCCCGGTGTCCCAGCATGGGATTGGCTTCGTGCAGTGACTGGACTTTATCTTTGATCGCTTCGACGGTGACACCCATCTGCTCAGCCATCTCTTTTTGGCTGGCCTTATCATTAGGTAAAAACTCATGCAAAGGCGGGTCCAGCGTGCGAATCGTAACTGGCAGGCCGTCCATCGCCTTGAATATGCCGATGAAATCTCTTCTCTGCAAGGGAAGTAGCTTCTTGAGGGCTTGTTTGCGACCCGCTTCATCGTCAGCCAAAATCATTTGCCTCATAGCTGCGATGCGGTCAGGCCCGAAGAACATGTGCTCGGTTCTGCACAGGCCGATACCCTCGGCCCCGAAGTTTCTTGCAGTCTTGGCATCCTGCGGATTGTCGGCGTTGGTTCGGACATTAAGCCTGCGGATTTTATCCGCCCAGCCCATTAGTTTTTTGTAGTGCACGTTCTTTTTCGGGTCGGCGGGCAAAAGACCAATCTTGCCGTCGTAAACCACACCTTTGGTACCATTGAGAGAAATCCAGTCGCCTTCGTGCAGCTCTTTGCCCTTGACAGCCATAACCTTTTTTGTAGCGCTGATATTTAATGCTCCGCAGCCGACGATACAGCACTTGCCCCAGCCGCGAGCAACCAAGGCCGCGTGACTTGTCATGCCACCCATGGCGGTGAGAATTGCCTGGGCAGCTTTCATGCCGTGCACGTCTTCAGGACTGGTCTCATTGCGAACGAGAATGACCTTTTTGCCCTGTTTGGCCCAGGCCTCGGCATCGTCGGCGGTGAAGACTATCTGGCCAATTCCGCCGCCGGGTCCTGCCGGCAATCCGCCGGCCAACTGCTGAGCTTTCTTTTCTTCCTTCGGGTCCAGCATGGGATGCAGTAGCTCATCCAATTGCTCCGGCCTGACCCTTAGTAAAGCCTCTTCTTTGGAGATAAGGCGTTTCTCGCACATCTCGATAGCCATTCTTACGGCTGCTACACCGTTGCGTTTGCCTACGCGGGTTTGCAGCATGTAGAGTTTGCCGTCCTGGATGGTGAATTCAATGTCCTGCATGTCACGATAGTGCTTTTCAAGCTTTGTGCGGATTTGGGCCAATTGCTTGTAGCAGGCGGGCATCAACTTTTCCAGAGAAGGAAGATGCTTAGACGCCTTGGTCTTGGAGACCTCGTTGATTGCCTGCGGAGTTCGGATACCAGCTACAACGTCTTCGCCCTGAGCATTTATAAGAAATTCGCCGTAGAATTTATTCTCGCCGGTGGCGGGGTCGCGCGTAAATGCAACGCCTGTCGCGCAGTTGGTGCCCATATTGCCGAAAACCATAGTCTGCACATTTACCGCTGTCCCCCACTCATCGGGAATGCCCTCAATTCTGCGATATGACACGGCACGTTTACCGTTCCATGAGCGGAAAACTGCACCGATGGCGCCCCAAAGCTGCTCATGCGGGTCGTCTGGGAAATCTTTCTTGAGCACCTGCTTGACCTTCTTTTTGAAAATATCCACCAATTTTTTCAGGTCATCTGCATCCAGGTCCGTGTCAATTTTTGCCCCCTTGGCGTCCTTGAGTTTTTGCATTTCATGTTCAAACTGATGTCGAATACCCATACCTTCTTTCGGTTCGATGCCCGCCGCCTTTTCCATAACCACATCGGAGTACATCATAATCAGACGTCTATAAGAATCATAGACGAACCTTTCGCTGCCGCTTTTGGCTATAAGACCCGGTATCGTAGCAGATGTTAAACCGATGTTGAGAATAGTCTCCATCATTCCGGGCATCGAACCGCGCGCTCCTGAGCGTACGGAGAAAAGAAGTGGATTCTCAGGGTTGCCAAACCGGCTATTCATAATTTTCTCGACTTTTTTTGAGGCGGCCTCGACCTGGCCTTGGAGCTCTTTGGGGTAATTGCCGCCGGTTTTCATAAAGTGAGTGCACACTTCGGTTGTGATCGTAAATCCAGGCGGAACGGGAATATCCAGCTTGGACATCTCAGCCAGATTAGCGCCTTTGCCGCCCAGAAGCTCTTTCATTTTTGCATTGCCATCAGCTTTGCCGCCGCCGAAAAAATACACTTGCTTCTCTGCCATTATCAAATTCTCCTTTTGTTTGTGAGTGGTAACTGGTCAGTGGAACTACCAATTAACCAGTCCCTAAGGGACCAATTACCATTTAACAAATTAATCATTTAACTGTCAGGGCGGTGCAGTATATTTCACGCATATGTTTATGTCAAGTGCATTAAGAGATGTTTTCAAATTTGGGGTGCAACCTTCATCTTTTGGCGAGTAAAATCTGATTGTATTTGTTGGCCTTAAGTAGTAACATTTTTATACGCCTCTGGCGTAGTTTGAAATTATGCGCGGTAAACAGATTCTTGTACGCCTCAGGTGTATAGGAAACAGCGGTATGGCGGAGAAATTGCAATAAATTCTACACATTTAGTATTAAAAATGCTGGTTGGATTTATAGGGCTTGCCCGCCCTGCAAATGGTATCGGCAAAGATTGGGTTTAAGGTGATATAAGTATGCCGGAGTTTTTGACATTTAGTCTCTTAGAGCAGATGCGCGGAAAATTGACCGTGAATGAAGCTATTATTATCAAAACGGCTTCAGCTAGTATTGAAAACAAAAATATTTTTTTATCTCATTCCTCCAAGGACAATCATCATCTACCTGTTGTAATTAAACTCTTGGAAAATCATGGAGGATCAGTTTATATTGATGACGGAGATTCTCGTTTGCCTGAAAAACCTTCTAAAACCACAGCCGCCATTCTCAGAGATACAATTCAAAAATTGTCCCGATTTGTTTTATTCGTTACAACGAATAGCAAGAACAGCAAATGGATACCTTGGGAACTTGGCTTAGCAGATGCATACAAAATGTATCACAATGTTGCATTGTTACCGGCAACGGAATCCAAGTACAATCAGACATGGGCAGAGCAAGAATATTTAGGGCTTTATAGACGTATAGTCTGGGGTGACATCAAAGGACATGACAAATCATGTTGGATGGTTTATGACCACATCGCTAATACTGCCAAGCCACTTTCAGACTGGATTCGTGGATATTAGAAAGGAATATTATGACAATTTATCCTGATATATTTCAGAATATTAGACGTGAAGTGTTTATATCTTTCTATAAGGGAAACAAGATAGAAGTAGATAACTTCATAAAATGGGTTGAGCAAGAAAATATCTTTATTCCACGTGCATTAGGTATTTCTGACAATGATGATTTAATTAATAGTGATGATCCTGAATATGTGATGTCGCAAATCCGCAAAAAATATCTTGGAAACTCTACAGTAACAATAGTGTTGATTGGTAAATGTACTCATAGCCGACGTTATGTTGATTGGGAGATTAAAACATCTTTACGACGGGGAGATTATACACCGAACGGTCTTTTAGGTATTTTACTTACGAACGCAAGTGGTGGCGCACACTTGCCGCCTAGATTTCAAGATAATTGGGAACAAAATCATGTTAATTGTTATGCAAGATATTATCCTTATCCCACCTCTTCTATGCAATTAAGTAACTGGATTAAAGATGCCTTTTCTGCTCGCACAAGTAGGGCTTCCCTGATAAAAAATTCGTCTGATATGATGAAATATAACTCAAAATGCTTGGTTTGTGGGGTTACTCACTGAAGGAGAACTATTATGAAATGGCGTAAATGGCTTGAAAATTGGGATATGACTTCGCTGAAAATCAATCTCAAATTTCTTGAAATGGAATGGCAGCCCAAAGAACCAGACAAGAGTGCAGCATGGGAACTTTACATTGAAATGCTCACACGGATTGCTACTCAGCGTCTACAACCTAAACATGGTGACGAAAATACAGCACTCGACAGTATTCACAGCCTTTTTCCTCTTACCCGTGAAATTATCAAGAGGCATGGCCGAGATTGTACCGAATTCACGAAAATAGCTATTGTAATTTTGAATCAAATTGTTCGTCCATTCACAGCAAAATGGCATAAATTGAGTTTGCAAGATGCTTTTAACAGTAACAAACAAAGGCTGTCATTTAGAAAAGAACTTGAGAAGCTGCAAATTGATTTGTGTAAATATACAAGAATGCTTGCCGATATGGCAGAAGTCGAAGATTTAACGAATCTCGAGAATACTGACAGTTACAAAACTAAAACGAAGAAATCTTGAACCTTCAATCTGCCCCGAAAGACTTTTTAGAAAGTTTTAAGTTTTGAATCGTGAGTTTTGAGTTATATGAAAAGAGACAATCAGCAACCAAATATCGTTATTTATACCACCGATGACGGGCAGGCAAAACTGCAAGTCAAAATAGAGGGCGAAACGGTCTGGCTTACGCAGAAACAGATGTCGGAACTTTTTCAAAAAGATGTCCGTACCATCAATGAACACATTCAAAATATCTTTAATGAGGGTGAGTTAGGACCGGATTCAGTTATCCGGAATTACCGGATAACTGCCGCTGATGGTAAAAACTACGATACGCAGCATTACAATCTTGATGTCATTATATCCGTTGGGTATCGCGTTAAGTCCCTTCGTGGTACGCAGTTTCGTATCTGGGCGACGCAAAGGCTTCGGGAATATATTATCAAGGGCTTTACCCTCGATGATGAACGGCTCAAACAGCAGGGCGGCAGGAGCCGCTATTTCGAAGAGCTGCTCCAGCGAATTCGTGATATCCGAAGCAGCGAACGAAACTTTTACCAGAAGGTAACGGATATTTACGCTACGGCAATTGATTACCGCAAGGATGACAAACTAACGCAGGAATTCTTTGCCACCGTGCAGAACAAGATGCATTATGCCGTTCACGGTCATACAGCGGCAGAGATTATAGCAAAAAGAGCTGATAGAAAAAAACCTCTAATGGGACTTACCGGCTTTAAGGGTAACTACATCACTGCGTATGATATTACCGTTGCCAAAAGCTATCTCTCTGAGGATGAGCTTAAGCAGCTAAACCTGATTGTCTCGATGTATCTTGACTTTGCCGAGCTTCAGGCAGGCGGAGGCAGACTAATGAAAATGACGGACTGGATTGCCAAGCTCGATGGATTTCTGAAAATCAGCGAACGCGGACTTCTTAAAGATGCCGGTAAGGTCAGCGCTGAGCAGGCCGCCTCAAAAGCCCAACAGGAATTTGAAAAATACAGAAAAGAGAGGGACAAAAATTACATCTCTGATTTTGATATGGCAGTGACAAAGTATATGCAAAAAGGTAAGAAGAAAAATTGAATCTGTGGCCAATATCTCTGTGTCAAAGAAATTATAAACCTCCAATTTGACGCTAAATAATTACTGCTAATTCATATTTCACATACTGTTGTCTGTTGAGTGCAAGTCACGTGTTTTGAGGAATAAGAATGGCAAATGAATTAATACCCACAACGAAAATAGCTGTTTTCAGGAAGAAAGAAATAAGAAAAACCATTCACAACAACGAATAGTGGTTCTCGATAACGGAGAATGTAAAACATTAGTAAGGAAAAACCATTATGATGTCCTTTAGAAAAAAGGGAAAAGATTTACAATTGTCTTTAGCGGCGGTGTGGTTGATGAATTCCATATCCGAGTATAAAGGCAAGCAACAGCTATATAGCCGTCAATCGCCTCAGGTTTTAAAATCACTGGTTGAAATGGCGCTGATAGAAAGCGCCGAGTCTTCAAACCGCATTGAAGGCGTAACGGTAGAGAAAAGCAGGCTGAGACCTCTTATAATCGGCCACAGTAAACCGAAAGACAGGTCGGAAGACGAGGTGGCAGGTTATCGCAAGGCATTAAATTTGATTCACAAAAAACATGGCAGCATGGATATTACCCCGAAAACGATACGCCAGTTACATTTGTTAAGTCACGGCCAGGCAGGCGACGCCGGCCAGTGGAAGAAAAAAGATAATGAAATTATAAGGACAAATCAGAACGGAACAATAGATATAATTTTCAAGCCGGTATCAGCCGCTGCAACGCCGGAAGCGATAAAGCAATTGTGTCTTGCCTACAAGCATAGTATCGAACAACTGAGATACCCCGGACTTTATGCTACGGCCTGTCTGGTTCTTGATTTTCTCTGCATTCATCCTTTCAGAGATGGAAACGGCAGAGTTTCACGGCTGCTTACACTGCTGGCTTTATATCAGCACGAATATGAAGTAGGCAGATATATCAGTCTTGAGCGGATAACAGAACAATCAAAAGAGACCTATTATGAGGCATTACAGGAGAGCTCCAAACAATGGCACCAGGCAAAACACAATATCGAACCGTGGCTGTGTTATTTTTTAGGGACAGTAAATTCAGCATACAGGGAATTTGAACAACGGGCAGGCGGCATAAAATCTGCCCGTGGTGCCAAAACAGAAAATATTATTCAAGCAATAAGTAAACAAGCCGGTGAATTTTCTATGTCCGACATAGAGCGATTATGTCCATCTGTAAGCAGAGATATGATTCGGACAGTATTCAGGCAATTAAAAATAGAAAAGAAAATTGTCTGCTTGGGTAAGGGGCAGTCAGCCAGGTGGAAACGAATAGGGTAATAACTCTCTGAATAGGGTAATGAACAGGGTAATGTCTAAATGGCCATGAAATAGATATATCGGCACAAGCTTAATAAAGCAATTGAAGAGTTTATCGCCGCCCTCTGTTCCTGAAATTTCACTTGAAAATTAAGCCGTTTTTGGGTATAATATGACCTCGTAACGCGTATATCGCATCGCGGATATTAAAACAGATGACAGAGAACGGAAGACGGAGGACAGATGACGGATGATGGAAAACAGGGAACGAATATCCGGTTGCGGTTGCTACCAACGTAAAACGTTGAACGGTTGCGCAGCTCGTCACGTCAGACGTCCAACGTTAATCGAAACCAGTTGCGCAACCGATAAACGTATAACGAAACTAACCAACTTGTTCTACAATTGTCGAGAATCCTCTAGCTCTGCCACAGGTACAAATCAGCCCTGTTTTATGCAAAACAAAGCCAATTTCAAAAAGGTTAAAATTAATTCAACCTTCTTTGTCATAAGGAATTGTGAAAATGAACCCCGCCTCTTTCGGCAGGGAAAACAAACCCAATCAAAGCCAATCCTTCGACTTGGTTCGACCTTGCTCACCACAGGTCGCTCAGGACAAGTTTTTCGAATCGGAGGACAGAGGTTTACCCGCCTCCGGCGGGACGGAAGACGGAGGACAGATAACGGATGACAAAGGACAGAAAACAGACGACAGAAGCTTGCCCGCCATCAGTGTGGCGGGAAGGAAAGACCAAGCTCATTTTCTGTCAACTGTTTCGCCAACAGCATTTTTCAGTATTTCAACAGCCCTCGAATTCGGCAGCTTCTGATAAGCTGCATCTATCAGCCTTTTGGCTGTGTCGAGTCTGTCCAGTTCGCCTGCTATAGTGCCATCACGGAGGAAGGACTGGTAATAGACATGGCCAAGCAGGAATTGCAGCTCAGCCGCACCACTTATCTTGAGACGCTGCTCAACGTCAGCTATTCTGTTGGTAAATTTATCTTGATTACCTAAAAGATCAACAAGGTCAACCTTGAGCTTGGCATATTCAGGAAGAACTTCGATTGCCCTTGAAAGAAACAGGGCGCTTGTCATATATTCGCCGGCGGCCAATAAGGCGTAACTTTTGCCGGCATAAGCTAGTCCGACGGATGGCTGATCAGGCTTATAAATAGATGCCATAGTGTAAGAGTCAGCTGCCCTGTAGTATCTACCCTGTTTCAAATAGAGCTGCGCAGCCTGCATATACCAATTAAACTTATCCTTGGTGTAGGATGGGGCTTGTTTTACCAATCCCCTTTGAGATATTGAAGGTATGATATCTGCTTTTGTATAATCAGAACTCGTCGCCGTTCCATCGACGGCTAAACTTGAATCTTGAGTTTTAGTCCTGGCTTCTATGTTGGCAATTAACCGGTCGATATCTCGAATGTTAGCCTGTCCTGAGCCGGATTGAGAAGAAGGAAATACCCCTACATTTGATTCGGAGCTTTTCGTTCCTAATGACCTCCATCTATTCATCTCTCGCTGCGAAGTTGTGTATATTTCGCCCCTTAAACTTCGCAGATTATCTAATTGAGGCAGATTTGCGCCAAGCTCATCAGAGATAAGCTTGTCCATTTCTTGTGGTGTCCTCGACAAGACCGGTAAAGCCAGACCTC
>Ga0315543_1003216_pt1 | contig 14893 bp, 13 predicted proteins | sample SalMarSW160210MG_2_FD_203098 | JGI IMG/M metagenome (GOLD analysis project Ga0315543, IMG submission 203098) | Salt marsh sediment microbial communities from the Plum Island Ecosystem LTER, Massachusetts, United States - Salt Marsh Sediment SW1601-210 ...
TTTTCGGCTGAAAACGCGGTTAAAAATGTGCGCAAATTGGCCGGAAATTGACAGAAATGAAACGGTTTTGGTCAAAAGTTAGCAGAAATGAGAGCTTTTTGAGCAGTTTTTTGCATATCTTAACTAGGCAAGTACAGGGGAGTTTTGATGATGGAAGGCGATACACTATGTCGTGAATGCGGCGGTTTTTTTGCTCGTGACTATGCGCGGACGTCCGGCGGTGGGTAGTAGGGCAGTGAGAGGATCGGCATTTCTGATGCGCCTAAACCCTGGGAGCGGTGGACGGCTTTGTTTAGCACCGAAAGCTGGGATGTGGAGCCGGGCGAAAGCAACTCATTTCCCAGAAGGTGGATGAGCAGCAATGGCAAAATCTGCCTAAGATCCGGATACTATACGGACCTGCTATCTGATTTTTTCAGAGGACAATTCTTTCATGTTCAGCGTGTAAATAATCAGGAGAACTGCTGTCTGATTTCCAGAGTTCTTGTATTCTGTCGATTTCCGCTTGTGTAATTAGCTCCCATTGTGTTTTCGCCTGCAGCTTTAACAGTCGTTTTAGGATTTCTTTCCTCGCGCGAAGTGTCAAGGGACCTGGACCCGTGCTTCCATCCCTGTGTCGTGGGCATCGGTAATTTGGATCATCACGAATCTGAGCTAACCAATTCCTAAAAACAAGTAAAGGAGCAAATTCTGGATGACCATCTTGAACCATAGCAGTAACCGCTTTGTCTTTTCTCACAACCGTGCAGGTCCAACAACCAAATCTTCCTTTACTGACAAGGTCATCTGTGGAATTAAGGATCTTTGAGTTATTACCAGAAGCTGATTTGTAAATGGAGATTAATTTATTGGCGTCTATACTAATAGGAATCTCCTTCTGCTTGAGAATAGTCCAGACTTGCCGTACCGTGTAACGAACGATGGGAGCGTATATTTTTGTTCTAACAGTTCCTCTTTGTCGGTAGAAGTACTCATTATTCGTCTGACAGCGAGAGAGTAGCCTATCCCTCTCCATACTCTCCCCTTGCCTTAGCCCTAAGAGGACGACACTTTTACCGTCACCAATTCTGGTTATAAGCCGCTGTACTGGCCCCGTACGAAGACGATCTGTGCACCAGCGAAACTTATTTGTGGGAGGGGGATAACCCCGGCCGATGACCTTGACAAAGTATCGGTCATTGAGCCGAGGCTTGACGGTTTGGGTCGTAATGGGGATGTTGTATTCCATAGCTTCGCATTTGATCCCACGTAGGGTTTTCTTTACAAACTTTTCTACAAGAGGAACTTCTACGCCAGTATCAGCAAAGATGACCTTTACTGGCTTAGTGGGAGACCTTATTTCGGTAAGTGATGAGAAGACCAGACTGAGAAGGGCAGATGAGTCCTTTCCCCCACTAAAACACAAAAACCAAGGAGGCCCTAGACGTTTATACTCTCTTTTTATTGCTTCGATAGTCCGGCGGTCAAAACTACTTATCATTTTTCGTTAGATCTTTTGCTGTTTCTATTAACTTCTGACGAATCTTATCATTGTAATTTAATTGAATAAATTCTAACTGCTCATCTGATAGGCTTATGTGTCTTTTTGCGATCTTAGGTAGCCACCAGAATTTAGATAAAACAAATGCGATAGTTGCAAATACTGTTAAAAGAAGATATTGAGTATTTCTGATTATTAGAAAAGCAACTACATAGGTTGCAATCATGACTAAACTTATGACTGCAAGATCAGCAAGGCTACTCAAAAAGAGACCGTTTAGACGAACACTCTTAGCTTTCTCTTTTAGTGATTCGTCGTTGTCGACGAAATAGTAGAAAATATGCATTAGTGTTCTGTCTTTAATGAGAACACCTTTGACACGCTGGACATCTGGATCATCATTGCATACCTTCGTAATTTTGATCTTAATGTTGTCTTGAATCTGGGAAATAGGTTTCTGAAAGAAATATTTTCGAAGATTGGCAATGTAATAAATACCACCCAGTGGGAAAATAATAACGAGGTATAGTAAGCCTTGAATGGAATTTAGTGAGGTGCTGAACGAATTTAATGTTAAATCTTTTTGGAATAGAGTTAAGAGGAAAATGGTAAGTATTGTTCCTGGTATTATTATCCTTAGTATTTTCAATGTTTCCTTGCTCATGTTTTCCTCCCACCATTGGAAAAACCAAGAATAAGCAATTTACTCGCCTTTGTTTCCACGGAAAATCTCAGCCCCCGTATGGATTTTATGCTTTTTTGTACAAAAATATTTATCGGCACTAAAAGAAGCACACTTAAGTCTATCCTGTTTGCCATAAGAAAAAATTTACTTAGATGAGCACGCCGGGCTCGATACTCTCACCTATGCATTTTTGATTTGGATTTGACAGTCATCGGCGGTAGGATGCTCACCAAATGGACAAGATTCTTGCAGACAGAACGGCTAAGATTGACGCAAGTGGGATACGGAAAGTCTTTGCATTAGCTGCGCAGTTAAAGGACCCGGTCGATTTTTCGATAGGGCAGCCGGACTTCGATGTGCCGGAACAGCTCAAAGATGAGGCGATAAAGGCCATCCGAGAAGGATTCAATAAATATTCGCAAACGGCAGGGGATGTGATTCTAAGGGAGAGGATTAGTGAATTAGTAAAAAAAGAGATTGGGTCCAGCTACGGCTCGGGCCTTCCCGGCTACGGCACGCTTTGCCGTGACGAGCGCCGAGACGAGTGGGAAAATCCTGCAGTATTAGTTACAAGCGGCGTAAGTGGGGGGCTGCTGCTTGCCTTTTTGGCAACGGTTAATCCCGGCGATGAAGTAATCATACCGGACCCGTACTTTGTAATTTACAAGCATGTAGTCAATCTGCTCGGCGGAAAATGTGTGTTTGTAGATAGCTATCCGAAATTCAGCCTGCCGGTCGAGAAAATTGCCGAGGCAATAACAAACAAGACCAAGCTGATTATTCTTAACTCGCCCTGCAATCCGACCGGCGTGGTCTATTCAGAGGACAGCATTAAGGCGCTGGCTGAGATTGCTGCGGAAAAAGATGTGCTTGTTCTGACCGATGAGATTTACGAGAAATTCTGCTATGACGGCAAGTGCACAAGCATAGCGAGCTATTACGACAAGGCTCTTATCCTGCGGGGTTTTAGCAAGCCTTACGCAATGACCGGCTGGCGGCTCGGTTACGCCGCAGCGCACCAATCTTTGAAGCCCGTCATCGAAGAAATGACCAAAATCCAGCAGTACACTTTTGTCTGTGCGCCAACGCCTTTTCAGAAAGCGGCAATGGCGGCCCTTGATTACGACGTCAGCGACTTTGTTAGCGCCTACAGGAGAAAAAGAGACCTTCTCTATGAGGGATTGAAGGACAAATTCGAGCTGATTAAGCCTGGCGGAGCGTTTTATGCGTTCGTCAAGGCCCCGGGCAAATCAGCAACAGAATTTGTGGAAAAGGCAATCAAGAACAATGTACTTATCATACCCGGCAATGTGTTTAGTGAAAAAGACACACATTTTAGAATAAGCTATGCGACCAGCGACAGCAAAATCCAGCAGGGCGTGGAAATCCTGCGCCGGCTGTGCTAACATCACGGGCGTTCTGTAATCATTCTTGGGAATTATCTCAACAAGAACTCACTTGACCACCTGTTGCAAAACGGGTAAAAAAATAGCCGCGCAGCTTGTTATCGCTTGTACATGATGTCGTGTAAATGAGGAATCAACATGGTCAAAGAGATGATCTTTGGCACAGTAGGGGGGTTGGGGTTATTTCTTTTCGGTATGGGCTTGATGTCCGACGGCCTGAAGAAAGTCGCCGGGCGGAAGCTCAAGAACATTCTTGGTTCACTAACGAAACATCGACTTATCGCGGTGATGGTCGGCGCCGGCGTAACATGTCTTATCCAATCGAGTTCAGCTACGACGGTTATGACGGTCGGCTTTGTCAATGCAGGGCTGTTGACCCTTAAACAGGCATTGTGTGTCGTCCTCGGAGCGAATATAGGAACGACATTTACCGCGTGGCTTGTCTCAATTTTTGGCGTCTTTAAGATAACAAATTACGTCCTTCCTATTTTGGGTGTTGGTTTTTTTCTGAGCATTCTCTGCAAACGGCAAAACGCAAGAAGTATCGGGCAGATACTGTTAGGCTTTGGCGTTCTGTTTCTTGGCATCCATTTTATGAAGGAGGGCTTCGGCGGCCTTAAGGGAAGCCAGCAGGTACAGCAGGTTTTGATCTGGCTCGGGCGCAACCCGCTTTTGGCGGTCCTTGCTGGAACTGCTATTACAATGCTCCTACAGAGCAGTTCCGCGTCAATTGCCATGGTTCAAATGCTCGCCTTTCAGGGTGCTTTCGGGGCGGATTGGGATTTGGTTTTGCGAGTAGCGATACCATATATCTTGGGCGATAACATCGGTACAACCATTACAGCGCAAATCGCTGCGATGAGGACATCGCGGAACGCAAAGCGCACGGCCATGGGCCATACTCTATTTAACGTTATTGGTGTCGCCTACATACTCCCACTTGTTTGGTTCGGATGGTTTGCCGATTTTGTTGAATGGATTACACCATTGAAACTCACACAGAACACGATTATGCTGCACATAGCTATTGCACATAGTACGTTCAACGTCTTTAACACCATTTTGTTCTTGCCAATCATCGGCGTGCTCGAAACAATTGTCATGAAGATTCTGCCGATAACGCGTGAAGAGCTGGCACAGAAACCTGTTGCACTGGAGAAGCATCTGCTCAGCACCCCGGTGATAGCGCTGGAACAGACAAAGCAGGAAATTGTCCGCATGGCAAGAACGGCGAAAACGGCGATGCTGACCGCTGTTGACGGACTGCTCCAGAACGACAGAATAAAACTCGACTTAGCCCATAGCATGGAGGATATAACCGACACCTTCCAATACGAGATCACCACGTACCTGTCGGAGCTATCCAGCAGGCAACTGTCGGAAGAAGTCTCCATTGAATTGCCTGTCCTGCTGCACACTGTCAACGACTTGGAACGCATAGGCGACCACGCTGTCAACATTGCCGAAATCGGCCACCGAAAGATCGATCAGAAGATCGGCTTCAGTGATTCAGCACTGGCCGAGGCTGACCAACTAAGGACGGAAGCGCAGCAGATGTTCGACCGCGTCATAGCTTCACTGAAGGACAATGATATCGAAGCCGCCAAGTCGGCACTTGCAAACGAAAGTAATCTCAATATTATGCAAATAGAGTTTCGACGCAGTCATGTCCAGCGAATGACCGAAACTATCTGCAGTCCTGAATCAGGCCTGATATTCATCGACCTTGTTGACAACGTTGAAAAAATTGGTGACCATCTCACCAATATCGCACAGGCAGTCATAGGCGGTCTGCAGTGGACTGGTGTTGAGCCGAAAATTTCTACCGATTCCGATTCTAACAGAATATTGCCAAAGCAGTAATATCGAGGTACAATTCTCTCTATGAAGAGCTCGCTTCGGTTAGTTCCTGTTGTGTTAGTGTGCCTATTTCTGCTCGGCAACCAGACGCCTGCAACCGAGCAAAGCGATATCACTTCCTCGTCACGGTCTGTCAAAGCTACGGTAATTGTCTGCAAAGGTATGATTGATGAGGGGTTATTTAAATCTATTAAGCGTCGAACTCATATTGCTCTCGACAGCGGTGCTGAATACCTTATCTATGAAATTAGCACATACGGAGGCCTGCTCAACTCGGCTGACGATATATCTAAGTACCTTATCCTTGATATTGGCAAAAAGGCGCACACCGTTGCATACATAACCACCGAGGCAATATCCGCCGGTGCAATGATAAGCGTATCCTGCCAGGATATCATAATGCGGGAGAATACAACGATAGGTGACTGTGCCCCTGTCGCGATGGGCGCCAAGCTCGAAGGTGTCGAGCGGGAGAAAATTGAGAGCTTCACTCGCGCAGCATTTATGCGTGCCGCCGAAGCAAACGGCTATCCTGAGCCGCTGCTAAAGGCCATGGTCACCATGCAGACAGAGGTTTACCGCGTCAGGAATTTTCAGACAGGCGATTATGAGTTCTTTGAAAGCGACAAGCCCCCAAAAGACCCTAATGACTACGACATGGACAACAAGGAGCTGATTGTTGGTAGCGATGAACTTCTGACACTGACGGCTTCCAAGGCCTTCGAGTACGGGATAGCAAGGGCGATGGTTGAGGATTTGACCGAAGCACTTGAATTTCTTGCAAGCCGTGACGAGGTCACTTTTGCTGGTGAGCCGATGGTGCTGGAGACCACCTGGTCGGAAGAGATGGTCAGATGGCTTAATTCGCCTGCTGTCATGGCAGTACTTGTTATGCTGGCTCTGTTGGGCGTATACATCGAACTGAGCACACCTGGAGTAGGATTGCCGGGGCTTGTGGCGTTGATATGTATCACAACCATAATCGGCAGCAAATACCTCGTCGACCTGGCTAACTGGGTGGAAATTGCGCTATTTGCTGTGGGTATACTTTTGCTGATGATTGAGATTTTTGTGCTGCCCGGCTTCGGTATTGCAGGGACCCTGGGTATAGTCTGCATGCTGGTCGGCATCTTCGGTATGCTCATTAAGAATCCGCCGGATAGGCTGCCCTGGCCTGAAACGTCAATCGACTGGCAAATATTCTTAAACGGAGTATTGGGGCTCTCATTTGGCTTTGTGGGATTTGTTCTCCTGGCGTTTCTATTTGCCCGATATCTGCCAAGACTGAGTTTTCTTAGCGGCCTGATACTTGTGCCGACCGCAGCGGCCCAGAGGAGACAAGCACAGATTAGCATGACTGCTCCACCGGAAAATGGAACCGTAGCTGTAAATGTGGGTGATATCGGTGAAGTAACTTCAACGTTAAGACCAACAGGAAAAGCAAGATTCGGTGACGCAATTGTTGACGTGGTTGCCACAGCCGAATTCCTTGAAAAGGGAACGCAAGTCGAGATTATCGAAATTCACGGCAACAGAGTCGTGGTAAAGAAAACGTAAGAACAATCGTAGAGGTGATAGATGGGTTGGTGGCTCGCTTTTGCCATTTTTCTGTACTTTGCTTGTGCTGCTCTGATCTTTGCTGAAGTGTTCGTTCCAAGTGGCGGCCTGATTAGTGTTTGTGCGTTTGCCTGTCTGATCGGCGGAATAGTGCTATTTTTTTATCACAGCACCACAGCCGGATGGATAGGTGTCATTGTTGCCGCTGTTATGATACCGTCACTTTTGGTGGTCGCGTACAAAATATTTCCTAAAACCAGATTCGGCAAGAGTGTAACACTTACGCCTCCTGAGCGAGAGCGAGGTGACGCAATTGCAGATACATCTGAGCTGAAAGAGCTGCTGGGCGCTGTGGGCACAGTCGTGACGCCACTAAGGCCGGTGGGGATGTGTGATTTTTCGGGACAAAGAGTTGAATGTGTGGCTGAAAGCGGATATGTTAATAAGCGTAAAAAGGTCAAGGTTATTGACGTGGAGAGCACACAGTTGACCGTTCGTATAGTTGAAGAAAGCAAATGAAAGGCCAAAAACTATGCATAACTTAACAAACGTAACCTTAGCAGCACAAAAACCCGTAGAAGTTGTCGGAGTGGCACTTTTGGTCATAGTTGCCCTTGCAGCGTTCGTGTTCCTGCTGCTGTTCTTAAAATTCTTCAGGTTGTGGTTGCAGGCTAAGCTATCCCGAGCCGACGTTAAATTCTCCGAGCTTATCGGAATGTGGCTGAGAAAGGTCGATATCAGGACGATAGTGCTAAGCAAAATAACCGCGATTCAAGCAGGGCTGAGCCTAACCACGCAGGATTTGGAAAGCCATTTCTTAGCCGGAGGGCGAGTGCCGAACGTCGTGCGTGCTTTAATCGCCGCCAACAGAGCAAACATTGATTTGACTTTGAAGACGGCTACGGCAATCGACCTGGCTGGCCGAGATATCCTCGAAGCGGTCCAGACAAGTGTGAACCCCAAGGTGATCGATTGCCCCGACCCGGCGAAAGGCAGGGATACGGTTGACGCCGTTGCTCAGGACGGTATCCAGGTAAAAGCAAAGGCACGAGTGACCGTTCGAGCTAATATTGAAAGACTGATCGGCGGCGCAACTCAAGAAACGATTATCGCGCGAGTAGGCGAAGGAATCGTTACGACTATCGGTAGTGCCATAACGTACAAATCCGTTTTAGAGAACCCCGATGATATCTCCAAGGCTGTCCTTGCCAAGGGATTGGACGCAGGGACGGCGTTCGAGATTCTATCAATCGATATTGCCGACGTTGATGTAGGCGAGAATGTCGGCGCCAAACTTCAAGTCGCCCAGGCCCAAGCAGATCTGCGAAGAGCGCAGGCCGAGGCAGAAAAACGCCGGGCTATGGCATTCGCGCGAGAACAGGAAATGAGGGCATTGGTTGTCGAAAACGAGGCAAAAGTACCGCTGGCGATCGCTGAGGCCTTTACAAAGGGTAATCTCGGCATTATGGATTATTACCGCCTGAAGAATATCGGAGCCGATACCAAAATGCGCGAATCCATAGCAAAACCAAAGAAAAAGGAGTAGGTTAAGATTTATTGTCATTTAGCCCCCGGTTCTACCGGGGGTTTGTACCTAAATCGGTTATGATTGGTATCACTGAGCAACTAATTCTCGCTGCACGCAACGATGACGTTGATAGCTGGATGAACATACTTATCGTTGTCATAGTAGCCGTTTTTTGGGCCCTTGGTGGTGTCTTCAAGGCCAAGAAAAACAAGCAGGATAAGGAGCAACTTTCTGCCAACGGCCCAGGTAGGCGGCCCGAATATGGCAGGGGAGCTCAAAGACAAGCCACTCGGCAGGCCCGACAGGTTCCCGCCAGGCAGCCTCGCCCGTTCAAACAGTATCGCCCCATACCTGAACAGGCTGGTGCGAATGTCCGTCAGCCAAGGCCTCTTACGGAAAATTTGCCTGCGAAAGAAAAACAGCCAGTTGGAATGCCTCAGTCTCAACTCTCCAAAGCAGCCGGGCCTCCATCGGAGATTCCCCAGCTTGAGCTCGCCCTTGGCGAGATCCCGCATCTCGTCGATGAGTACGAGTCTTTGAAAACCCCTGATATTGAGCCTGCTTTTGCACGCCCGCAATCTTCCGTCATCAAGCTTTCCCTCGACCCAGCCTCTGATTACGTAGATTTTGACACACTGAGAAAGGCCATTTTGCATTTCGAGATATTGGGCGAACCTGTAGCTCTTAGAGACCGTTTAGAGCGATTCCCAGGCCTTTAGACTTTCAAAACCTAATGAAGTTTCCTATCGGAGGCTATTTCCTCATACAGGAAAAATTCCTTTGGTGTAAGATAAGTGGTTTGATAGGCTTTTAGTTGAACTATATCCAACGTCCTATAAGATATGTTATGTTTCATTCAGTTATCATCAGTATTCAAAATAGACTTTCCCGGCCTTAGTCCTTAATATTGATATTGTCTGAATTTTTGGCAATATCGTTAAGATTTTGCCACATTGAAGATACTGTGTCCACTAAATCAAGATTTTCAAGAACTACATATATATTGGCGGGAGTATCGGTTTGGATAAGATTATTCAACATTTGTCTGTGAAGATTTAAAAGCGATGAGGCAAACTTAGCCTTATCACAATAAAGAAGAGATATTTTATAATGAAGATGGAGTGTATTGGGTGTCAGATGTTTGGGGGGAATTAGATGGTCCAAAGCCTCCTTGTTTCTACCACTTAGGAATAGGCAAATACAAAGCTTTGTTCGAGCTCTGGCGTACATAGTATTTAATTCAAGTGCCGAACGAAATGAATCAGTAGCTGCTTGAAAATAAGGAGTACTCATAAGTAGAACGCCGAGTCTGTAATATAGGGCAGGATCGCGAGGCTTAGCAGATATTTGATGTCGGTGGGCATCGATAATAATTTTCAATAGTTGAGTATCTTTGTAGGATCCATAGAGATGCATAGTGTTGGCATGAGCGGCCTTGAATATGAGCATAGCTGTCTGAGCGAACAGTAGCGAGCTGTTTGGTTGAATTGCGGCTGCAAGAGACAGCGTAGTAAGGGCGTCTGATGTACTTCCGGCAAGATTTTGGGCTGTTGCAAGACCAATATAAGCATCAACGATTTTATCATTTATATCGACAGCTCTGTTGAATTGTTCAGCAGCGAGCTGACCAGCATCTATTTTCAGGTATTGCGTGCCCAGCTTTATCGTCGCCTCCAGAAAGTCAGGGCAAATATCCAATGCTTGTTTATATTTGGAGATGGCCTCCGTCGTATCCCCCAATATGATCAGCATATCTGCTTGGCTGGCAAGCAGTTCAGGTCTATTCGGCCACTGTTCGAGCAAACTTTCAATATAGGTGAGTGCCTCGTACAATTGCCCATCACGGATAAGCTGCTCCAGGTATTCATCTTCAATCATAAAGGTGTCAGGGTGTATAAGAATGGCGGTGTTGAACGTCTCAATGGCTTTGGTATATTTGGCACCAGCGATGTATAGATACCCTAATGACACAAGGGTTGACATATCGTCCGGATGGTGCTTCTTGAGCAGCTCATATTGGTCTATGGTTTGTTCCAATTTTCCATTTTTGAAGTAGATTGCGGCCAATCTCTGCGCCGGAGGCTGCAAATAATCCTTAAATTTCAGGCAGTCTTGATAGAACTCAACTGCCTGAGATTCTTTGCCGAGCCGCTCGTAGCAATGTCCAAGCGCATAAAGAGCCATTGTGTTGCTGGGTTGCCTCATGTAGACCGAATTTAACTCTTCGACTGCTTCATCTAATCGGTTGTGGTGAAGACATAATGCTGCTGCTGCCATGCGTCCGCGTGTACAGGAGGGATTTTCAAAAAGATAAAGTCTTAGCTGCTCCTGAGCTGCCTCGATCTTCATTTCGCCTAGCGAGTTAATGATGTTAATGAGCTGATGGTGTTGCTCTGTTTCGTGATCCTTCGGTGGTGTAATTGCTTTTAGCCAGTGCCAAATCAGCTCAGTTGTATCAACCGCAACCCCCCTGCCAAGAATTTCCAGCAATTTGCTCATCCCTCGCTCTCGATATAATATTGTTTTATATCAATTTTTAAGAACATATCGACAAAGTACAAAGGTTTGTTAAGACATATCTGCACGGTTATGTAGTTCGCTGTTTACTTTGTTCTGCAGATGGGGCAGTTGTGTGTACTGTAGGGATTGTTTCGACTCTGATGACCGGTTATCGGGTTTTTACCCCCCCCACTGCCAAGTCAGGCTTTGTTGCATGTGCTTTGGCAGCAACGACAGGTTAGAGTGCCTGCTGCGTCTCCGGTTCCGATTTTGCCACCTGAACCTGTTTCTCTATATCACTGAGATATGCGAGCGTACGTTCGAGCTTGTCACTGAGATGTTTTAGTTTGAGCATAGTTTTAACGCGCGTTAAAAGCTCAAGTTTATTGACAGGCTTGCTGATGAAATCATCCGTACCCGAGTCAATACCTCGTTCGATATCTCTAAATTCATTAAGTGCCGTGACCATAATTATAGGGATATCACTCGTTTTGGGATTGCTTTTAAGTTTTTTACATACCTCGAAACCGCTTATTTTCGGCATCATAACGTCAAGTAAGATTAAGTCAGTTGGTTGTTTGGCTACGATTTCCAATGCTTCTAATCCGTCGTGTGCCGGGATTGTTTTGCAATTCACGTCCTCCAGATATGCCTGTAAAAGTTCCAGATTTTGCTGGTTATCATCAACAACCAGCACTGTGGGTGTCTTTTCTAACTCCATCTTCGGATTCAGTCGGCTCATAACCAATTTCTCCCACTATGCTCATAAGGATCAATTATTCTTGCCGAGAGCTTTCATGATTGCTGTCCTTGTATTCTTAACCAAAACGTCCGATACACAGGGATAGCCCTCTTTTGAATGATATTCTTTATTTGCCTAAGTCTCAATGAAATTAACCTCCAGACCATTCTCATTTATACGATAATATGAGTGCCAAACTTCGAGAACCTGATACATATCACCAACCGTTATAGCCACTTTTTTCCGTCATAATCAAGTGCTCCTTTGAATATAATTCTCGATAAATTGACGTACACCCGGCTTTAGGTACATCGCCTCGATGTCCAGCAGATTCCAGATGGCCTCGGCACATATCTCTGCAACGGCAACCGAAGAAGCCTGCGTATCCACAAAGAAGATGTGTTGGCCCTTTATGGTGCATAGACCTCCACCGCTGCCACCGAGCGGCTCATTACGAACAGTAATGTTGTTCGCCTCAAGAAGCACTAAAAGTTCTTCCAGAATACGTTGTTCATCCATTTTTTATATGTATAGGCCGTAGTGGCACGTTTAATTCATGTAGCCGGTTTTTTTCAACAAATCATGATTCAAGGAAAATCGCGATAAAGGTCGATATAGATACTTGTAGCTCAACAATTTGTATCAGATAATAACGTACAACAAATTCATACTAAATTTTATAACAGGAGTCAAACATTGACAAGTATTATTGAAAAGCGTCGTTCCCTACACAGACATCTTGCTAATCAGCATCAGCGATTCAGTGTACTGGAATCCCAAAATCTTAAGTTGCAGCCGCTGGCCAATATAGGCTCGATCACCTGCATGATAGCCCACGAGATCAACAATTTGCTTACGCCTTTGGCCAACTACGCAGATCTTGCCCTTAAGAATCCTACCGATAAATCTTTGGCTACAAAGGCGCTGGAAAAGACTGTGCGAACCTGCCTACATGCCTCAAAGGTTACCGAGAGCATGCTCGCGCTGGGAAACGGACAGAAGCAAGAAAAAAAAGATATTCAACTAATTACCCTCGTTAAGGACGTATTTAGTGGCCTGTGCCGGGACTTTGTTAAGGATGGAATAACCGTTGAGATTGAGATTCCTCAGGACCTGGTAATCCGTGTCGTGCCTGTTCAGATTCAACAGGTTCTTATGAACCTGATTCTTAATGCGCGTGATGCCATGTTGCCGAAGGGTGGTATTCTTAAAATCCGCTCTCGGCAGGACGACGAAGCTATTCATATAGAAGTTGCTGATACCGGTAGTGGCATTGAGTCGGCTCATCTAAAAAACATTTTTGAGGCCTTTTTTACTACCAAGGTGGAAAAAAGCACGTCATCGCAGCGCTATGCCGGCGGGCTTGGCCTTGCATTTTGCAAAAAAATAATAGACGCTCATAATGGTCGGATTTCTGTCGATTCTCAGCCTTTAAAAGGAACTGTGTTTAAGATAAACCTGCCCAAACCACAGTCAGGTAGTAGCTAATATGTCGGCCCTGATGTATCAGAATATTGGCCACTTTGTTTTGCTACTGTCGCTGCTGGCCGGCTCAGCGTTTTTTTCAGGTTCTGAGACGGCGTTTTTCAATCTCACACGCAGGCAGATTCGGCTGCTGCAGGAGTCCACGCACAAGCTGCAAAACCTCGTTGTGAAGTTGTTGAAAAAGCCCAGCCAGCTACTCAATTGTTTATTATTTGGAAACATGTGCGTTAATGTTTTGTATTATGCTGTTGCAAGCGTGCTTATTGTTAGAGTTGGTAAGCAAGTGGGGTTGACTGCGGCGGCAATTACTGCTGGCGTTAGTTTTGTTGTGCTAGTACTGTTCGGTGAAATACTGCCCAAGTCCATAGCGTACGCGAATTCAAGGTCTCTGAGCATCGCTGCTGCCCTACCGGCTTTATTATGCCAGCAGGTTTTTGCTCCTTTCGGTTTTGTGTTCAGGTTTATTATCTTAGAGCCGGTTTTGCGTTTGTTTCTTGGGCCGGTAAGGAAGACCAAAGCTATGTCGATAGGTGAATTCAAATCACTCATAGATGCCAGCAGAAAACGCGGTTTGATTTCCGATGAGGAGAACAGACTATTAGCGGAAGTTGTCGAACTGGGATTTCTCAAAGTCCGTCATGTTGTGCGGCCGCGTGTAGATATGCCTGCTTGTGCTGTCACAGATACTGTCCAAACTGCCCGGGAAATCATGTACAAACACCACCTGACGAAACTGCCGGTCTATGTTAGGACGATTGACAATGTGGTCGGTATTGTGCATCTCCGACAGCTACTTTTACGAACGGGCACATCGTTAGATAAAGTCGTTCAACCGGTACACTTTGTACCCGAACAAAAATCGGTTGAATCTTTGTTAGAGTTCTTCCGCAAGACTAAAACGGATATGGCGGTAGTTGTTGACGAATATGGTGGTATTACGGGTTCGGTTAGTCTGGAGGATATCGCGGAAGAGTTATTCGGCGAAGCTGAACCGGATGATGGTATTGAGCCTATCGAAAAAATCGGACCTTTTCAATATCGGTTAACAGGCAACCTGGCTATCCGTGAATGGGCCGAAGTATTCGGGATAAGTCCGGCAGAAACACGGGTCGCCACGGTCGGTGGATTAGTTATGGTTCTGCTCGGTCGAATACCAAAGCCGGGAGATTCAGCGTGCCTTAGAAACCTGAAGTTTACCGTAGAGAGCGTGCAGAGACACAGAATAAAGAGCCTAATACTAACCATAGAACCATTGCAGGCTGATGATCAATAGTGCAGTTTTAGCATTGGCGGTGGTGTTTTTCGTTGCGCTTGCCGGCCTTTTCGCCGGCGCCGAAACGGGTCTGTACACGTTAAGCAGGCTTCGCCTGCGTCTCGGTATCGAAAAGAAACGCTTGTCATTCATCATACTTGGAAAGGTGATGCACGATAGCGGTGCTCAGCTTATATCTATGCTTCTTGGAATGAACCTTGCCCAATACTTTGTAACTAGCATTGTTACGATCATATTGCTAAACAAGTTAGGGACTAAGAGTGCCACTTTGCTCACCGCAATTACGATTGCACCGGTTCTTTTCGTGTTCTCGGAAATGATTCCCAAAAACGTATTCTTTTACCGAGCTGATTTACTCATGCCATATGTTTCACTGAT
>Ga0315543_1003218_pt1 | contig 14890 bp, 3 predicted proteins | sample SalMarSW160210MG_2_FD_203098 | JGI IMG/M metagenome (GOLD analysis project Ga0315543, IMG submission 203098) | Salt marsh sediment microbial communities from the Plum Island Ecosystem LTER, Massachusetts, United States - Salt Marsh Sediment SW1601-210 ...
TTATTCAGGCCGGTACTTTCTCCGATACGCCGACACTTGTAAACCTGGAACCGATTTATGTCGAGCAGGGCTGTACACTCAACTGGGATCCAAATGGCGGATGGCATACATTAAGTTACAATAGCGATGAAGACCCGCCGCTCTTCATAAAAGGCTACTACCTGAGTCAGGTGGAAGCCGGTCAGGAGGCCAACAGCCCCTGTGTTGACACCGGAAGCAACTTGGCCTCGATACTTGGTTTTGATACCTTAACTACTCGAATCGACGGAGTAAATGATGTAAATATCGTCGATATGGGATATCACTATTCTCATGGAATACCGCCTACCCCACAATATGACATAACCGTAAAAATACTCGAAGACCCCAACTATCCGTCAATTCACGGCACAATAACTGCCGAGCCGAACGGGCTTGTCTCTTACGATGCGAACACGGCAACTTATACCTATAGATTCGATGCAGGCACCATTCCGGTTTTCACAGCCATACCTGACGCAAATTATTTTGTGAGGGGCTGGTATGATGCAAATAGCACAAAAATTTCCGCCACGGAATCTACAACATTTATTGTTGATTCAAACAATACATACTTTGTCCGCTTCAAACCGGCACGTACAATTCAGGTTTCCGGCGGCGGCAGCGCACTGCGAAATGCGGTTGAACTGGCTGAGAACGGTGACAGTCTCATTGTAGCGGCAGGAACATACGACGGTGGTATCAACATCGGCGGCAAACAGATTAAATTATACGGCGTAAATCCGGACGACCCGTACATCGTTGCCAGAACCATAATTGACTGCAACGGCAGCGGCCGGGGCTTTATCTTCGCAGGCGGTGAAACAGCAGACACTATCGTCGACGGCCTTACAATCATTAACGGCGGCGGAGATGCCATTGCCGGCGGTGCTATCTTTATCGATATAAACAGCTCGCCTCTTATCGTAAACGTCGATATAAGTGACTGCGATGTTACCAACGCTTCCGGCGGCGCAATCTATATCAGCAACGGCAGCAATCCGGAATTCAGGAACGTCAACATAACAAACTGCAGTGCCACAATGAACGGCGGCGGCGTTTATATCAGCACCGCCAGCAATCCGATATTCAAAAATTGCTCGATTACCGATTGCGACACAGGTATAAACGGTGGCGCTGTATATTGCAGAACCCTAAGCAGTCCGCAATTTACCAATTGCTCATTTACCAACAACTATGCAGCAAATTCTGCGGGTGCTATCTTCTATGAAGCATTGTGCAATGTAAACCTTCAAGGCTGTGAATTTACCGGCAATACTTCACAGAACGATGCCGGTGCGGTAATGTGCGGTCCGACCTGCGCTATCGAAGTTAACGACTGCAACTTTGCCGGCAATGATGCCGACTATGCAGGCGGTATCTATATCAATGAAGGCTGCGACGGCGTGATTGCCCGGACAAGCTTCAGCGGCAATGAGGCAACAGAGGACGGCGGCGCGTTTTACATTACAGACTCAAACGCAATTAAAATTACGGACTGCAACATAACTGAAAACACAGCTCTTCGCGGCGGCGGCATCTTCGCCATTGCCTCACCGAAGGTTACCATCACCAACTGCCAAATCAACTCCAACCTGGCTTACAGACTCGAAACAAACATTTACTACACAGACCCCAATGACCCCAATACAGCGATTACTGAATACGACGATAACTTCATAGGCGAAGGCGGCGGTATTTATGCTTTTGCCAGCATCAACAAAACCGAAAACTGCCTGATTACATACAACCTAGCCCGGACAAGCGGCGGCGGTATCTACATCAGCGGCGAACAGTCCGACCAGAACTGCCCGCTCATCAAAAACTGTCTTATTGTAAGCAACAAATCAAGCAGGGACGGCGGCGGTATTTCTACCAACTGGTTTGCTGCCACAAATATCAAAAACTGCACTATTGCTCAGAACTTTGTTAACGGAAATGGTTATCAGAGAGCTTTAGGCGGCGGTATTTACGGCTCCTATGGAAGCAATACACAAATTATCGACTCTATCCTATGGAGCAATGCCGGAGCCGAGGCATCACAAATTGCTGTCGGCAGCGGCGATGCGAATAATCCTATACCTTCTATAATGAATGTTACATACAGCGATATAGCCCATCCTAATGATGTTGGTTATATTACTACAGGTCAGACAATAAGACCTGGCTTTAATACTTATACTCTCGCCAGGAACGACGACCTGTCAACAGAGCTTGTTGACTTCGGATTTACTATAAACTTCTTTGGCCTGCTGCGTTCGCAATGCTACGTTAACAACAACGGCAATATAACTTTCAATGCCCCACTGGTAACATTTACGCCGTTCGGCCTGACAACCAATATCGGGACACCCATTATCGCTCCATTCTTTGCCGATGTGGATACCAGAGCGGCAGGTTCTAATCTGGTAACATACGGCCACGGAACTGTAAATGGAAGACCGGCTTTTGGCGTTAACTGGCTTGATGTAGGTTATTTCAGCTATTACACCGACAAGCTGAACAGTTTCCAGCTTATCATAATTGACCACAGCGACAGAGCTCTCAATGATTTTGATATGGAGTTCAATTACCAAAAGATACAATGGGAAACCGGCGATGCGAGCGGCGGCACTAACGGCTTCGGCGGTTATTCCGCTCGTGCAGGATATTCCAACGGCACAGGCAGGGCGGGCACTTTCTACGAAGTTGAAGGCTCCGGAGCCAACGGCGCATTCCTCGACAGCAACCCCAACGGGCTTATTTACAGAGAATATCACAGTGGGCTGCAGGGAGGATTCTTATTCAGGGTCGAAGGCGGACAACCTGAAATGCCTATCATAGGCGCCGGTTTGCCGCTCGTTTACGCTGAACCAGGCTGCACAATCAACTGGGATCCGAACAGCGGATGGGCACCAGACAGCAATAATATTGAAGACGATCCGAATTTCGTATTCGGATATTATCTCGCTCAAGGACCTGCCGGCCAGGATTCAAACAGTCCCTGCATAGACATTGGCAGTGATACGGCAGAAGCGCTCGGCTTAAATACGCTTACGACAAGAGCTGATGGCGTAGTTGATGGCGTAAATGATGTTAATAATATTGTCGACCTTGGCTATCATTATTCTACAGATGTACGACGCTATGAATTAAGAATTGATATGAACAATCCGCCGGACGTTAACGGCACAATCGAGGCGCCCTGGTTGCCCGGCAACACCTACCAAGTCTATGAAAACATTATGGTAAGGCTGCATGCAATCCCGAATGTCAACTGCCGCGTGGCTATGTGGATTATCGACGACACAGTTTATGAAACGCACAACCAAAACTTCACCCTTATTATGGACAGCAACAAACATGTTATCGTCAGATTTGAATACTATACACCGAAAAACCTAATTGTGCCTGACGAATATGAAAATATTCAGGATGCAATCGACGCTGCTGAAAGCGGCGACACCATCTACGTTTACAGAAAAACCAACGGCCAGCCTCATTATATAACAGGCCCCAATGGTCTGGATTTCAAAGGCAAGGCTATAAAAATACGTTCTGAAGACCCCAACGACCCGAACGTCGTCACGCAGACCATTATTGACTGCAACAACGGAGGCCGCGCGTTTATCTTCCAAAATGGGGAAGACGCAAACAGTATTATTGAAGGCTTCACAATAACCAACTGTTCGGTAGCTGGTTCAATTGCCGAAGGTTATCAGCCGGAGATGATCTCGTACCCCGCCTCTCCTAATTATACTATTTATCACGGCGATAATGCTACAGGCAATGGTTACGGCGGCGCTATATACTGTGATGTAAATACATGCCCGATAATCCGCAACTGCATCTTTTCCAATTGCGAAGTTACCGGTGGACGTGGAAATAATGGTCGGGATGGTTATGGCTTGACTACAGATGAGTATACTCGCGACGAAGATCATCCACGTTATGGTGAGGGCGGCCGCGGCGGAAGCGGCTCCGGCAACGGCTACGGCGGCGTCTTCTTCTGCGGCCAGAACAGCAGCCCATTGATACTTAACTGCACAATCAGCAATTGCACCGCACGAGGCGGCATTGGCGGCGATGGCGGAAACGGCAGTGACGGAACAGCCAACAAAATCGGCGGCGATGGTGGAAACGGCGGAAACGGCTCAGGCCGCGGTTACGGCAGTGCTATTTACGCAGCAGCGGGCGCCAATCCAAAAATAATCAGATGCAATTTCCTTGAAAATACCGCTTCGCAGGGGCTCGGCGGACAAGGCGGCCTGCAGGGTGCAGGCCTGATACCGGATGACCCGCCATATCCGCAGGACGGCTCCGACGGCGCATCTATCGGCGCAGGTTTTGGAGGTGCAATCTATTATGAAACAGGTGCTACAGCCGACATAAACGATTGCAACTTTGCCAACAATACCACACAAGCAGATATCAGCAATATGTACGACACTGGTGGCGGTGCTATCTATTCCGAAAGAAATTGTGCCGGTATAACAATTTCCAAAAGCAATATGACCGGTAACAGTGCAACGCAGGGCAGCGGTGGTGCTATCTGGTCCGGTGCAAATAACAATATTAAATTAACAGACTGCTACTTCGGTGGAAATACCGCGACTGACTCAAACGGCGACGGCGGCGCCTTGGCAATAGGCGAAACCACAGACACTAATCTATGCGTCCTGGACTTTAACAACTGTGCCTTCACCGACAACATTGCAGGCAACATAGGCGGTGCGATTACCGCCAAGAACTTCAACGCCACGTTCGTTAACTGTTATATCAACAGAAATACCGCTTCTGCCGGAGGCGGTTTGTACCTCATTAGCGAAAGGTCAACCGCCAAAATTCACGGCGGCGCCATTATGTACAACAGAGCTATCGGCACAAACGCCGAAGGCGGCGGTGCCTTTATATCAAATCTGCCGCTTGAAATTATCAACTGCCAAATAATGAATAACACTTCGCTGTTTAGCGGCGGCGGTATTATGTTCAGGGGGCCTTCTACCACAACCTCCAGGATGCATAATTGTCTGTTTGCCAAAAATTCCGCCAATGCAAGAGGTGGTGCGGTGTTCATCGCGCTTAACTCCTCGCCGCAAATAACAAGCTGCAGCTTCAGCGAAAATGGAACCGAACCGGGCGGCTATGGCGGCGCAGTCCTCTGCGCATATAACAGTTCGCCGATTATAAAAGACTGCATCTTCGACCAAACAAAACGAATTGCAATCTACGAAAGCAGCGATGACAGCGACCCGAATATTTCATACTGTCTGTTCTATGATAACTACGATGGGGATTTCTATGACCGTGATTCCGGCATTACCTATAAGACACTTAATACAAGCGATCCGAATGTCAACATTGACGCGCTCAACAGTGCAACTGCCGGCAACAACGGGGCAGGTAGCAGGTCTAATCCGTTAAGCCCGCCGCTATTTGTAACAGGCGATTTGGGCGAATACTATCTCAGCCAGAAAATTCCTTCTGCCCCGGATGATACCGACAGCCTGGCTATCGACGCCGGCAGTGCGCTTGCCGCGAATGTCAGCGTTCTGCCTGATAATAATATGGCTGATTATACAACCAGAATTGACAGCGGCGATGCCAGTATAAACGCCGGCGATGCGGGCCAGCTTGATATCGGCTACCACTACATCGACATCGAGGCTAACAAACCCGGCCGATTCAATCTTACAACGGCCGCTGTCGGCGGTCATGGAAATATTGCGCCACCCAGCGGCCAATACTATGCCGGTACAACCGTTGAACTTACTGCCATACCCGATGCCGGCTGGCGAGTAAATCAATGGGCAGGCACAGATGATGACAGTTCAACCAATATAACAAACTACGTTGTTATGATTCGCGACAGGCAGGTTACAGTATCATTTGAACAACCGAAAAATCTATATGTACCAGGTGAATATACCTCTCTGCAGAATGCAGTAAATGACGCCAAAAGCGGAGACAAAATTATTCTTGCCAAGGGAATATATGCCGGCTCAGAGTCCAATTATGACCCTGCAAAAATCATCATCAACGGCAAGAACATCACGATTACCGGCACAAATCCGGATGACCCCTGCGTAGTAGCGGAGACTATCCTGCAGGGCAACGGTTTCCGGCTCGCGAATGTCGACAGAACTATGATTCTGGACGGAATATCCATCCAGGATGCTCATTATTATGGGGGCTATATTGACTGTAGCCCAGAAGAGGCTCACGGACCAACAGGTGACGGTCGTAACGGCGGAAGTATTTTCGGCGGCGCGATGAATCTATACAATGCTTCGCCCACAATTCGCAACTGCCAATTCATCGACTGTTCGGCACTTGCCAGCAATGGCTGCGACGGTACAGGCAACGAGGGAGACGGCGGCTGGGCAGGCTGGGCACGGGGTGGCGCCGTAGCCATTGATTCTGAAAGCAATCCGCTGTTTAAAAACTGCGCTTTCATAGACTGCTACGCTCAAGGCAGTAATGGTATGGATGGTGCCGGCCGACGCGGACACGGCGGAAACTGGGGCGACCCCAATGATAACGCATATCATACATGGGACTTCGGACCATACCAGGGATACTGGTACTACAGCGGCTACGGTGGCGCTATTTACTGTATGGGCGGCAGCAAACCGGAATTTGAGAAATGTCTATTCCAGGGCAACCGTGCTTACGGCGGTGTCTGCGGCATAAGCGGTACAGACAACATTGCCGGCTACCCGATGCAACATTATGCCATCGACTCGTTCGGCGGCGCCGTATATATGGCAGCCGGAAGCGAGGCCAATTTCACAGACTGTGACTTTGTTGACAACGAAGCTCATACCAGAGGCCAGATAGCAGGTTCTGACCCCAATGTACCCAATCCAGATACAGTAGGAGTAACAATAGAAGAAACCGTCCTGTACGACTCGGTGGTAAGCTACGGCGGCGCAGTCTGTGCAGAAGGCACTGCGATACCAGTCTTCAAAAATTGCGCCTTCATTAATAACCGGGCCTGCGCCGGCGGCGGAATGTACTGGGAAGATTCAATCGCCCACATAAGCAGATGCTATTTTGAAAACTGTACTTCAATGCTCGGCGGTGCTATGCTGCTTGCCGATAGCAACTCCATTGTCTTTGAATGCGATTTTAACGGCAATTTAGCTATTGACCCGGCAGGTCAGGGCGGTGCGATTTACTGCGCATCAAGCGATGCAAAATTCTACGACTGCGAAATCATCAATAATGAAGCTTCCACAAGCGGCGGCGGAGTTTACTTCTCTGGCGAGCTTGCGCCAAGCATGCACAACTGTCTTATCATACACAACAACGCCGGCAGGGACGGCGGCGGGATATCATCCAACTGGGATGCGCAGCTCACTCTTTCAAACTGTACTATAGCACACAACATTATAACAGGCGGCGGTTTTGCCACCGGCATGGGCGGCGGCCTGAGCTGTGCTTACGAAGCCGACACAAAAGTCATTAACAGTATAATCTGGAGCAACAACGCGGAATACGGCCCGCAAATCTCAGTAGGAAGTCCATCCTATGCCGCAGATAAATTAAGAGCCGAAGTAAGCGTCTGGTACAGCGATGTAGAGGACGGAGCAGCAAACGTATTTGTTGACACCGAGAATGGCTGCATACTCAACTGGGACGATGCAAACAACCTTACCGGCACAACATTAACAAGCCCGCTGTTTGTTACCGGCTACTGGGGAGACTATTATCTCAGCCAGATTATAACCGGCGAGCCTCTCCAGACAGTAGACAGCAACTGTGTCAACAGCGGTTCCAGCCCGGCAATCGACAATGATATGTACCGACACACTACAAGAACAGACCATGTAACAGTTAAAGGCATGGCAATTGATTCAGGTATTGTTGATATGGGGTACCATTATACGCTGACCGCTGATATACTCGGCGATTTTAACTTTGACGGTATTGTTGATGATATCGATGCCGGTCTCTTTTTCGAGTACTGGATGAGATCAGGCTGCATCTTCCCGTACTTCTGTCACGAACGAGACATAACCGAAGATGGTGAGGTTGACTTTGAAGACTTTGCAGCCTTTGCCGCAAACTACGGTGATACGGAAACCGTTCCGCCAAAACCGGACCCGATGACATGGGCTATAAGGCCTCACTCGGCAGATATAACTAAAATTACAATGACAGCGACCACCGCCAGAGATAATTCAGGTTCATCCATACAATATTACTTTGACTGCGTATATGGAAGCGGTCATGACCAACCCTGGGGTCCGAATTCAACCTACACCGACACCGGTCTTACCATTGGAGTACAATACGGTTACCGCGTCAAGGCAAAGGATGAACAAGGCAATGAGACCGACTGGAGCATTATCAGCTATGCGGTAGTAGGCCAGGATGACGCTCCGCCCCAGCCGGATCCAATGCTATGGGCAATAGCGCCTCACCCAACATCGTCGAACTCAATCAGTATGACGGCAGCGACCGCCACCGATGCCTGTGGACCACCTGAATACTATTTCGACTGTGTCAGCCCACCAGACTGCCATGATTGTGACTGGCAAGCCAGCGAAACTTACGAGGACCTCGGCCTCGAACCTAATACAACCTACACTTATCGGGTAAAGGCTCGCGATAAATCACCGGCACAAAACGAAACGGCTTACTCAATTCCTGCCTCAGCTACCACACCGCCCCCAGGCGAGGAGCCAAACGAGCCAAATGATACGACGCCGCCGCAACCAAACCCGAGCACATGGGCCTCTGTGCCTCAAGCCGTACAGGGTTTAGACCCTAACTATCCATTAGATTGGTGGTACCATATTATGACAGCTACTACCGCTACAGATGATAGCGGAGTTGTCTGGTATTACTTCGATTGCTACACCAGCAGCGGTACCGACAGCGGCTGGATTGATACCCCATACTACCGAGCAGGGCCGTACCCAAATACAAATCATTCCGGCTACAGAGTTTATACAAAAGACAAATACGGTAACACCACCGCTCCTTCGATAGATTGGCACACGTATTTTGATAATCAACCATGATTTTAACTCAGTTACCGGTTATATAAAAACTGCTGAATCGTGGATTGTCCAGACAACCCGATGCAGCTTAGTACGATGCTGACGGTTTCACCATAAACCATCTGCCGGAATTATTTATTCAGGTATGCAGGCCGGATTTTGCTGGGTCAGCCGGCAATCAATCAACCAGTTTTCTGCTACTGCCGCAAAATCCCCAAAGTCAACTCTGCAATCTTCGTTTAAGTCGCCAGCAAAGGCGGACCGGCTAATACAGACCGATAGAACGACAACTGCTGTAAACAATACCAGATTCTTCTTTAAACCATTACCGAATTGCATGTTTATTCTCCTTTCCTTTTAAACATACACAAATCAGCATCGATTGATACATTATATTATCTATAATAAAATCCACTGGTCTGCAAAGGCTTTTTTGCCTGTCCGGCGGAGGATGAAAAAATCTCCTATTGACGATTGACAACAGATTAAATAAAAGCTAACTTAACTGCCTCATAGTTTAGGAACTAAGAGGCAAAAAACCAGCCCAGATTAACATTCTTTGGAGATAACTCAGGATACATATATCTTTAATCGTATATTTATAAGGTATGGAGACAAAAAAAGCCAAAAAACCGCTACCGATAAGCAAAGCAACGGCGGAATTTGTAATAGCAATTTCTACTGCGGTGGTCTTGTTTTCAGCAGTAAATCTTTTGGGGATTTTTGGCTGGCTTTACAACTTGCCGGCTCAACAGCATAAAAAACTCCATGAGCTGCTGCTTTTGGCGGCATTTCTCTCAGCAGCAATGGCCGTCTTTGCATTCAGAAGATGGTTTGAACTACAAAAGGCACACAAAAAACTGGCTCAGTCCGAAGAAGAACTCCGCTTCCAGTCTATGCTTCTCGACGAAATAGGCGACGGCATTACGGCTACCAACCTTGAAGGAAAAATCACCTATGTCAATCAGACAGAAGGCAACTGGGCAAAAAGAAACAAGGATGAACTTGTCGGAAAATCAGTTGAAATCTTCGGTCAAGAACCTTCTTTAGGCGCAACTCAGCAGGAAATAATCCAGACTACCCTTCAAAAAGGCAGTTGGTCGGGGGAAATTGTCAACAAAGCTTCCGACGGCAGCATGGTCACAGTGGAGTGCCATACCTGGCTAATGAAAGATAAGGACGGCAAGCCGACAGGGATGTGCGGAGTATCGAGAAATATAACCGAAAGAAAAGAACACGAGCTGGAACTGCAGAAACACAAACGATATTTAGAAGCCCTTGGTGCCGCTACCAACATACTCTTGCACCCGATATCGGAAATACCATATGAGGAATTTGTCACTGCATTAGGATCCGCTTCAGGCACCGACAGAGTGCTCGTCATTCTCAAAAGAACCGATCAAAACGGCAGATTAACCCTCCCAATCCAGGCACAGTGGAATGCAAATAAAGACATAAAAGCCATCACAGAAAAAACTCATGATTTCTTTACGCAAAAAATCTGGCCGAATTGGGAAAAAAACTTCTCCTGTAACAAGCCTGTATGCTTACTGACTTCCAACAGCCTCGCTGATGAACAGGCCTTTTGGAACTCCCTGAATATAAAAGCTCTGCTTGCTCTGCCGATAATTATCGACGGCAAACTGGAAGGATTTATCAGCTTTGACAACTGCACCGAGCAGCGCCAATGGACGACATCTGAAATCGAATTTCTCCGCACCGCCACAAACGACCTGGCAAACGCAATGAAGCGTCTTGAAATCAAAAAAGAACTAAAGGAACAGAGAGACTTTGCACAAAGAGTAATCGAAACAGCCCAGACCATTGTTCTCGTCCTGGATAAGGACGCAAATATTGTAACATTCAACCCGTATTTTGAAAAATTGTCCGGCTGGCGCCTTGAAGAAGTAAAGGGCAAAAACTGGTTTGACACTTTTCTGCCTCAGGAAAACAGACAGAAAATCAAGCAGGTATCCTACAAAACTCTGGACGACATATACATAGAAGGTAATATAAACCCGATTGTTACGAAAGACGGCAGATTCATACAGATTGAATGGTATGGCAGAACTCTCAAAGACAGCCAGGGCGGAGTAATCGGCATTCTTTCGACCGGCCAGGATATTACAGAAAGATCAAAGGCTGAACAAGAACTAAAGGACTCCGAGACAAGATTAAAGACCATGTTTGATGATGCCAGGGACGGAATACTTGTGGCAGACGTAGAAACCAGAAGATTCCAAATATACAACAAAATGATATGTGAGATGTTAGGATACACCGAAGAAGAAATAAAACACCTTGGTGTTGACGACATCCATCCCGCCAAGGACCTGCCGCGAGTTATGGAGATGTTCGAGCGTCAGGCGCGAGGAGAAATCAAGCTTGCTGAGAGCCTGCCGGTAAAAAGGAAAGACGGCAGCGTTTTTTACGCAGATGTTAATACGTCGATAATTACCTTAGGCGGCAAAAAACGCATTATGGGCAGTTTTCGCGATATCACTGAGCGCAAGCAGGCCGAAGAAGAACTAAGAAAAGCGCATCTCGAACTGGAACAAAGAGTCGAACAGCGAACGGTGGAACTGCGGAAAACAAATACCCAACTATTAAAAACGATCGAGGAAAGAAACCGTATCCAGAAAATACTGCAGGAAACAGAAAAACTGGCCGGGGCAGGTAAACTTGCGGCACAGATTGCTCACGAAATCAACAACCCCCTTGCCGGCATAAAAAATTCTCTTCTTCTTATAAAGGACGCTGTCCCGCCGAACCACCGGTACTTTGAATACATAGGAAGAATCGAAAGAGAAATCAACAGGGTCTCACAGATTGTAAAACAGATGTTCAACCTTTACAGACCGGAAACGCGTTTGGCAGATAAATTCAGGGTCTATGAGAGTATTCGGGATATTGTCGAACTCCTGAAAATTGCCAGTCAGGAAAAACACATAAATATCGAAATAGACTGTAATGAAAAAACCATTATTACTCTTTCTGAAGCCTTGCTCCGACAGGTAATTTATAATATTGTTCAAAACGCAATACAGGCTTCCGGCCCCGATACGATGGTAAAGATACGCGCTTCTGCGGAGGACGGCAGGCTAAACATCTCGGTCAGCGACGAAGGACCTGGTATAGACGACGAGATAAAAGACAGAGTTTTTGAGCCGTTTTTTACAACAGGCCTCGGCGGCCCTAAAAGCGGACTGGGACTGGGACTCGCCATAACAAAAGATATTATCACCGCGATGGACGGAACCATCGATTTTACGAGTGAAAAAAACAAAGGAACCATTTTTAATATTTCCATTCCGATGAGAAATGAACCAACAGAATGACAATTTGTTCGGCAGAATTTTAATAGCAGACGACGAGCAGACATTCCTGATGGCAACGGCGCAATTATTACGCAACGCGGGCTTTGAATGTGACTGTGCCGAAACTGCGACAGAGGCACTGAAAAGATTGTCTGAAAAGACTTATGATTTACTTATTGCCGACATAAAAATGCAGGGCAATTCCGGCCTGGAACTCGTCAAACAACTATCCCGGACCACTACTGTGGTGAGTATCATTCTTATAACTGCATATCCTTCACAGCAGACAGCCGTAGATGCGATTCATTTACCTGTAATAGCATATCTCGTAAAACCTGTTGACTTTCCGCAACTTCTGCAAAAAACGAGGGACGCCATAAAAATAAGCCGACTTCGTAAGACCATCGCTGCAAACAGAAAAAGTCTTCAACAGTGGATGGGCGAACTGGAAACTATAGAACTTTCCCTGCAGAACGGTAAATGTGATGCATTTGAGACAGCGTTAAAAAGCTTTCTCGATGTCACAACCATTAAAATAGACGGCACTTTCAACAGCATCCATCAGGCAATCATTCTGCTCGACAGCTTAAAGCCTCGCATGGAAATATGCCGGCTTATACAATGCCCTGCACTTTTGGAACTTACCGAAGGCGTCAAACTGTCCATAGAATCTCTGAAAAAAAGCAGAAATTTGTATAAATCAAAACAACTCGCAAAAGTTCGAACAAAACTGGAAAAACTCCTGAAAAGCATCCAAAAAAGTTAATATTTTTTACTGGAATTGCCGATAATATCTGTAATAACTGGGCAATAACCTGGGTGCAATATTCGCTGCCGATAACGTATATTATCATTGAGGGTATATGATAGAAACATGCAGAAGACTCGACATCAAGAAGTGTGGACCGCAGAATTGAAAAATATATACTGCGCGACGGCTTGAACAAGCCAATCACCCCATATGATTTAGGGCACAGCTTTGCTCAAAAGCTTACAGTAAGCTGAATCGCTGACTTCGGCAACCTCTGCCTGCGCTGTGGCAAAAACCGGGTTAATCACAGCGAATCTTTAACGGGATTAGAAAAAAAGGAGATTGTCATGACTACCACCGGAAAAATCCTGCTGGCCGATGACGAACAGACTTTCCGCGAGTCAACAGGCGAACTGCTCCGCAAACAAGGCTATGAATGTGACTGCGTCGGCGATGCCAATACTGCCGTCGAAAAACTCAGACAACACTCCTACGATTTGCTCATTGCTGATATCAAGATGCCGGGAAATCCCGACCTTGAACTGATTAAAAAAATGCCGAAACTGGCAAAAGGAATACCGGCTATCCTTGTTACCGCATTTCCATCCCAGAAGTCCGCAATCGAAGCTGTCGGACTTTCTGTAGCCGCCTATATGGTTAAGCCCATTGACTTTGAAGAACTTAAGAAAAACGTCGCTGAAGCAATCCGGCGAAAGAACCTTTTCCAGACCGTCTCCGAGACAAAACAAAGGCTTGCAGCGTGGCAGAAACAAATGCAGGATATAGAAAAAGTGCTGAAAGATAAAAATCACGGAACATTTTCAGCTTCTGCAAGAAGTTTTCTGGACCTTACGCTTGGAAACATAAGTGCTGCTATGGGAAATGTCAAAAACCTTATATATATACTTACAGACGAACCGCCTGACTCGGCCGTCTGCAATCTTTTAAACTGTCCTCGATTGACGGAACTGACCGAAGCTCTTTTAGAGACCGTAAGAGCCATTGAAAGAACAAAAAGCTCCTTTAAATCAAAAGAACTGGGGCAGCTTAGAATCCGGCTCGAACATCTATTAAAAAAGGTGAAAAAAACTTAAAGGTTTTTCGCAATTTTTACTGTTCTGCTATTTCTATTCTGCACTTTTCAATAGCCGCTAAAAACTCTCTGCCGTAGCTTTTACGCATAATTCTGCTATCAAGTACAACCACAATTCCACTGTCTGTTTTGCTTCTTATAAGTCTTCCGAAGCCCTGCTTGAATTTTATAATCGCCATCGGAAGCTGATAATCCAAAAAAGGGTCGCGTCCGGCAGCCTTTATATATTCGATTCTGCCCTGAATGAGGGGATGTGTCGGAACTGCAAAAGGTAATCTGACGATAATAACATTGCTCAAGGCTTCTCCCGGCACATCTACCCCCTGCCAGAAACTGTCTGTGCCGAAAAGTACACTGCCTGCATTGGTTCTAAACCGTCTTAATAGTTCGCTTCTATCCGTCCCGCCGCCCTGCACAAGCAACTCGATATCCTTTTCACCCAGCCAGCCGGAAAGCAATTCGACAAATTCATCAAGCATCTGATAACTTGTGAACAGCACAAAAGCCCTGCCGTTTGTCTGTGTTATATATTTTTTTATTTTCTCTGCTGCGGCCTGTGCGAAATTTTTATCATTCGGCTCAGGCAGGTCCGGTTCAATATACATCGTTACCTGCCTTTGATAGTCAAAAGGCGTCTCAAGTCTTAACCGCTCAAACTTCACGAGACCGATACGCTCGGCAAAGAACCCAAATTCCTCGCCCCGGCCTGACAAGGCAACGC
>Ga0315543_1003224_pt1 | contig 14871 bp, 9 predicted proteins | sample SalMarSW160210MG_2_FD_203098 | JGI IMG/M metagenome (GOLD analysis project Ga0315543, IMG submission 203098) | Salt marsh sediment microbial communities from the Plum Island Ecosystem LTER, Massachusetts, United States - Salt Marsh Sediment SW1601-210 ...
TCGGACAGCCCGTAGAGTTCGTAAACCAACTGGTCGATTTCGTGGTCGGTCGCGTCGATCCGGCGCTGCAGCACGTTTTTCCGATGCGGCGTCGTCGCCCGGGCCGACTCCTCGTGCAACGACAACCGGAGTTTGGCTTCTTTTGCTTTTAATCACGAAAGCACGAAAGAAGGAAAACACGAAAGAAGAGTTGGGGGAAGCTGAACGTTCGTTTTCGTGTTTTCGTCCTTTCGTGCTTTCGTGATTCTCTGCCTACTGCCCGCTGCTTACTGCCCGCTGTGCTGGACGATGGCGATTTCCTTGTCGGACAGCCCGTAGAGTTCGTAAACCAACTGGTCGATTTCGTGGTCGGTCGCGTCGATCCGGCGCTGCAGCACGTTCTTCTGATGCGGCGTCGTCGCCCGGGCCAACTCCTCGTGCAGGGTTTGCATAGAATCGACCAGAGAAATCATCTTGTTGTGTTTTCGCTTGTCCGTCGAGTCTTTCAAATCCAAGGCGCATATGGGAAGTTGGACGAGAAACTGTTTGTTTGCCGCGAAGTATCCACCGTGAAAAGTCGTGCTCACGTTCTTCATTATCCAGTCCAGCAGCCGACTATTCAGCAACGCCGTGAAGTACCGCAAGTCGCCGTGTTCGGGTGGCACGGTAACGCCGAATCCCCCTGTGGTCACGTTGACAAAGTAGTTGTTTTCACGGTCGTAATAGGCGCTGAGCCGTGTGATCATATAAGGAAGAAGAATCTTGGGTTGCTCCCACAAGTCCAGATTCTTCGGGTAAAGCTGATACCAGCCCGTTGCCCGAAACTTATCGTGCTCCCGCTTCGCAAGAAGCGACATATTTCGGCGTAGGTATTCCCAAGCATGGGGGTAAGCCTTCTTCATGATGCTTTCCGAAATCAGGATGGCCTTTCCATCAGTGAATGCGTAGGGAAACAGAACAGCAGCCGTAACATGGGCGAAGTACCGGCCAATGTCTCCACTTCGAACCACGAGTTTCAGCAATTCTGATTCGATAGAAACGGTTTCGTCAAGTTGCTTTGAAGACACATGGACAGTCTTGCCCATCAAGGAATGTACATCCTTGAACAAAAACACAGGATCAGCACTAGTTTGAAGGCCAACATAGATATTGGCCAGATCACCAAGTTTGGTAGGCATGCGTAACAGTCTTTCGAACAATGCAGCGCCCTCGCCAACCACGAAATTCCACTCCTTCGACGTGACTTGGCTTGCCTTTACGATGCCGGTTGTTGCCGTACCAGCCATACACCATTCTGCTAAGGTGTCAACCTTGGCAAACCAGCATTCTCTAGTTGGTGACTGGACCAAAAACAGAAGACAGGTATAGGTAGTTGCCCGTTCAAAAACCTGCTGGTCGCTGAAGTGTACAACATGTGACAAGTGTTTGCCTTCCGCTAGCAGACACCGAAGCGGTTCGCCATACTTCGCATTAAAGAACTTGTGCGGCACAATAAACCCGAGATGTCCGTCGCTGTTCAATAGTGATAGACCCTTTTCGATGAAGACCACATAGATGTCATAGTTGCCCTTGGCGGCGGCACGATAACGTGAGGAGAAATACGGCACCGCCGCGGGCTGCGTCTCCTTCATCGTTTGAAGACGTATATACGGTGGATTCCCAATCACCGCGTCGAACCCAGGGTTCTTGCCCTTGAAAATGTCAGGAAACTCGGCCTTCCAGTCAAAGGCGTTGATTCGCAGGGCTTCTTCCTCGTCGAAGAGATTCTTCTGCCGGCCTTCATAAAAATCGGGGCCGATCAGGCTGTTGCCGCACTTGATGTTGTCGGCCAGGTCGGGCAGCGCCCGCTGGTGCCACCAGCGGCGCTGCAATTCGAGCGTCTCACCCGACTCGCCTTCGAGCACCTTCAACAAAAGCGACAGCTTGGTCACCTCGACCGCCTGTGAGTCGACGTCGACCCCGTGGACGTGGGCCAGGAGGATGCGTTTCTTTTCGGCGGTGGTGAGCCGCCATCCGGCGGTGGCCGACTGGTAGACGCGCGGTTGTTTTGCCCGGGCGTGTTTTTCCGGCCCGTCGTTCTCGTACCAGTCGCGGTGCCAGTCCAGCAGAAACTGGTAGGCGCCCAGCAGGAACGAGCCGCTTCCACAGGCCGGATCGAGCACCGTAAGGGGCCGGGCCGTTTTGGACGGCTTCCACGCGGCCGTCAGCCCGCCGATCTCTTGCGGTGCCCGGCCTTCCACCAGCTTGCCCACGGTGTGCCGGACGATGTAGTCGACGATGTACGCGGGGGTGTAGTAGACGCCGCCGGCCTTTTTGACCTCGGGCTTTTCCTCGACCTTGGCCTGGTGCCCCTTGGTCAGACGGATCACCTTGCCGAGGAACTGCTCGTAGACCTGGCCGAGGATTTCGGCCGGCAGGACGGCGAACTCGTAGGGGCTGTCGGGGTAGTAGAGGTCCTTGAGGATATCCTTGAGGACCCGGTCGTCGATCGTCAGGCCCAGGGTCAGTTCGTCGGGCGGGTCGCGTCGGCCCCGCTCCGGCGCAAAGTAGAACAGGCCCGAGTTGTACCGGTCGTCCGCCCGACGGAACAGCTCGCCGAGCCGGGCATAGACGTTCGGGCCGTTTTCGAGCGCTTGCAGCGTGCCGTAGGGCTCGATGCCGCGGTCCTCGCAGATCCGCAGGAAGATGATCCGGTCGATGGTCCGCTGCACGGCGAAGTTCAAGTCGCGCTGGGAGATGGCCTTGTTGCGCAGGGCGAGGTTGCGGGCCAGGGCGTCGCGCCACGATTCGATTTCAGCCAGGAAGGCGGCGTCGACCTCGGCCGTGCCCTTGGCCACCCGTTTGCTGCCCAGGTATTTCTCGATCGCCCCGCGTCGGACCGCCTCGGGCGAGAGCAACTCGCAAAGCGCGTCCCAGCGGTCCGGGTACTCGGTGTACTTGACGTAAAGGATCCGGCCGGTGGAGGCCTTGTCGGTTTTGCTCGGGCGAATCCGGCAATCGTAGACCGAGAACTCCTCGAAATCGGTCAGAATGCTCAGCGGCAGCTTCGCACTCCAGGCATAGCGGCGGAGTTGAAAGGCCGGGCTGATCGCGTCGTGGATGTCGACCGAAGGTTTCTTGGCCTCGACGAAGAACGACCGGACACCCCCGCCCGCCCGAAAGCAGTAGTCGGGCGCCTTGGTCCGGCCACCGACCTTGATCGCGTCCTCGTGGATCACCTCCTTGTGCGCCTCGGAGTAGCCCTTGCGGTTGAAGACGTCCCAGCCGAGGGCCTGGAAGAAGGGATTCAGAAACTCCTGGCGGAGTTGGGCCTCGTTGTAATGGGCTGAATGATAGGTGTCCTTGTGATCGTCGAATTGCTCGACCAATTGCTTGATCCGCTCCGGTGGCGTCACGTCGAGACTCCTTACGCTGCCAGGCCTGCTGAAGGGGACAGTCCCATTTTTGCTTCGGCTTCGCCTAGGCAAAAATCGGGACAGTCCCCGTGCGCAAAAATCGGGACAGTCCCCGTGAGTGGGGCACGTGTCCGTTGATCCTAGCCGTCCGCCCAGGGTGTGTCAACGCTCGGTCGACGCACCGAATCCGTTGGGGGGTGTTCTCTTCTTGGACCACTTTGAGATGCTTGGGGGCAGGTTGAAACGGCTTCGTGACAGGGCGTTTACGGCTCGAAGGTCTTGCGAAACCGGTAGGCCGGGTTGCGGTGGTCGAAATCGCGGTCCGACAGTCCGACGTTTGGCTTCACGTCGACGTACGTGTACTCTTCGATCAGCCTCGGCGACCCGCCCTTTTTCTTCGGCCAGTCGTACGACGCGTAGCGTACGGGAAGCGTCAACTCCCGGTCGATGAAGATCCTTGCCATGTGGTAGCGGAAATGGTCGCGCTTGATCGGATGAGTCACCTGAACGACCAGGCAGCGCCGCCCGTTGATCGTGGCGCCGTCGACATACTTGACTTCGCACTCACCGTAGGGAAGTTCCTCTTGGCCGACTTTGAGCAACCGCTCGATCAGATTCTTCATGCCGATTTCGGTGATCGGGTAGCGAGTCCGGCGCATGGCCAACTCGCTGTCGGGCGAGATGGCCGTGGTCATGTAGGTGAAGCGACGGCCGCCGCGCCGGGTAATCAGCTTGCCTCGGTTGCGGCCGCGGACGTAGATCACCTCACGGCCTTTCAAGTCACTCGGGGCCAAATAGCGAAGATAGACTGAGAACGGGACGGTTACCCGTCCGCCGGAGACCTGCCGGTGCCGAACCTTGACAAACAGATGCTGATACCCGCCGAGCCGCCCGTCGATCCGCTCTCGCTTCACAAGCGTGCAGGTGTAGTCCTGGATTTCCGCGTCGAGCGACGCCAATCGGACCTTGGCAAACTCCAGCAGCGGCTGCAAGGGGTGTTCACTGACCGCACCAGCCGCGCACGTCGCCATAACAAGGATCAGCACGCCCGAAATACTGAAAGCACGAACCATCTCTAAGCACATTCCTCTGCGCTTTCAGAGCCCTGTATCGCTCGAAGAAGCAACGGGGTTCCCAGTGGCTGGCTGCAGCGCCGGCCAAGCAGGCGTCGTCGCCGTGCCGCGGCCATGCCGATGAGTTGTGTGAACGAAGAGTACCTTTTCAGAAATTCTACGGCGCCAATCGCGCAGGGCCAATGGCCCGATGGACAAAGTGCCGTAAACCTTCCCGGTTATTGGGAATAGATCGATTAGAGGAAGCAGTCACTTTTCGCGGACATTCGACTCACAAGAGAACATGATACGATACGTGGATGCGAAACGTGCAGTTCATGCAAACCAGGACAAATAGGGATGGCCAACGGAGTCTGCCTTGCCCATCGTGCAAGTGCACTACTCGGACGATTGTCTCTGCCGACTCCAGTGCGTTGGACGTTTCTGGGCCATCCCTCCGGAGGGATCGGTTTTCGAAGTAGAGCACGCTCACCGAGCGAGCTTTTTCGAGGCAGCGGAAGACCTTCTTGGCGGCAGCGCCGATTACCTCGCCCGACTTCACAGCTAACAGAGCCCGATGGCAAGAGGAGGCCGGGCCAGAACCGCCGGTCGCCCCATGTTGTGTTTTTTCACAAGAGCCTGCGGCTTTCCCGTGCGGCGCCATGCGTGCGAGCGAGATTAGAGGTGTTTTGTGTTCGAGGCATCGGTCGAATCGCCAGGGTTTCCCTCGCACAGGGGGGGGGCGCTTCAGCCTGGACGACGGGACTTGTTCGTCAAAAACATGATGCACTCCGCACAAAACATCTTTCGCTTAGAGAGGGAACACCAAAAAGAGTGTGCTTGCACACGACCGTAAGCTATTTATACGTACCGAAAGTCTCGCTGCCGTCTGGAGTTGGAGTAGCGGTGTCGTGAGTGCCCCCGCTTCTGCCAGGCAAGCTCGACATTCCCGTTCGGACGCAACCCTTTGCCAGTGCTCGATGATTCCGGAAGTGCCATACACGTTTCCAGTTCACCACGGACCACCAGAGAAGACGAAGACAAGACGCCCCACTCCATGCGTTCCCACAACGACTCGTCTTCTGCAGGGGGGCGTTCGATTCAGTGAACTCGACCATGACGAGAGGTCGGAATAGAAGAGGATAGACATGTGGAATATTAAGCTGCGAACGAAACTGAGCTTAGCCTTCCTGCTTGTCGGGCTTCTCCCTGCCGCCATCATCGGTTGGATTTCGCTTTCGAAGGCCAAGAGGGCAGTTTCCGATGAGGCGATGAGCAAGCTGCGCGCGATCCGAGAGATGAGGAAAACCCAGGTCGAGGGGTTCTACCAGCAGTGTGTCGATGATGCCAAGCAAATGGGCACCAACCCGTTCGTGGTCCAAGCATTCAACGACCTCGATTCGGCGTTGGACATGGCTAGCGGGGAGTCGCTTCGAAGTCTGAGCAGCGGTGAATACGAGGCGCCGAAGGTCTATCGGGTTGCCCATGAGGATGTCATTGACGCGCTGAAAGCCTACACCGAGTCGGGACGCTATATGGACGTCTGCTTCATTCGTGGAGACAAAGGTCAGGTCATCTTCTCGATCGAAAAGAACTCCGATTTCGGTACCTCACTGGCGGAGAATGGCTCGTTGCTGACCAAGGTGTGGAAAGCTGCAGCATCGGGCGAGATCGTCGTTTCCGACCTCGCTCCCTACGGACCCACGGGCGGACGGCCCATTCAATTCGTCGCCGCGCCGATTAAGGAAGGGAACGCCATCCTGGGCGTCGTCGCGCTGCAGATTTCGCGCCAGGCGATCGAGCAGATCATGGGTGCCCGCGCGGGGCTTGGAGAATCCGGTGAAACGTACTTGGTCGGCCGCGATTTCCAGATGCGTTCTGATTCTTATCTCGACAAGAAACAGAGTGCTACGGGAAACAAAGAGGCCGGGTACACGGTCGATGCCTCGTTTGCCAAGGGGATCACGTGTATGACCGACGCCACGCAGTCCGCCTTCGACCAGGCCGAAGCCGGCAACAAGGTCATCAAGTCCTATCACGGCGGAACCGTGTTGTCGGCCTTTACGCCCGTCGAAGTCGACGACGGCTTGAACTGGGCCCTGGTCGTCGAAATGAACGAAGCGGAGGCGCTGGCCTCGATCGCATCCATCCGCACGGTTATCGGATTCACCGTCGTCGGCCTGGGCGTTCTTGTCGTGGTGCTCGCACTGTTCCTGGCCGGCAAGATTGTCGGTCCGATTCGACAGTGTGTCGACAGCGTCGTCGCTCTGGCCGATCAGAACTACAGCGTGAAGTGCCATGTCCACAGCACCGACGAGATCGGCCAGATGGCCAATGCTCTCAACCAGTCGATCGATGCAACGAAGCAAGCCTTCGAGGAAGTTCGGGAGGCAGCCCAACGTGAGAAGCAAGTCCAGGTGGACCAGGCCGAAGAAGCACGCCGCCGCGCGGAAGCCGAGAGAAAACAGGCCCAAGAGGCCGAGCAAAAGGTCAGTCGTATTCTCCACGTGGCCAACCTGGTCGGCCAGCGTGACTACAGTGAGCAGATCGGTATCCACGGTGAAGACGCGATCGGACAGTTGGCCGGAGGCCTCCAGAAATTCTTCGATGAACGACAAGAAACCGAGCGACGCGCCGAAGAGGTCGCCCTGGCCGAGCGCCAGGCCGCGGAAATTCTCCGCCGAAAGGTCGACCGGTTGCTCGAAGTGGTTGGGGCGGCCGCGGAAGGCGACCTGACCAAGGAGGTAATTATCGAGGGCGACGAGCCCGTCGATGAACTGGCGGCCGGAATCAAGCGGATGCTCGGCGACCTGTCCAATATCATCAGCCAGGTGACCGAAAGCGCCGCGCAATTCAACGAGGGATCGCGCGTCATTGCCGAAAGCGCCCAGTCGCTCGCCCATGGAGCCCAGACGCAGAGTTCCGGCGTGGATCAGATCAGCTCTTCCATCGAAGAATTGGCACAATCGATCAACGGCATTAAGGAGAGTACGACCGAGGCGGATGCCGTCGCGCGCCGGACGAGCCAACTTGCCGAGGAAGGTGGTGGGGCGGTCAGCAAATCCGTCGAGGCCATGGAACTGATCCGAAACAGTTCGGCTCAGATTGCCGAAATCATACAAGTGATCTCCGAGATCGCCAGCCAGACGAACCTGCTGGCCCTGAACGCCGCCATCGAGGCGGCGCGCGCCGGCGAGCACGGCATGGGATTCGCCGTGGTGGCCGACGAGGTCCGAAAACTCGCCGAACGCTCCAACCAGGCGGCTGGCGAAATCTCCTCGCTCATCAAGGAATCAACGCAACGAGTGGAGGAAGGAGCGCATCTCAGCGAAGAAACCGGCAGGGCCCTGGCCGAAATCATCACCGGTGTCGAAGCCACCGCCGGAAAAATCTCCGAGATTGCCGAAGCCACCGTCCAACAAGCCGGCAACGCACAAGAAGTCTCCCTCTCGATTCGCAATGTTGCCGAGATTACCGAGCAATCCGCTACCGGAAGCGAAGAAATGGCCTCCAGCAGCAAAGAGCTCGGGATGCGAGCAAACGAACTGCGTGACTTGGTGAGACATTTTAAGACAAACCTTACTTAGTATGTGATCGAATTCTCCAACTTAACCGTTTTGGAGTACCCTTCGCCAAGCGGCGAACCATGGTAATCTCCCAAGGCGTGAGCCGATGGGACCCTAGGATCAACCCTCAGGGGGCTACAACTGGGTAAACTCGGGAGTGACAGTAAGATGGATTACTCGTCTCGCAAATCCCCATTCCTTCCTTGGACGGTTTGTCGCGACAAGCGGGCCCCGGATCGTCTTGCCACGGTAGCGATTGTACTCCTCGTGGCAATCTTGGCGGCGTGTCCCGTGTCGGTTGCCGATGCCGCCAGTGTCGAGGCCAAAGTCAAATCTGCCTATCTTTACAACCTGCTGCGACGGACGACCTGGCCCGATAGCATGTTCAAAGACGAGAATTCGCCCTATCGCGTCGCCGTACTGGGTCGAGACAATCTCGAAGGGCTCCTCGAGAAGATCGCCAAGAAGAAGAAAGTCAATAAGCGAAGCATCGTATTCCAGAGACTCAAGTCCATCGACCAGTATCAACCTTGTCACATGCTGTACGTTCCGGGATACGTAACCCCAGAAGAGCAACAGGCCGTGCTCAAGAAGACCTCGCGCACGCCATGTCTTGTGGTGGGAGACACGCCCGGCTTCGCACGAGCCGGCGCAACGGCCAACTTCGTCGACCGCGAGGACGGCACCATTGGAATCGAGTTGAACCTGCCTCAAGCCAAGAAACGCCACTTGAAGTTCGACCAACAGTTGCTCGAAGTCGCCGAGATTCTCGGCGACTGATCGGACGGCCGAGCGAGCCGTCTGCTGGTCGGGCAGACGCTTCAAAGGCACCGCAATCTGGCGGACTGCCTCGTCACTGTCAGCGACCTTCGTGAAGCAGACGGACCGTCATTGACCCCTGCATAGCTAATGACAGTAGTTCCAAGTTCGGCTGGCTGATACCACGGCAGGTCATCCTGAGCGCAGCGAAGGATCTCGATAATCAAGGAGATTCTTCGCTGCGCTCAGAATGACAATGCTGGGTCTCAATAGAACTTGGAACTACTGAATGACCGGAGGGCGACCAACGGGAGCCCGGTTTTCAGGGCATTTTGCGTTGCCTTACCAGATCATCTGAAATGCAGCCATCAATATGACGACTTTCTTGGGCAATCAACCCGTCGGCGTGGCCGAGGAGCGGGAGGTTCGGACGCGTGGCCCCAGAACTTGTCGAGGGGGCCTTTTCTGGCAGGATTATGCATCTGGCACCATCTGGCTTTGTGTATGTCTTGGCAAGTCCAGCAAACGCTCCATTGGGACGGCTACGGAAGGCACCACAAGTCGGAGGGGAAGGTCGCCACCATTTCTGGCGTCATGACCGGTTTTCACACGTTCGCACTCTGGTGGAAACAGGATGAATACATCTTCTACATCGACGGCAAGGAAACCCGCAGCAGCAAGGCCGGCGGAGTCTGCCAGGTCCCACCTCACATCAAGTTGAGCGACGAGATCGGAAGGTGGAGTGGGGACATTCGCACGGCACGCTTGCCGGAGGGGTTCGCTGTGGATTACATTAGGGTGTGCGACGTCGTGGACGCCGAGCAGAATCGGTCGACATAGCCCAGTGGAGAATGCCGTGAGGACCCCAACCATTCTCGCAGACGCCTTGCCGAACCTCCCATGGGAAGACCGACCGGACGGCTGTACCGATCTCTTATGGCGCTATAGCGGCAACCCGGTGCTTCCCCGAAATCCCCTGCCGGGCATTCAAGGGATTTACAATAGCGCGGTGGTCCCCTTCGAGGACGCAGTGGCCGGCATCTTTCGCGCGGAATCGAAGAACCGCTATCCCCACCTGCACGCCGGTTGCAGCCGGGACGGCATCCGCTGGGAAATTGAGCCCGAGCCCGTCACCATGACCGGCGACGACCCGGACGTCGATCACGCGGCATATGCCTACGATCCCCGGGTGGTGAAGATCGACGGGACGTACTACGTCACGTGGTGCACCGGGCACAACGGCCCGACGATCGCGATCGCCGAGACGGACGATTTTCGTCGCTTCCGCCGTTTGGAAAACGCCTTCTTGCCATTTAACCGCAACGGGGTACTGTTTCCTCGCAAGGTGGGAGGCCACTATCTGATGCTCAGCCGCCCCAGCGACGACGGCCACACGCCGTTCGGCGACATTTACCTGAGCGAGAGCCCCGACTTGTGCCATTGGGGGCGGCATCGGCGCGTGATGGGGCGCGGCGGCGACGCGCACGGGCAATGGTGGCAGCGGACCAAGATCGGCGCCGGGCCCGTGCCGATCGAAACCACCGAGGGCTGGCTGCTGATCTACCACGGCGTGATGGACACGTGCAACGGCTTCGTCTACAGCGTCGGCGCGGCCCTGCTCGACTTGGAGCGGCCGTGGAAGGTTCTCTACCGGACGGACCAGCACCTGATGACGCCCGAGGCCGATTACGAGGTGTGCGGCCACGTGCCCAACGTGGTCTTTCCGTGCGCCGCGCTGTGCGACGCGCCCAGCGGTCGGATCGCCCTCTACTACGGCGCCGCGGATACCTGTTCCTGCCTGGCCTTTGCCCGGGCGGACGAATTGATCGCGTTTGTGAAGGCCCATTCGCGCGTCTTCTGACGACGGGGAATCCGCATGCAGTTGCATCCGGCCGACATCGCCATCATCGTCGTCTATCTGGTGGCCATCGTATTGGCCGGGTTGATCATCTCGCGTCGCGCGGGCAAGAATATCGACGCCTATTTCCTCGGCGGGAAGAGCATTCCGTGGTATTTCCTGGGCGTGGCCAACGCCTCGGGGATGTTCGACATCACCGGCACGATGTGGATGGTGGCCATTCTCTTCCTGTACGGACTGAAGAGTGCCTGGATCCCTTGGCTCTGGCCGACGTTCAACCAGATCTTCCTGATGGTCTATCTGTCGGTCTGGCTTCGCCGCTCGGGCGTCATGACGGGGGCGGCGTGGATCCGCACTCGGTTCGGCGACCGCACCGGCGGCGAGCTGTCCCACATCAGCGTCGTGGCGTTCGCGCTGGTCAGCGTGGTCGCCTTCCTGGCCTATGCCGTCGAAGGGATCGGCAAATTCGCCGTGATCTTCTTTCCCTGGGATCTAACGCCCAACGAGTACGCCCTGATCTTCATGGGCATCACGACCTTATACGTGATCGCCGGCGGCATGTACAGCGTCGTCGTGACGGACATCTTGCAGTTCGCCATCCTCAGCGTGGCCTCCGTGCTCATCGCGGTGGTGGCCATGAGCCAGGTCAGCCCCGACGTGATCGCCGCGGCGGTCCCCTCCGGCTGGAGCGACGTCCTGTTCGGCGCGAAACTCGACTTGGATTGGACGTCCATTTCCAAGCCGGCCGCCGAGGCCGTCCACACGGGCGGCTACTCGCTGTTCGGCGCGTTCTTCATGATGATCCTCTTCAAGGGCATTCTCAACAGCATGGCGGGTCCCAACCCGAACTACGACATGCAGAAAGTGCTCTCCACGCGCAACGCGAAGGAAGCCGCCCTGATGAGTTTCTGCTCGTCCGCCGTGTTGTTCGTGCCGCGGTACCTGCTGATCGCCGGAGTTACGGTTCTGGCCCTGGCCTGCTACGCGAGCGAGCCGGGCATGATTCCCGCCACCGAGGGCGGGGGCCGCGACTTCGAGTATATCCTGCCCTACGTCATCGGCCACAAGCTGGCGCCCGGGCTGGTCGGCCTGACGTTGGCCGGCCTCTTGGCCGCTTTTATGAGCACGTTCGACTGCACGGTCAACGCCGGCGCGTCCTACGTGGTCAACGACATCTACAAGCGCTACGTCCGGCCCGACGCCCGGCCCAAACACTACGTCTATGTCAGCTATGCCGCCTCGATCGCGCTGGTCGCCGTGGGACTGCTGTTCGGCTTCTACGTCGAGTCGATCGACGCTGTGCTGAAGTGGATCACGGCCGGGCTCGGCGCCGGCTACATCGCCTCGAACGTGCTCAAGTGGTACTGGTGGCGATTCAACGGTTACGGCTACTTCGCCGGAATGATCGCCGGGATCGTCGTGGCCACGTTCTGCCAGCAGGCCGTCGGGCTGGCACTGCCCGAGTCGTGCGCATGGTTTGCCGAGAGCACGGATAACTTCCCTCTGGTGATTGCCCTGTTTCCGGTCGTGTTGCTCACCAGCACGCTGGCCGCCGTGTTGACGAGCCTGTCGACGGCGCCGGACGACGAAGAAGTCCTCAAGAAGTTCTACCGCCAGGTTCGTCCCTGGGGTTTCTGGGGACCGATCCACCGCAAGATTGTCGAGGATCAACCCGATTTCCGGAAGAACACGAACTTCGCTCGCGACATGGTCAACGTGGCAGTGGGCATCGTCTGGCAGATGGGCCTGATCGTCCTGCCGATCTACCTGATCATCCGGCAATACTCGGGCTTGGCCCTTGCGCTGGTGCTTGTCGCGGCGACGTCGCTGTTCTTAAAGATCAACTGGTACGATAAGCTTGAAAATGATTGAGGTCAACCACGGGAACAAGGCAAAGGGCGGCAGAGGGTAGCACCGATGATTCCGCGGAGCCAGCGCTGCCACTCGCAGAAAGCTTGGTCGCGGAATCGTCGGTGCCGCGCAGCGGCAAGAGGTATTGGACAATCCAGGCACATTGCCTCTTGTTGCTTCGCAACACCGACGATTTTCCGGAGGCGCCGACAGCAGAGACAACCTCTTTGGCGGAAAATCATCGGTGCCACCCTGGGGAGTTGACACGCCGCTCCCTGACGCGCGCGGTTCGGTACGCAGTGGACTGCGGGAGGAAGACGCTATGAGAAAACATCGTGCTGTCACGATTTTGTTCGGGGCTGGACTGCTGCTGGGCATCGCCACGGCGGCGGCCGGCCAGGAGGATCGGGCCTCCGAGTCGGTCTTCAAGCATTTCATCACGCGCCGCGGCGACAAGCTTCTCGACGGGTCGGAGCCGTTGCGGTTCATCTCCTTCAATATCCCGAATCTGCACTACATCGAGGACAACGTGCGCTTCGACACCTCCAATCCGTTTCGGCTGCCCGACGCGTTCGAAATCGTCGATTCCCTGAAGTCCATCCGGCAAGTCGGGGGCCAGGTCGTGCGCATCTACACGCTCTCGGTACGCCGGCCAGGTCAGGGGGACTACGTGCCGGTCCACGTGTTGGCGCCGGGGCGGTTCAATGAAGAGGCGTTTCGCGCGTTGGACATGGTGCTGGCTCAAGCGAACCGGCTGGGCGTCCGCGTGATCATCCCGCTGGTCGACAACCATCAGTGGTGGGGAGGCCGCGGGGAGTACGCCGCCATGCGCGGCAAGCCGAAGGACGCCTTCTGGACCGACCCTGAATTGATCGCCGATTTTCAGAAAACGATCGACTACGTGCTCAATCGCAAAAACGTTCACACCGGCGTGCGCTACCGGGACGACAAGGCGATCCTGGCTTGGGAGACGGGCAACGAGCTGGAGTGCACGCCCGAGTGGACCCGGCGGATCGCCGCCTATTTGAAACGGGTCGATCCGAACCACCTGGTCATCGACGGTCGAGCTGCCTCGAGACTGCGTCGGGAATCGATCGACGAAGCGAACGTCGATCTGGTGACCACGCACCACTACTCGACCAACGTCCAGAGGACGCTCGGCGACATTCGCGCCAGCCGCGAGATGTCCAAGGGCAAAAAGCCTTACTTCGTCGGTGAATTCGGCTTCCTCGACACGCCTGACATTGAAGCCATCCTGGACACGGTGATCCGCACCGGCACCGCGGGGGCATTGATCTGGAGCCTCCGCTGCCACAACCGCGATGGAGGATTCCATTGGCACAGTGAACCGATGGTCGCGGGCCGATACAAGGCCTATCACTGGCCGGGTTTCCCTTCCGGCGCGGCCTACGACGAGATGGGCCTGCTGGGCCTGATGCGGCGCAAGGCCTTTGCGATCCGCGGGCTGGGCGTGCCGCCAATGCAGATACCCGACCCGCCCGAGCTGCTGCCCATCCGAAGCCCGGCCGCCATTTCGTGGCGGGGATCCGTCGGCGCGACTTGCTACGACGTCGGGCGGGCGCCGGCGCCGAGCGGACCCTGGACGACGGTCGGCCGCGATGTCTCCGACGCGGATGTGGCTTACCGCCCGCTATTCCATGACGCCACGGCTCGGACGGGCCAGCGCTACTACTACCGCGTCCGAGCGAAAAACGCGGCCGGCATGTCGGCCCCGTCGAACATGGTCGGGCCGGTCGACGTCGACACGCTGTGGCTGATCGACGAGATGCGGGACGGCTCGGCCGTCCACGCCCGGCACGGGAAGCTCGCGCCGGTCTCGCGCCATGCGCGGCGGGCCAAGGAAGACATGCACCGGCTGTCAGGCGGCGCGGGCGACTGGATCGTCTATCGGACCGAGCACCCTATGATAGCGGCTACCGTCTATGCATTCTTTCCGGAGGCAATCTCTGATTTCCGTTTCGCGGTCTCCTCCGACGCGGTCCACTACACGCAGGTGTCCGCCCGGCGTCGCGACTACTTCCGCGGCAAGGGCGCATACGGCTATTTCAAGCCGGTCGAATATCGCCTGGACGACCTGCCCAAGAACGTGCGGTATCTAAGAATCGAGTTCACTATGAAGGCGGAAATCGCCCGCGTCGAGATTCAATGTCGCCCCACCGCTCGCGGGCGAACCCCTTGAGGCGGATGCCGCCGAGGTGCCACTGCTGGCTTGTCCAGCAGTGTTTTCCCGGGAAATTCGCTCCGCACTGCTGGACAAGCCAGCAGTGGCACCCTTTTCAAGACACGTTCCAATGACTGCAATCCCGGGAGTAGTGTGTGCCGCAACGGGCCATGTCAACGACAGAAAGTAGCGCGCATTTTGTCGCAGTAGTATTGGACCTTTTCCCAAG
>Ga0315543_1003227_pt1 | contig 14852 bp, 16 predicted proteins | sample SalMarSW160210MG_2_FD_203098 | JGI IMG/M metagenome (GOLD analysis project Ga0315543, IMG submission 203098) | Salt marsh sediment microbial communities from the Plum Island Ecosystem LTER, Massachusetts, United States - Salt Marsh Sediment SW1601-210 ...
TCGGCTGAGATTGATGATGTCATTGAAATCGCTGGCAGTGGTGGCATGGGCGACATGAGCGGAATGCTGATGATGCTCTTCCCGCTTCTGATGCTGGGCATGGTCATGCCGATGGTCAGCGAAGGTTTTGCCGAGGAAGGAGAAACCGGTGGCGAAGGCCTATCTTGAGCCGGTGGAGATAGAGAGACTGGAAGAGACGGCTCGCTACCTTCGTGACAGGCTTCTCATCCGCCTCCTCTTCCGCCTGGGCTGCCGGATATCGGAAGCCCTAGGGATCAAGGTGAGCGATATCGATTTCATGCGGGGGACGGTTACTATCGAGCACCTCAAGACCCGGGTAAAGCTCGCATGTCCGAGCTGCGGGTCCGGTCTCAGCCGGTCAAGCCGGTTCTGTCCTGCATGCGGGAAAGAGGTCGGGAAGGCGGTTGCCGAAGACAAGGAACTGCGGAGATTCCGGGTACTTCCAATAGATGACGGCACTGTCTCCATGCTGAGGGAATACGTGAAGCGGGGCGGTCCGGTCTCCAGGAACGGCTCTAGCCTTCTTTTCGGTATAAGCCGGCACCGGGCCTGGCAGATAGTCATGCAGTGTGCGGAGAAGGCGAAACTGCCCAGGCTGGTGAACTCCCAGAGCGGTAAGCCGCACAACGTGAGCCCTCACCGCCTGAGAGACGCCTTTGCCGTGATGGCGGTAAAGCTGGATGACTCGGGCGACGGATTACGCATGCTCCAGGAGCACCTGGGGCACCAGAGCATTACCACCACCATGAGGTACCGCAAGGTATCGGGCGAGGAGCAGAAGGAATGGTACGGGAGACTGTGGAACGGAGGAAACGGCAATGGGCAAGTACTCAAATCATGAAGAGTTCGGGGTCAATGCCCCGATCAACTACCGGGAAGATACCACCAGCCGGTCCTTTTTGGAGGGAATGACGATTATCGCACCGCCGGGAATGAAGCCGAAGGCAGCCCGCGGCAGGAAGTTCGAAGAGAAGACTGATTTTAAGGCGTCGGCTCGCTGGCACCGCAACTTCGATATCGCCATATTCGGCGGCTCGGATATTGGAGATAACTCCGAGTCGGGCCAGATGAGCCTGGAAGGTAAGCTCAATGGTATCAAGCGGATACCGGGAAGGAAGTAAGCCGTGCACTCGACAAGAGGAGCGATTATTTATTAGCGAGGGATAACATGGCAGGACAGGCGATTGTGACGATTAAGGACAAACAGTGGACGGTTGACGTCGCCAGTACCTATTCGGAGCTGACGCAGGGCTTGGGCGGGCTTCCGGAGATGACGCCTATGACCGGTATGCTCTTCGACCTCGGTTTTGAGCAAACCATTGAAGTCACCACCGTGCCGATGTTCTTTCCCTTGGATATAGCCTTCCTGAGTGAGGATTTCTCGGTTACGGAGGTCTATCCCGGCGTTGAGCCGGGCTACATCGTCGCCTCGCAGGCGCCAGCCAGATACTTCCTAGAGGTAAACGCCGACGAGCTGGAAGGTATTGAGCCCGGAGACGCCGCTGTTGCCGAGTGGCTTACCCAGGAAGAAACGCCGGTCATGCCCGACTGGGTGCCGGCACTCTTCTCGCTGGCTGCTTTTACCGCCCTTGGATTACTGGTGGTCGACCTGAGCCGGGAAATATTCGGAAAATCGATTGCAGCGCCCGAGACGGTATCCTTCTGCGTGGCCGATACTAGGCCGGAGGAGTGCGAGATCGTCCGGCCGCGGCATTACGACCTGGTCAGCTGGGTCGGTGCTCCCCTGCCCGATTACAGCTTCGCCATTGAGCCGGAAGTAAAGGAACGTAAGATTGATGAGGTACTAAAAAGGCTCAAGGAAGGCGTCGACGAGATCCAGGAAAGCGATAATTTCCGTGAGTTCCTGCTGACCATGTCCAAGTTTCACGACTACAGCATCGGCAACCTGATCCTCATCACCATGCAGAGGCCGGACGCTACCCGGGTGGCTGGCTACAACACCTGGAGGGATCTAGGCCGCTGGGTGAAGAAGGGGCAGAAGGGGATCGCCATCCTGGCCCCCTGCCTGCCACCCAGGAGTGCACGGGTAAAAGAAGCGGAAGAAGACGAGGAAGAGGACAAAGTAACCGAGATACGTCCGCTGTACTTCAAGGTCGTGCACGTTTTTGATATTTCCCAGACCGAGGGCAAGCCCCTGCCGGAGTTCGAGGTGCCGGCCTTGACCGGAGAGGCGGATGAAACCCTGCTCAGCAACGTAATACGTCTGGCTGAGGCGCAGGGTGTTGATGTCAGCTTCGAGTCAAGACCTTATCAGGACCCGGCCGTCAAGGGAATGTACTCGGGAAAGAGCATCTGGGTAAGGCCGGAGGAATCGCGGGCCCAGCAGCTGAAGACTTTGCTCCACGAAATGGCGCATTACTACTCCGAGGGGGTCTTCCGGATGTCCCGGCGCAGTGCGGAGACTATTGCCGAGAGCGTTGCCTTCACCGTCGGTGCCCACTTCGGCTTCGATACCGGCGCCCGGTCTTTTCCCTACGTGGCGCTGTGGGCGGAGGACAAGAAGGTACTAGAGCAGAACCTGGCTGATATACGGAAAGTATCCACGAAGATTATCGATGCCCTGGCCCTGGAGCAAGGCGAACCAGCACTGGTGAGATGAGTGTAATACATGACTATTGAGATAAGACCAACCAGGGGCGGTTTCTTAAGACCTTTCGGCTGCGGCTGGTTTATCCGGGAGTTTCTCCTAGGCAAGGGGCCGGAGAGCTCGCGTGTTGTCGACCCGGAGACCGGAGCCACTCAGGCCGATATCAACTTCGAGTACAAGGAAGCTCTGGCCAGGGCTACCGCCCGGGAGCGGGCCGAGCGTATAATCAGCCGCATGGTAGTCGGCGGTGCAGATGTTACCGAAGAACAAGCAGAAACAATCTACGAGCGAGAGCTAAAGAGGATATCCCGCAAGTTTACCCACATGCGCTACCACTCTTTCCTGATGTACTTCGGTGTGCTCAAGCGGCTCGGGTGGGTGGAGGCTACGGGTCGAACCGAGACTTCGGCCGTTCAGGATAACTACCCGCCGGCTCCGCAGCGGACTTACTATCGCCTCACCGGGAAGGGCATTGAAGCCGGCGATGAGCTGTGGTCCAATCCCTTATTCACCCTGTACCCGGAAATCGGCCCCAGCCACATGAAGCAAGAGAGAGGATGATATACCAAAAGTCTATGAGTTCACCTAAGCTTTTCGAGGTACCTTTCCCGTCCCCGGTCCACCTACTTTTGGACTCTTAAGGGGATTTTTCCCGTACCCCTTACCAACACCTTTGGTCGCCTCTCTTTGAATTTTAGATTTGGCCATTTCGGAATCTCCTTTCGCCAACTCGTATTATACTCTCTGCTGTTTCTGTTCATCTAGCAACCATTTAATTGCCGAACATCGGTGGGAACTCAGAGGTCACAAATTTGTTTCTTGTTCTTATATTTATTCCCCACTATCGTAATCATTTCCCGCCTCATCTTCTACATCCTCAACATCGTCGTCATCCTCATCTAAAATCGTGGATTCTTCGGCTGCTAGTCGTTTCTTCTTCCACTCGTAATACCTATCGATTATTTCTTTAGTCGTGATTGAAATCCAAACATTACAACCGGGGTAATAATAGGCTATTCGTTTTGCATCACCTCCACCTGGTCTCGGATTTCCCGATGCTTTAACCAAACATACCGTGTGCTGGTCTTGAAATTTATGCCCGCCTGACTTAGTAGGTCTAACCTTACCTTTATGTCTGAAGATAATTTCGGCGGCGTACGGCAACATACCGGTTTCTTCTGTAAGTTCCCGCAATGCCGCCATAAACCTGCTTTCTCCTCTCTTAGAGCCACCTCCTGGCAGTGTGAACGGTTTTCCACGTCGGCCAGCCGTTAGAAGGATGCCGCGCTGTGTTTCCACTATGGCGGTCCCCCTTCTCCTGTATTTAAAGCCTGACATTAAAATGCTCCTATTTATTATCTTACTGATCTACCATCTCTCTGGTTGGCTATCAATTGTACGCATCCGTTTTATAGAATCTAAGCCCAAAGAAAGCAAGTATTTGAGGCTTACAGGCTTATAATTTATTACCTCTGCACTCACATTTATCCTTTTCTTGGCACCGTTAATGAAAGGCGCCTTATTATGAACATGGCCATGAATGACCCATCCGCGCCAATTTTCTAGCTTCTGCTTCTGCTCTCGTGTTTGATGTCTGTCATTCGGGTTTGGATTATGGATAAGTAAAAAGTCGTATCCATCAATATGTAGCTCCTCAAAATCTTGGAACTGTATGCCACTCTCGCCCTGGTCGTGACTCCCTCGGATGGAAATTATGTTTCCCTTGAGTTGTCTTTTCCAGTAACTTGCAGGTTTATGTCCCCGTCCGAAAGTCCAGTCGCCCAGAAAATAGACCGTTCCATTATCTCCAACTGTACTGTTCCAGTTGTTTATAATCACATCGTTCATTTTTGCCACGCTAGGAAAACGCCTATCGCAATATTTCATTATGTTTTTATGGTCGAAATGAGTATCTCCGATAAGATATACCGATTGATTTGAAAATTGTCGGGATGCCGTCCTTGAAGGCGCATTTAGTAGGTTTCTGAACGTTTCGATCGTTTTTCTCCACCAGTACTTACTCAGTGCTTCTCTGCGGGACAGCATTTTCTTCAGAACCAGGTCGTATTCAGCCTGTATACGGCTTCCTCTTCCTAAAACTGTAATTCTAAGGAGATTTAAACTTATGCGAGGGTCCTCCTCCTTAACTCTGAAGACATATTTCCTGATAATATTGAATAATTTGCCCAAGGCTGAAGCTTTACGCTGCTTAAACGACTCCAAGTTACATTTAGTTTCAGCATATTCGAATAGCTTTTCAAATTTAGCTCTATCTCTTGGATTGCACTTTATTACAGCAGAATGAAATTTATATTTTGAGTTATGATCATAGGATTGGCATGTATTACGTATCGCTCTTACAGACCCAAACAAACTCTGTGCCAGTTCATATCGTAGTCGCTCAAGGTCAGGTGAAGGCTCTACATCAAGATAAAGCCAATATGCATCTGGATTCTGAAATTTATCGAATCCGCCGATTTTGAAGGGAACCAGAGTGTACTTTCGGCCAATCCTTCCAATCTCTGCCATCACAGATCTCAAGTTGTCTGTCTTTGCAGGGCCGAACAAAGTTATATGAGATACGAACCTTCGCTCTTTTACCCTTCTTAGTCCGAGTTGTCTTGCTTTTCGGTAAATACGGGCGTTAACCCACTTAGCATACTTCTTGGCAAAACCCTGTAAACGAAATTCAATTAAAAAGTGCGCCAATTTAAACCTCTACCATTGGATGGTCTCAATTTCTTCGACTTGTCCCATAGAATCCCAAGTATCTGACCAACCAGGTTCGGGGAATATGCTCCGTGGGATGTAGTTTTTGCCGACCTCAACGTCAACGATTTTATCCGCGTTCACACTGCTTAAAGAACCAGTGCAATCAATAAACACCAACCCTTTATCGCTAGTTTCAAAAGCGTTTAATGCGTGTCCGCCACTTGTCGGCCAATAGGAGCACGGCCCGAGCCAGATTGATACAAATGCCGACCGGATACCGGTTGCTTCTGCGTTATTATGTAGCCTCTCAGCAAAATCAGCGCATACAAATTTGTCAAAGTCATATTTAATGCTATCCGTGTCGTCATCTAAAAGAAATACCTTAAGGTCCGCCCAAGATGGATTCTTGGCACCAGGATTATTCTCTAGCGTAATACGATGCCCATCTGCCCCAACTAAAACCGCTCCACCAATGTAAACCAGTTGCGTGTTTTTAAATTCATCGGTTTGTTCTTTTACACTTTCCTCAGCTGCAGAGCCGGCTTCCACGAGCTCTAACTCGGTCCTTTTTATTACCAAATCGACGCTAGTTCGGAACTGGCCGGTTTCCGTTGACAGAGCCTTTTCGATGCTATCACGTACATCCTGGAATGACCTAACATCGAGGTAAACATACGAAACGAGGCTGAATATACCTACAACAAGAACTATCATAAATGTTCGTGAAAAACTGAGTCGACGCTTGGATATAGAATTCACACACCAAGCAACAATTATCAGACCGAATGCCAGATATACTATGAAGCTACTAATGACCAATTCGTCTGCAATGAAACGGCAGACCGTTACTACGACAATCGTCGCTGTTGCTAACAAGGCAGCAATCAGTAGCAGCCTTTTAGCCTTGTTCCAGACCGAGTTTTCGACTCGCCCCCAATTCACTGACCTTCCTGTGGACTGTTTCGAATATGACGACTTCTTCTTGAATTTACTCTTACGATTTCTTTTTGTGACAATGCCTAGCCTGCGGTTGACACAGTCCACACAAGTGCAGCTTGGTGGGTGAGGGCTTTTCATATAGTCTCTGTCGCTTAGTGGCATTGTTAATTTCGCTTATTATTTTTCCTTGCCAAGTAAAACATACCAGGTTTCTTTAAGAGCGGAAGGCAGATATTTAATTCCTAAACGCAACTCTGTAATTAAGTGCGTTGACATATTGACCAACATCTGATACCAGTTACAGCTACATTGCTCCCAAGCTCCAGCGTTCTCATCATAGGCGAAATTCTTGCCACACCGCGAGCATACCCTTCCTTTAAACGTTCGCTGGTCTTTTGAATGCGCTCTTGCTTTTGTCTGTTGGATTATCGGGGCTTGAGTAGTCGTATCTATGGGTCTGTCCGGTTCTCGAACCTCTCTACGAGTCGTTACTGGTATCTGAGCAGGCGTGTCTACAAGTCTTTCTAGTTCACGCACCTCCCAACGCGCCGTAACCGGTACTCTGATTTCTTGAGCGTCTGTTTGCAGAACAATCTCATCCCAAACCAATTCTCCAGAAGAGCCACCCAAGAGAGTAATCTCGACATCACTGCCATCATGCGTAAAGCTGGTGGGTGTAACTCTGAAATGGTCGCTAGAAAAAGCAACGTTGCCTGGCCCACCACGTATATTAAGCGTAACAGTTGCTCCTTGGCCGTGACTGAGGCTACCAAAATCAATGCTCTGTGGTTTAACTACTAATGGATCAACCTCAGATTCAGCTCCATTTAGCTCGTTCTCCATAATGCTCCTCAATATGGTTTTAGAGTTTGCTATTAACGCCGCTTGTAAGGGCTGACCAGCTTATCAATGTCCGGCCCCGTAGCCTTACACTCCAAGTTCAAACATTCATATTGCTTATCTCTGTAATTCCACCAGAGTGACTTTTTAGATATCTTGCATACAGGACAATAAGATAGACGTGGCCTTTCCTCTTCCCAACGCGCGGTAACAGTGACTCTTACCTCACCGGTATTACCTCGCAATATGATTTCTTCCTTAATAGGTTCACTGCTAGCACCACCGCTTAATTGTAGTTTTACCAAGGTCTTGGCCGGCCCGGACTTTAGCAGAGTGATTTTTAACCGGCTGCCGCCTACCACTTTAACAATGGGCTCTCCGCTTGCTTGGAGAGTTGTGCTTGCTCCCTCTCCAAATTTTAAACAACCGAAATCAATAAATTTAGGCTCTATTGTCAGCGATCTGGGTCTCGCAGATTCGTAGGCAAGCATTGCGGGGAACTCCGGTATCCCCCGATTTCGCAGTTCCGTAACAACAGCATCCTTATTGCTTAATTTATCCCGACATTTGACCAGTATGTTGCCCCACAGTTCCAACTCAGAAAATGCCCACTCTTCCTCATTTATTCCTATTTCAGATATTATATTAACGAGAATCTGCCGTTCGAGTTTTTCTCCAATGCTAATTAGCTCCGCTATTGGTCCAAGGCAAGGTAGGAGTTCATTCAACTTGCCTTCCGGCAATCTATCACTCATCGACGGTAAGTTCCTTTATTTGTATTGTTGATCATTTTTAAGCTTTCTTCATCCAACGCTAAGAATGCAACCAGAATAGCTGCTTTGAATGCACAAGAAGTCTAAATACCTGGCTTCCACCGCCTTCTCTAATCCTGCCTCTCAGGTTTTTCACCCATCTATCTGGAATGCCACTCAGGCCGTGAAGCGCTCCAACAGCTGCGCCAACTATTGATGCAACCGAGTCGTTGTCTACCGTATCATTCACTGCCCTGATTACTGCTTCCTCAGGGTCATGGGCGTGAGTAGTCAAAATGTATAATACGGATGGCACAGTCTCAAATAAATTGGCTCCTGAACCCCAAGCGTTGCATGCCTCCTCTACAGTCAACCGCTTCTTCAAGGCTTCTTTACATACGTTTGAAGTAAAATGCCACAGAGGTCCGGAATATTCGCCAAATGCAGCGCTGGTATGGCGATATCTTGTGTCACCCTCTAATTCCTTGGCTATAGAGCAATAAGTATCAATCCACCATGCAGGTTCCGGTGTGGAACTCATTCTCAGCAACTCCCATAGCATGTGGACGAAGGCTACACTGCTGGCATTATTGGCAAAATCATTATGGGTTATCATGGTCGCTACTGCGGCATCAGCATACATGGACGGATGAGGGTTACGAAGATACGGTAAAATAATCGGGGCAATTCGCATTAATGCACCATTACCTAGCGACTCAGGGCCAGCTTCATACCATGGTAGATGTCTGTCTTTAAAATTCTCTACGAATTTCTTTACCGTTCCTCCAACACCCCAAATGCGATGCTTGCAGAATTTGTTTGCCAACGACTCCGGTCTTAGACCATGGTCATCGATGAGCTGTTCAACAGTCCAGAAAGACATTTGTGTATCATCAGTGCCGACTCCGACAGGACGATGGTGATTCGGTCTCCGATCAGGCAGGTAATCTCTTATCTCGTTGTATAGCCTGCGCCTGTCAGACGGTTTAAGTCCTTCAGAAGTAGCCCCTAGTGCATCTCCTATGGCAACTCCTAACAACATTCCCTCAACTCGGTCATACGTGAATGTAGAAGGTAAAGGAGTGGGCATTTGTTTCAGAATCTGACCATCGCGGAGGCGAATCAATTTCTTGGCCAGCAAATCTCTGAGTAACTGAGTGTTGTCTATTATGCTGAAACTACCGACAGTACTAGATGGCCCTGAATTTCCAGCGCCCTGAGCTACGGGAACCCTGTACCGCAATCTCCTGATCAGTTTATTCGCAACCATTTTATATCTAACATTTCTCCCGATAACCTGTTCACCACGCTTCAGTCTGGCCACCAATTTGGGATTCCTTTTAATCCAGTCAGGCAACTGATCCCAGGTAATGTCATTGTGCCATCCGTGGTCCGGCAGCAACTTGTGATATGGCTCAACTGGTTCGTCTATGAACTCTCTTCTACTTGAGCCCTTGGGAGATGCCGTGGCGACCAGTTCCGTGCTCGGTTGCTGATTTGTAACGACATAGACGGCAAGCATAGCCGGGAATTCCGGTATTCCGCGATTCCTGAGTTCGGCTATTGTAGCATTCTTTTGATCGTCATACGGGTTGTCTCTTACTTTTTCCAAGGTCTTCACCCACAGTTCAAGCTCTGGAAAAGCCAACTCCTCCTGGTCTTCACCGACACTAGCAAGAATCTCACGCAGCGAAATAGTGCTGATTGAAACCCTTTCACCAACATCTTCAGCCAGAAGAGAGAGAGCAGGGAGTAATCTATTCAGTTTGTCATCAGGAAGCTTATTATCCAATGTTTTCTCTCGTATCATAAATTGTCCTTGGGTGAATAGCAGTAGCCTCGGTTACCATTTGCTACTAGACTCCAGTGCATCTTTTATCCATTGACTTCCTGTTTCTTCCAGTAGCTGTTCTAAAATTCTCTTGACCTCGTTTTGAGGTATCTCCCATTCTTTCACAAGTACCCGGAAGCCAGGCAGATTATTAAAATCTGCTGCGAATTGTCTCAAAGAAAGCTCTTGAAAATGGTGTATTTTTTCTTGAGGGATGTGGTTCTGTTGTGCCAACAACACCGCCCTTACGTAGTTACGCCGTCCTAATTCAAACTCTATGTCAGAAGATAACGCTTCTCGCATTCGGGCAAGAGCAAGTTCCGCTGAGGCACTTGGTATTCCGAACTCAATTAATTTTGTCAAATATTCCTTTTGATTGGCGTCGGGGTTGATATGGTACTCTTGCAGAACCTTAATCCAATTATTAAGCTGTTGAATGACCCCCTCGTCCTTACTCAAATCAGCACTACGTAAAATATCGTCCGAGGCTTTATCTAAGTCACCATCGTTGGAAATAATGTCAGCAAGGCGGCGTAAGAATGGTAACAGCTTATTTGGTTGTTCATCAGGAATTTTATCTTCCATGCCATACTCCTATGCTACTCCTCAACGACCAGAAGCCGTCGGCCTTCGCCAAAGTTTATTATTGCCCCCGGTTTAAGCAGGACAGAATCACCTTTGCCAGCGGTTACAACAGATTCTCCATGCACCTGAACGCGCCATATATTTCCCTCGTCATTTATAAGCCTATTCACGTTGTTTTTACTGTCGAGTTCGATATGTCCTACGCTCGGTTCTTTCCTGCGACTCATTGGAGGGTCTCGTTGGGGGTCTAGAATATCGGAGAACAATTGCCAATTATTTCCCATGACCAGATAGCGTTGGGTAAAAGCATACTTGCCTCGGCTGCGGGGTTCATACAGCGATAGTACTGAAGGCGTGTCCCCGGAGACCCGTTGACCGCAGAACGGGCATGTCCTTCTTTGTACCGGTTTCAGCCAGTAAGGGTAAGGGAAATGTTGCCGACAGCGAGAACACCGATAGAGCTCATCGAGCGCATAGCTGAGGGTAGTTATCCACTCCCTTGCCGAAGGGCGTTTCGAAGGGTTGTTTAGTCCTTCGATACAAGCTCGCTCGGTAAGTCTCTGCAAAGCTGGTGTCAACATTCTATAGCTTAGAGCACCACCCTGAAACAAAGGAACCCCAAGGAGACGTAGTCGATTACGTCTATCCTTTGGGTCTTCGCTAAAGGCAAGTTCCTCCCCCCACCCAATTTCTTCATCCTTGTCCGGGTCACTTGGGTCATAGGTAATCAGTGACTTAAACACGTTTCGGAATAATAGCGTTTGTAGAACCTGCACTGCTAGACTATGACGGTCACTGAGTTCATTAGGTCTGCTTTGTCTCAACATTATCTCACGGGCGATAATTCCTCTCGTTCCCTTTACCTGCGCAGGTAAGAAACCAGGTACTACAAGTCCATCCAGGTCTAACAGCACCACATCGGTGGTATCTGGATTCACTAGAAAATTGAAGTAGGATAAATCAGTATGGGCGCATCCTCGACCATGTAAAACAGCAACCGCACGTGCTAACCCCCTTGCTATCTGCAGATAGTGTGACCACGATCTTCCAGCTAAGAACTGGTCTCGTGCCATCTTGGGGTTTTCATTGAAATGACAAAGAGGCTTATACGAGGCTGGTATTCGTCGCGTGACACAGCCGATTTGCGGGATATTGCCAACCGAACGCACCATCGCGAGCGGCCAGCAGAGGAAGTGTGCTTCATCCTGTGTCAGACTGCTTCCAAGCATAGTAATCATTTCCAGGAACTGCCTTTTTTCAGCACCCACTCTATTGGGATGATAAATTTTAATGGCGTATGATCCGTCTTTGCTAAAAAAGATGCGTCCTTCGCCGCCGGCATAAATTGACTCGCCTATTTCCAAACTATCAGGAATGCCCTTAATGTTCTGATAAAGGCTAACGGTTGCCATTACGTTGTTTTGCCCCCTCTATTTCTGTAGATAACCATCAACGTCCTGTCATCAAAACTTCCCTTAGCTTTATAGTTGGCCAGATAGTTTTTCAATCGTTCTGCTGTTGTTTCAAGCGAAGGCACCAAACGTATTTCACGGTCCATATCTTTTGCCCATATTGTCAAGATATTGGCCGGGGGCCCGTACTGGCAGTCATTAGCTACCCCATCAGTCATTAAATAGAAAGTTGAAAAGTGGTCCACTTCTTCACCAGTCATCTCTCTTATATACAGATATTGCTCCCAATCCTCCTGCGTTACAAAATAGCTGGCGGCTGGGTCATCGCTTGCAGGGGGTTCGGCAAGTGTGATGGCTTTTTCCTCATTATCCAGTCCAAGTATCAAACCGTCACCAATTTGCCCTACACTCATCTCCATTGTCTCAGTATTTAAAATTAGACCAAGCAATGTTGAGTGGAAGTCTTCAAGGCTAGCCCCTTTTCTCTTAGCAAACCTAACTAAATCAATCCTGGCTTGACGAAATGCTTTCAGCATGATATTCCCAAGGTGGTTTTGCTCTATCGTACCTGATTCATCATCAACAACCACCAGCTCCCCGAGTTTTTGTACCGTGATTTTTCCCTCAAAATACGGGGGTAAATGTACAGCGTCGTCGGCTTGCTGGTTCTCAGTTTGGACAGTCATGTGATGACCGGGTATCTTGCTGAAGCTAGTAGCTTGAAGTAATCGACTGCATAATCGGTTAGTTAAAAATGAAGCTCCGTGACGGGAAAGGGCTTTTGAGCCAGCTCCATCAGCAACTGCTACTGCTAGCCAAGTATCATTGAAATGCGCGGCGAATGCATCGTCTCGTGGAGCATCATTGTGATAGTGAAGCTTACCACGAGCACTAGCACCTACGATAAAGAAGGGGGCTGCTTTAGCTGACTCGCCCAAATTGTCTTGACGCTTACCTTCTAAAGCACGAGGAATTTTATCGCCAATTTTGAAGCTAGCCTGCCCATTCATTTTCTAGCCACCACAGCAACTAAGGGATGTACTGAATCCCATCAGGAGGAGGCGGGAGATTTGCTGGCTTATCTCCCCCACCGAATTGACTCACGGCCTTGCTTGCTACTCGTACTGATTGGCTAACCCACTGGAAGAATCTCTTGAATGAAGCATCATCATTGTCCATCTTGAAGGTCGGGCCAATGGCAATATCCTTTAAGTTCTGCTCGTTGATCCTGGGGCCGCATCCGACAGTAATCATGTTTATTACTTTCTTGCTCGTTCTATTCAGAATTACCTGCTGGGGCTCTTGCCACTCGTCGGTTGGTTCGCCATCGGTGAGAATAAAAACAAGGGGTTTCCAATCCCCTTTCTCGCCACCCTTCACAGAGCTTTTGATGTCTTTGTCAAGCGACTCGACAAGAAGCCATAGGGACTGTCCAAGAGGAGTTTGCCCATCTGCTACCAGAGAGTCGGTGCGGAATTCGCTGTAAAACTCATCAAACGGTATCAGTCCCTTAGTCACAAACTCGGCTTCTCCGCCAAAAGTAATGACACCCATGTACACGCTCTCCTTGGCAAAGGGATCACTTTCAATCTCTTTCTTGAACTGTTCGACTCCCAAGCGGAGAGCCTGGATCGGAGCCCCAGCCATGCTCCCTGACGTGTCCAGCAAGAGATATACAGGCAGTCTGCGTTCACCTTCTCCAACGGCGACTTTCATTTCCACGATTTCGGGGGTAGTTTCAGAATCGCTTTTTACACGCTCCGACATTTTTGTTCCCTCCTTTACGATATGTTACTCGCTATTTCCTGAGCCTTTTAAGGAATTGTAAAGGGTAACTGTCATAGCCTTCAATTGTTGAAAGCTTATTAAATACACAAGAAACGCTGAGTTTTTCCTGAAATTTCCGGTAAACATTACAATTAGGTACCTCTTAAAGCCTCAGGCGATAGCCGACGCCGCGGCAACTTTCCAAAACATCTATTCCATCAAGGGTAAGCTTCAACTTGCGACGGAGCCCATGGGCTAATGTATTTATGCGAACTCTCAAATCAGCATCAACAGTATTCAGGGATATTGGTTTTTCTTCAGGCCAAAGGTGGGAACATATTTCTTTAAAGATGCATATAGAGCCGGATTTCTGCCATAAGATTAAAAGAAATTCAAACTCTTGAGGAGTAAGGGAAAGCGATACGGCACGCCCGTCTAATAGCACCTGTCGTCTCCCCACATCTATTGATAATCTGTCGCTAAGACTTGATGGCTGGGAAACTGGAACTGTTCCTACTCCATGAAACCTGAAGTATTTTCCCAGTCTTGTGCCTAGTCTTATCTCATCTCCTGGGTGGAGGACTTCCTGTTTGTTTGGTTTTAACCGGACATCGTTTATATAAGTACCATAGGTGCTTCCCCTGCCATAGGTGCCGATATCGACAATGACCCATCCGTCAGTCGTTCTTCTCAGAATAGCATGGCGTTGAGACACAGATGTGAACTTCGGTTCAGTCACGATATCGCAGGATTGAATCCGGCCAATTACCATCTCATTGCGGTCAAGTTCGACCAGGTCGCCAATCTGATCACCACTTGCATGCTCTATAAAAGCTTTTGTCATATCTCTTTACCGACTGAATCTTCTTTATCAATTAATGTATTATCATTCTTAACTTTGGGGTGGTCCAACTCATTTCTAATAAGCATTGCCACCCAGTCCTGTATCGTAGTGTCTTGTTCAGCAGTTCGGACCCGAATACGCTTGTGCAAGTCCTCTGGTATACGGACATGAATCATACGTGTCTTGGGTTTCTCTTGTCGATGTTCTTTCATATATTTTCCTCGAAAATTACTCGGTGGTCACAAATATATCTCAGTTATTTATATACGTCAAGCATATCACATTAACAGTGTCAGTGACAGTGAAAACTACTCCGGCCAGTTCTTCCAAGACGCTTCTCTTAGAGCTCAGTTGTGTTATTCCATCATAAATTCTAAATTTTTCATCAGCTGTCAGAGGGGGAGGAAAATCTAGGTTTTCAAAGACAGTAAAAGTCCCTTCTTCTCTTACGCTGAAATCAAAAAGTTTTTTGCAGACTACCGCCTGACGGGGGTGATAAACGTGCTAGTTCTTGAAATTTTACCTTATGACTTTTTGTTGG
>Ga0315543_1003232_pt1 | contig 14830 bp, 12 predicted proteins | sample SalMarSW160210MG_2_FD_203098 | JGI IMG/M metagenome (GOLD analysis project Ga0315543, IMG submission 203098) | Salt marsh sediment microbial communities from the Plum Island Ecosystem LTER, Massachusetts, United States - Salt Marsh Sediment SW1601-210 ...
CAGAGTTTGTTGTGCCAGGAGACACAGCCCAATTTACATTTGCTGAAGGGGGAGAGCACACATTAGAATTCTGGGCTATAGACAATCTTGATAACGAGGGAGGGCATACAATCCAGACACACTATGTCGATGACATCGGTCCTACCACAGTAAAGGAAGTGGGTGAGCCAAATTATGGCGAATATGTTACCACCGATTCTACAATTACAATATCATCGTCGGATACTGGCGCGGGTGTAAAAGAAATACATTATATTATTGGTTATCCAAACAGTACAAGCACAGAGTTTGTTGTGCCAGGAGACACAGCCCAATTTACATTTGCTGAAGGGGGAGAGCACACATTAGAATTCTGGGCTATAGACAATCTTGATAACGAGGGAGGGCATACAATCCAGACACACTATGTTGATATACCGCCACAATCAAATATTAATTCCATATCTCCATATTTCCAGGATGCGCCTCTCATTGTGACTATCAATGCTTCAGATGAAGTAGGTTGTGGTATCCAATCTACCGAGCTGTGGTACAGATATAGCCCGGACAATTTAACGTGGAGCAGTTGGGTCTTGTATGGCACAGATATTGCATTACCATATGAATATACATTTGAATCACTTAACGCTTCTGGTTACTACCAGTTTTATTCAATAGCTACCAATAACCTGGGCACTAGAGAATCTCCACCTTTACAACCAGATGCAATAGTATATCTATCTGGCAATGTTACTCGTACATTCTACCTGCATCAGGGATGGAATTTAATCACCATGCCTATCCAAAATAATTTCACTGCAGAAACAATGGGGCAGAACATATCATACTGTGATACGATTACTATGTGGAATGCCACTAATCAAAATTACTTTGACCATCCAGTTGGAACATCAATACATAATTTCACGATTCAAGATGGAATTGGATACTTCGTGCATGTAACAGATAATACAACATTTAGCGTTACGGGATATCTCATTGAGAACATTTCCGTTGCGATACAGCCCGGATGGAACTTGCTGGGCTGGAGTGGTACTAAAACCATTTCTGCTGAGTTATTTGGAGAAAGCATATCTGGATGCGATACAGCGATAGGGTGGGATTCCTTGTTACAGGGGTATGTCCCACATCCAATGCATACGAGCGTGAATAACTTTGATGTGGTTACTGGCATGGGATTGTTTATACATAATAATCAAGCAAGTACTTGGGATGGAGAGGTTAGATGGTAGGAGGAGTTAACATGAAAACCAGAAATTCGTTAAAAATAGAAATTTATATAAACAACTCTGCATATGCACATAAAATTGAATATGGAAGGGGGAAAATATGACTAAAAAAGAAAAAAATATGAGTTATAGACATTTAAAGAGTAAGATATTCTTGTTTGGAACGATAGGTATTCTGCTTACCTTAAGCATTTATGCAGTGGCTGACGATCCTATTCCACCATGGCCAACATATCATTCTATCGTAGGGAAAGCATGTTATACTGGTTCTATCCCTGCTGATGGTGCAAACGTAACAGTAATAAATGAAAGAACATCAGAAAAATTATATGACATTGTAGGCAGCAATGCATTTGGATACTATATGGTAAATTTATATAATTTATCTATGGGTTTTGAAGATGGCGATACTATAACAGTTGTAATAAAAGGGGCAGGTAGCTATGTTTACTATATCGGCACAAATTCAACGCTCGTAGATAATAACACAGCATCTCAAATTGTGAATGTTACTTTGGTGTATGACCCTATACCACCTGTGACAACAGAAAGTGTTGGTGAGCCTGAATATGGGGGGTACATAACTTCTCAAACCAAAATTAATCTAACAGCAAAAGATACTCTTACAGGTGTAAATAAAACCTATTACCGGTTCTGGTGCGATGGCAATTGGAGTCCAGAGCCGGGTACAGGGGCTGGGATAAACAATAATTTCTTTGTGTATACCGGGGATTTCAGTCTCAGCGGAGAATGTTCACATTATGTAGAGTTTTATAGTATGGATAACGCAGGTAATAATGAGACTCCAGTTCATAATCTAACATACTCTGTTGACAACACTCCTCCGTCAACAGAACATTCACTTATTCCTCCTTTGCCAGACGGCGACAACGGTTGGTATACTGGCCTATCTATCAACCTCACCTCTACTGATGTTAAAAGCGGAGTTCATACCATATTCTATAACTATGACATGGGGGAATACCAAACATATGATGGTGAGCTTACGCCTTCTGATGGAGAGTATACTTTTTATTACTACTCAATTGACAACCTTGGCAACGTAGAAACCCCTGCCAAAACAGTAACGTTCAAAATAGATACAACGTCTCCAACGGTGAGCATTGTTAGCGGCCCAAGTGGTACTGTCAGCATCAGTACAGTTACCTTTGAATGGAGTGGATCGGATAATATTGGCAGTCCAGAGTATCGTTATAAACTCGATGGGCCTACTACCTTTGCATGGTCTGGCTGGGTGTCTGATACAAGTCATACTTTCACTGGTTTGAGTGAAGGTGACTATACCTTCAGTGTAGAGGCTCGAGATGGAGCAGGCAATACAGACATAAAAACTCGTTCTTTCACCTTCAGCATTATAACGAATGTAAAGCCTGTTGCAAATGCTGGTGGGCCATATACTGGTGATATTGGTGAGACAATAACTTTTAGTGGCTCTGGTAGCTATGATCCAGATGGTAGCATAACTTCGTATTCATGGACTTTTGGTGATAGTGGCACTGGAAGCGGAAAAAATCCATCACATGTTTACACAAGTCAGGGGACATTTACTGTTACCCTCAAGGTCACAGATAATAACGGTGCAACAGATACAGATACCGCAGGGGTGACTATTGGGGGAAACAAGGTGCCAGTTGCAAATTTCACATACTCTCCTGCAAGTCCGACTGATTTAGATACTGTCACTTTTACTGATACTTCAACTGATGATGGGCAGGTCGTTAACTGGACATGGCACTTTGGTGATGGCAATACAAGCTATAATGCAAACCCGACGCATGAATATGGAGATAACGGAACATATACTGTAACGCTTACAGTGAAGGATGATAAAGGTGCAACGGATACAATTTCAAAACAGATAGAGGTTGCAAATGAGCATCCTATGGCATACTTTACATATGAGCCAGGCAAACCTAAAGTAAACGAGGAAGTTACTTTCACTGACAGTTCAAATGATGTGGATGGCACGATAGCGAATTACATATGGAATTTCGGAGATGGGAACATCAGTTATGAGCAGAATCCGACGCATAAGTACGATAAGGAAGGAACATATACGGTTACATTGACTGTTACAGACAATGACAATGCGACCGATGTGTCAACACTTGATATAACGGTTGAGAAGGAAAGTGTCAGCAGTATACTGCCGATAATTGCCATAATAATTCTGGTGATTATAGCAATGGCAGTGGTCATCATCTGGCGCCGCAAGACGATGAAAGAGTAATCATCTTCTCTTTCTTATCTCTCTTCTCTTTTATAACGACGTAGTATACTATTTAGCTAGTCGAAAAATAGTCAAATGTATAAATATTGTTATTCTGCGCTTAATCCAGTTAGGATTGATCCAATCCATCCAGTATAATACCCAAATCCAATGTCATAATAAGGTATTGCCCCTAGGAAATCTAATGTAACTAAAGTGTATATAAACAACCCTGCAATACCTAAACTTGCTGCAATATGTGCCACCCATTTGACTTGAGAGAAGGCAAGTATCCCGCCAATAATCAAATAAAGGAAACACATCATTATTCCCAATAATTGGTAGATCTCTTTTTCCTTAAAAGCGTCTGGATTATTATGGAATCCAATATCATGAAAACTTTTTTCCATCAAATTTTCTAAGTTTCCCTCGGATTGAAACCACCAAGAATCTGATGTAACCCATGGTAGAAATGCAGACGAAATCATGATGGCACCACCAATCATTGCCAGAAGGTTTATTTTCATAGTACTAAATATGCAAGTTGATAATTTAAATTTAAGCAATATTATCTAGTTCTTTTGTTAGCAACATGGTTTAGAAGTTATCCCGCGTTTGCATAGAATATCTATTAAAAGTTAAAAGGAGATTCATTAAATACGGCACTAAATAGATAAGATTTATAAATAAACATTTGTTACTACAGTAAAGTAATTTCCAAAATTCCTTCAGTATTGAATAAGGTGGCAAAATGATAAAAAAAAGAATACATGAAATAAAAACTATTTTTAAAGTATTAGTAATATTGGTACCTTTAAGTTTATATTCAATAGCCCAACCACCACTAGATACCACTCATTTTATCGTAGGAGAAGCGTATTATAATGGTACTATTCCCGCTGATGGCGCAAATGTAACGGTGATAAATGAAAGAACATCAGAAAAATTATATGATACTGTAGGCCTCTCAGGAAATAGTAATATGTCCGGATATTATCTAGTAGATTTAGATGATATGCCATCAGATTACAAAAATGACGACAATATAATAGTAGTTATAAATGGCACAGGCGGTTACGCCTCATGGACTGGCACAAATTCAACGCTCGTGGATAATAATACAGCCTCTCAAATTGTAAATGTAATTTTATCGGCACCGACAGAACCAGTATTATCATACTCACCGACATCCCATAATTTTGGTGATATGCTTGAAGGGCAATCAGATTCCACAACATTTGAGATATGGAACTCTGGAACCGGCACATTGTCCTATTCATTAGGCGAGAGCTGCAGTTGGGTATCAGTTACACCATCAGGTGGTTCTTCCAATGGTGAACATGACACCATGACAGTCAACATCGATACAACAGGACTATCATTGGGTCATTATAGCTGTGACATCTCAATCACTTCAAATGGCGGAAGCGGTACTTTCACTGTAGAGGTAAATATAGTATCGGCACCGACAGAACCAGTATTATCATACTCACCGACATCCCATAATTTTGGTGATATGCTTGAAGGACAAACAGATTCCACAACATTTGAGATATGGAACTCTGGAACCGGCACATTGTCCTATTCATTAAGCGAGAGCTGCAGTTGGGTATCAGTTACACCATCAGGTGGTTCTTCCAATGGTGAACATGACACCATGACAGTCAACATCGATACAACAGGACTATCATTGGGTCATTATAGCTGTGACATCTCAATCACTTCAAATGGCGGAAGCGGTACTTTCACTGTAGAGGTAAATATAGTTGAAGAGATACCAGACAATGAACCACCTATCACAGAATCTTCGTCTATCCCTCCATCTCCAAACGGTGACAATAACTGGTATGTAAGCAATGTCTGGCTCAATCTAAACGGCTCCGATTTCCTATCCGGCGTGAACTATACGAAATACAAAATCGATAGCGGAGGGTGGAAAGAATACAAAGACGGAGAGAATATAGTCATAGAAAGTGACGGATACCATTCCATAAGATATTACTCTGTAGATAATTACGGAAATGAAGAAGGAATAAAAAGTTTCACATTTAACATCGACCTTAATGATCCATATACTACCGTTACGCTCGAAGGCAATTCCTTAGCAAATAATTCATGGTATAATGGAGATGTAAGGGTGACTTTACATGCCGTAGATAATCATTCTTATAGCTCCAACATAAACAAAACTCTTTACAGAATAGCAGGGGAATCCAGATCTTTTATACTATATACCGGACCATTTAACATAACTTCAGATGGCGTCAATACATTAGAATACTTCTCGCGGGATAATGCGGGAAATACCGAACAGTTTAAAAGTGTGGAAGTAAGAATTGATAAAACGGCACCAAATCTGGAAGTATCTTCACCAAAGAAATCTTATCTCTACATGATGGGGCAAGAGATAGTTCCTTTGGCTGGGTTTGATAATTTTGCGGTTGTTATAGGCGGCATAGACATAAGTGCTGACGCTCAAGATTTTGCTTCCGGTATTCGAAAAGTGGAATTTTATGTGGATAGTACACTCCGGCAAACGGATAACACCACACCATATGTATGGGACTGGAACGAAACGGTTATAGGACCATACACACTGAAGGTAAAGGCATATGATACGGCAGGGAATATAGCCAGCGTCGATGTCCCGATTATGATATTTAATATCAAATAAAAAAGTTTAAGTGTTATGTTGTCTATCACCTTTTTGGATAAACATGGTAGAATACGAAACAATAAAGACGGAAGAAATAAAGTTTGGACGTAACAACTTCATAGAAGTTGCAAGAAAAAAGGCAATAAGCGAAGAGTCTGAAAATGAATTTGTTTCTATCTCCAGAGGTTATTACCTGGATGACGGCTCTCGAAAATGGAAGGCGTCTATAACCCTGCCATCGGAACAAGAAAAGAGAGAGGAAATCGCAGAGTTGATAAAGGATATGTAAAATTATTTTAGGATGATATGCCTTGGAATAGAAGGCACTGCTCATACTGTTGGCATAGGAGTAGTTAGGGATGGCCCTGTCAATATCTTATCCAACGTTTTAAATATGTATAGTCCCCCATCCGGAGGAATACATCCAAGAGATGCAGCAAATCATCACAGCTCAGTATTTGTAGATGTTCTCGAAGAAAGTCTGGAAAAAGCAAATATTGGATTTGACGATATAGACCTAATTGGTTTTTCAGTAGGACCAGGGCTGGGACCCTGCCTGCGGACGGTGGCGACGGCTGCCCGCTCCCTTGCCCTGTATTTAAAAAAACCTTTGCTGGGAGTCAACCACTGTATCGCTCATCTCGAGATTGGAAGGGCGATGACTGATGCAGATGACCCCGTCCTTCTCTACGTATCCGGGGGAAATACACAGGTGATAGCATTTTTGAACGGGAGATACAGGGTTTTCGGGGAAACGCTTGATATAGGCATAGGAAACTGCTTGGATAAATTCGGAAGGAAGATGGAAATCAAATTTCCCGCCGGACCGAAAATTGAGGAGATGGCTGAAAATGGCAAGAAATATGTCCCTCTCCCCTACTCGGTAAAGGGGATGGATGTCTCTTTTTCCGGCATACTTACCGCTGCCACAGTCCTTATGAAGAAAGAAAGAAGAGAAGATGTGTGCTTTTCGATGCAGGAAACATGCTTTTCGATGCTGACGGAAGTGGTAGAGAGGGCAATGGCACACACCGAGAAGGATGAAATTTTACTGGGGGGCGGTGTTGCCTCGAATAAAAGACTGCAGGACATGGTCAAAAAAATGGCGGAAGAACGAGAAGGAAGATTTTACTGTCCTCCCCAGAATTTGCTTGTAGACAACGGGGCAATGATTGCCTGGACGGCACTGCTCATGCATAAGAGCGGTATGAAAATGAATGCAACAGATACATCCATACGTCAAAACTTCCGCACCGACGAGGTCGAGGTAACATGGAGAGACTGATAACAAGGGGAGCCGAAGCGGAGATTTATCTCTCGGAATGGATGAACAGAAAGGTAATTATAAAAAGAAGGGTGAGGAAAAGATATAGGATAAAAGAGATAGACGAGGAGCTAAGGAAGCCGCGGACAAAAAAAGAAGCGACGCTTATAATAGAGGCGCGGAGAGCGGGAATATCAGTTCCCATAATATACGATGTCGATTTAACGGAGATGAAGATAACAATGCAGTATGTCGACGGAGAGAAATTAAAGGACTGTCTGGACGGAATGGATGAAAAGAAACAGAAGGATATATGCAAAAAAATCGGCAAAAGCATTGCCCTTCTCCACAAAAACGGTATTGCCCACGGGGATATCACCACTTCCAACCTTATTGTGGATGGAAATAAAATATACTTCATCGACTTCGGGCTTGGCGAAAAAAGCAGTGAAGTGGAAAAGCAGGGAGTTGACCTCCATCTTCTAAGGGGAGCGTTTAAGGCAGCCCATAAAAACGAAAAACTGTTTCAATGGGTTTTCGATGGATACAAAAAAAATTTTGAGGGAGCAGATGAAATAAGAAGGAAGGTGGATGAGATATCAGGGAGGGGAAGATATACGGTGAGAGGATGAAAATTTATTTCGTAACGACAAACGATGGAAAATTTGAAGAAGTAAAAAAAATGCTTCCCGGACATGATTTAATAATGAAAAATAGGACATACCCCGAGATACAGGCAGATAGCACTGAGGAAGTAGCAGAATTCGGAATGAATTTTCTGATAAAAAAAATGGATGGTAGTATAATGCTTGAGGACTCCGGCCTATTTATACATTCGCTGAATGGATTTCCGGGGGTTTATTCGGCATACGTTTTTAAAAGCATAGGAAATGAGGGCATACTGAGGCTAATGGAGGACATCGAAGATAGAAGGACATATTTCAAATCTGTTATAGCATTTTACGACGGAAAAACAAGATTTTTTGAGGGGAAATGCAGTGGTCATATTTCTGAAGGCGTAAGAGGAGACGGAGGATTTGGCTATGACCCGATATTTGTTCCGGAAGGGGACAAGAAAACTTTCGGGGAGATGAAAAGAAAGGAAAAAAATGAATACTCCCACAGAGGAAAATCCGTTTCAAAACTGAAGGAATTTCTGGAGAGATGAGCGAAAACAAATCGCTTGCTTTTGTTTATGATTACTCCGCATCCTCGAATCTTCCCTTCAGCTTTTCCATGACTTTCGGCAGCGTTGTATACTCCATGTCTGCAAGCGGAAGACGGTGGGGCTCAAACGGACCGTGACGGCGCATATAATCTGTCACTTCCATCGCCTTCTGGCGGGTATAATCGAAGGCAAGGTCATCAAACAAGTCGGCCGGGCCGGTCATTATTCCATCTTTTATCTGAAAGCCCAGAGCGATAACCCTCGGTGGGCCGTCAAATCTGGTGCATCTTGCCTGCTTCACAGAAACCGGCATGATCGGACCGTTATGAGAACCGCGCATCCATCCTGAAACCAGATGTGGAAATGCAAAGCCTTCCAGCACCTCACCAAGAGCGGGCAGCCCCGATTGGGCACGGACGGTAGCAACCGGGTCATCCTTTCCGACATATTCTCCGGCAATCTGGTAAAGTTTTTCCGTGGAAACAACGGCCGCGGGTTCATCCGTCGGCAACTTTCCTTCCTTTGGATATACTCTCTTTATCACAAACCGTGATTTTGCCCCTATAAGGGCAAGGGCACCATACATTTCTTCAGGCATGTCCATGAACACTTTTTTATGTTCGAGTATGTCCCATATTTCAAAGCGAAAACCCGAATGGATGGAGGGATCAATGACAAGCCCTGCGGTATTGAACGGGTCAGCAAAAATTTTGAAGATTGGGAGGTTGAATGCACCAGGCTCGGTTTTATCCATCATAAATGCGATAAGTGGCTCGGACTTCCTTTCAGTAAATTCCATTTCTGCCACACCGGGCCCCATCCCCCGTATATTGCCGGAAAAAGCATCCTTGAGTAAATCCTGGCCCGCCCCGTACAATCCCAAGTTTTTAGCCATATCAGTTGCTTTCAGGAATGTATCCCATGCAAGGGAATGCACCTCTCTATTATTCTCCCCCTTCGTGTGGGTCATCAACAGTTCGAGGTCATCACCGCAGTGGGTAACGTGAAAATTGATGAGCAACCCGCTATCCTTAGCTTCCGAAAGATTTCTCTCCGCAACATCAATCAATTTTTGATGAACAGATGAATGACCCGGGAAACCCCCTACATCCGCTTTTATAATACTAAACGTTGTTTTCATGGATAGGGTATACTGGAATGCAGTTAAAAAATTTTTGGCTATTCCTGCTGAAAGAATTTATCCACCATATTCGAAAATTCATGAAATGGAATTGTTCTCTCAACGATTTTATCTGCATATTTTTCAAGATTTTCGCTCCATTTCGTATCAAACCATGCAGTATACCCCCATATCCGTGCTTTTGTGTCTAATTTCATTATCTCCATAGTTGTTCTCACTCCATCTAATTTTCCAGTACCCTCCATATGCTGCCTTATAGCATCCATACTATCCTTCCCAGATAGATTCAAATCCATGACAACAAGGTCAGGTTTTTTATTCTCGTCCAGAAGTGTTTTATAAATATCTATGGCTTCTTCCCCCGACAAGGCATCATAAATTTCAACAGGCGTTTTCATCCCCCCCAGACTTATTCCGAGCAACTCATGAATCATGGGCTCGTCATCTACCAACAATATTCTTTTTTCATTCACGTATCTCACCCCTTTGTGTGGCATTCTTTACAACATTTTCAACTCTTGTAACGGCATAATGTGCAGATTTTAATTTTTCTTTCTGTTCTTCCGGTGCTTCTTTAATGGCCAATTCAATATACCCCTTGGCAATAGTAATGGGATTGAAAAAATAATGGGCAGTATCCGTCTTAAATTGCCTTTCCTTTTCCAGAACTTCTCTCATCTCCTCCTCCGCCCTTATTTTTGCCATCCCTGCTGCAATCTCTTCCAAGACGTTTAATAACACTTTCCTTTTCTCCGTGGGAATGATATTTTTTGAGGATGATGCAATTTGTATGATACCGTGCAATTTCTTCTTTGTTATAAGAGGGAAAGTATAAAGCTCTCTGAGGTCATATTTTCTGTACAAATCCCAGTTGAAAGAGAGCGGCTCATACTGCTGGAGATTCTTTACATACCTTGCCCTCTTTGTAATGCATGTTTTTACAGCCTCCCACGGCTGATTTTCATCTATTTCAAGTGTCTTTATAACTTTCTTTCCTAGGTCGGGCGGATAACCATTGTTGGCAATCGGCACAAGAATATCCTCTTTCTCATCGCATATAAAAATGTTGGCAAAATCAAACTCAAAAACATTTTTTATACTTTTTAATATATTTTCTCCAAGTTCCTTGATGCCCTCACTACTGTTTATACTCCTACTAATTCTAAGATAAAGCTCGGAAAGACTTTTTATTTCCTCATCTGCCTCCATTCTCTCAGTCATATCACGCAGTATACCTATCACCCTTAAATCCCTCTCCCCGCCGATATTAACCGTTGTCACCTCAACGACTCTCGTTTTTCCATTCTTTGCTATGATTCTGAATGTATATCTGTTTGGCAGCTTCTCTCCTCTTTCACGTGCCTTTTCCCTGTCTTTGATAAGTTCTATGTCGTCGGAATGTATAATATTCCAGAAGCTGAAATCCCCGTCGTATATCTCATTTGATTTGTAGCCCGTCAACTTTTCAAAGGCAGAATTCACATATTCAAAGCCTTCTGCCGTGATGATATAAATGGCGTCATTTGCATTTTCAACAAGACTGCGGAAACGTTCTTCACTTTCTTTTAATGCCTCTTCCGCTTTCTTGTGTGCTGTTATATCAATAAGCGATACGATGGATTGCTTCGTTCCGGGAATTAAATCTACGTTGATGAACATGTGAATTATATCTCCGTTTTTATTTATGCCTCTGAATTCGTATGCACTCGGAACTTTATCCGGCTTTATCCTGCGCTGTTTATGATATTCGAGCATTTGCTCCAAATCATCCGGGTGGACAAGCTTTGCCCACTTCATCTTACCTTCGATTTCCTCTTTTGAATAACCAAATAAATTCCCGAATCTGGAATTCGCCAGCGAGATTTTTTCGTCCTCCTCCACGACCAGCATTGCCGTACCGGTATTTTCAAAAGTTATTTGATATTTTTTCTCCGTCCCTTCAAGTGCTTCTTCTGCTTTTTTTCGTGCAGCTATATCCTCCACTGTCCCAATAAGGTAAAGCATGTTGTCTTTTTCGCCCCTCACAATACTAGCATTCTCTGAAATCCATATCACATTTCCATCTTTACGATATATCCAGGATTCAAAATTTGTTACTTCTCCTTTTTCCTCCAGTCGGCGGAGAAGTTCTTTCCTGCGATTTTGGTCAACATACAATTGTTTCGAGATATCAGTCATGCCTTCTATCAACTCTTTGGAGGAATCGTAGCCGTAAATATTGGCCAATGCCCGATTTACAAGTATATGCTTCCCTTCGGGCGTACTTTTGTATATGCCCATAACAGCATTTTCAAAAATGCTCCTATAATTCTCTTCTGCCAGCTGCAATTTTTTCTCTGCCTCTTTCCGTGCCGTTACATCCCTGACGATCGCCTGTACGAAAAAGGTGCCTTTGATTTCTATCCTATTCAGAGAAACTTCTGCATCAAAAGGTGTTCCATCCATATGAATATGCTTCCAGTAAAATCGCTGCGGATTTCCTTCCAATGCTGCAGTAATTTTTTTCAATGCTTCCTTCTTCGAATCCTTTCCATCTGGCTGTTCTTGCAGGGAAAACTCGTATGGAGCATGACCGATTATATTTTCCTTTCTGCACATAAACATCTCCAGCGTTTTCTGGTTGCAGTCGATAAAAACTTCCCTTGACATTAAAAAAATTGCATCATTTGCGGAATTAAAGAGAGTGCGATACTTTCTCTCCCCGCTTATTAATTTCTCAACTGCATCCTCTCTTTCGGTTACATCCCTCATCATCCCGAGAATCCTTACCCCCTCGCCCGGAAGCAATATGGTGTTTACTTCAACCGTCTTTATTCTTCCATCCTTCGCTATTATCCTGAATTGATATGATGACGATAGTTTCTCCCCCTGCTCCCGGGCCTTTTCCCTTTCCCCGATGAGTTTTACATCTTCGGGATGGATGATATCCCAGAAATTGAAATCCCTGCTGCATATCTTATCCGCCTCATATCCCGATATTCTCTCAAAGGCAGGGTTTACATACTCAAATCCCTGAGGAGAAATAATGTATATTCCATCCAGCGCATTTTCTACAAGGATGCGATATCTTTCTTCCTTTTCCTTTAATGCAATCTCCATTTTCTTGAATCTTGTGATATCGCTTACCACACCGAGAGCATGATTTTTCCCGTTATACATCACCTTTGCCAATGATAAATTTATAAAAATTTCTTCCCCGTCAATTCTCTTTGCCTTCAACTCATATTTTTTTTCCGAGATTTCTCCTTTAAATGCCTTTTTGACATCATTCTTTATTCCCTCTGCATCCTCTTTTTCCAGAAGGGTTATCAAATTCTTTTTTTCCATTTCATCAAACGACTTTGCTCCAAATATTTTTAAAAATGCCAGATTTGCATACACAATTTTATAACCAATGGCAAGAAATATACCGTCCCTTGACTGCTCGGCAATAATACGGTATTTCTCATCATCTTCTCGAGATGTTTTCCCTGCTTTAAATGAAGACATTCCTGCCTCTCTGACTGCACATTGATTTGGCAGTTACATCCATGCAGCCAAATAGTAATTTCCCATAGTTACTATAAACATTTCGGTAAACCTCGGAATTGCGGGACATATGAGTATTTACACCTTGAAAAATTTAGACGACTCACCATCAGGCAATCAAACATGAATGAAGCAAAGGATTGGTCTTTGTTCCCTGATTGTCTCCCGTGTGCCGTTCCGGCTAATTCCTCCAGTTCACCAGTCCCATACCTTTGACTGCAGCCATCATTTTCCCTAAATTTTTCGAATGAAAAAGGTGGGTGTTGCACCTGCAATCGCTTGAACCGAAATTGGTAATACCATCAAATATCCCCTCCATCTCAGATGCGATAGTGCACTCCTTTTTCTCCCCTTCGATGCAAAGTACCTGCCTTACAACGGCTTCCTCCAGCAGATAGTCAATGTGCCAGTGCTTTTTTTTATCCTGCCTCATGTGTCGATTTATGCGAACATCAAGTCCGTTCATTGCAGAACCGACGTATGCATAGTACCCCTTTTCAAATGATAGCACACCCAACTTTCCTATCTCAATTTTTTTGTCCTTCTCCATTTCAATGATGAGTACATAGCTACCCTCCCCCATATTGCTGGCATACACATTCATTGCTCCACTATCTGTTTTATATTATCCACAATGGAACCGAATGCATCGGCGGCCTTCGTGCCTTCCTCAAGCATAAATGGTTTGCCTGCATCCCCCGACTCCACAATCTTTCCGTCGATTGGAACAGCACCGAGAAATGGGACACCGAGCTCCGCTGCCGCCTTCTTGCCGCCCCCCACCTTGAACAGGTCTATCTCTTTCCCGCAATGAGGACACACGAAGCCGCTCATATTCTCCACGATTCCAACAACCGACATATTCAATGTTTTTGCAAATACGACAGCCTTTCTCGAATCCAGCAAGGCAACATCCTGGGGGGTCGTTACTACAATTGCCATCCCGCTTGGTATTAGCTGTGCTATGCTCAACGGCTCGTCGCCTGTGCCTGGAGGTAAATCTACTATGAGGTAATCAAGGTCGCCCCATTTCACATCCCCGATGAACTGCTTTATCGCCTTCATCTTCAACGGTCCGCGCCATATAACCGGCGAGTCCCTGTCCTTCAGCAAAAAAGCCATGGACATTGCCTTGAGGTGGGGTGAAACGGCAATCGGAAGCATTCCGCTATCGTCCCCCATTATTTTCCTCTCTTCTATACCCAGCATTTTCGGGATATTAGGCCCGTGGATGTCGATATCGAGTATGCCAACCTCTTTTCCTTCCCCTGCAAGCGCCACGGCAAGATTGGCAGCGACCGTGCTCTTACCGACCCCACCCTTACCGCTCATCACCACAAGCACGCGTTTTATCTTCTCGAGATTATCAGTAATATTTTTTCCTTCGAGATTCGGATTCATGGGTATGGCAATACACACTGTATAATAAATTTTGGCATTGCCCAGCGGATACTGGTGCAAATACGGGTCGTGAATGATGCTTGTCGAATACGGGTCGTGAATGATGCTTGTCGAATACGGGTCGTGAATGATGCTTGTCGAATACGGGTCGTGAATGATGCTTGTCGAATACGGGTCGTGAATGATGCTTGTCGAATACGGGTCGTGAATGAT
>Ga0315543_1003234_pt1 | contig 14826 bp, 10 predicted proteins | sample SalMarSW160210MG_2_FD_203098 | JGI IMG/M metagenome (GOLD analysis project Ga0315543, IMG submission 203098) | Salt marsh sediment microbial communities from the Plum Island Ecosystem LTER, Massachusetts, United States - Salt Marsh Sediment SW1601-210 ...
AGAGGACAGAAGACAGAAAATCTGACATCTGACTTCTGATAAAAGGTGCGAAGAATGAAGGTACGGACTGCTATCATAGGCGCCGGCAAAATGGGGGCGATACATGCGAAGGTTTACCATAGCTTGGGCCAGAGCGATTTTGTTGCCGTGGTGGATATCGATGCCAGCAAGGCCCAGCGCCTGGCCCGCCAATATAACTGTATGGCTGTAACTTCTTGTGCAGATATTCTGGACAAAGTTGATGCGGTAACGATAGCGACTCCGACGGTGACACATCTGGAGCTTGCGGAAATTTTTATCAAAAACAATATTGCGGTGATGATTGAAAAGCCGCTGGCGGCTAATGTCGCCGAAGGTAGGAAGATAGCAGCTCTTGCGAGCAGGAACGACTGCGTTGTAGCCGTGGGGCATTCCGAACGATGCAATCCGGTTGTCCAGGCGATGAAGCGTCTGGGTATTGAGCCGAAGTTTATTGAGGCCACTCGTATCAGTCCGTATCCATTCCGCTCGACCGACGTCGGAGTTGTGCTGGATGTGATGATACATGATATAGATATTATTCTGTCTCTGGCAGCAAGCGAAATTAAAAAGATAGATGCGGTAGGTGTCAGTGTCATTGACGAGAAAGAAGATATTTGTAATGCACGAATTGTTTTCGAGAACGGTTGCATCGCAAATATTACCGCCTCGAGATTAGCTCTGAAAACCGAAAGGAAGGTGAGGGTATTCAGCCGGCAGGCGTATTTGAGTGCCGATTTCCTTAAGAAAAGTGGCACTGTTATCAAGGCAAACCCCAACATTGACGTTGTCGAAAAGATTAGAACGCTTAAAAAGGCAGGTAAGTTTAACCTTTTGAAAGTCAACTGGCCTGATTTGCTGCACATTGAAAAGCTCAAGATAGACGACAAGGAGCCGTTGCGTCTTGAGCAGGAATCTTTCTTAAAGGCGGTGGCTGATAGTCGTCGCGATGCGTTGCAGCGGAAGGGTTTAAATCCTGAAGTTAGTGCTGAAGAAGGCTTGGCAGCGCTTCAATGTGCCGAGAAGATTCTTGATTGCGTTAAAAAGCACAAATGGAATGAGGAAATAGAATACGGCACATAACGAACATTGAACCCACGTCTTGCTGTCGCCAGACAGCAGTTGGGGTGAAAGGTACATTTATGACAGGCAGGTTTTGGGTGTGCACATTGTTGACAGCTGTTATTCTGAGCTTCGGATGTAAGGAAAAAGTCCAGGAGCAGAACAGGCAGACAGAAGAGCAAAACAAGCAGACGAAAACAGAAAAAAGGCAGGCGAAAATGGTTAAATTACAAACAAGTATGGGTGATATCGTTATCGAGCTTAATGAAAAAGCAGCGCCTGTTACAGTAAAGAATTTTCTCACGTATGTGAAAGAAGGATTTTACGACGGGGCGATATTTCACAGGGTCATACCGAATTTTATGATACAGGGCGGCGGATTCACAGCCCAGATGGAGCGAAAAGAAACACACGCACCAATCATAAACGAGGGGAAAAACGGTCTGAAAAACGACCGAGGCACCATCGCAATGGCCCGAACGAACAATCCGAACAGCGCAACTTCCCAGTTCTTCATCAATCACAAGAACAATGATTCTCTAAACTATATTGAGAACAAAGATCCCGGCTATGCGGTGTTTGGCAAAGTAATCGAAGGTATGGATGTCGTGGATGCAATAGCGCAGGTTATGACAACAATGCGAATGGGTATGCGTGATGTTCCCGCTGAGCCTGTAGTAATAAAATCAGCTGAAATTATACAGAACAATTAAGAATAAGCTTTCAGCTTTAGTTTACTGACCAATTGGTGAGCGAGGCGGGTCGGCTCAGGAATTCGGTATTTGGTTGTGCAGTCGAGGGTGATTTTTATGGCATTTTCTAACACGCATTTGTTACCTACCGAGACAAAAACCGGCTTAACGTTAGTGCGTGTTCTAACTACCGCCCCGATAATTTCGTCACCGTCCCACAGTGGACTGAGCGCGCCTTTTTCGGGAGCCGGTACATCGAAAGTGCCGGTTAATCTGCTTTTTGCACAGCCGATGGTTGGCTTGTCAAAAAATAGACCCAGATGTGATGCGAGGCCGAGTCGGCGCGGGTGGGCGATACCTTGGCCGTCTATGAAAAATACATCCGGCTCGTTTTTTAGTTTTTCAACTGCGGCGATGCAGACAGGCGATTCACGGAAGGAAAGCAAACCCGGAATGTACGGGTAAGTCAGTTTCTCAACAGCATTTGCTGTTTCGATAATCTCGAAATGGATTCCTGCTTGCGCAGGAATGACATTTGCGTCTGATGGTTTCGGAGACCCCCAAAGACTCTTTTGTGCGGCTTGAAGCTCCAAAACAACAACGACAGCGATAATTCTTTGCTTATTCTTGCTTAGGGCGCAGTCAATACCGGCTATGGTTTTCGGCTGGTTTTTTAATTCGACAAACTGCACCTTCTCGCAGAGCTGTTTCTGCAGAGCTATTGCCTGTGAGTAAGATAAATTCCAGTTATGCAGTTTTTTCGTTTGCATAATAGTTTTTAAGAAAGCGTAGCCAGTTTTTCTTCAAGGTCGCTCACTGGTGTGAAGTACCATGTCTTACCTATTTTCTGACTATTGAGCAGACCACGGCTTTCTAAATTCAGCAAATCGAGTCGACTCGTTTGGTATACAACATTATGGCTTATTTGATGCGATCTAATTGTATACTGGTGATGTGGATGACGCAGCGCATGGCTAATCAGCGCGCGTTGTCTATGATTGAGAATCGCAACGCCGCGCAGCTCACTTTCAATCGCTCGCAGCTTCTCGGCCTTGCGTTTGATGTATTCATGCAGTTTCTTAATTGCTCGTTGAATCACTTCAAGGTGGTAAAGAATAAAGTAAGTCAAATCGTTGTCATCAGTCTCTGTATAGAGAAAGGATCGTCCATATTTAGAAGGATGCCTTCGAATGATTTGCGATATTGAGATAAACTCAAACAGCCAAAAACCATTGTGTAACATCGACCAGTAGAACAAGGCCCTTGCAACTCTGCCGTTGCCGTCTACAAAGGGATGGTTGTAAGCGAGCCAGAAGTGTAAGATGATGGACCGGATGACAGGATGAATAAATCCTTCAGGGCTTTTACTATTGGCAAAATCACACATATCATCCATTCTCTCTTTAAGTTGCTCAGCTGCTGGTGGATCATGGAAAACCTTATTGTACATGTCAACAACAACTATGCGCTGGCCAGTCTTTCGGAAACGACCAGATGCAGAGTTGTCGTCGAGAGTTTTCTCGGTAATAATTCGATGAAGATCAAATATCAGTTCTTTAGATAAATGTTCATTTTTTAGTCTTCCTATTCGCTGCATTGTTTTGAAATTATTAAGAATCATTTGTTCACTCTTGTCACGAGGTGCTCGCCCCGTTTTGATCATCTCCTTGGCAATTTCACGCGTCGTTACCGCACCTTCGAGTTGGCTAGAAGTGATTGCTTCTTGGATCAGTGAACTAACGTAATATTGGTCTTTTGTATCAGGGTTTGTGATTTGCTCCGGCATACGGATAAACCCGCCAGTTCCCTGGTCTATATTGTGCAGTCTTTCGGGAATCGGATCAACTTCAAGATATTTGAATGGTTTTCCATTTTTGTCCTTTAATGGGATTTCCTTGAACAGACTTTGTCGACGCAGTTTAATTGCTAACCACCACTCTTTATGTGATAGCCCTTCCGGCGGGGAGTAATATCGCAATTTGTGCCAATGGAGATATTTGCCTTCAACTAAGGGGCTGGGACTTTCTGTGAGAACATTTACGAGACGTTCAGGATTTTTCATAAATTGTTTCCAGAGATCACCGGTATCAGGTGGTTTTTGGGGCATTTTCATTGCTTTATGCTCCTTAACATCAAGAACTTATGGAAATACTAATCATATACTAATTTATTAAAATTTAGTATATGATAATGCGAAGTTTCTGTCAAATACTAAAATTAAATAATTTAGTATTAAATTAGTATAAGACCGACAAGTAGTGCTTTTGCCGATAATATCGTTTATTCCAATTATGGAAGGCAACTTTCAACTGAAACGAAAACATTTTACCTTTTTGTGTTGTTTTGGTACAATTACAAGTTTGTGTAGTTGTTGAAATTTCACAGCCCTACAGTATTCCGGTAATAGAGTAATTATGGCTAAGCAGGCGGAAAAAGTAATCAGGATCACAGGTGCTTCAGAGCACAATTTAAAATCTATCAATATAGACATTCCACGTGACAAGCTGGTCGTGGTTACAGGGATTTCCGGCTCCGGCAAAAGCTCTCTTGCCTTCGACACCATTTATGCCGAAGGCAGGAGAAAATATGTCGAGTCGCTCAGTACCTATGCCCGTCAGTTCCTCGAACAAATGCAAAAGCCAGCGGTGTCTGATATCACGGGCTTGCCGCCTACCATCGCGATTGAGCAGCGAGGCGCCAGCAGCAATCCCCGTTCGACGGTTGCCACTACCACTGAAATTTATGATTATTTTCGGCTGCTTTTTGCCCGTGTGGGTCAGCCGCATTGCTGGGTATGCGGCAAGGAGATTACCAGCCAGCACTCGTCACAGATAGTAGAGTCCATACTTGCTCGGCCAGAGGGCACGAAAATACAGATTTGTGCCCCGCTGGTTCGCGGAAAAAAAGGTGAGCACAGAGATATTTTTGCCGGGATACAACGCGAAGGTTTTGTTCGTGTGCGGGTTGATGGGGCTGTTTATGATGTGCGGAATGTCCCGCTCCTGAATAAGAATAAAAAGCATGATATTGCAGCGGTCGTAGATAGATTGATTATTAAAGCTGGAGTTCGTGTTCGGCTGGCTGATTCGGTGGAGACAGCGCTGAAGCTGGCCGATGGAATTCTTTTGGTTCTACTGCAGGAGCCGGAGGACGGCAGGCGGAGGACAGAAGACAGGCTACAGAGCCCCGAGCGTGAGCGAGGGACAAAAAAGAAAGACGACAGACGAGGAGCGAGGGGCGAGAGACGCAATACACAATGGAAGGAGGTTATCTATAGCGAGAAATTTGCCTGTCCCAAGCATCCACAGGCATCGCTTGAGGAATTATCACCACGGCTTTTTAGCTTCAACAGTCCTTACGGTGCGTGCAAAAGCTGCGATGGCCTGGGGACAATTCTGGAATTTGACCCTGACCTGATTGTGCCGGATAAAAATATCTCACTGGAACATGGGGCAATTGAGGCCTGGCGCAAAGGCGGCAAAAGGATGAATATTTTCTATAACCGGCTGGTTAACCGGTTCTGCAGGAAGATTGGTATTAGAAAATCAATACCGTTTGAGCGGATTCCCAAAGAGTGCCGAAGGATTTTGATGTATGGGACGACACCTGCTGATGAAGAAAAATACGGCTTTTGGTTTGAAGGGGTTATCCCGAATCTGGCGCGGCGATGGGAGAAAACTACCAGCGAGTACGTTAAATTGAGACTGTCCAGCTATCTTTCGGAGCAGCCTTGTCGGAGCTGTGGGGGCGCACGGCTTCGGCCGGAAGCCGTTGCTGTTATCATAGGAGGGAAAAATATAAGTGAATTAACCAAACTTTCTATCGAAAAGGCACAGGAATTTTTTAATAAATTGCGATTAGATAAAGAAAAATCCCTGATTGCTGTGCAGGTGTTAAAGGAGATAAAGGCCCGGCTGAAATTTATGGTTGATGTTGGACTCGAGTATTTGACATTGGACCGCAGAAGCGGCACTTTGGCAGGTGGCGAGGCCCAGCGGATTCGCTTGGCGACGCAGGTTGGCAGCGGCCTGGTAGGGGTTTGTTATGTGCTTGACGAGCCGACAATAGGTCTGCACAAGCGCGATAATGGCCGATTGTTGGGGATACTGCGGCGGATAGTAAAACTCGGTAACACCGTTATAGTTGTGGAGCACGATGAAGATATTATCAAAAGTGCGGACCATATTATTGATATTGGTCCGGCGGCAGGTGCTGCTGGCGGAGAGGTTGTTGTGCAGGGCAGTTTTGAGACGATAACCCGCTGCAGGCAATCGCTGACGGGTGAGTATCTGAGCGGCAAAAAGAGGATAGCTCTGCCGGCCCAAAGGCGTAAATACAATCTGAGAAGAAGTGTCGAGGTAAAAGGGGCTTTCGAGAATAATCTTAAAAATATCGATGTGAAGTTTCCGCTCGGCGTGTTTAGCTGTGTGACGGGAGTTTCAGGTTCGGGCAAGAGCACTTTGGTGAGCCAGATACTGCTTCCGGCTTGCAGGCGTCGGCTTTACGAATCCCGCGACAAGCCGGGCAAGCACAAAAATATTCTCGGCACTTCCCAGATTGACAAAGTTATAGAGATAAACCAGTCGCCCATCGGAAAGACGCCGCGGAGCAATCCGGCGACATATACAGGCGTCTTCGACTTGATAAGAAAGCTGTTTAGTATGATACGAGAGGCGAAGATTCGTGGTTATAAGCCCGGACGGTTCAGCTTCAACGTTAAAGGTGGACGCTGTGAGTACTGCCGCGGGCAGGGGACCAAAAAGATAGAAATGCACTTTTTGCCGGATGTTTATGTTACCTGTCAGGCATGCCGCGGTAAAAGATACAATCCTGAGACTTTGCAGGTTACCTACAAAGGAAAAAATATTGCTGATGTGCTTGATATGAGGATTGAGGAATCGCTTGATTTCTTTGCGAATTTTCCGAAGATAGTCAGAATTTTACGGACACTCAATGATGTTGGTCTGGGCTATATGCAGTTAGGCCAGTCGTCAACGACGCTTTCCGGAGGAGAGGCTCAGCGAGTAAAGCTTTCTGCGGAATTGGGTAAAGCTGCTACCGGCCACACCTTGTATTTACTGGATGAACCAACTACAGGTCTTCACTTTGCTGATATTCATAATCTCTTAAACGTTTTGCAGCGATTGTGCGATATGGGTAATACCGCGGTGGTAATCGAGCATAATCTTGATGTTATTAAGATGGCCGATTATATAATAGACCTTGGTCCAGAGGGCGGAGATGCCGGCGGCAGGGTTGTTGCCGCAGGAGCGCCTGAGGAGATTATCGAAAACAAAAAGAGCTATACAGCTAAGTTCCTCAGAGAAAAATTGCAGAGTGAAATAAAGTGAGCTAAAGTGCCTAAAGTTTTTGTCATTGCGAATGTTGCGAAGCAATCTCAAATGTAAGCGAGGAGATTGCTTCGGTCGCTGCGCCCCTTGGGGGCAAGCTCACTCGCAATGACAATTAGAGTCATTTTAGTTCACGATGTCAATAAAGGGCGATGTAGGATGAAAAAACCGTATGAGGGACACGAAATTGCATATCAAAGGATAAGAAAAAGAGGTATCCGCTCCTGGGGCGAAAGTATGCATGTTAAACAAAAGGCCATTGACCCGGATACAAAACGATTCTTGATTGATGTGCTTTCACAACCCTTTGCTCCCAGGAAGGGAAAAGCTATCGAGCTTGGTTGTGGCACTGCTCCCCTATTGAGATGGATTTGCAAAAGAGGATTTACCGGTCTTGGTATCGATATTAGCAAAACGGCTGTTGCCATGGCAAAGGAACAGTCAATGGGCATGAATATTAGATTTAAGCGAGCAGATATTTGCAACTTTGATGTTAAGAGGATAGGGAAATTTGATATAGCAATAGACGGTCATTGTTTGCATTGTATAATCCGACCTAAAGACCGAAAAGCTTTTCTAAGAAGCGCCTTTAACCTGCTGAAAAAAGGTGGCCTTTTCATAGTTATGTGTATGTGCTCTCCTGTAAATAGAAAAGCATTTTCGCAAATATGCAAAGGTCAGAGACTTATAGAACATACAATTTATGTACCTTATGATAGGGCAAGCGAGTATGAAGGATTCCGTATTATTGATGGTCAAGATTACATGGCTACACGAAAAATACTACATTGGAAAAGTATTTTAACCGAAATCCGAAAAGCAGGTTTTCAAACTAATCTATTTCGATATAACAAACCCGCTGGAGAAGCCCCGTTTGGTGATATATCAGTTGCTGCATTGAAGAGTCTTTAGATTAAGGGTATATAAACAGTATTGTCCTGCTCATAATTACAAAGAACGTGATACGGACTGCTTATTTATGATAGCTCAAACACTAAAATGGATTGGTGGTGTTGATGGTTTTTTGGAGCTTATAGACCAGCGGCGGTTACCTGCTGAATTTGTCAAGATACAGTGCCGAGATATTGAGCAGCTTTATGAAGCCATAAAGACGCTTGCCGTTCGAGGCGCCCCCGCTATAGGTGTCGCAGCGGCTTATGGACCGGTTTTGGCAATGCAAAGATTGGCTGAGGATGATGATTTGGAGCGAGGACTCGCGGTTTTGGCCGAGGCGTCTGAATATCTGGCCTCATCTCGTCCGACTGCGGTCAATTTGTTCTGGGCGCTGCATAGGGTTCGGCGAAGTGCCGAGGGATTTGTAGCTGTTAAGCCGAATGCGAAGTTGCAGGCGTTACAGAAAGTTGTTTTGGCTGAAGCAAACGCTATTTATCAGGAGGATGTGGATATGTGTCGTCGGATTGGCCTCAACGGCGAAAGGTTTATCAAGGAGGGAGCTGGTATTTTAACACATTGTAATGCGGGGGCACTTGCAACCGCCGGGCAGGGAACAGCTTTATCGATTGTTTATGAGGCAAAGAAAAAGGGTAAGAAATTTAATCCGCCATACGTTGGGCGGATTAAGGTTTACGTTGATGAGACAAGACCTTTGTTGCAGGGTGCTCGGCTTACCACCTGGGAGTTGAAACAAGCGGGCATTGAGGCAATTTTAATCTGTGACAATATGGCGGGATGGCTGATGAAGCAGGGAAAGATTCACGCTTGTTTTGTTGGCGCCGACCGAATTGCGGCAAACGGGGATGTGGCAAATAAAATCGGCACGTATAGCTTGAGCATTCTTGCCAGAGAGCATAGTGTACCATTTTATGTTGCTGCACCTTTGAGCACATTCGATTTGAGTATCAAAAGTGGAGCCGAAATACCTATTGAGCAGAGGGCTGCTGAGGAAGTAACGACATTTGCTAAGACACAAGTTACTCCTGATGGAATTAGTGTGTACAATCCGGCTTTTGATGTTATAGAGGCGAAGGATATTACCGCCATCATTACCAACAAAGGCGTGATTGAGAACCCCAACGCTGATAAAGTCCTTGAGCATTTATCTGACGACGGCCAAGATTCGAGTGGGGCCAAAGCAGGCACAGAAAACAGAGGACAGAAAAATCTGACTTCTCCGTAAGTCCGCTTGGGGACGCCTAACGGCGGAGTCCATAGGACTGACATCTGATTTCTGCATTTAGTCCACAGCGAGGACTGCTTTGACTTCAGGCACTTTTTCCTTTAGGATTCTTTCGATGCCCATTTTTATCGTCATCGTGGCTCCTGGACAGCCTTGGCAAGCTCCCTGAAGGCGGACTCTAACGGCATTATCGTCATCGGTTCCTACCAGTTCCAAATCACCACCGTGACCCTGCAGAGCCGGCCGAATTGCCTCAATCACGTCTTTGACTCTTTCTTCGAAGGTTTTTTCAGTATTAGCTTCACTACCTGTGGCAGAGCTACAACCGCATTTGTCGCACATACCAGTTCTCCTAAATTAACCCCGTTAGAAATAATTTTTCTAATGGAGTGTAGGCTTAAACCCCCGTATGAGCTTTCTAACGGGGTTAACTTTTCGGCCCAATTATACCAGTAATTTGAGTTTGAGGCCAGCTTTTTTGTTTTGAAATTGTCTCTGTTTTGGTTAAGAGGGCAAAAAATTCTTGTTGGTAACTATATAAATTGCCGAAAAATAATTGACAGATAGCTTCTGTTTTTGTATAATTACTATGTATTTGTATGAAAACATGCAAATACGACCCTGAGACACCCGCTTGTTGCGGGGGTTACGGGATTATGGCAGGGTCTAAATCTTCGATTGGCTTGGTCCCGCACCTACTTTGGGGTTTCATCATTGAGTCAGTAGATAAAGCTTGGTTGTAATTCCAAGCATAAATACTGACATTTATGTTGGAATCTCAAAGTAGGTGCGGGGTTGACTTTTCGGAGCGGACCAGTGAGCCATAGTTGGACCCCCTTCTTGCTTTCGCAAGAAAGCAGGGGGTTTCCGGAATAACTAATTAACGTTTATCAGGAAAGGCGTAAAAATGAAGTCAAAGTCTCACTCTTCGGCTGAATCAGCCGACCAATCCACACTCAAGGCAGGCGCTCACCCCGTTAGAAATTCTACAATGCCTAATCCTAATACATCGGGACAAAAAGGGAAGATTTCTAACGGGGCTCAGATAATTGTCGATATGCTGCTCGAACAGGGTGTCGATACGATGTTCGGCTATATCGGCGGCGTAGTATTGCCTTTATTTGACAGGTTATATGATGCACCGATTCGCTTCATCAACCCTCGGCACGAGCAGGGTGGCTGCCATATGGCAGATGCCTATGCCCGTGCGAGTGGAAAGGTTGGTGTTATGGTGGCGACCAGCGGTCCGGGGGCCTGCAATTTGGTCACAGGCCTTGCAACGGCGATGATGGACTCGGTGCCGTTAGTTGCTTTGACGGGGCAGGTTCGTACAGAGCTTATCGGTAACGACGCATTTCAGGAGGCGGATACTACCGGCATTACTCGTCCAGTTACAAAATACAACTGCATTGTTAAGGATGTTAAAGACCTGGCCCGGATTATTAAAGAGGCATTTTATATAGCTTCGACCGGCCGACCAGGGCCGGTGCTTGTTGATATACCCGTTGATGTCGAAGTCAATAAGTGCAGTGTTGACGGGCCGGTCGAGATGGAATTGCCCGGTTATCGCCTACGACCCAAAGGAAACGCCAGACAAATATCAATGGCGGCACAGGCGATAAACAAATCCGACCAACCGGTGCTTTATGTCGGCGGTGGGGTTATTATCGCAAACGCATCTGATGAGTTACGACAATTGGCTCAAAAGGCGCATCTACCTGTAACGATGACATTTTTAGGGCTGGGAAGTTTCGACCAGAGAAAACCCGAATCGCTGGATATGCTTGGAATGCACGGCTCTGCTTACGCTAATTATGCTGTCCAGCAGTGCGATTTGCTGATTGCAGTAGGCGCTCGATTTGATGACAGGGTTACCGGCAAGCTCGCAACCTTTGCTCCGAATGCAAAGATTATCCATATTGATATCGACCCTTCGAGTATTTCAAAGAACGTTCACGTTGATATCCCCATTGTGGGCGATGCAAAAGAGATACTTGGTGAGCTAATAAAAGAAGTTGAATTTCGAGAGAGAAAAAAATGGTTTAATCAGATTGCCGAATGGAAGAAAAAGTACCCTTTCCGCTATGACAATACTTCATCGGAGATTAAGCCGCAGTATGTTATCGAGGAGATTTGCCGTCAAACTAAGAGCGGTGCGATTATAACTACCGGCGTCGGGCAGAATCAGATGTGGGCCGCTCAGTTTTACAAATTCACCATGCCCAGGCAGCTCATAAGCTCTGGCGGGCTTGGAACGATGGGCTATGGCCTGCCGGCTGCCATAGGCGCCCAGGTAGCAAAGCCGGAATCAATTGTTATCGATATTGACGGTGACCACAGCTTTAATATGACGATGACGGAGCTTGCGACGGCAGTCGAGCACAATTTACCGATAAAGGTTTGTATTTTGAACAATGGGTATATGGGAATGGTTCGACAATGGCAGGAGCTTTTCTATAATAAGCGTTATTCCAAAACCTATCTGGCCAATCCTGATTATGCGACTGTTGCGCGTGCGATGGGTGCGGTCGGAGAGACGATTGACAAAAAAGCCGATGTTCCGAAGGTCATAAAGTCAATGCTGGTAGAAAAGAAGCCATGTGTTGTTGACGTAAGAATCGAGCGCGAAGAAAATGTTTGGCCTATGGTTCCGGCTGGCAAGAGTATAGATGAGATGAGCGGGCTTGATATACTGGAAAGTATGGCGTAAAATTCGTTGTTTGTGACCCGTCACTCGTCGCTCGGGTCACGAGAAACGAGGTACGAGAATGAAACATATAATAAGTGCATTGGTTGAAAATAAACCCGGCGTTTTGGCGCATGTTGCCGGGATGTTTGCCGCCCGGGCGTTTAATATTGATTCGCTTGTTGTCGGCCGAACGGAAGACCCGAAGCTCAGTAGAATGACGATAGTCGTTATCGGAGACGACAAAGTCGTTGAGCAGGTGCGCAAACAATTAGCCAGGGTTGTTCCTGTTGTGAAGGTTCAGGATTTTGTTGGTCAGCCGATTGTAGCCCGCGATTTAATGCTGATTTCCATTTCGGCGCCGCCGGAAAAGCGACCTGAAATAATGTCACTGATAGGGATGTTCAGTGGCAAAGTTGTTGATATAGCCCAAAAGTCACTTACGGTGGAAATAAGTGGGCCGGAGGCCAAGATTGAGGCCTTCATCAATGTGTGCAAACCCTATGGTATAAAAAACGTAGCCAGAACCGGAACAATTGCTATGCCCCGACAGGCAAAAACCGAGTCGTGAATAAGCATATCTATATCAGCGGTTACCCATTAGCCCGGATTTTTCAAAGCCACAGACGTTGTCCTGAGCGTAGTCGAAGGAGGCCACAGCATGGGCTGAAGCCCAACCTACCGACTGTATAGTTGATATAGTAAAAATCGGACACAACTTCTTTTCTAAAAAGGGAAAGACAATATCGCTCTACTCATCCCCACTGGGGGACAAGCACTTTATATGATGAACATTGGAAGAAAATACGAGGACCAAAAACTATTTGGGGATTAACTGCCTGGGATTTTTTTTGCGAGAACTGGTATGACAAACGAGTACTGGGATTGAACCTCCTCATACTCTCGGCGCTATTGTGGATTGGCGCGCGGAATTTTCACTTGCCGGACTATTTGTTTTTATTTGCGATATTACTGGGATGCGCTGGCCTTGTTTTATTGCTTGGATTTACACCTTGGCATAGGAGCCCGCCATATAAAGGGAATCCATAGCCCTGTTACTCAGTCATAGTATTTGAATAAATAGGTCATCCACCTATTTCCATAATTGCCTATTTAAAGCCAGACCACCTCTTATTAGCTCAATTAAAGTTGTTAAACGGCCAGTTTCGTGTATAATTTGCATTATGGCCGAGATAAACGAAAAACTAACGCCCGCGATGAAGCAGTTCCACCAGTTCAAAAAAAAACACCCCGACTGTATTCTGTTTTTTCGCATGGGCGATTTCTACGAGACCTTTTATGAAGATGCCAAAACCTGCTCGCGCGTCTGCGGCCTGGCACTTACCAGCAGAAGTAAAGGCAACAATCCCATACCTCTTGCAGGCGTGCCGTATCATGCGGTCGAAGGATACCTGAAAAAAATGCTCCAGGCCGGCTACAAGGTCGCCGTCTGCGAGCAGGTCGAAGACCCCAGAACCGCAAAGGGTGTCGTCAAGCGTGACATTGTCCGAATTGTAACTCCCGGAACTCTCACCGACGATATCCTGCTCAACGCCAAAGAAGATAATTTCCTCTGTGCGGTCAACCTCGGCAACAAGGCCAATGCCGCAATTAGCTGGGTCGATATCTCAACCGGCCATTTTTTCGTCCAGAGACTACCAGAAGATAAGCTGCTCGATGAGCTATTGCGGCTGTCGCCTGCCGAGTGTCTTCTGCCTGATAGACGCGGCGAGCTATTCGAAGCAGAGACAAGAAAACTCACAAAAGACATCACTCAGCTAACAAACGCCATAATAACAGAACGGCCCGGCTGGTATTTCGACCCATATCAGGCAAGGCAGCGCCTGCTAAAGCACTTCGGCACCGCCACACTCGAGGGCTTCGGCATTAGTGACGATGACGACGGCCCAATTCCGCCTGCCGGCGCAATCATCGAATATCTCAACGAAACTCAAAAAACCACTCTCGGCCATATACAGAATCTGAAACAAATCGAACGACAAAAATTTCTGCAAATTGACCAGACTTCTATTCGGAGCTTGGAAATCTTGCGAACCATCCGCACCGAGAGCAAGGCTGGCTCGCTTCTGGATTGCCTTGACCAGACAATAACCGCTATGGGCGGCAGGATGCTCAGGGCCTGGCTGTGTATGCCGTTGTGCGAATTAGGCGCAATCGAGCTTCGCCAGGACGCCATCGCAGAACTAAAAGAAGCAGACAAAAGATTAGCTGATATTCGCAAGCTGCTTTCCGCCATCTCCGACACCGAGCGTATCGCAGCCCGCATCAGCACTTTTCGCGCAACTCCGAGGGATTTGCTCGCCCTTGCAAATACTCTTCGGCAGATACCACAGTTGCGGCAAATCCTGCAGCAATTTACCGCCGATTTGCTCGTTCAGCTTGCCGGCCGATGCGACAGTATGGACGAATTGGCGGGTTTGCTCGAATCGGCAATTCGGCCGGACTGCCCCTCGCATCTTCGCGATGGGGGCGTAATTAAAGCCGGCTTTTCCGAAGAGCTTGACCGCTTGCGCTCGATTTCCAGAGACGGCCAGAGCTGGTTGCGAAACTATCAAAAAGAGCAATCAGAGCGTACCGGCATCGGCAATCTGAGAATCGGCTACAATAAGGTCTTCGGCTACTATATCGAAGTATCTCATTCATCGTCTGACAAGGTCCCAGCTGATTATGTCCGCAAACAGACAATCAAAAACGCAGAGCGCTATATCACCGAGCGGCTCAAAGAATACGAGACCCAGGCCCTAAGCGCCGACGAAAAGGCGCTCGAATTAGAGCAACAGCTTTTTGAAGACATTCGCCGACAGTCCGCTCAATATGTAAGTCGCCTGCAGGCCCTCGCCGATACTATCGCTCAATGTG
>Ga0315543_1003237_pt1 | contig 14815 bp, 11 predicted proteins | sample SalMarSW160210MG_2_FD_203098 | JGI IMG/M metagenome (GOLD analysis project Ga0315543, IMG submission 203098) | Salt marsh sediment microbial communities from the Plum Island Ecosystem LTER, Massachusetts, United States - Salt Marsh Sediment SW1601-210 ...
TTCGCCTAAAATCGACCATTACCCGGAGGTGCGGGCGTATGCCGGTGGCGGTGCAGGCAGCAGTAAAAGCTCAACCATTTCGTTTTCCTTGAACCAATTGTATCAAGCCAAAATTAAAAGAGGTGAGAAGGAGAAAAATTTAGATCTGCTCTCGTTAACATCGGGTTTCAGTTATAATTTCGAAAACAAAGAAAAGCCGTACTCGAACCTTAGTACAACATTTCACATTACGACACTCCGCAACATCACTCTCAGCGGGGGAATGACACATTCATTTTATAAACCGTCAACCAATGAACTCAATTTTTGGTCTCCATGTTTAATGAGTTTTAACTTTAATGCCACTTTCAGGCTGGCTGGTAAGACCTTTCTATTCGACGATACACAAACGATACCGGAAGGTGCTGACTCAGCCTCTCAGCTCACTTCCTCTTCCCAGCCAAAGGGGCGGAAAGGGTGGAGTTTGAGTGCGACATACAGTTACCAGGAGTCTGGCCGAGAAGAGCAATTCAGAAAATCAAGTTTTGTACGATTTACCTTGGGTTTCAACCTGACCCCCACCACCTCAGTAACGTATTCGCAGCATTATGATATCGTTGAGAAGCTGACAGTATCTAACTCAGTAAACATCGTTCGGAAGCTTCACTGCTGGACAGGAAGTTTGTACTGGGTGCCGATCGGTTCAAATCGAGGTTTCGGATTTAAGCTGTTCGTCACCGCTTTGCCCGAGATAAAGATCGATGACAATCATGATTTATTCTCAACCAGTCAGCTGAATCCGCATTAATGGGGAATGTCGTAAGACTCTTTTCACGCCTTTGAAAGCTATGCGAGGCGATTTAGTAGGGGGAAAAATAAACAGGTTAGAAGTTGCTTCGTAGCTGGCCCCGCTCTGCGTAATTAATGTTTTCGAGGTCGCAATCGACTTGATGGAAGTTGAAAAGGTTGAATTTAAGCCATTTTTCAGCTTTTTTCAATTGGTTTTTGTTGACTACTGTTTATTGGGGCCGTTATCTTCCTATTGTAATGAGAAACCTTTAACCCATAGTAGCTCAGGGAGTGGTGTAGTATGACGAAAGATGAGATGATTGCTGTGATGGCCCAGCAATCCGGTATCACCAAAAAGCAGGCTGCCGAAGCCTTGCAGGCTTACATGAACGGCATTACCGGGCAGTTGATGAAAGGCAGGAAAGTTAGTTTTGCCGGTTTCGGGACTTTTTCGGTCTCTAAGCGGAAAGCGCGCACCGGGCGTAATCCGCAAACCGGCGCCGCACTCACTATTCCTGCCACAAAAGTGCCGGTTTTCAGGGCCGGGAAGCACCTGAAAGAGGCTGTTCGCAAGTAACTTCCTTCCAATTTCTCAATGAGGCAGAGGATTTTCCTCTGCCTTTTTTCTGCTAATTATTAATTGCATTTTGGGGGTGGTTTGACGACTTTGGTAACGTCATGGCTAAAAGAGTTACAAAAGGTTTCAGCAAAGGAAAGAAACAAGCTTTAGGCATACTTCTGCTATTGGTGGCCATTTTTATATTAGTTTCTCTGGTATCACACAGTTACCTGGATGACAAGCGTCTTACCGGAGAGGTTGACAGTCACCTGAACCCGTTCGAGGTCCAGTATCGAAACCAAGGCGGTATGTTGGGCGCTTACCTGTCATTTCTTTTCACGCTTCTCCTGGGTTGGCTGGCATACTTTCTGCCGCTTGGTTTCATTTTCGTTTCCCTGCGACTTTTTGCTTCTGAAAGAGCAGCCCACTTGAGGGTTCATCTCTTTTTGATATTCATGATAGCGCTCCTGGGGACCTTGATATACAACATTCACATGATAACTAACCGTACTCTGATAGCTGACACCGGCGCTTTAGGAGGGTTTGTAGGTGAAAAACTGACCCTAATATCAGTTAAACTGATGGGTGAACTCGGCTCATATATCCTATTGAGTGGAGCGCTGTTGATTCTTCTCATCCTGTTCACTTCCCTAACGCCTTTTCTGGCAGGACGGCTTGCTCTGCCAGGCAGCGAGCCTTTGAAAAAACCATATAATCTTGTGAGGAGAGCACTTAAAAGTTTTTTTTCTTTGAGATGGCTTCATCTTTTACAAAGGCGACAGCAGACAGAGGAAGAAACAAGCGATGCTCGCCGTCATGAAATGCCAGGCCGTAAAGTAGCCTCGATTCAAGATGCAGATCAAGCAAATGTCGCAACGAGTTCGGAAAGCGTTGCTGCTCAGGGGCCGTTTCACAGAGAGGAGAAAAGGAGGGTTAAGGTCCTTAAGTCGGCTGAACCTCTTCAGATCAAATCCATGGCATATACCTACCCCGGCTTAGAGCTGCTCAAGGACAATCCGCATCCTAGCACGTCTGTTGACGCCGAAGAGCTCGCCTTTACGGCGCGTATGCTCAGAGAGACACTGGATACATTTGGCGTTCGTATCGATGGTGCAATAGAACGATTCCCAGGGCCCGTTATTACTCGCTACGAGTTCAAACCGGGAACCGGCATTAAAATAAATCAGATTGTCAATCTTTCAGACGATCTGGCGCTGGCGCTAAAGGCAAAACGAATCCGTATCATAGCCCCGATTCCGGGAAAGGCGGCGGTTGGTGTGGAAATACCGAACCGTCGGCCGCAATTAGTCTACCTGAAGGATATACTGACTGCTGAAGCGTTTAGTAACCGGGACTTGAGATTGCCTTTGGCACTGGGGAAAACAACTGCCGGCAAGCCGTATGTGGTCGACCTGACAAAGCTGCCCCACCTGTTAATCGCCGGCGCTACCGGATCGGGGAAATCGGTATGCATCAATATCCTGATCACATCGCTTTTGTACCGGCTCCACCCACACCAGGTACGATTTATTCTGATTGACCCAAAGATGCTTGAGCTGACGGTGTACCGCGGAATTCCCCATTTGGGCCGGCCGGTAGTTACCAGCCCTAAAAGGGCCGAGAGGGTTCTTACCGAAGCGGTGGTGGAGATGGAAGGCCGGTATCACAAACTGGCGAATGTCTCAGTCAGAAACATCGAGGATTATAACAAGAAGCAGGATGATCCCGAAAAGCAGCTTCCTTACATAGTGATTTTTGTCGATGAATTGGCTGACTTGTTGATGTCGTCAACGTCCACCAAAACGGAGCTGCTCATAACGCGCCTGGCACAAATGGCACGAGCTGTTGGCATCCACTTAGTCTTGGCCACCCAGCGACCGTCGGTCGACGTGATTACCGGGCTTATCAAGGCCAATTTCCCATCCCGCCTGGCCTTTCAGGTTTCTTCAAAGGTTGATTCACGAACCATTATTGATGCCAATGGCGCTGAAAAACTTCTGGGCCGGGGTGATATGCTCTTCTTACATCCCGGCCAGCCGGAGCCAACAAGAATTCATGGCACTTACGTTTCCAGCGAGGAAACCGACGCGGTGGTCAAGTTCATCAAAGAACAGGGGCTTGAAATGCTCGCTCTCGAGAGTATTTCTCAGGCAACCGGGAATGCTTCTGAGCCGGAGGTGGATTTTGGTGATCCGCTCTTTCGGGAGGCATGCGAGGTAGTGATCCGTCACAAGCAGGGTTCGGTTTCGTTGTTGCAAAGGCGCTTGGGCATTGGTTACCAGAGAGCGGCGCGATTGATCGATAAACTGGAGCAAGCTGGAATAGTCTCGCCGTTCGACGGCTCTAAAGCACGGGAGGTGATGGTAGATAGAGCATACCTGGACGCTCTCTTCTCCAAATCCGGCTTCCCCCCGGCCTCCGAGATTAAAAAAAACTGAGCTTTTCCTCCTACGTATAAGATATGGTAATGAAGCAAACATTGTTGATATTGATGATAGGGGGAGTCTTAGGCATCAGTACTGTTGTCGGGGCTGACAGATTTGATGCGATAAAGGAGCTTCTTACTCAGGCCAAATGTACCCGATTCGAGTTCTTGAGTATCATAGAATCAGAGGTATTTGATAAAACAGACTCTGTGATGGGAGCGGCGTATATTGCCGGAGACGGCCGATATCACGTTGTGGTTGGTGGTGACCGGTATCTGTTTGACGGGAACAATCTATACAGTTATTCGGCTGAAAACAATCAGGTGGTTATCGAGAAGGTAGCTCAAAAAGAACAGACCAGCAGAGAGATTTCTTTTATCACCCACCTGGATGAGTTTTATGAAGTGTATCCCATCAAACCGGATAGTTCGTATCGTTTGGTAAAAAAAACCGGCGTGAAAGGCGATATGCCCGATTCGGCAACTGTCTTCATTGCTCCCCGGGTGTTGCAAATAAAGCGGCTTGAGTATTACGATGTGAATGAGGAACGCACAGTAATCCTGTTTTTGAAGCAAGAGACTGATACTGTCTGTAATGAAGAGCAGTTTAAGCCAGCCTTTCCTGATTCAGTGGAAAAAGTTAGGTTGTAGCTTCGTGAAGTTTTATGTGCACAAGCTTGGCTGCCCAAAAAATGACGTTGACGCCGACTACATCTCGGCCCGTCTGATTGAGGCCGGACATAAATCGGTTGGCGATCCCCTGCAGGCAGAGTCCGTTATTGTGAATACGTGCGGGTTTATCCTGCCGGCCAAAGAGGAGTCGATCAATGAAATCCTGCGTTTAGGACAGTTAAAGAAAAGCAGTCGGTTGAGGACTTTGTACGCTACGGGGTGCCTTTCTCAACGTTATGGTGACCAACTTTTAGCCGGTATGCCGGAGCTGGACGGCGCCTTCGGGCTGGGAGAACTGGATGCTCTGGAGCGGGCGGTTAGCTCCTCTTCCAGAAGCAATACCTGCGTCAGGGTGGAGTCACTCAAACTTGGTTACCTGAGCTTCAAAAGCCGCAGTATTTCTGACAGCTATCCGTATGCTTACCTCAAGATATCGGATGGTTGCAATCGCCGGTGTAGCTTTTGCGCTATTCCAGGCATTAGGGGCAGGTACCGAAGCCGCCCTATGTATTCGATTCTGAAAGAGGCTGAGTTTCTTGCTAACAACGGCAAGAAAGAGTTGATTCTTGTTTCTCAGGATGCAACGTTGTATGGCTACGATCTAAAGGGTCATCCGACTATTGTTGATCTCCTTCGCAGGCTTGATAAGATTAAACAGGTTGAGTGGATTCGCTTAATGTATCTCTATTCGGCCCAATTGGATCAGGAACTCATTGAGTACCTGGCGTCCGGCAACAAGACCCTCAACTACTTTGACTTGCCTTTACAGCATGTAAACTCCGATATTCTCTCAGCTATGCGACGTCAGATCGATCGGACAGGAGTGGAACAGTTGATTAAGACCATCAGGTCGGTTAGTCCCAACGCGACGCTGAGGACAACCTTCATAGTCGGTTTCCCTGGGGAGACCGAGGAGCGCTTCGAGGAATTAAAGGACTTTGTGACCGAATATGAGTTTGACCGGATGGGTGTGTTCACCTATTCCCGTGAAGAAGGGACACCGGCTGAAGCGCTGGAAGATCAAGTGCCGGATGAAGAGAAGTTTTTACGGAAGGACGAGCTAATGACCCTCCAGCGCGATATTGCCTTTGCGAAAAATGAGTCCTTGATAGGGACGGTTCAGGAAGTTATCATTGATTCGGTAGACGGTAATGCAACAGCTATCGGTAGAACGCGCAGCGACAGTCCTGAGATTGACCAGGAAGTTTTCGTGCGTGGGGATAGCCTGGCCAGAGGAGATATTGTCAACGTGCGGATTTACTCGGCTGACGGGTATGATTTGAGAGGCGCCAAAGGAGAGGTGTGACGGATGATACAGTTTGAGAAACTCGGCATCTTTCTTTCCAAACCGATCGCTTTTCTGCTGGTGGTTGTCTATCTGCTTCAATCAGGTCTCTTGGTTTATCTGATAAAGGAGAAATTCGACCTAGAGAGACAGATTTCGTTTCAGCAGAAGCGCATCACGGCACTTGAAGAGAAGCTTCAGATTTTTAAGGCTATTGATGATTTTCAAATCGGCTTCAGCGATGATGAAGTGAGAAAACTCACGGATGTCATTTATACCGAGAGTAAAAAGTACCAGTACGACCCAATGTTTGTCATGGCCATTATCTTGACCGAATCCTCATTCAAAAAGGGTCAAAAATCTCCTGTCGGCGCTCGTGGCCTGATGCAGGTAGTGCCGTTTGTCGGGGAAGATGTGGCAAGCCGCACCGGAGTTGAGTGGGAAGGCTCCCAGACCCTGTTTGAACCCGAGGCCAATATCAAGCTGGGAACATTTCATCTTTTTGAACAAATTCTGAAATTCGGCGATATCAAGCAGGCGCTTGTGTCTTATAACCTTGGCGAATCGCGCTTGCGGGGTTTACTGCGCAAGGACCAGCCTGTTCCCAAGGACTATTTAAATAAAGTACTTGAAACCTACAAGATGCTCAAGGAGACCTACAAGGTTTGAGGATACACCGTGTTCTGTTTGTTATAACGTGTCTAGCGCTGTTTTTTCTTGTGGTACTGGTCGCAGGGTGCGGCGGATCTAAATCGCTGGCCACCTTGAGTGCTCATGAGCTGTTTGAATTGGGTAAGCAGGCGTATGAGAAGGAAAAGTACCTCAAGGCGGTAGAGCTGTTCGAGACAGTTGTATACAATTATCCGGGCGAAGCGATTGTTGATAGCGCTCAGTACTTTCTGGCTCTATCGTATTTCGGCAATGAAGAGTATGAGCTGGCAGGCGTTGAGTTTAACCGTTTGATCAACAATTATCCTGCCTCGGTTTATTTTGAGCAGGCTATATTCATGAAAGCAGTTTCCGCATTTGAATCGACACCCGGGTACTACGGGCTGGACCAAGCTGAACTCAAAGATGCTATCACGCAGTTTGAAGATTTCATTATTGATTTTCCCGAATCGGAACTGATAGGTGATGCTCGCAAGTATTTGTCAGCGGCCAGAACACGAGTGGCAAAGAAGTTGTACGAGAGCGGAGTTGTATATAGTCATTTGGGGAGCATGTATGGCAATCAGTCTATTGTTGCGGCTAAGATATATTTCCAGAAAGTTATAGACGATTATACCGACACCGAATATGGCGCCCAGGCGAGTTATCAGTTCGCTGAGATGGAATTCAAGCTGGGACGGTTTGACGAAGCCCGCCAGAAGTTTGAAGACTTCCGAGCCGTGTTTCCCCGCCATGAATTGTCCAAGAAGGCTGCCGAGCGGGCTATTGAAGCAGCTTTCAAGAGTGGCGAGACAGCTTTTAAAAACGGCAATTACACACTCGCTGAGCAGAGGCTTCAAGCGTTCAAGACGGACTATCCGCATAACGGCCGGACCCAAAAGGCAAATAATTATCTAGAAAAAATCTACCGGATCACAAAGCACGAACCGCAAGTCAATGAAGCTGAGTCCTGACCAAGGTGGAGAGTGGGGGATACTGGGAGGGACCTTTGACCCTGTTCACATCGGACATCTCACGCTAGCGAATCAGATTTATGTCCAAAAAGAACTTACCGGAGTATTGCTCGTACCGTCCATCCAGCACCCGTTTAAGAAAAGCCAATGTCATGCTTCCTTTTCGCTTCGAGTTGAAATGCTGGGACTGGCGGTGGAGGAATATGATTATCTCGTTGTAAGCGAAATTGAAGCCAAGATGGATCTGAGCGGGTATACGCTCGACACGGTAAGGGCCTTCAAGGATCGATACCCGCAAACGTCGTTTTACTTTATCATGGGTATAGACAATCTGTATGAGCTACAGAAGTGGCACAAGCCGGATGACATCCTGAGAGAAGTCAGGATACTGGTAGGATCACGTCCACCTTATGACAAAAAGCAACTCGTTGCTTTTTCATCCGACAGGATAGAGGTGGTTCCAACTGATCTTGTAGATGTCTCCTCCAGCGGCGTTAGACAAAAGATAGCGGATAACATACCTTCTGAGGAACTCGACAAACTGATACCCCCAAAGGTCAGAGAGTACATCCAGCACAGAAAGCTTTACACATGAGCGCAAAAAAGAAGACGCTATTCCTTGTCGATGGCTCGGCTATCTTCTACCGTGCCTATTTTGCCTTTATTAGAAATCCCTTAATCAATTCCAAAGGAGAGAACACCTCGGCCACCTTTGGCTTTGTCAATTCCGTGTTGAAAATTATCCGCGAAGAAGACCCTGACTACCTGGCCATTGCGTTTGATACCAAGCAACCCACCTTTCGTCATAAAACCTACCCGGAGTATAAGTCGACTCGGGCCAAGATGCCGGAGGAACTGGTTGACCAACTGCCTCGCATTCGTCAAGCGGTCGATGCATTGAACATTCCCTATTTTGAATTGGACGGCTACGAAGCTGATGATATTATAGGCACCTTGGCCAAAAGAGCGGAAAATGAGGGTTTTGAAGTCTGGTGTGTGACTGGCGACAAGGATTTTTTCCAATTGGTCAATGATAACATCAAAATCTATAATCCCAAGACCGGTGCTGACACTCCTGAAAAAATGGGTCGAGAGGAAGTGAAGGCAAAATTTGGAGTTTACCCTGAGCGGGTGATCGACAAGTTGGCTCTGATGGGGGACAGCTCCGACAACGTCCCCGGAGTGGCCGGTATCGGTCCCAAGACGGCTGATACATTGCTCCAACAATTTGCCTCCCTTGAAGATATTCTGTCTAGCTTTGAGCGCATTAAGGCTAAAGGAACACGTGAGAAATTAGAGGTATGTATAGACATAGCTAAGCTTTCCAAAGAGCTTGTTACTATCCGTATTGATGTGCCCATGACGTTCAAATTTCAAGAACTAAAACGGCGCCCCATCAATTACGAAGAAACTAAGAGGTTATTTCTGGAACTTGAGTTTAACACTCTTTTGAGACAAATTCTCTCCGAAGCAGAAGCTGGCAGTGTAGAAGACAGACCACCCGACTCTTCCAAAGCAGCATACGAGACAATCTCATCCCTCAATGAATTGAGAAAACTGGTTAAACGGCTATCTTCAAAAAAAGAGATTGCGGTTGATACTGAAACAACCTCTCTCAATTCCCTCGAAGCTAAGCTGGTGGGGGTCTCTTTGAGTGATAGCGCTAAAGCGGGATATTACGTCCCGTTGGGACATTCAGGGATAGGTCAGGCTAATCTCCCCTTTGATGAAGCTATCAGGGAAATCAAGAAGCTGCTGGAGAATCCCAAGGTTCAAAAGATCGGACAGAATATCAAATATGATCTTGAGGTGCTTCACCGCTATGATGTCGATATCAATCCCGTCTCTTTTGATACCATGTTGGCCTCGTACGTTTTGAATCCCTCGTCCCGGCAACATTCGCTCGGTTTTTTGGCATTGAAATACTTTGACTACCAGATGCAGCCGATAAGCGATTTGATCGGTAGCGGCAAAAAACAAAAGACATTTGATACGGTGTCGGTCGACAAGGCCACCTTCTATGCCGCCGAGGATGCCGATTTAACCTTCAGGCTGCGGGGAACGCTGGCGCCGCTTATCCATACCCATGAACTGAATAACCTGTACTACGACATAGAACTTCCCTTGATAAAAGTCCTCGCTTCAATGGAAGAGGCGGGGGTTCGTATCGATCCTGGTTTTCTCTCTCTATTGTCTGAACAGATGGAAGAGAAACTAAGTACCCTGACAGGCCAGGTTTTTGAAATTGCCGGGGGAGAGTTTAACATCAACTCCACCCAGCAGTTGTCGCATATTCTCTTCGAGAAGTTGAGTCTTCCTACCAAAGGCAAGACCGCTAAAAAAACCGGTTATGCCACCGATGTCAGAGTCCTTGAGGAACTGGCGCTCATTCACCCCTTTCCAAAGTTGATCCTTGATTTTCGGCAATTAACCAAGCTGAAAAACACGTACATCGACGCTATTCCCAAACTCATTAGCCCTCAGACCGGACGGGTACATACCTCGTTCAACCAGACCATCACCGCTACCGGGCGGCTGTCATCGACCGATCCCAATCTGCAAAACATTCCCGTGCGCACCGAGGAAGGCCGCGAGATACGAAAGGCCTTTATACCTCGAGACAACGACCATATCCTGCTGGTGGCTGACTATTCGCAGATTGAGTTGCGTGTTCTGGCTCACTACTCAGAGGACAAGGGGCTTGTGGATGCTTTCAAAAGGGGGGAGGACATCCATGCCCGCACAGCGGCCGAGGTATATGGAGTAGACTTAAATGATGTCACCGCTGATATGCGGCGCGCCGCCAAGACGGCTAACTTTGCCGTCATTTATGGCGTCACGGCCTTTGGATTGGCTCAACAGTCGGAGCTTGATGTTGATGAGGCCAAGCAGTTCATAGATGCTTACTTTGAACGCTATCCGGGCATAAGGCAGTATATAGAGTCTACCAAGCAACTTGCGCGCGACAATGGGTACGTTACCACTCTCTTCAACCGCCGCCGCTACATCCCGGAAATAAACGACAAGAATTTCAGTGTGCGCCAGTTTGCCGAACGGACAGCCATCAACACACCCATCCAGGGGACGGCTGCCGACATGATCAAAGTAGCCATGATCAAAATTCACGAGAAAATGGCCAAGATGCGCTCAAAGATGGTTCTTCAAGTTCACGACGAACTGGTCTTTGACGTCCATAAAGAAGAGCTTGAAGAGGTTAAAAAGATCGCTAAGGACGGCATGGAGAAAGCAGTCAAGCTGAAAGTCCCGGTTGTGGTTGACCTTGGCGTGGGGGAGAGCTGGCTGGATGCGAAGTAGCAGGTGCACCCCGACAATTCCCCTCTCGAGAGGGGTGCCCGTAGGGCGAGGTGTGTTGTTTCTTCGTCATTACACACCCCTAAATCCCCTCTCGAGAGGGGATGAGTAGATGTAGGGCAGGAGCCCTTGCGCTCCTGCCTATTCCTGCGCCGTCACGAATCCTTTCGTGACGGCTAGGATTCCTTACCGCGCATAAGGTGATCTCCTACCGTCATTTAAGCATTTCTTGGGACAAGGCAAAAAAACTACTCTCAAGCCCAATTTTTCGCTTGACAAAGTGCGGAGGGGGGGTAGATTTCAGTTAGGAGCCATTAGGCTAGGCGACGGATATCGTCGTGAGCAAGATATGAAACGCAGGAGGTCAATATGAATACTTTTGGTAAAGTTGCATGGGTTATTCTGTTGTCGGTGTTGTTCGTGCTTACTGGTACAGCCTCTGCAGACAGAATTAAATGTGGCGACAAGTTACGGGTCACACTAAATGACGGACGAAGATTTACCGGCCAATTTTCCGCTAAAACTGCTGACTCAATATGTATCTTGAATGGGCCCTATCAATGGAGTGAGAGTTATTAATGGTATCCAAAGGACGAGGTAAGGAGACTGGATAAAGGAAAGAAACATACACTCTATGGTTTCGCTTTTGGCGCTTTAATTGGTTTGGGAATTGGGGGTTACCTTTATGAGGCCGAGGACGAAGATGCGCGTGAGCAATTTCAAAGAGAACTAGATTCTTGGGATGCTTGGTTCAAAAGTAGACCCCCAATTGGGGGTTCCGTTTGTGACGCTAACTCGCAACTCCGCTATTACCCCACGCTTCACCACTACGAACAGCCCAGCCCTTGGCTGATTTTCGGGCCCGCAATTGGAGGTGCGGTACTTGTGTCCTCAGGGGTATACTTGTATAGAATAGTACCTGACGGTTTCACAGAGAGTAAGAAGATGCTATTGCTGAAATAGAGGGTAAGGGCAGAGTCTTTTGGTCGCCTGGCGCATACAACAGAGGCGAAGCACTGACTATGCTAGAAAGGAGATCGAGTACATGCCTAATCATGGTAGCGTGAGGCCGTTCAGGAAGTCCAATTGGGCTTACTTTTGGCTTGGCATCGTATTCTCCTGCAGTTTAGCGGGTTCGTCTTTTGGGGGAATAACGGGTGTTGAGGTAGTGCCTATCTTACCGACGACGAATGACTCGATTAAGATCATCGTATCTGGCTATTTCGGGGATGGTTGCTGGTCAGTCAGTGATAATTCGATGGTGCAGGATGAGGACGTATTTCGGGTCAATGTCTGGGCAACCGATGTTTGGGAACCGGGGAATTACTGCCCACTGGTCATAATACCCTATCAATTTCACTACAATATAGGGATGTTGGATGCTAGTAGCTACAGAGTGGAGGTAACGGAACACCATAGTTCGTTGCGTGATCCTTGGCCGAATTGGGAGTCAATCTCGTTTTCTGTTCTGGATGCGTTGCCAGACCTTGCTGTTGGAATCATATTTATTTCGCCGTCGTCACCTATGGTGGGCGAGCGCGTCACTATCCAGGCTATAATTACAAACATTGGTAGTGCTCCCGCTGGAGGGATTTGTCTGCGCCATTGCCTAGATGGAAGCTGGGCGAATGATGGTTGTCTTTTTATCCTCTTGGGACCTGGAGAATCCATCAGTTTTGAAACGAGCCTTTCTGATCTCAGTACAGGATATCACTATGTGAGTATGTGCGCCAACACCCAGAACGACTGCAATACATACAACAATTGCGGAGAAATATCTTTTGTTGTGGATTCCATTCCTAATGTACCTGATTCACCTTCCGCGTCAACAGTAGCGCCGTGTTCTGATAGCAGCTATACCATTACCTGGGGTTCTGTATATGGGGCCACCTATTACAATCTGTATGAGAATGGAGACACAGTGTACGCGGGCTCGGATACATCGATAGCTTTCTCTCATTCATTAGGAAGCTATTGTTATACTGTTGAGGCCTGCAATGATTTCGGTTGCAGTGATCAAAGTGGCAGCCGGTGTGTGACGATTATGCAAGTCCCTGAGCCACCGATTGGACCCATCTATCCTCGTGATACAGTGTGTGGGGCGCAACCGATTGCGATTAGCTGGGTTGCCTACAGTGATGCTACCTTCTACAACCTCTATTTAGATGGTCATTTTATTTGCAGCGTCACAAATACTTCTTACGTTTTTAACGCACCAGGGCCGGGGGAATATTGCTTCCGGGTGAGCGCATGCAACAACTGCGGGTGCAGTCCGTTGAGCATCACCATATGTATAGTTGTTATCTTGCCGCCTTCTATACCTGACACGCTTTACTGTAACCACGATACAGTCGACGCTGGCGAATCATATATGGTCTCATGGGATCCAGTAAACGGAGCTTCCTCATATGAGCTGTATGAAAACGGAATCAAGTTGTACGAAGGAGGCGGAACCGATACCGCAGTTATTCATACAGAGGAGAACAATTACTACTACACACTAGCCGTGTGTAATGTTTGTGGATGTAGTGATACGAGCAATTCTCTTGTAGTGACGGTTTTGGGTCCGACTGTTGTAGAAGGAATCAACTCACCCAGTTTACCGAGGGAATCTGCTCTTTCACAGAACTACCCGAATCCGTTCAATCCAGAGACGCGAATTGAGTTTTCATTGCCCCGGGCTTCTCACGTCACGATTGAAGTATACAACACCCTTGGTCAGAAGGTCAGAAGCTTGGTAAGCGGACGATTGTCAGCTGGATACAAGGCTGTAACGTGGGACAGCAAGGATGATCGCGGTGTGAAAGTCTCTTCTGGAATTTACCTGTATCGAATTGTCGCTGACGATTTCATTGAGAGCAAGAAAATGATACTGCTGAAGTAGCCTTAACCGAAAAATCTCCCGAAGCAGCTGAGTTAGGCAAGATCAAAGGCAGGAGTCCCTAACTCCTGCCCAAATTGTCAGGTCTCAAGGAGACGTGATCTACTCGGGCTTCTAGCACTTTCGTGGGCGGCAGATGTCCACATCTGCCCCTATTTCGACCACCTTATCAAGGACCAAACCTTTACTCTCAAGCGACTGTAGCCCACCCAACGAGTAGGGAATCTTTGCTCTAACAAATGTGACAAACTCCGACTGCTCTGTCAAAGTATATCCACCCCGCAACTCTATGAACCGCTTTGCAGCCTTTCACCGCTCCGAGATCATCTGCGGGTGGCTTAAGTCTATGGCGTACAATAAGAAAACTGCAGCCAAGGCAAGGGGCACGGGGGTTGCAGGGGGGTGGGCTATGGAGTGCTATTTTGGGTCATGCCAGTTGCCGCAGGACAATGAGCTGGATAAGTCAGCGGTGGTCAGTTTCAATATACCGGAGATCGGTATCAAGTTCAAGGCGCCGTTTGCGGCAGTCGACCCGGATCATGGCGATCTGGCGGCACTTTTGGCCCTGTTAGAGTTTATCGACGGCAACCAAAAGTATTTTTCCAAGCGTGCTTACCAAATCTACGGCAACAATCTCAAGGTCATCAATGGGGTGAATCAACGCGAACAAATCCCGGAGAAATTCGCTTATCTGCTGGCCAAGGCGCTGGATTACCGCGAAAAGTATCGCTTTTCCTTAGAATGGATTCCCGACAAAGACAACCCGGTACACGATTCGCTTTTTGATTGACCCTTTGCGGAGGCTCGCCTATAATGTCAGTATATGGCGACTCCGCAGAGGCTTTTTCAGGAGGTTTCGACCGGTAGGTTCAAGCCTGCCTATTATTTTTTTGGGACGGAGGATTACCGGATTACCGAGGCCGAGAAGTTTGTCGCCCGGCAGTTTCTTCCTGACCTTCAGCTTGTTACCAACTACCGTAAGATAGACGGCAAAAAGACCTCCTGCGCCGACCTGATGGCGGAGCTTTCCAACTTCCCCATGCTTGGCGAACGTCAGGTCTTTGCAGTTTCGGATTTTCAAAGTTACACGCCGACTGAAATAGGGCGAGTTCTGCGGCTGTTGGCGCCTGTCGACACGACTAGGGTGGTTATTTTCAGCAGCCCGTCCTCGAAAATCCCCAAGAAGAATTCCAGCTTTTTTATCGCCGTTTCCAAAGTTGTGGAGGCGGTTGAGTTCAGGAAGCTAAGCAACCGGGAAGTGGCGGGTCTCATCACCAGGCAATTACAACAA
>Ga0315543_1003238_pt1 | contig 14813 bp, 12 predicted proteins | sample SalMarSW160210MG_2_FD_203098 | JGI IMG/M metagenome (GOLD analysis project Ga0315543, IMG submission 203098) | Salt marsh sediment microbial communities from the Plum Island Ecosystem LTER, Massachusetts, United States - Salt Marsh Sediment SW1601-210 ...
ATAAAACTGGTTGGATGCCTGTATAAGCGTTTTGGCTTGCTCTTCCAAAGCATTCACTAACGCTGGATGGCAGTGCCCCAGACTATCCACAGCCCAGCCACCAACGAAGTCAAGGTATTGTTTGCCCCTGTCGTCCCATACCCAGGCTCCTTCTCCACGAACCAATGTTACCGGAAGCCTGGTTACTGTGTTCAAAAACAGCTTGTCCGCCAGTGTTTGCCAGTCGTTACTTTGGAACAATGCTTGTTCCTCCAATTCCACTCTTCATCTCATTAAGCAAAGCGTGAGGTATTTTGCCATTGATGATGCGGGCAATGGGTGCTGCCGAAAGGGCTTTGATGCCCGCTTCTATTTTTGGGAACATCCCTCCAGAAGCTGTACCAAGTTTGAGCATTTCGTTTGCCTCATCAATATTAAGCCTGGAAATTACTTTTCCTGAGCTATCGTAGATGCCATCAACATCGGTAAGGAAGATGAGTTTCTGAGCAGCTAGAGCAGCAGCTATCTCACCAGCAGCAGTATCACCATTGATATTGAGCAATGTTAGCTTTTCGTTAACTTCCCCAGAGCTTATTGGCGCTACCACAGGCATATATCCTGATTGTAGCAGTATGTTTAACGGGGTAGGGTCGGTAGCTATAATTTCACCGGTGTAACCTAGCTCGGAATCCTTGAGCTTTGCCCGGAGCAAATTACCATCACTTCCGCTTATGCCTATTGCTTTTCCCTTAAGGGCTTGAATAGCTACCACCAGTTCTTTATTAACCAAGCCACCAAGTATTGCAGTAACCACTTTCAAGGTCTCGGCATCGGTAACCCTCAGCCCATTTATAAAGCTGGTGGACATGCCAAGCCTGGCGAGCCAGCTAGAAACTTCTTGAGCACCGCCATGAACCACCACTAAAGGCACACCTTCCTTCTGGAGTGCTACCAGGTCCTCTAGGACAGTATCCCGGTTGCCTAAAGTGCTGCCGCCTATTTTAACTACCAATGGTTTCATGCTTGTACGTCGAGGTAACGTTGGGGCTGTGCGGTGAGGGAACCGAGTCCGCCACCAGCCCCTGGTTAGACAATTATTAATGCATTCTATAATTTAATGACATTTCGCGCATTTAGCCCCAAAATTTTTTGTTTCTCTGTCTCAGACAATTGAAGATTAAGTATCCTTTTTACATCATACCCTGGATGAAACCATGGATAATCGCTTCCAAACATCACCCGCTCAACGCCTATTTTTCTGATTAGATTAACAGCTTCGTCATCGCTCAAAAGAGGTCCAAGGAATTTTTCTGCTTTTCTCAGAATGTTCCCATTGGCATCGCCAGGGATTGCTGAAGATGTATCAAAATATACATTCGGAAACTTTTCCGAAATATCAAGAATTTCATCGTAATAAACCCTGCCCAAATGAGCTATTATAAACTTTAAATTTGGAAAATTCTTAAAGACCTCCACAAAATTCCGAGGCGCTGTGTACTCTTTATCAGCAGGGAATAGCCCACCATGACTGATAACTGGAATTTCTAATTTAATCGCAGTCTCATAAACCGGGTAAAGTAATGGATCGCTTGGAAAATATCGCCCTAAACCGGGATATATCTTTATTCCTTTCGCGCCAAAATTTTCTACTTTATCTGATATTTCGCTAATCATGTTTTCTGTACCCATGAGCGGGTCCAGATATATGAACGGTTTAAGTTTTTCATTTGTTGCGGCATTGGAACATGTCCAATGGTTCCTTATTTTTATGTGGTTTACAATTTTAAGCTTGGTTGTATTCCATTCCTGCTCTGTTAATTCCGAATGTTCTGCAATGCTTTTTATCATATTACGGTCGGCTATTACAGAAAGCTGTATCGCAACATCTATGCCTGCTATACTCATGATTTCTGACAACTCTTCTATTGTACCGCATAATTCAAACTGGCCATTACCAGCCATATTGTCAATACCAATTTCCTTTGTCTCATAAGCGTGCGTATGGACATCAACTATAAAGTAGTCACTCATTTACTTCTCTTTTTAAAATTTTGTCTAACTTAGCGTTATGTTATGTGTTCGCTATTTATCCTAACATATTCTTCGGATAGGTCGCAGCCCCAGGCAGTGGCTCTGCCGTCACCCAGGTTGAGATGCACCTTGATAGGTACATTGTTAGCTCTTGCCAGAGACATTCGCAGCTCTTCGGCATCAAAGCGTGTTGGGCTGCCTTGCTTCATGACACAAATGTCATTCAAATGGACATCCAGTTTATCTTCCCTTATCTTTGCGCCACTTCGTCCCAGGGCGGCAACAATGCGTCCCCAATTAGGGTCACCGCCGTGCATCGCCGCTTTCACCAGTGGAGAGCTGACAATGGTCCGGGCTGCCTGGCGAGCCTCCGTTTGATTTACCGCTCCTTCCACAACAACTTCGATGAACTTGGTTGCTCCCTCACCATCTTGAGCTATCGATTTGGCTAAAGAAACGCAAACTTCATTTAAAGCATTTTGAAAAGCCTCGCCATTATTGAAACCAATTTCAGTGTTGCCTGCCAAACCATTGGCTAACAAAAATACACAGTCGCTTGGACTCGTTTCGCCATCAATGCTGAGCATGTTAAAAGACGCATTAGCCGCCTTCTTTAGCGATTGCTGTAGGAAATCAATGTTTACCGCGGCGTCAGTGGTTATAAAGCAAAGCATGGTGGCTAATTCAGGATGCATCATGCCTGCTCCTTTAGCTACCCCACCGATGGTAAATTTACCTTCCTTTGCCGCGACTTGTATCGCTATCTCCTTGGGCCTGGTATCCGTGGTCATCATTGCTCTGGCTAGTTCGTGACCGCCATCTTGGTGGAGCTCTACTTTCTCGATTCCGTTTCTGACCTTGCTCATGGGCAGTGGTTTTCCAATCACGCCGGTGCTGGCTACAAGCACTTCCTGCGAAGGTATGCTCACTTTTGTTGCTGTCAGGCTTGCCATTTCTGAAGCATCTGTCATGCCTTGCTCTCCAAGACAGGCATTGGCACAACCTGAATTCACCACAATTGCCCTTGCCTTTCTTTGTGTTAGGTGTCTTTGGGATAGGGTGATCGGGGCTGATTTAACCAAGTTGGTGGTGAAAACACCAGTGGCGACGCAAGGCATCTTGGAATAGAGGATAGCTAAGTCCAGTTCGTCCGTATCCTTTATTCCGGCGTGGACTGCACCAGCGACAAATCCTGGCACCGAAGTAACTGTGCCGTCAGGAATTAGTGAAAAATCCATTGATATATTTCTTGTCTGACGATATTAACATCCAAGTTATCGAAAATACAATTTGTTTTTTTTGCGACGTAACTTATTGCATTATCACCATGAATTTGCTAAAATCATACAAACCTTTAAATCAGCCCGGAGAGGCTGGTAAGGGGAGATTTGATAACGCAAAGGTTAGCAAAATCTATTGAAGCCTCTTGCCAGTTATGTGGCAGGAGGCTTTTTTAATGCCCCGTAAGCTCCTCATGACCTCGGAGGACGTAGGGCGGGCCCTGGTTCGTATTGCTCACGAGATTGTAGAAAGGAACAAGGGTGCTGGAAGCATTGTACTCGTGGGTATGTGGACCAGAGGAGTGCCTTTAGCACACCGATTAGCCAATACAATTCAGAGTTTTGAAGATATCCATGTTCCTGTAGGTGTTCTGGACATTAATTCTTATCGTGATGACGTTTCTCCTGTGGAATCAAAACCGGCTAAGCATACCGAGGTTCCCGTTGATGTAACTGATAAACAAGTGATCCTGGTGGATGACGTCCTTTATACCGGGAGAAGCATTCGGGCAGCTATGGATGCTCTCATCGATTTAGGTCGCCCTAGCTCCATGCAGTTGGCCGTTCTTATTGACCGTGGTCACCGTGAGCTTCCTATTCGAGCTGACTATGTCGGTAAGAATATACCAACCTCGCGGAGTGAGAAAGTAGAGGTGTATGTTAAAGAAGTAGATGGTGAAGATGGGGTAGCTATAGCAGGTTCAACGAGTAATGAGTAGCGTTGATAAAGGATAAAACTGACCTGGAAAGTAAATACACAGGGAGTGGCTAGATGAGCTTAGCAGGGAGAAGTTTGGTAAGCATAGACGATTTATCCAACGGAGAAATCGAGGCACTGTTTTCCGTGGCAGACGAAATGTCTGATTCATTAGATGACCAATCCGGGGTATGCCAGGGAAAGATTATGGCGAGTCTGTTTTTTGAGCCGAGCACCAGGACACGCTTATCTTTCGAGGCTGCGATGCTCAGACTCGGGGGGAGAATTATAACTGCGGTTGAGGTAGGTGCAACCTCTCTAGCCAAAGGCGAAAGCCTTGCTGATATGGCAAGGGTAGTCGGGAGTTATGCCGATATAATTGTCATCAGACATCCCTGGGAAGGAGCGGCCAGGGTAGTTGCTGACTACGCTGGCATCCCGGTAATAAATGCCGGTGATGGAGGGCACGAACATCCAACCCAGGCCTTGTGCGATCTTTACACCATTAAGAAGGAGAGAGGAAACATTGAGGGTTTGAAAATCGCTTTGTTTGGGGACCTGAGATACGGGCGAGCGGTGCATTCTCTGACTTATGCCCTGGCCAGGTTCGGCGCAGTTATCCTTTTTCCGCCCAGTCCCGGACTGGAGATGCCGGAGCACGTTCTAAGGAAATTGACTACAGAATATAAAGGTAAGCTGATAAGGCTTGAGGCTCTGAACCAGCAAGTTAAAGAAGGATTCTTCCCCCTGGATGCCATGTACGTAACTCCGAGTAGCTCACATCAACTTGCAATGTTGCCTGACATTAGTATTCAAATTGAGCTGAAGAAGACAGGGATTGATACCCTTTATGTGATGAGGCTTCAGAAGGAAAGGCATGCCCCTGCAGAAGAAGGACAAGAGTTGAAAAAGGACTACCCGGTGGTAGATAAGAAGCTCCTCAAGGGAAAGGAGTTTAAAGGGACGATTGTTATGCACCCACTGCCCCGCGTTGATGAATTGGCTTACGAGTTGGATGCTGACCCCAGGAGCATGTATTTCAAGCAGGCTGCTCGTGGGGTGCCTATCAGAATGGCGCTCATAGCCCTCCTGCTGGGAGCTAAGGAAATTGCAATTTCTGAAGAAGCTGCCTCTTTCGTTCAGAAGGTAGATTATCCCATTTATGACCGAGATTCTGGGGTCAGGTGTCTTAATTCAAACTGTGTCTCAAACCAGGAAACAGAAACAAGGTATATAAAGCCTGAGTTCAAGATAGTAAACTTAGAGCCTTTAACACTGAGGTGTCTCTACTGCGAACGCGAGGTTCATCCTCAATATATCGCCAGTTCAGAGTGGCATCAAGGAATGTTGGAGACCAAGAAATACCATAGCGCTGACAGCCATTGGATTCGAAAGATCAAGCCTGAAAATTTGATTATTTTTGATTCAGAGAGTGAGGCTGGAGCTTATGGTTTCAAGCCTAGCAGCTATATCACCGTACATCGCAGGGGACGTTAGCTATGGAATACGAAATTCTGACTACTGGAGAGTGTGGTAGAAATGATGGATAATAAATCTGTCTCCTTAGTCATACGCGGTGGACACATAATTGACCCTGGTCAGGATATAAACCAAATTGCTGATTTGGTTGTTGATGAGGGCAAAATTAGACAATTGGGGAAGGGAATACCAATTGTCATTGCGAATGGAGCGAAGCGATCTCTAGTAATCGATGCTACCGGGATGGTCGTTTGTCCTGGCTTTGTAGACCTTCATTGCCATCTTCGGGAGCCGGGATTTGAGGACAAGGAAACAATCGCTACAGGCACAAGGGCAGCCGCAGCAGGTGGCTTTGTTGGCATCTGTTGCATGGCAAACACAAGTCCTCCTATTGATAAGCCAGCTATGGTGAAGTGGGTGAAACAAAAAGCTGCTGAAGAGGGCGTTGTTCATGTCTTCCCTATAGGCTGTGTTACTAAAGGGAGGAGTGGAAAGGAAGTCTGCGATATGGCTGAACTGGCTGAAGCTGGCGTAGTTGCTTTCAGCGATGATGGTGATCCGGTAGCTAGTTCACAGGTTATGCGTCGTGCTCTTGAGTATGGCTGTGGCCTTGGCTTGCCGATTGTTGACCATTGTGAGGATAGGCGGCTGAGTAACGATGGTGTTGTAAATGAAGGCTGGGTGTCTGCAAAGTTGGGTGTGAAGGGAATCCCAGCGAATGCGGAGGAAATGATGATAGCTCGGGACCTGGCTCTGGCAAAACTAACCAGTGCCAGAATTCATATTGCCCATGTAAGTACTTGTGGCTCTGTTGACCTTCTGCGTTGTGCAAAAGAGGAAGGAATTTCGGTAACTGCCGAGGTTACTCCTCACCATTTGACGCTGACTGAGGAAAGGGTAGTGGGGAAGGACCGAGGAGAAAGCAACAATGTCGTTGCGAGCGGAGCGAAGCAATCTCGATACGACACCAATGCCAAGGTAAACCCGCCTCTGCGGACCGAAGATGACATAACTTGCTTAGTAGAGGGGCTTAAAGATGGAGTGCTCGATGCTATTGCTACCGACCATGCCCCACATACTCTGGCAGATAAGGATTGCAGCCTGGAAATGGCTGCCTTCGGCATCAGCGGATTTGAGACTGCTTTCGGCTGTCTCATGGGTCTGGTTCATAAAGGAGAAATAGGTTTAGTTACTTTGATTTCTAAGCTGACCTGTGAGCCAGCGAGGATAGTTGATAAAGGTAATGAATTAGGCACGCTTAAGATAGGCTCTCCGGCCAATATCACCATGTTTGACCCGGATAGGGAATGGGTAGTGGACAGCAGCAAATTCGCTTCTAAAGGGAAGAATACTCCATTTGATGGCTGCAAATTTAAAGGCAAGGTGATGGCAACCATAGTTGATGGGGAGGTAGTTTACATGAATGACGGACTTAAGCTCAAGGTGACAAACATATGAGAGAATTCAGAGAATTCCTGGAGAAGCGATGGTGGCAGGGCATTGGGGGGATTGCTGGAATAATAGCGATTGTAATTGGTATTTTGAAGTGGCAAGGCATAGGGATATCTGGGCTAGCTGTAAGTATCACATTGAATATTATTTTTGTGGCTGCTTTAGTGATCATAGCTATTTGGGCTACTAAGTGGAAGCGCAAATGTGAGGTTGCAAGCAGCCGTTTAGGAGAGCTGCAAAGACTGGTGGGAGAGACTATAGAGGCTATAAAGGCACAAAAGAAGGTAACTGGACTAAAGAGGGTATTGCTTCCAGATCCAAATAATATCTCGAAGCTCAACGTGGATAATGATCTCTTAAATGAGCTATATGGGCAAGCTTATAGCCGGGCGGTTAGTAAATATCACGATGCTAAACTGAGTGGCTTCGCGATTTTAGTCGATCCCTATTCGGATGACAGGGTTTCAATACATTTTGACTTCCACTCCCAATGGGCAGGTAGAGAATGCACCTTCATGATCGGTGAGATAGGAGATATGCAGGAATCACTGCCAAATGAGCCGGTGGAGCGTGAAGCAACTTTTGATGAGTTACCTTGGATTCAGGAGCCAAATTGGCTGCAATTCCTTAAGAAGTCATGCGAAAGAGCAGGTCCATTATCCCCGGCTCGTTGGAGCGGTTATATACTTTCAGCAGATGCAGGTAGGGATCCTCAATGGTGGATATATTTCTCGGATGGTGTGACAGGGAAAAAGAGTCGCTTTGATTGGGATGGCATAGGTGAGCCAATCCCACGGGGGGAATTTGGCTAAGAAGGCAATTTTAGTTCTTGAAGATGGCTCGGTTTATGAGGGCTATTCCTTCGGTGCCGAGGATAATGCCTACGGAGAGGTAGTATTCGACACCAGCATGACGGGTTATCAGGAAATGCTTACTGACCCATCCTTCGCTGGTCAGATTCTGGTGCCCACTTATCCTTTGATTGGTAATTATGGCATCAATGAAAGCGATTTCGAATCAAAGCAAATTCAGGTCAGGGGATTTGCCGTTCGGGAATACTGCCCGCAGCCAAGCCATTGGCAGAGCACAGTTACTTTACATAAGTTTCTACAGAATAATGGCATTCCAGGAATCAGCGGGATAGATACACGGGCGTTAACCCGCCATATACGCTCCATCGGGGAAATGATGGGGATTATTACCTCAGAAATGACTGCTGAGGAAGCGCTAAAAGAACTGAAGAATTTACCCAAATACGATTTTACCGATTTTGTTCACCAGGTCAGTACTGAAAAGCCTTATGAATGGCAGCCTGGCGCGCCTGCTATTGCCAGCCAAAGCCCTGAGCCTTTCGCCCCTCGTCATTCTGAGGGAGAGAAGCGACCGAAGAATCTCGCTCAGGATAAACTCCGCGAAGGCACAGCGAAGCAATCTCGCATCGTAGTCCTTGATTTAGGCTTGAAATACAACATCCTGCGTATTCTGAGCCAATTTGGCTGCCGGGTAACCGCTGTCCCGTGCACCACCTCAGCAGAGGATATACTGGCTTTAAATCCCGATGGAATAGTTTTGTCTCCCGGTCCTGGTGACCCCGCTTTGCTAGACGATATAACGGAGACGGTGAAAAAGCTCGTGGGCAGGAAGCCGGTGATGGGCATCTGCCTGGGACATCAACTCATCGGCAAAGCTCTGGGTGCCAAAACATTCAAACTCAGGTTTGGGCACCGCGGCGGCAACCATCCGGTTCGTGATTTATCAACTGGCAGGGTTTATATCACTGCCCAAAATCATGGCTATGCCATGGATGCTGATACCTTAAAGGGAGGACTTGAGGTAAGCCACATAAACTTGAACGACGGTACGGTGGAGGGTCTTCGCCATCGAGACTTGCCCATTGTGTCCATTCAGTACCACGCTGAAGCCTCCCCTGGGCCGTTGGACAACATGTATTTGTTTGAGAGATTTCTGGAGATGGTGAGGGAGGAGGTGTAAGTATGGAGAGAGGTAAAGCAATAAAACTTCTAAAACAGGCTTTAACCGAGGTACCACATCTCAAAGAGCTACATCATGGTAATCAGGAATGCAAATTGTGGCACGACAAGGTATTAGACATAATAAAAGCAGGACTTGATGCAGATGATGTGAGTAGGTTCTTGGCTAGTATGGTAATACATGTCGTTGGCCACTGGACTTCAGACGACGTTTACCAAGAACATTACCTTGAAAAGCTGGAAAATTGTGAGACTGCTTTGAAATCAATAATACAAAAATATGAGATTACTGGGATGGATACCATCCAATCTCAGCTTCCGGAGGATACTACTGAACTGGCTAACTTGCTTTTTGATAAAATGCAGTTTCACCCCAAGGTGATTGAAGCTAGTAAATCCCTTTTTGAAACACAGCATTATGCTCAAGCCATTCTTGAAGCATTCAAAGCTGTTAATAATTTTGCTAAACAAAGGACAGGTTTAGATTTAGATGGTAAAAGACTTATGACACGAGTATTCGATGAAAGAGATCCTATTATTAGACTAAATGAAGGCGGCACGCAATCCCAAAAAGATGAGCGGGAAGGGTTCAAGTTCCTGTTTATGGGAGCTATGGTAGGAATAAGAAACCCTAAGGCTCATGACGATATTGCTCAGATGGACTCATTTAGAACACTTGAATATTTAGGTTTCGCAAGTCTGTTGATGAAACGAATTGAAGAAGGGGAGGTAACACAAGTTCAAGGAGAAAATGTCTAAACCATCTAAAGTCTTAGTCATTGGCTCGGGGCCGATAATAATCGGGCAGGCGGCGGAGTTCGATTATTCGGGAACTCAGGCATGCCGTGCTTTACGTGAGGAAGGGGTAACCACGGTTCTGGTGAACTCAAACCCGGCTACTATCATGACTGATGAAGGCATTGCCGATATCGTCTATATTGAGCCGCTTACAGTGGAAGTCTTAGCTCGTGTAATTGAAAGGGAGCGTCCCGATGGGCTGCTGCCCACTCTTGGTGGGCAGACAGGGCTTAACCTCGCGGTAGAGTTAGCTGATGCCGGTATAGTTGATAAATATAATGTAAGGCTTTTGGGGACATCGGTGCAAACGATAAAGAAGGCTGAAGAGAGGTCGTTATTTAAACAGCTTCTCATCGATATTGGTGAGCCTGTGCCGCAGAGCGCTACAGTAAAATCGGTTGAAGAAGCCAAGGAATTGGCGAAATCCATTGGATTACCCTTGATTGTCCGTCCTTCTTATACTTTAGGTGGGACTGGTGGCGGTGTTGCTTACACCATAGAACAACTTGAGAAAGTAGTTGCCAATGGGCTGGAGAATAGCATAAGCCACGAAGTTTTGGTGGAGCAGTGTCTCCTTGGCTGGAAGGAGATTGAATATGAGGTTATGCGTGATGCCGCTGATAACTGTATTACCATCTGTAACATGGAGAACATCGACCCTATGGGCGTACACACTGGGGACAGCATTGTGATAGCTCCCAGCCAGACGCTTACCGATAAAGAATACCAGATGCTCAGGTCGGCGAGCATTAACATTATAAGGGCTTTGGGCGTTGAAGGTGGCTGTAACATACAGTTTGCCCTTACCCCTCATCCAATAGTCGCTGAAAAGTGGGCTCTAGACCAAATCAAGGTGAAAAAAAGTCAGTATTATGTGATTGAAGTCAACCCGCGTGTTAGTCGTAGCTCAGCTCTTGCCAGTAAAGCCACTGGCTACCCCATTGCCCGAGTGGCTGCTAAGGTAGCCATCGGCAGAAGGCTTGATGAGATACCCAACAGGGTTACCGGTAAAACGATGGCATCCTTTGAGCCTGCTCTCGATTACTGTGTGGTTAAAGTTCCAAGATGGCCCTTCGACAAATTTGCTTTAGGTGATAGAGAGGTTGGCAGTCAGATGAAGGCCACTGGTGAAGTGATGGCTATTGAGAGATGTTTTGAAGCTGCTCTCCAGAAGGCGGTACGCTCTTTAGAGTTTGGTAAACGAACTTTACTCTGGGAGGATTCCAATTGGGGGAAGAAGAAAAGGCTTGCTTCTTACCCGCTTCATCCCAACGACCTGAGAATATGGGCGATTATGGCAGCGCTGAGAAGGGAAGCTACACCTGAAGAGCTTTCCCAGCGCACTGGGATAGACCCCTGGTTTATCTACAAGCTTCAAAATATCGTTGGGATGGAAAAACAGCTTCTTTCTGAACCGTTGACTCCTGAGCTTCTCCGGAAGGCAAAACGGCTTGGTTTCTCTGATGAACAAATCGGCACGCTAGCTGATAGATTGCCAGAACAGGTGAGACAAATTCGCCATCAATGGGATATCCGCCCGGTGTATAAGATGGTGGATACCTGTGCTGGCGAATTTGATGCCGAAACCCCTTATTTTTACAGCACATATGAGAAAGAAAATGAAGCTGAGCCATTGAAGGGCAGGAAAGCTTTAGTTATCGGCAGTGGGCCGATACGGATCGGACAGGGGATTGAGTTTGATTATTGTTGTGTTCATTCCGCCTGGGCGCTTCAGGGAGCCGGGATAAAGAGCATCCTGGTTAATTCTAATCCAGAAACAGTCTCCACTGATTTTGATACCAGCACGCGCCTCTACTTTGAAGCTCTGGATGAGGAAAGCATTCGAGACATACTTGAAAATGAAGGTGAGTTCGCTCCACCATCTATTGTTCAGTTTGGCGGGCAGACAGCCCTCAACATGGTTGAGCCATTGGTACGCAGTAATTCACCGATACTCGGTTCCGGTGCTGAAGCCATAGATATAGCTGAAGACCGTCATCGCTTCGAAGACTTTCTGGACAGGTTGGGCATTCTTCAGCCGCCAGGCGCCGGGGTGCGCTCTATTGAGGAAGCACTGAATGTAGCTAACTCTCTTGGCTATCCGTTGCTGGTTCGCCCCAGCTATGTCCTCGGTGGCAGGGCTATGGAAATCGTGCACAATGAAACTGAGCTAATTCGCTATCTAACCATGGCTTTAGAGCTGAATAGTCAACATCCTGTCCTTATCGATAAGTACTTGCAGGGCAAGGAAGTTGAGGTGGACGCTGTCAGTGATGGGGAGGAAGTGCTTATTCCGGGTATAATGGAGCATATTGAACGGGCTGGTGTGCACAGTGGCGATGCCGTGGCTATTTATCCCGGAGTCAGTTTAACAGAGGAGGAAGTAAACACTATGGTGGATTACACCACCAGAATTGGGCTAGGGCTGCAAGTTAAGGGTTTGATGAACGTTCAGATGCTCATCATGAGGGAGAACGGGCGTTCCTCAGTATATGTCTTTGAGGTAAATCCCAGGGCCAGCAGAACTGTGCCTTTCATTTCCAAGGTGACCGGTGTTCCCTTAGTGCGAATTGCCATCAAGGTGATGGCTGGCATTAGTCTTGCTGAGCAGGGTTACAATGGGGGATTGTGGAAGAAGCAAAAATTGGTAGGTATAAAGGCTCCCGTTTTCTCCATGTCCAAGCTGATCGGGGTGGATAATTATCTTGGACCTGAGATGAAATCCACCGGTGAGGTGATGGGTGTTGATTACACCTTTGATGCCGCCCTGGTCAAGGCACTTTTGGCTGCCGGGTTGATGTTGCCTGGTGAGGGTGGTTTATTACTGAGCATTGCGGATAGGGATAAGCCTGAATCACAGCCTTTAATTGAGAAGTTGTGTTCGCTTCAATATGGACTTTATGCCACGGAAGGGACTGCAGCTATGATTGAAGGAATGAATCTCCCGGTGAAAATGGTGACCAAGAAGTTAGGTAAAGGGCATCCCAATGTTATCGACGTTATCCAGGATAATTCCGTGGCTGGGGTTGTTAATACTGTTACCGGAGGAAGACTTTCGTTAAAGGATGGATTTGATATACGGCGTGCCGCTGCGGAGAAAAGAATACCTTGTTTTACTTCGCTGGATACCGCCCGCGTGGTTGTGGAAGCGATGAGTGGTGTCAGCAAAACCTTCAACGTTCAGCCGCTGAGGGAATATCTAAGAGGAAATCCGAAATCCAAAGCACGAAATCCCAAACAATATCAAAACCCAAAATCCAAATGACCCAAAGTGGTTTTGAATTTAGAGCATTGAGATTTTGAATTTGTTTAGAGTTTAGAAATTCGAATTTAGGATTTAGCATGAAGCAGTCTTTGTGCACTGTAACTTCTAACGTGGAGGTCATGCCAGGCGTGTATCTTATGTGGCTTGAAGCACCTGATATTGCTTCTCATGCTCAACCGGGGCAATTCATTACGGTGTGCTGTGAAGAATTGATACTGCGTCGTCCTTTCGGTGTTCATCAGGTCTCATTTTTGTCCTCTCCCTCGATGGGAGGTGAGGTTAGTCCTGAGCGTAGCGAAGGAACTGGTGAGGGTGGGATTGCCATTTTGTTTAAAGTAGTTGGCAAAGGAACTCTTGGGTTATCAAAGATGCAAGCGGGTAACAAGATAGACGTTCTTGGACCATTGGGTAGGGGGTTCGACATTGCGGCGGATTCGAAGAATTTGCTGCTGGTGGGTGGTGGCATTGGCATTGCGCCGCTTATCTTCCTGGCTCAATATGCTTCGCCTCAATATCAGGTAACCTTAATTCATGGAGCGAGCACCGCTGCTCAGATTTATCCCTTTTCGTCATTGCGAGCCGAAGCCCTGAGCATAGCGAAGGGGCAGCGAAGCAATCTCTCACCTTTGCCTGAGAAGGTTCAATTCATCCCTGTTACCGAGGATGGCACCCTGGGCAGGAAAGGCATGGTAACCGACATCTTGCCTGACTTTCTCAGTTGGGCTGACCAGATATGTGCTTGTGGTCCTCTGGATATGTATAAAGCGATGGTGGAATTATTAACTTGTCATTCTGAGCGAAGCGAAGAATCTAAGCTAAGGAATTGCCAGGTTTCCCTGGAGATGAGGATGGGATGTGGCATTGGAGCTTGTCGTAGCTGCACCATAAATACCAGGCATGGCTTAAAACAGGTGTGCCGTGACGGCCCGGTGTTTGAGCTGAACGATATTCGATGGCAGGAGGTAAGAATATGACTGTAGTCACTAAAAGCATCACATTTAAAACCAAGGGTAATTGCGACTTCATCGATATAACTGCGCAGGTAGCAGATGAGGTAAAGCAATCGGAAGTAAACAATGGCGCAGTAACCTTGTTTATATCTGGCTCAACAGCCGGGATTACCACCATTGAATATGAGTCCAGGCTTCTTGACGATTTCAGGAATATGTGGGATAGGGTGATACCCCAGAATATGCCTTACGAACATAACAAAACCTGGGGCGATGGCAATGGGCATTCTCATGTGCGAGCTTCTATACTTGGAGCTTCGCTCACGATACCTTTTGCAGGCAAGAGACTAGCTTTAGGCACCTGGCAGCAAATAGTGTTTATTGATTTCGATAACCGCTCCAGGTCGCGGGAGTTAGTGCTTCAGATCATGGGTGAATGAACAACCCAAAAATTGCGGAAGCTAAACCCGAGGCGGAGTAATATGATAGCGGCTGGGAATAACACAGGGAGTTCCTAAGGAGCGATGGAAGAGTCCAGATTGATACTCGATCTGGCGATAGTTCTTGGGGCTGCATTAGGTGGTGGTTTAATTGCCAGATTGCTAAAGCAGCCTGCAATTCTGGGCTATGCCGTTGCCGGTATTGTTATCGGCCCTTATGCCCTGGGTTTGATTCAGAGCACTCATAACATAGAGATTCTAGCTACTATTGGCGTTGTGCTGCTCCTTTTTACTTTAGGTATTCAGTTCTCCTTCCATGAACTAAAACGGATAAGAAATATAGCCATTTTTGGTGGCATTGGTCAGATAGTAGTAACGACTACCCTGGGAATGTTTGCTGCTATGTATCTATTGGGGCAGGGCCTTCGCGAAGCAATTGTCTTTGGTTTTT
>Ga0315543_1003240_pt1 | contig 14809 bp, 16 predicted proteins | sample SalMarSW160210MG_2_FD_203098 | JGI IMG/M metagenome (GOLD analysis project Ga0315543, IMG submission 203098) | Salt marsh sediment microbial communities from the Plum Island Ecosystem LTER, Massachusetts, United States - Salt Marsh Sediment SW1601-210 ...
CTTGTCGAATACGGGTCGTGAATGATGCTTGTCGAATACGGGTCGTGAATGATGCTTGTCGAATACGGGTCGTGAATGATGCTTGTCGAATACGGGTCGTGAATGATGCTTGTCGAATACGGGTCGTATGGGGGAAAATAAAATGTATAAAGAAGAAGATGAATTAGTTCTGTCCGTAGATTCGGGTGATGGAAAGTAGGTGTAACATTCGGGTGATAACGAAATATAAAACGGAAAGCATCTATATAAATAACTCATTTTATTATTGATAGTATGATACCAGAAAGAAGAAAAGAGAATGAGGAGGAAGAAAATAAATTTTACAGTTATAGCGGTATTGGTTTTGCAAGGAAAGTGCAAAAATTAAAAAAAGAGTATATTCCAGTCTATAAAAGTAAAACAGGAGAAATTCAAAAAGGACTGAAAATACATTTAGAATATCATTATTTACTAAATACAGATTTAAACTGGATTGTTAGATTAATAAGAGAATCAGCCCTTGAAGTAATAAAAGAAGAACTATTAGAATATTCAGAAAACTACCCAGAGCGTATTCCTAAACGCCCTATTCTAACCCTTAATATCGAACAGGTAAGCACAGAAAAAAGTATTGACCTCCTTTTCACACTTGGTATTATTTCTCCAGAAATTATTGAGGCATTGAAATATATTGGAATTAATCTTATTTCTATTTGGCTTTATAGAACATTTGAAAAATTAAAAAATAAGAATATCAGAATGAAAAATAGAAATAATTGGAAAAGATTAACTTCTACAAAAACTAAATTTATCCGTCATCCAGATGGAACTATTGAGTATATCGAAGAAAAAGATGAATTTGAATTTGAATAAAAAGTGAAATAGGGGCAAAGCCCCTATAACCCCATTCCGCCTTCGTTCCTCGGCAAGCCCTTCGGGCATGCCGCATCTCACTCGGCGGTGAACCCAAGCAGCCGCCGCTGAGTATCGTCCGTAACAGTAACTCCATGATGTTGTTGTTGTCCTCTCAGATAGGTACTCGATTCCTCCAAGTTTATTTTTCCTGTTGACTCATGATGCTCATATCCACTCCAGAAACTTCCGTGTGGATATCGTTTCCGAAACCCCGGATGTTGCTCAAATATTCTCTTGGCACTACGAGATTTCAACATTATTTCCGCATTTTGAACTGAATACCGTTTGGGAATATTCGCCTGGAAATGTATGTGATTTCCCGCAAAACCAAAATCTCCAAATTCGAAACCAAACCGTTCCAGTTCTTGGAAAGCATCCTTGCACGTATTAATATGCGATTGCTTCCTGAAACAGTTGAACCGGTATTTCGTCACAAACATCATGGTTACCCAGTTATTCCGGGTGTCACCCACATTCTTTTTATAGCTACCGCTACTTACATTGTTCATTCTTTTAGACTCCTGTCGTGCCGTTTAGGGGCAGACCTTACGGTCTGCCGCGCACGACAGAAATACAATAGTTGATGGGTTAAGAAACGGCCTCTCATCTGCGGGTCTTACGCTTCGCTACAGACCACGCAGTATTCCCGGCCTAATTTCGTCACCCCTTCCACGCAATAAATTGCGTGGCTTTCCCCTCAAGGGGAAGAAAACGCCTATCGGCGTTTTATAATTTTCCAGGCGATTCATCCCAGACCTAAAGGTCTGGGTTTTCTCGCTTGGATTTCATAAGAAATATAATTTAATTTAATGTTTAGTTTATCTTTGCCTGAAAAGTATTAATTATTAAGTTTTGTTAACATTTAGAGGTAAATTATGACAATAAGATATAGACCACCATTTAAGGGACGGCGTTTTGTAGGGAATACAAACAAAGGAGAAGTCCACGACTTAACAAAAGAAGATACCAGTCAAAATGGGTGCCAAATTGATGAAATTAAACCTGAACATCTCAAATTCTTTAAACCTGATAAATTAGAACAAGCAAAAAAAGAGGATTTCGATAATTGTGCTAAATGTTTAGGTGGCTCGAAACGATAAAATTAGAAAAAAGAGATTAAAGGGATTGCTCAATCAATCCCATCCATCTATTCCTTCTAAGATTGAGGTTTATCCCTGCTTCCTCACTCGGTGTTTTATCATTAAATATCATATGTAGTCTAATGAAATTGTAATAGATTATGTAATTGCTTAACATCTGCTCTGCTGTTTTATCGCTCAGCATTTCCAATTATTATTTTTCCTTCTTTGTACTATGAAAATATTGACCAAACCATCCAATGCCAACTAGCAACCATACAAAGCCAAAAATAAGTCTCCCGACGGCATCATTCTTTAAAATGACTCCTGAGAAACTGATTGCAGCGATTACAAACGAAACTATTGTTACAATCATATAGTGCTTGGGTTTCACGTTCCATTTAGCCATTATCTTACCTCCTTTCATAAAGTCAAATCAAATTTATATAAATACTTTCTTTTTCAGATAGAGGTCAGTGTTCCGAAGCCGAGGGTTGCCCATCAGATAACGCCACACTATATTTTGGAGTGTAAAAGCCATCCTCATAAGGATAGAGTTTCAGGCATCTGACTATTATCGTAAATCCTCTGCTCACTTCCTCAAATTTTTTTTAATCTCATCTCATTAAAATGATAATATGGCAAAGAGTTATCTGTTGCATCTGTTCCGTTATTGCATCATTTCGTAATCCACGCATTATCCTGTTTAAAGTCACTCATCGTATCGCCATCCAACCAAATACGGGGAAGCACGCTCTAAAGCATGCCAAGCCGTAAGGATTGCCCTCCCCCATATCCCTTGCATTTGCCACGATGCTAAAGAGAATTTCCAACCTTTAAAACCTCATCAAGGTGGAATATGTATCGAGTGGGTACCTGTCTATTAACACCGCTCTTGTAATTGCAGACGGGACATTTGTAACCCACTATCACCTCCTTTCCCCACAGTGAAAAATTCTTTATCTTTTTAAGTTTGGAATTGCAGACGGGACATCGTGCAAGCTCTCCTTCGCCTTCCCTTGACTTAATTTCCATCCTTATGAATCCAGCCTTGACAGCCAGCCTCCTTACCCGCTGCGGGCTTACTCTATATTTTTTGTCCAGCATCATCAGTTCTTCCATGACCATGCTCCTCATTTTCGTTTGCGAGTCGATGGTGCCGTGTTTTTTCAAAGCCTTGTAAATCGCCACAACGATTTCCTCACCTGCGGGAACACGATATTCCATGCTATTAAAACAATTTTATGCATATAAACCTTAATGCCGTGGAAAACATGGAATTGAAAGTGCTTCATGAATCAAATAAATAGAGTGATTATATGGACTATGCGTTCTTACATTTCTTACATGCTGATAAAATAATGCCCCGTAGTTCTCTATCATTTTCTGCATTTAGCCATTTCTCCTCAAAATCGGTTTCTTCTGAAATTTGAACTATCCACATAAGAGAATGCAGATAAAAATTCTTTTGATCTGGAGAAGAAACGATTACAAAGAAGGCATGTATTGGGGGAACTTCATCAGAAAAGATAATGCCTTTTTTACTCCTAACTATAATAATATCGAATTTATCACGTCCCTTGATAGTTAGTGAAAGGATGCCGATACCCGGACGTATAACTATGCTGGAATCTTTTTCTCTTTTCTTTAACGATTTATGCAACTCCTTTTCATCTGTATTTAATCTATCTGCCAACTTATGTGCCAACAATTTTGTAAACTTCTGAGGCGGCGGAGTTTTATCAAGGTCTAAAACAACGCATTTTTTTATTAACTCTTCAAAACGTTTCTCGGTGATATTATCCCTCTCTATCAGGATCTCTCTTAGTTCCTCTTCCAATAAATAACCGGTAGATTTAATTCCGGTAATTCTCTCGATCACATGCAAGAGGGCATATTCTCTTTTTATTTTATTTCTGGCATAAACCAAATACCAACTTAATCCAAAAACAATGAAAATACTCACTATGAGAAGCGGAGTTGTCCCCATCTTAAAAATGAGAAAACCATATCCAATAATTCCAGCTATATGGACCCAAGGATATAGCGGGGATTTAAATTTTGGTCTATAATTCTGTACTTTACTTGCCCTCATTACAATAACTGAAAGAGTTACAAATAAAAACAGTAGGAGTTTTAGTGTTGAAGCCGTCCTGATAAGACTTTCAAGATCTAAAAATAAAATAACAAAAATCATGAAAGCGGAAGTAAAGAGTATGGAAAAACTTGGAGTTCCACGTTTGGATACAAATGAAAAAAAACGAGGCAGTAACTCATCCTTGCCCATGGCCATCGGATCACGGGACGCAGCTAACAACCCGGCATTAGCTGTTGAAATAAAAGCTAAAATTGCAGCAATCGACATTATTGCAATGCCAAATCCCCCCATAAAACTACCAGCCCCAAGTGAAATTGGCGTGAGGGAACTTTGCAGTTGAGTGGAATCCACCAGACCTACTGTTACAGAAATAACCAAAATATAAAGTAAAGAAATAAGTCCCCATGAAAGGAACATCCCAAGGGGGATATTTCGTCCTGGATTTTTTATCTCCTCTGCAACGCTAGCGATTTTTGTCAGTCCCCCATAAGAAACAAAAATCAAACCTGCAGTCGCAAAAACAGAGCCAAAACCAAGAGGGGCAAAAGGGGTAAATCTGGAAAGTTTAACATAAAAAGAGCCAGCCACGATATAAAAAACAAGCAGGGAAATGAGACCAGCAACCAGCAATATCTGGGTTTTTCCTGTATGTTTAACACCCCTTATGTTAATAATAGTGAAAATTATGCAAAATACAATGGCGATAAATTTCATTTGCAGTTCTGTAAGGCCTGGATTAAGCAGCATGGCAAATGCACCTATTCCCACCAGTGCGAAAGCACTTTTGAATGCCAGGGAAAACCATGCGGCAAATCCACCAATTGTCCCCATTCTAGGTCCCATACTCCGGTCTATAAAAAAATAGGTTCCGCCGGCCTTTGGCATAGCAGTGGCAAGTTCGGATTTGGAAAGAACGGCTGGTATAACCAAAAGACTTGCAATTAAATATGAAAGAATGACAGCTGGTCCAGTTTTTTCATATGCTACTCCAGGTAAAATAAACAATCCAGAGCTAATCATAGCTCCTGACGCTATACAAAATATATCAAGCAATCCAAGATCTCTCTTGAGATGTCTGTTCTTTTTTCCATAACCCATCTTGTCGTAACAATCCTATCTCTAAATTTAAAACTTTCTTACCTGTTCAACTCAATGCATTATATCTTTTAAGCCGGTAAATAGATTACATTACTATGTTTCCTCACGCAAATCCACCGATGTGAAGGGACGGGTCACCAAGCAATATGAATTCTGCAAGAGACCATCTGTCCTTCCATCCATTGTTCATATATTCATTCTGTGAATGTACAAGCATTCCAGATGGTGTAACCCCCTCATGATACCCCTCAAAGAATTTGTATGCCAGATAGCCCGCTCCCGCATAAGGCCCACTCTCATCCACTCCCGTGAATGCCACCCTAGTCGAACCGACAGTTGCTATTGCCCCGCCGCCTCTTTTCTGTACAAAATACCAGGCGAAGCAGGGCAGCGAAACAGACACATTTGGCATGGGTACTCCAGTCTCCTCCTCGAAATCCGATAGTTTCAAATCAAGCTTTGCTGTTGAGCATGCATCAAAGAAAATCACAGGGAGTTTATACCCGTTAAGCAGGGCTACCACATATGGGGTATAATACGTTCCAACCCATTCGTTATCGTCACCATCTATCGGGTGGGTACCCCATCCCCACGGAAATCCATGACCCGAGTAATGCAAGAAACCTGCACCCTTTTCCATCTCCTTTTCAATTGTCATGGCATTCAGATTTCCCAGTGAATACCATATCTTAACCGGCTCGAAATCAGGCATCTCGTCTGCAGTAATCTGATTCATAAATTCCCCCTCCACCACCCCCCACCCCGGGAACGTATCACCACCAATTAGTATAAACCTCTTGAACCAATCCTCCCCGAACGCCTTGCTTTCATATGAGATGATTTTGTTAACAACCGTTTTCACCACGAATTTATTTTTACAGGCAAGCCTTCCGACATAAACATCAGCATACATGTCCAGTATGTCATCGGTTCCGCCGCCATCGGAATACTCCTCACCGTATTTGTCGTTACCGTTGCTGTCCCACGAGGAAAACTGCCCTTCACGATCATAGATATCAGCATAGTAAAGATCTGTGGGCATGTCTTCCCAATAGAATCTCAGCCCATTCCTATGGATAAACCAGATGTACCGAATGGGCATCTTTTCTATGTCGCCGACAAGCATCACGTACTTTATTCCCCATTCCTCAATGCTGTTCTTTATGAAGTATTTCACCTTCTCCGCATCATCCCTTCCCTGTACAGTGAAATAATTCCCGTTATAAATTTCATCAAGTGTCACAAGCATTGTTCTCACACCGTAACCATCCTTGTGTTCAACCAGTGGCTGAAGTGCATTTTTGAATTCGGATGGTGCAACAATCAACAGATCGTAAACATCATTTGTAAGCATTGGCTTTTCCGGGGGAATATATTTTACTTCAATGTTCATCTCATCCAAATATTCAAGTTCGTTTGTTGACGGGGTGTAACGTGCGGGAAATGCATGTATTGAAAGGAATATCACATGCTCTCCGTTTTCAATACCAGCCCCTATATTGTATGTGGCCCAGTTTGAAGGATACATCTCATTACTTTCGTACACCTCGCCCTCGGTTCGTTCCACCTTCACGTTCTGCATGTTCGATGGAACCGGTTCCGGTGCAGGGGTTATTTTCTTGTCGAGGTGCATTGTCTGCACATCGCTTATCTTAACATCTATGCCCTCAATTTTCGTTCCGAACGGAAACACAAGTGTTTCCGATTTGTATGGCATGACAGGACTACCCGGCATGGCTAATCTCCCTCCTGCCCCCGCTACTTCAATGCTGGAAAAATCACCGTTTTCCGAAATAGCAGGGCTGGAAAAAGTAAACTTCATTGCCGATACGTCATTCCCTTTGTTTCCCATATCGCCAACATGCAATGAATCGTTTATTCCGGCAATTGAAAAACTCCCCATAAAAAGAATGCCGACTACGAAAACTGTAATTCCGATTCTCATTTTAATCGACCGCACTAATGAATCATTCCTTAAAATCGTTGCGGTCGTTTTTCAATGCTATGTAGATGCACCGGGCAAGCCCGCCATATAATACGGCACACCCGAATACCAACATTGCTATAGCACTTCCCGTCATGATTTCACCTTCGTTATTATTATCGAGATAACAAGAGTTATTACCACCACAACACCACCGACAGCAAGGGCACCTGACGGCAATCCTTCATACCCATTATTCAGCATCTCTACCAGAGAAGCAACGGCAATGAAAATCAGTATGACCGGCGAAACGAATTTTATCATATAGTCCCACCATCTACCCAGTTTTATATCCGATATCCGGTTCACATGTGCCCTGATATTCTCTGCCCCCATGATGTACCCGAATACGATACATTCCATGAGTCCCACAAAAACAAGTCCGAAGTTTGAGATGAAATGGTCTGCCACATCTATCCAGTAACTCCCTCCGCCCGTTGCCAGAGGAATAGCCATTAAGAATCCGAGCAGGCAGATAATAAACGTGGCTTTCTTCTTTGAAATCCTCCATTTCTCCCATATACCCCCTGCCACCGATTCAACCATCGAGAATGCCGAATCGATTCCGAAAGTAAGCAAAGCTATAAAGAAAATCGCACCGAACAGAGAGGCAGCCACCGGAAGATGCGATATTGCAGTGGGATATGTTATGAAAGCAAGTCCTATCCCGCTCCCTGCTATGCTATCTATGCCTGCCCCTGTGGAATACGAAAGGTAACCCAGCACGGAGAATACAGCAAATCCCGCAAGGAATGCGGTGCCGCCGTCGGCAAGAGCCACAATTAGAGCGTTGTTCGTGACATCATCTTTCTTTTTCAGGTAGCTGGCGTACACAATCATGATGCCCTGTGCCAGAGACAGCGAGAAAAAAATCTGTGCATATGCGGCAAGCCATACCGACGGGGAAGCAAGTTTTGAAAAATGAGGGGTGAGATAAAAAGTGATACCGTCCAAAGCTCCCGGCAGCGTTACCCCGCGGATGGCGATTATGACAAGCAGAATGGTCGGCAGCGGCACAGTTATTGCAACAATCTTACCTATGGATTTAACACCCTTGTAGAGAATGAGATATATGGATGTCCATACGAAAAGAAGGGCAAATAAGATTTGCGGCTGGATGCCTCCGAGCACGAACGGGGAAGAAGTCTTTCCCAAAAATTGGCTGAAAAACACGGAAGCGTTTTCTCCCCATACAAGCCCGAGCGAATGGAAGAGATAACACAAACACCATGCCATTATAACGGAATAATAAACAGAGATTACAAATGCAGAAATCAATGCCCACCACCCTGCCCACTCCCACTTTTTGTTCACATTTTTGAATGAGTTTGGGGCTGCCGTTCCGAACCACTGCCCTATACCGAATTCAACCACGAGCAGGGGAATGCCCACCGTGAATAAGGCAACAAAGTAAGGTATCAGAAAAGCTCCTCCCCCGTTCTGGTAACATACATAAGGAAAACGCCATATGTTCCCCAGCCCCACGGCGGAACCTATAGCAGCCATTACAAATGCAAATCGAGAATTCCAGTGCTCCCTTCCGACTATGCAACCACCATATATGAAATGGCAAACCTTACATAAAAACTTCGTTCACACCTTTTTTCTGGCAATATCCCTAAAGCTATCCCACTTTTCATCCCAGTTTCTGTACGGCAAATTCCTCAATTCTCTCAGGACAATAACGAATGTCTCCTCTTTTACCTCTGCAAGTCTCACCCGTATCGCTTCCCTTGCAAACTCTGCCGTGCTACTGTATCCAAGCCGAGGATTTTCCTTTATAAACTTGGAAAGCTTCCTGTGAAACACATACGGCAGGGATATGGTGGTATATTTCTCCATCTTCCAACAATAAATACAATTTTGAAATGATATTTATATTTATTGATTGGGTTTGAGGTGGTGGTGCAAATAATAGTGTTATGTAACATCTGAGGGCAATATAAGTTGTCTGTAACATTCGGGTGATGAAAAGATGGTTTATATATTGTGATTAGCTTCGATGGATGGTGAATAAATGCCAACAATAACCCATTTTATGATACCGGCAGATGAGATGGAGCGAGCGAAAAAGTTCTATACTGAATTATTTGGTTGGAAGATTGAAAAACATCCAGGACCAATGGAATACTATGGAATTACTACCGCTAATGAAAAGGGAGAAGAATGTCTTGGTGGTGGGATGGCAAGGAGAGAAAACCCACAAGAGACAATTGTCAACTATGTCGATGTCCCATCAATTGATGAATTTATTGCTAAAGTTGAAAAACTCGGTGGTAAAATAGTGCTTCCTAAAACAGTTGTACCTGAAATAGGATATACTGCTGTTTGCCTTGATACTGAAAATAATACCTTTGGTCTTTGGGAGACAAACCCAAACGCAAAATAAAAGATTAGAAGGATTGGGTGATGATTTAAATTAATTGCTATATAAGCCATTTCTGTTCACTCTACTTCAGGTGATGCATCTGGATCGAATGGATTAATTCTCATTGACAGCGAAAATAAATATGGATAATTTTGTTTCAGATGATCCATATATTCCAACCATTCATATATTAGTAGTCCGTATATCCTCTTGATATCACCAGCAATATGTTTTGCATCTTTCTCCTTTAAATTTTTAAGATTTTTTCGAGCGGTGAGCTCTTCTGCAACATGAGATACAGCCCATAAAAGATTAGTAAATCGCTCATATTCTAGTAAATTTGGATTTTCTAATAGTCTAAGAATAAAATCTCTTTTTTCTTTGAGTAAATTGCGAAGTTCTAAGAAGTCAATCTTTTTATTATCTAATTCAAAATCATGTTTTTTCAGGTGCTTGGCGATCTCATAAAAGTGTTCTTCGTTCCATTCATCAGTTATTATAAGTTTTTCCTTTATGTCATTTATATTTTTGTTAACTTCAGATAAATACGTCAATAGTTGATTTCCAAACTCATTGAAAAATACGCTTATGACAATATTGAGCTTCTTCATTTTAATGCTTTTTTCCCTTCCTGCTAATATCTTATTAATTACCATGGTGACAAATAAAACCGAAATCGGCAAAAAAGCCAAGGCTGTCAAACTCCAAAGATAGATATGATGTGAGTCTCTAAAAAGCACATAATGTAAAACATAGAGAACAGATGAAATAGCAATTAGAATGATGGAAAATTTAATTTCCCAACTTAATCGTCTCATTTTATGCCCTACTAAAGTAATATTTGATTTCGCTATAAATCTTACTATTAAATAGCCGGTTCTGCCCGCAAATTCGGGATATTTTTACTTGTCGGATTACCAGGACATGGGGATTGTTTTATCAATCCTACCCATCGGTTCTTTTCAGGTGTTATGCCAATTCATGTTTTCTAACCCGGTGTTTTACCATCCAATGCACTATGCCTTCTTGTAAAGTTATGAAGTCATAGCATGTCCTCATGTTCTCATTTATTTCCTTTCCTATGTTGTCTTCTCCAGGATATGTATTACTTCATCACCTTCCTCTTCATGCCATACGAAATCAGCCATCAAAAAAACCTTTGCTGCTTCATGTCTTCTCTTATTTTTTTCACCGTTTTCCAGGATTGGCGGGTGTGGGGCGGCACATCCCCGAATTTTTCTATCCATTTTTTTATGAAAAGGCGTGTCCTCTTATCTGAGGGATAACCGCTTCCAAGTGATACACCCAGTTCGGGCTCGATTTCCTTTCTTATCTCCTCCAGCAATCTATCTCGCTCAACTTTTGCCACAATGGAAGCAGCCGATACAACAGGATACGTGTCATCAGCCTCATGCTCCGATACGATGTCTGCATCGAATCCCAGCTCCTTGCCAAAGTTCTGCCCGAAACGTTCCTCGTTCACATCTACCGAATCAAGGTAATACATATCTGCTCTTCTGCTCTTTCCTATTTTAGCAAATACATGTATTTCCAGGTCATTCAAACTAATGGTTTCCCGCAGGGCGTCAATGTCCCCGGACTGTACCACCACAAAATTGTAGAAAAAATCATCCTTTATTTTTCCGGATAGTTCCTCCCTCCTATTTTTGCTGTGTTTCTTGGAATCCTTAATGCCCATTTCCCTCAGCAGCCCATTTCCCTCTTCATCGGCCCACACCCCCGCCACCACCATGGGCCCTATTACGGGCCCCCTCCCCGCCTCATCGATACCACATATTAGTTTATCGCCCATTTTGCCACTTACTGCCCCGTTTTCGACTATTTTATCCCTCCGGCGTTTCCTTCAGTTCTTTCCAAATTCAGAGGCTATCCGGGCATATTGCCCCACCTCCTCTTTTGAGATGGGAGCGACTTTTTCCAGTGCTTCCTTGAAATGCTTTGCCTTTACCTTAAGCCTTTTTATTTTCTCTTTTTCTATCGCCCCGCCCTTATTTATATGTTCTCTTATTACAAGCATGACTGCCTCGTTGCACACCGTAGCAATATCGGAGCCCGTGTAGCCTCCGGTCATCTCTGCCAGACTACCGAGGTCGACATCCTTTGCGAGCGGCTTCTTCCCCGTATGTATGCGGAATATCTCCTTTCTTGCCTCTTCATCGGGCAGCGTTACATATACGCGTCGGTCAAATCTTCCAGGTCTGAGCAGTGCCGAGTCGATGATATCCGGCCGGTTGGTGGCAGCGATGACCGTCACGTCCCTCAACTCCTCAAGTCCGTCAAGTTCAGTGAGTATCTGGCTTATGACCCGTTCTGTCACATGGGAATCACTGGAGACACCCCTTATCGGCGTTATCGCATCTATTTCATCAAAGAATATGATACATGGAGCCGCCTGCCTTGCCTTTCTGAATGTCTCCCTGACAGCTTTTTCGCTCTCACCGACCCACTTTGAAAGGAATTCCGGCCCCTTCACGCTTATGAAATTTGCCTCGCTTTCCGTGGCGACGGCTTTTGCAAGCATGGTTTTTCCCGTTCCCGGCGGACCGTAAAGCAGAATGCCTTTTGGAGGATTTGCATCCATATAATAAAACACGTCGGCATATTTCAGCGGCCATTCAACGCTTTCCTTCAATGACTGCTTTGCCTCCGGCAGACCTCCTAAGTCACCCCAGTGAACATTCGGGCTCTCTATGACAACTTCCCTCATTGCCGAAGGGCTCATCGATTTAAACGCCTCGTAGAAATCCTTCTCTGTCACCTCGATTTTGTTCAGCACCTCCGCAGGGATACTCTCTGCTTCCATATCCATCTTTGAAAGTATGCGTCTCAGCGCCCGTATTGCCGCTTCCTTGCACAACGCTCCGATGTCGGCACCGGAATAGCCGTGGGTTATGCTTGCGAGTTTATCAAGGTCAACATCTTTTGCAATGGGCATTCCTCTCGTATGGATTGTGATGATTTCCCTTCTTCCCTTTTTGTCAGGTATGCCCACCTCTATTTCTCGGTCAAATCTTCCCGGGCGGCGCAGCGCGGGGTCTATGTCGTTTATCCTGTTGGTTGCACCTATAACCACAACCTTTCCTCTCTCCTCAAGCCCATCCATAAGCGAAAGAAGTTGGGCAACAACCCTGCGTTCCACATCTCCCTTTGTTTCACCTCTCTTGGGTGCTATCGAGTCGATTTCGTCAATGAGAATAATAGATGGCGCATTTTCCGATGCCTCTTTGAATATCTGACGTAGATTCTCCTCGCTCTGCCCATAGTACTTACTCATAATTTCTGGTCCACTGAGCGTAAAGAAATTTGCATTTGTTTCATTTGCAATAGCCTTTGCAATGAGAGTCTTTCCTGTTCCTGGCGGTCCGTGAAGCAATACGCCTTTGGGAGCTTCAACCCCTATTTTTTCAAACAACTCGGGGTACTTTAAAGGTAGCTCGATCATCTCCCTTACCTGCTTTATTATGTCTGTCAAGCCGCCGATATCCTCATATGTAATGCGGGGTACTTTCATCTCTATTTTGGCAGGCTTATCGCTTATAGTTATATCTGTTTCCACCCCTATTATCACGGCTTCACTCATAGGCAAAAATTTGGTAACAGCAAGGTCAATTTTTCTGCCCATCACGTTCAGTTCGATGACATCGCCCCTGGTTATCACCCTACCTTCAAGAATATGAGACAGATAGTCTTCACCCCCAACTATCCTGAGTGCTTCCAACGGTGCGAGCGTAACACTCCGGGCACTTTTCGCAGTTGCTTTTTTGACTGCAACTTTATCATCAATTCCTGCACCGGCGTTTCTCCTTATTGCCCCTTCTATCCTTACAATGCCTTTTCCACTGTCTTCTGGGTAGCCGGGCCAGAATAGGCATGCAGTCTTTTTCTTTCCTTCCATGACGATAACATCGCCTGCATTAAGTCCCATTTTCTCAGCTATTTCATGGTCAATCCTTCCTATGCCCCTTCCAACATCCCTCGGTTTTGCTTCTGCTACTTTTAGTATCACATTTTCCTTATTCATTTTTATCACCTCAATTCCAATTCAATTTAATACAGTATTCCACAAACGTTGAATAATAAAGAAATAAAGAGAAAGAGGTTCAATTTATGTTTACCTTCTTGCTATTCTTCTTAGGTCTGGCCTTCTTCAGCTCTATGTCAAGTATGCCGTTCTGGTAACTTGCCCTTGCAGAATCAGCATCAACCTCACACGGCAACTCTACTTCCTTGTAATATTTTCTCTGGTCCTTGTCTACTTTGATCGTCAGTGCGTTCTCTGTAATCTCCAGGTCAATGTCCCTCTTTTCCACCCCCGGCACTTCTGCAGTTACGCTTATGACATCTTTTTCTTCGATTACATCAACCAGCGGTTCTCTGCTTCCCAGCTGCTGAGGTTCAACATCGCCTGTCCTCGAAACATTGCCAAATTCCTCAAAATGCGGCTTGCCATCTGGGCCAACCCTAAGCGACCAGCCGTACACATAGGGCCCGCCTTTCTCCGGGGGCGGAACTTTTCCGCTCACCGTATCTCTTAGTATGTCATTCATGCATCTCTCCGTTCTCCTAAACTGATCTTCAAATTCATCGAATATGTCCGACTTGAACGATGGGAATCCCCATCCACGATGCAAGTCATCAAACCAGTCCTCGAAGAAATTCCTACTATCTTTCTCATCTCTTTTTCTTACCATTTTTATCACCTACAAAACAGTATATCAGTTCGTCTATAAATAGTTTTTTATGAGGATTGAGGTTCTGTCAATAAATATGGAGCATAAAGTATGTCTGTTGAATGCGGGTTATAAGGTAAAAAATGGAAGAAAAAATCGAAAGGAATAAAATAGAAGGAAACAATTTAGAGTTTGAAGGAATGAAATGAATGACAAATGCAAAGATTGCGAATATTTTGAATACCACAAAAATGAAGTTGGGATGTGTTGGATTCATATAGAACTTAAAAACAAAATGGATAATTGTAATGAATTTTCAAAAAAAGATGGAATAAAAAACAGTATGATAAGGGGTAAATTAACTTACGGTAGCACTGCATATTATTTGGCAGGAATAAGAAAAAGAGAAACATTTGAAAAGAAAACAATAAGATTGCAAAAATGGAATATTTGTTTGTTGGCGCTTCTTATACAGTACTTCCGAAAGTAAAAAATTTCACTATTTTTAAGTAATCACTCACAATTTTATCCCATGGAAGGGGATGAGATAAAGGAGCGATTAAAGGATAAAATGGTGAAAACTCTGCTCGATAAAAT
>Ga0315543_1003242_pt1 | contig 14805 bp, 15 predicted proteins | sample SalMarSW160210MG_2_FD_203098 | JGI IMG/M metagenome (GOLD analysis project Ga0315543, IMG submission 203098) | Salt marsh sediment microbial communities from the Plum Island Ecosystem LTER, Massachusetts, United States - Salt Marsh Sediment SW1601-210 ...
CACTGACACTGTCAGTCGTAAAACTTGCCGTATATATACGGTTTGTCTGTGTATTTACACAAATTCCATAGGGCCAATCTCCTACTCCAATGGTAGCAATCACTGAATCGCCTGACCCATCAATCACGCTGACATTGTCATCATCCCTATTTCCCACGTATATGCGGCTTCTCTGTGGATCTACTGCAATCGCATAAGGCGAACGCCCAACCCCAATAGTCGCAACCACTGAATCTTCTGCCCCATCGACTACACTGACATTGTTATCCCACAAATTTACTACATATATCCGATTTGTTAGCGGGTCTACTGCGACTGCGTCCGGCCACACCCCTACTCCAACAGTTACAATCACTGAATTAGTGGATCCATCAATCACACTCATATTGTTATCACCTGAATTTGTCACATATATACGGTTCGTTTCCGGGTTTACGGCAATTGCAGTGGGCGAACTTCCGACCTCCACAGTTGCAATCACCGAATCGCCTAACCCATCAATCACACTGACATTGTTGCTAGCCGAATTTACTACATATATAAGGTTTGAGTCCGGGTTTATGCCAACCGAACAGGGACCTGATCCATTCCCCGCTACAGGCCCGAAGTAAATCGTATCGATTACCGAAACCTGGCTAAATCCCGTAACCGTAAGACACAATAGGAAACTCAATAATGTAACCTTTTTTAAAACTAACATATCAACCTCCTTTTCCTGTTTTTCTCAGACTTCACAATAAATATAATACTATATTAGACTATCCTGTCAAGGAACCTCCGGAACTGCTCCAACAACAGCAGATTCAATATTTGCAATTTTACTTTTTTACGATTTCTCCAATTCAACTATTCAACACCTTCCTGACATGTAGAACATGTAAAAATTGTAGTTCTATTTACTAATCCGAATGACCTACGAAATTCAAAAATCAAGACCAGGCCCCATTATACAAGGAATTTAATAAAGCTAACTCCGCTCCTAAAGATAAAGAAGGTAAAGTCAAACAATTTCCGAATTGGACTTTGAATAACTTAATAGATGTTGCTTATGAAGTAGGATTTTTAAAAGAGGACGTTAAAAAGTTTAGTCATTCATTGAGAGATTTTAGAAACTATATTCATCCTTATGAGCAGGTTAGTTCAAGATTCAATCCTGACAAACATACAGCTAAGATATCTTGGCAAGTATTGAAAGCAGCAGTACACCAATTGACAAAAAAAGAAATAAAGCCAGGACTAAAGTAACAGGGTCAGGCATTGAAATGTGAAAAATAAAAATCCTTTTCAATCTGCGTTTATCTGCGTCCAATTATCTTCGTGTCTTTGTACCTTCGTGGCTAATTTAGGGGGGTGTGGGTTGGTTTTTTAAATAAATAAATAATTTCTTTTTTTCTTTGTGTTCTCTGTGTGTTTTTATTTTTCTCTGTGTCCTCTGTGGTAAATTTTTGTTTCTTTAATTTTTTTAAAGTTTTGCCTTGATTTTTTCCCAGTCCTTCAGCGCGTTTTTGAAAATCTTATATCCTTTTATCGCGTCCACAAGCATCCCTTCTTCTTCGTAAAAAGGAATACCGGCAATCCTCGCTTTCTCGAAATCAAAGGTAATATCAGCACCCATAAGTCCTGTATCGGTATGAAATTGAATGGAAAGAAACATAACTTTTGCAATCTCTGTTGCATCATCCAAAGAATATTCGGCACCGACCATATCTTTCGGAGAATCGCTTTTCAATTCCGGCGGGTTAATTGTGAACTGAAACCCCGGCTGGTCCATCAACTGGTAGCGGTTTGTAACACCAAACGCGGGAACAAAAAACATCATTTTATCTTTCGCTTTATCTTTATTGAACAATCCCACAAAAAGACTGGCGAACCGCTCGTTGGTTAAAATTTCAGGTGGAAGCTGAGTTACATCTATACTATGTTTCTTATCAACAGAAATCTTGCTTAAAATCTGCCACATAGGCAGATAATATAATTTTTTATTCTCAAATTCTTCCTGGGGCTTTACAAAAATAACATTCACTTTTTTAAATTTATCCAGAACAACCTCGAATCCCGAACCGCAATTCGCACAAAAATGAACAAGGTCATCTTCTCCGCTCTGGATGTCCTTTCCGCAATCCGGACAACGCAGGGGTATAAGTTTGATATCAGTCATTCCCATATTGCAACCACCAGAGGGCAAAACCTGCGAATAAAGCAAAAACAAAAGCAACTCCACCACCTATGAGAGAAGAAACGAAAGAGGAAAAAACGCCAAACAAGCCTATAATTCCGTATAACGCATTTAATCCTAAAAAAACTTTCTTGCTCTCTTCTTTCTTCTTTTTTCCTTTATCTTTCACAAGAGCCTTACCATCAACAGCATCAAAAGAATATGTATAAAATTCTTCGCCTACTTTAACTCTCGCAAAAAATATGGGGTTAAAGCAAATAATAGCTTTTTTCTTTATTGCTCTTAAATAATATTCAAATTCATTAAAATCTCTATATTCTCTTATGATTTCATCGATAAGCATTCCCGAAGCTTTTTCGAGATATTCTTTTACCGGTAGAGGTAAATCAAAGACGTCCCCGTATCGATGAAGAAGTTCATCGTCGTAAACCTCGAATCTTTTGCCTTTCATACTAACTCTTTTTATCCCATAGCGGTAGAATTCTGAAGGGTCCAATTTTACTTCTAAAATACGTCGTATTCTTTTCTTAACTCTCTTTTCGCCGACAGTGCGGATAGCGCCAACTGTATCTATATTCATACCGGAATTGTTATAAGTGGGTTCCTGAATCACAGTCCCTTTTTTATAGCCTCGTAACCAACCTATTATCTCTGAACTGACCTTTATAAAAGGAACGTAAATAAGAGAGACCTCAACAATCCGGACGTTCATCCCGAACCTTTCTCTCAAAATCTTCTTAGGCTTATTTATTTTCGGTTTTGCGAATACTCTCGGAGCCCCGATTTTACTCGTTATTAAAAGACTGCTATCGCAAAATTTGCATTTTGTATTGGTGTAACCCTCTACAACATCGATCTCGGATCCGCAATTCGGACAGGAAAAAGCAATTACCGTAAGCGTATCTTCAGCCATTTTGTTTTCCTCGATCGTAATACCACAACAGGAATGTAATCGCAACTACGGAAATTAGCTTAAATGGTAAAGTTGGGAAAAATAAGGCTACCATTATAATAATACTAAAGGAAAGTAAAGAAAAAGGGTGATGATTTCTAGCGCTTTCTTCTTTTTCAAGAAGTCTATTGGAAAGAATATCTCCCCTCGCCCCATCTACATAGTAAACTATGTCGATGTCTTTTGCCGTAAAAAAAGGTAAGTATATAAGTCCGATAGATTCCGCCCCTTCTTCCTCTCCCATTGCCTCAAGTGCTTCGTCGATAGTTAAATCAGGCGTAGAAACTTTAATATCAAGAGTTATTCTATCTCCCTGAGGGATATAACTGTTGATTCCTATTAAGTCGGTTTTTTTCCCGGGTAAAAAGATTGTTTTTCCATCTGTTTGTATACGATAGAAAGGAAAATACTCAAGTTCTACCTTTAATTTTTTCCCTGTTCGCTCAAAAAGTAAACTTTCAGCAACCCGGGCTTCGAGTGTGGGTTTTATCGACTCCTTCGTAAGTACTTTATCTTTTTCGTAATATAAATTAATGCTGCAATAAGGGCACTTTACAACTTTATTTTCTATCCCCGTCTCTATTGCTGCGTCACATTGAGGGCATCTGATTTCCATTCAGATCTTTACTGTTTTTCGCCGCACTCAGGACAGAATTTTGCTGCTTTGGGCATCTCCTTACCGCATTTAGTACAGAAAGCCTTTTCTTCCACCTTTGACCCGCAATTAGGACAGAAATTCGAATTTTCGGGAACCGGCTCGCCGCATTTATGACAGGTTTCTCCGGAAGACGCTTCTCCCTGAGCACTTCCCTGTTCGGTGGTCTTTTGCATCATGCCGGGTATCATTGCTCCCATACCAATACCGGCTCCCACACCTACTCCTGTTCCTGCTGCACCGCCTTCCTGGGATGCGGCATCCCGCAGAGCCTTTGCTGCCTGGAATTGTGTGAACTTATTTAAATCGCCGACAACACCCATACCGGAACGTTCATCTATCATTTTCTGCACTTCCGGAGGAGGAGTTATCGATCTTATGTAGAAATCTCGTAAGTCCAACCCGTACTTGTCAAAATCCTCATAGATTCTGGACTTTGCACCCGCAGAGAGTTCATCGTAATCTTTTGCAAGATCGAATATAGTGGAGTAGTTCTCTCCCAGAAAATCAGTCAACCTCGAGATTATAACATTCTTAAAGAAATTCTCTACTTCATCCCTGTCCTTAATGTTTTCAGTACCTACAATCTTATTTATAAAAAGACGCGGGGCGGAAACCTTATATGAATATATTCCGTTTGCTCTTATTCTTATCATTTTAAGCTCCTTGTCTCTAAACGGAACAGGTTCCTGGGTTCCCCATTTTGCGTTTGTAAAAACTTTATTGTTGACGAAGTATACCTCGGTACGAAAAGGGCTCTTACCCTCAAAAGCGGCACCGATCAGCTTCTTTAAAAGAGGAAGGTTTGCCGTAGTAAGGGTATGCCTGCCCGGTCCGAAAGTATCAAGAGCTCTGCCATCACGAAAAAAAACTGCTGATTGATTTTCTCTTACAACTAATTGACTGCCAAGAGAAGTCTCGGCGGAACCTTGTTCGGGTACTCGATGCACAATCTGGTTGCCTTCGTCATCCAAAAACTCAATAACTTCAAAAAACAATCCCATTTCAATCCCCCTCTACGATTTTCGAACGTTCATTAAGCAAATCAAATCCTATCTCTATATTTTTCGATATTTCCGCAAGGTCACTATCAACAGTAGAATTAGCCGTAAAAGCCTTGACCCACTCCATTAAGTCTAAATCAACCTTGTAAATCGAGCGAAGAGTCCCTTCCGAAACCTCTTTCTGGTCGAAAAAACCGCTATAACCATAATCCGCATATCGTATTGAATCGGTTATTTTTTCCAATTTCTTATCAATCCTTGCAATTTCATCAAGAGGACTGAGATCTCCGGATTTTGTTACAAGCCTACCCTTCTCATTTAGAACGTCTTTAATAGCTTTTAGATTTTTTGCAATTTTTTCCCGTAGAAGTTGATCCGCCTCTCTTCTTTCTTCTTTCTTATAGTAACCCTTAAACGCCGGAATATTTTTAGCTATCTTATTTATCCAGTTCTTAAAAGCCTTTTCTTCGCTCATAACAACCTCGTTCCTTTAAATTTTAAATTTCTGCCCTAATTCATAGATCCCTAGGGGCGCTTTCCAGTAGATCCCGTTTAGGGATTGTACGATACCTATAATGGAAAAAACGATTAAAATTACATATCCAATAGCGGTAAGTATATGGAGTATCGGCAACAATATTGAAAGCGCAATCCAAAGCAACATCATTACGAGTCCCTGCTTTGCGTGATGTTTACAGAAAGAATTCTCCGGCTTCACCAAAAGAGGTATAAGAAGCAATAATCCCAAATAAGACAACCATGCTATGCTTTTGCCATCATCTATGTCCTTTTTACTAGCCTTTACTTTAACTTTTTTATCATCATCACTCATTTCTCCTCCCTTTTTAGTTATAATGAGTATTTCCTTTTTTATTCAAAACCCATTTAAGAATAAAATCTACTTCTGATCTTCTAAAAATAAGGGCAATATAGTTTCTACCCTGGAAGGGTCTTTGAATAAGTTTTCAATATTTTTCAAATCACTCCCTATCTCATTCAACCTGAACTTAAATAGAAAGAAAACATTAATAAGAATAAATCCGTAAAGAAGCACCTGTTTTAAATCTACAGGAAATACCAGTCGTTGCTTTTTAACAAAAGTCTGTTTGCGTTTTTTTTTCTTTTTTTCTTTCGCTTTAATTTTCTCAATAAGCCCTATCTCAGTAAGCTTATACACAGAATTATAGGTTCTGAATTTTCCGATACCGGATATCCCGACCAACTCACTTAAAGTGATGTCTTCTTCTATTTTTCCCAGGACAGTTTTTTCGTCTTCTCCTATCTCTACTTCAATCTCAGCTTCCTCAAGTTTCCTGAGGGTTATATTCTCATCCGGTAATGCTTGCTCGATCAAAGGCCATTCGTCTATTCTCCGTATACCTTCCATAACAAGGGTATTCGGCTCTATCTCAACAGAAAAAGCAGAATGTTGATAAAGCTTTTTTCCTGCCTCAAAGGAATATCTTCCAGTATTCCAGGTTAGAACCTCACAGGTAGTCTCCTGAATTTTGAAGGCTATTATATCCTCAATGTCCTTCTTAGATAAAAAGTCTCCCTTCTCAATAATTTCGAGTAAAGAAAGTCCCGCTTCTTTAGCTCTTTCGGTATATTTATTAAATGTTCCGGGAGAAATCAGACCTGTTCTCTGGACGTATTCGCTTATAGAATGAAAAAGCTTTTCTCCCTTATGAAGAGCATCCGTAATTTTTCCCTTTTTGAACCCAAAGTGGACTTCTTCCCTTCCCGATTTGAGCTTTAGCACACCATCCGCTTCATGCAAAGATAAGAACTGTAATATTTCAGGAACTGAGAATTCCTGTATACTACCTTCCATTTCCATGCGGCTTCAACCTCCAGCTTGAAAACATTACTAATGAATAAAATAATACGACAGAAATTTTAAAGATGTTATTTCCAATTGAAGTCCTGTATTTCAAAGCTTCTACCGGTTCAGACAATACAGAATTCAGAAAAATCAAAAGAATTGCGGCTGCAAAAAAACATATTATCGTTCCTTCAAGATGTTTCTTTTTGTAAAAATGGGCGCTTCCCGGTATTACGAAATTCATCAATAAGTTGGTCAACCTATCAACTTTATTAGCTTTACCGACTATACGTCTCTTTAGTCTTTCTCGTATGGTTTTCGATTTAGTTAATGATAATTTTGTAAAACATACCAAACATATATTTTCACTCTTTCTATCAGCTAACATATAACTTTTGCAAATTGGACAGTAATAATCTTCTTCCTTTTTGAAAACTGCCATTATAGTCATACAAATTGCTATTATTATCATGAAATATAATTTTTTATCAGCAAGATGCCTAAATAATCCTCTTGGGACAAATACATACTTATAAAGCCATCTTTCCGGAGGATATTTATATAAAGGAGGATCTTTTTTCGATATCTGAAAAAGTCGGAGTCCGCTTCTTTCCATATGTTCTGTTGCCTCATCAAAGTCAAGTTGGTTATAGTACATCTTAATAATAGTTATATTTGCTATCTCATTTTGCGGATACCGAGAGATAACATTTTCACACATCTTAAGAGCTTGAGAGGTATCACCTAAAGCATAATAAACAGAGCATAAGTTCTCCCAATAATTTATATCTCTCCTGATATTATAACCTTTCTCGAAAAAATTTTCGGCTCCGGGCAAATCCCCCCCTCTCGCCTGCGCTATTCCCTTTATTGAGTAGCCATAAGGCGTTACGGGAGAATCAAGATCATAAACATAAGGATCAAATCGAGCTTTAAATTCTCTATAGAGGTAACTACCCGGGTGAAAATTATTACTGATAATATATGAGTACGAAATCAAGAAGGGAAGCACAAATAAAATGGCAGCACATTTAATTAGATTCGCTTTGTTCATTTTAAGCAAAGAGATTGCTATGATAATAAGAAATACATATTGTAGAGGTAGCCATACAAACATTGAAAACAATATTGCTCCTATCCATAATCCGCTAAAGTTGATTTTCCTTTGCATCCATTTTGTAATATTTGATAGAGAAAACACAATACTGGCTCCAATTGTTGATATCAGAATCCAGAAAGAAAATAGAATTAAAAACAATATCAAACTTTTGATTATAAAAATTTTGTTATTAAGGAATTTTATAGTCGAAAAATATTTCCATGAAAATTTAGTTATTTTAATTAAATTAGGGAAGCTTACTTTAACCATTATTAATAGTATACGCCTATTTGACGGGTCAAGCTCGCTGGCAAAAATTATTTTTCTTTTTCCTCTTTCAACGCTACCATTTTTGAGGTCTTCAATACCCTCCTTTAAGTACTTATTGGACAGGGCGGAATTTATATAATCATTCTTGCTTCTTATAATTTCTATCAACTTACTCTCTACGACTTTACTTTCTTCAAAAAGGTCGTTTGAGAGCAACCTATAATCCAGCTTAGAAAGACTTTCGAAAGAAGAAGATATTGCTAAAGAATCTTTAAATGATTGTTGAAGAACTTTTACCGAGAGACTTCTATTGCTCCTGAGTCCCTTGCTTATGTAATTTTGACTTATCAGAGATAACGTTATTATGAAAAAGATCATTCTAAATCTATCTTTCTGAATTCAATCTCTAAACTCTTCTCCTTTACCTTTGCTTCAATTGCCTTTGCTTCAATTTTAAATGGACAAAGAATTCCCTCCTGCAAACGGAAATCCGAATAGTTGACTATAATTTTATTCTCCCTGTGCAAAACCACTTGAGTTGGCCTAATATCACGAGAAAAGAAAATTTCAATACCATCTCCTGAAAGAAGCCATCCATTTTCCAAAGGAATCATTTCACAGTTGGATAAAACAGGTATATCCCACATCAGAAACCGATTCAAAGAAGCATCCGGATTTTCTTCGAATAACGAGAGAACCTCTTTTTTTACCTGATTTCCATCCTTATCTCTTATAGAAATTGAATCTTCAGAAAAATAAAAAGAACCGATTAACATCCCGAAAGATCCTAACAATTCACCTGTTAAGATTTTTTCGTTAACATTATATTTGAAAGAGAAATAAGAGGAAAAACGCGCGTCTGGTTCAGATACGGTCATTTCTCCTGTACCGCTTTTTTGTGCAACTTTAGCCTGCCAGGAGGCAACGTTTGCCGAAAGGTCTTCTTTAGATATCGGTTTTTTCACAACCTGCCTTGCACAATTAAAAAAACAGAATATTATTATTGCAAACAGTGAAAAAATAATCTTATTCATTGTCTAAAAATATATGAAATATAGAGAATAAGTCAAGTGGAATTCGGGTATAATGAAAGTAATTGCAAAAAACAAAAAAGCTAAATTTGATTACCATATTGTAGAAACCTATGAAGCTGGTATTGTTTTAAAAGGATCAGAAGTAAAATCAGTACGCCTGGGCAAGGTAAGCCTCTCCGATGCTTTCGCTCAGGTAGTAGGTGGAGAGGTTTTTCTTTTCAATATGCATATTTCTCCGTACGAAAAAGCACAGGAGGGATTAGATTCTAAAAGAGAGAGAAAACTTCTTCTAAATAAAAGCGAAATCAGAAAAATAGACGGTAAACTAAAAAATAAAGGATTGACATTAATACCACTTGAAGTATGTATAAAAAAGAACTTAGTAAAAATAGCTTTAGCCGTTGCTAAAGGAAAGAAAGAATACGAAAAAAGAGGAAAAATAATTGAAAAAGAACAAAGAAAAGAGATAAAAAAATACCTATGATTTTTCTTATACTTTCTTTAAGTATTAACTTATCCGGAAAGATATACACATTCCAGGAATATAGTCTGGGGAACCATAAATACGTGAAAAGCCATCCAATGCTCGAAGAGATGGATGTTTCCTATTATTGGGATCTCGGCACACAAATTTTAACCGTACAGAAAGAAAACATAGTTTCTATTATGCCGGATAACCCTTTTATAAAAGTAAACCGGGACGTATACCAGTTAGAGGCACCTCCTCTGAAAATAGGAGGCAAATTATTTGTTCCGGTTTCTTCGCTGCCCCTTATCCTTGGAAGTCTGATGGACATGGAAGCTAAATTCAATCAAGGGATTCTTGATGTAGGAACAAAAGTTAATATTTTTAAAACTAATTGGGAGGTTACTCCCTCAACGACCATCTTTACAATTGAGTGTTCACCAAACCTAAAACATCTTTTTAATAAAGTTAAAGATGAATGGGTTTTAGTCATATTTGATCCAATATACAACAGAAGTATCCTAGAGCTTTCTCCTAAAGGTCTAATAGAAGATGTTAAATTCGAACAAGGCGATGGCTTTATAAAATTCCGCTTTAAAGTAAAAAACAATCTTGCAATGGATGCAGTAAGAAACGGCAAGAAATTGGATATTAAAGTGAAAACGTTTGTAGAAAGAAGCCTCAAAACTATTGTCATAGACGCGGGACATGGGGGAAAAGATCCGGGAGCAGTTTATAAAAATGTCCAGGAAAAAGATATCGTGCTAAAAGCATCAAAGAAAATAGCTGCTAAGTTAACCAAAAACGGATTCAATGTAATAATGACAAGAGTTGACGATGTTTTTATTCCTTTAAAAGATAGAACGAAAATTGCAGATTCAGCAAAAGCCGATCTTTTTGTTTCGATACACTGCAATGCAGCACCTAATAAAAGAGCAATGCACGGAGCGGAAACCTATTTCCTTTCTGCGGCAAGAAGTGATTGGGCAAGGACTGTTGAGGCAACCGAAAACTCCGCAATCAGATTTGAGGCAAAAGATGGATCAAGTTTATCTGAACTTGATTACATATTGAACGACCTGGCTCAGACTCAATTTCTGGAGGAATCCCAACAGGCAGGCATATGCATTCAGGAAAGTATGGTACAAAAATGCGATCTTTACAACCGGGGATTAAAACAGGCAAATTTTTACGTTCTACGCTTGAATTATATGCCCGCTGTTTTAGTTGAGATTGCTTTTATAACACATTCTGATGATAGGGAAAAACTGCTTGATGACAAATTTCTGGATAAAACGACTGACGCCATAGTAGAAGGAATTCAAGCTTATGCAAAATCACGTACATAAGCAATGTCCTATCGGCGTTTTTGATTCGGGGATTGGAGGGCTTACTGTTGTCAGGGAAATCCGAAAAAAATTACCGGAGGAATCGATTGTGTACTTTGGAGACAGTGCCAGGGTTCCCTACGGAACAAAATCCAAAGAAACAATCCTGCGTTTTGCAGAAGAAGATATTCGATTCCTTCAGAGTTTCAATGTCAAGGTTATAGTCTCTGCCTGCTTTTCTGTTTCTTCTAACGCCCTGGAAGAACTAAAAGAAGAATTTCCCATTCCAATAATAGGAATGATTGACCCGGGGGTTAGAGCCCTCGAGAATAAAAACTACAGCAAAATTGGAGTGATAGGGACAAATGCCACAATAGAAAGCGGTGCATTTGAGAAGAAACTAAAAGATAAGTTCAACGATATCGATATCTACTCTGCAGCCTGTCCCCTTTTCGTTCCTCTTGCAGAAAATGGATGGATAAATGGTGAGATTACGGAACTTGTAGCAGAAAAATATCTTTCCGATTTAAAAGATAAAAACATAGAGGCTTTAATATTAGGATGTACTCATTATCCATTATTGTATTCCGTAATAAAAGACGTTGTAGGAAATAAAGTGACAATAGTCCAGCCCGGAAAAGAAGTTGCTTTATTACTGGAAAAATTCTTAGATGATAATATTTTAAGAACTAAAGGGAATGGTTCTCTTAAGATATATCTCTCGGATATACCTAGAAATTTCGAACAAACAGTTGAAAATTTCCTGGGGGAAAAACCCGGTGAGATTCAACTGGTAAACCTGAAAAACTGAATATTTGCCACGAAGACACAAAGACACTAAGCCACCCCACACACAATAATTGGACGCAGATAAACGCAGATTGAAAAGGATTTTTATTTTTCAACTAAATCCCAACCCCAAAATCCCAAATTTTAAAATATTGCCACGGATTTACACAGATTTACACTGGATTTTTTTTGTTGTATTTTTAACCTAGAACCCAGTATCCAGTACCTAAATTTGACTCAAGACTCACAGCACATAACTCCTAATTCAATCAACCACAACGCTTGACATAAAATTGCTTGATAATATATTTTTCTAAGGAGTATATGTAATGATAAGAAAATGCAGAGAAGAAGATTTTCAGGCAATCTACGAAATAATAAACGATGCAGCAAAAGCTTATGATGGGTACATCCCTAAAGATTGCTATCATAAGCCTTACATGGATAAGGATTCCTTAAAAAATGAAATTGCAAGCGGTATTATTTTTTACGGGTTCGAAGAAGATGGGAAACTAATCGGCGTAATGGGCATCCAGGACGTTCTCGACTTGACTTTAATCAGGCACGCTTATGTAATAACAGAAAAAAGAAATAAAGGTATAGGAACCAAACTATTGAATTTTTTAAAAACTAAAACCGACAAACCGGTTTTAGTCGGAACCTGGGCCACTGCAAAATGGGCAATAAGTTTTTACCAGAAACACGGCTATAAGTTAGTATCCACCGAAAAAAAAGACCACCTGCTCAGAAAATACTGGAATATCCCCGACAGACAAATCGAAACATCTGTGGTTCTTGTCGACAGCAAATACCACGAGCAGCAAAAACGCTAAAATTAACCACGAGATTACACAAGATTACCACAAGATTTTTCATTTTCTGTTTTAACCCTCTAACTTCCCAACTTCCTAACATCCTAACTATAATTTTATACACAGAGCCACTGAGACACAGAGAAAAACAACAAATCACACGAATAGCACGAATAGTTTTTTGTTTTTTCCTTATTCAGTCTGATTCTTTATCGGTCCAAACTATGGCTTTTGCCTCCCAATGTTGTTTCATTCCAGATGATCCATTGTTGCGCATATCAACTATCGCATCCGCGCCTATTTTTCTTACTTCAGATTTTAATTTCTTAACTATTTCAGAATTACTCATATTAGCCTCAACATATACCGTTCCGATTACTTTATATTCTCTTGGAGCTCCGGCTTCCGTATATACTTCTATTGTATAATCTTCAGGTTTTGGGGTTCTCTCAACCTCATCATATTTGATAGTTTCCGTTTTTGTACAATCTATCAAAAACATTGGCACGATTAATAAGAATAACAGTAACGTTTTAAAGTTTTTCATAATTTCCTCCTTTTTAAGTTTTATCCCCTAAAATCTTCCAATGCGTCTTTGAGTTCTTCGGACCAACTAATTGAAACTTTCATCTAATTTTTCCATTTCATTAAAACAATTCTCATGGTTTAGTTTTTTTCTTTTTTCTTCTTACTTTTGTTGAGAGTTTTTTCATTGATTGAACTCCCGTACCTATAGTATACGTTTAAAGTAGGGGAAATGTCAAGGGGTTATTCTGTTTTTGTTGCGCACTTGACAGAAGAGAAAAAGGTCTACATAATTATAAACTATTATACTTAGTTTTTTTGTACATAATACCTCCAAGCGGGAGCTTTTTGCTCCCGCTTGGTTTTCGTTCTCAGTCTTTTATTCGTGCTATTTGCCTGCCCCGTAAGGAAGAATGACTGTATCGGGGTGTGATTTGTTGTTTCTCTTAGTTTTGGTGTGTGTGGGTTTTAAGCAACATTATCTTTTTTCTTTGTGTCTTTGTGTGAGAATATTTTTTGGTGTCGTGGGTTGGTTTTTAAAGAATAATAAAATCCTGTGAATCCTGTTTTTATCCTGTCTAAATATTGGGTTGGGGGAGGAGTTTTAAACAACAATAATAAATCCTGTAAATCTGCGTTTATCTGCGTCCTATTATTTGGTGTGGGGGGGTGCCTTATTTCTTTTTCTTTTTCAATTCCTTCAATATCTCCGAAAGCAACTTATTGCTTTTCTTCGCTAATTTATAAGTCCTTTCTACGAATTCTGTTTCCTTCAGGCTCAAATCACGCGCGAAGTCCAAATATTTTTTGTTTTTCTTTTGAACGTTAAAGACAATTATGAAAATGACAACAATGAAAAATAAAAATAAAAAAGGAAGATAATCCAAAATATCCACAAAAAATCCCGAAGGCATTCTTTCTTTCGCCTTATTATAATATTCCTTAACCGACAGCCATTCTTCGCTTTCTTTATCGTAATAGAGTATATTACTCTGAACCCAGGCAGAATAGCTATAAGAATACTTTTCTAAAAAATCTTCCGGTAAATCAAGCAATTCAACTTCTACTATCCCCATAATAAAACCACCTTCAAACCCCGACATTTGTTCGTCTACAGTAATATTAAGAACTCTCAACTCCCCATCAAAAGGAAACCGATTTGTTTTGAAGCGGTACCTATCAGGAGAAAGTTTCTTGAAAACAAGAGTTTTTGAATCGTTTTCCTGAAAATCTTCCCAGGCAACAATTAGAGACGCTTCCGTAGGAGCAGCAAGTGAAACTATGGGGGTAAATAGAAAAAACAGCCTCACAATCGAAAAAACATTCATGCATACTTTATTCATTATTCATTCCCCTCTTTACATAAAAATTTTAAAATCAACTTTTTCTCCTAATCGTTGTTCGCCAGTGAGCTATTTTCTATTATACTTAAAAACGGGATGACTGTCAAGTTGAAACTCACTACCCGCTATCCGCTAACCGCCTTCAGCTTTCCGCTAAATCCCACACAACCTCAATATTAACCACAGATTGCACCCTGGTACAGTCGTTCCCTGTTAAATATCGCTTCGCATTTCACAGGGTAAACCTCCCTACCCCGATACAGTCATTCTTCCTTACGAGACAGGCAGGGCAAGCAAAGAGCACAAAGATTTTTTTTTGTTTTCCCACTCAACCACTCAACTATTTGGCTATTTAACTTAGATTCGAAGAATCTACGAAAATTGACCCGTATAAATCAAATTTTTCCCCTTTTACGAAATTTTCCCTTCGACTGCCATCCCCCAAAAAATTCGACACCAATTACCGAAAGGGGTTGGGATGACCCAATTCACAAGGATTTTCTCATTGGATTTTCAATTTTTGGAAT
>Ga0315543_1003244_pt1 | contig 14801 bp, 11 predicted proteins | sample SalMarSW160210MG_2_FD_203098 | JGI IMG/M metagenome (GOLD analysis project Ga0315543, IMG submission 203098) | Salt marsh sediment microbial communities from the Plum Island Ecosystem LTER, Massachusetts, United States - Salt Marsh Sediment SW1601-210 ...
GAAGCGGGATAATGCTCAAGCAATGCTGGCCGCTCTTGGTGAGTTACACAGTGGCCGTTTCCAATGGGCCTGGCAGCAGGTCTACCGCCCCGTTGCCCAAAGTCCCCCAAAGTTTTGAACTATACCCCTGCTGTCACGACCTCTTGACAAACTTGCCGATCTGTGGTATATTGTTATTGAGAGCGCTCCCACAAACTGCCTCTAAGACCCCTTCTTCGACCGCAAAACGTGATTTTTTCTTAGGATTATATGAGAGCGCTCCCAGAAGCCATCAATGTCTCCTACCTTAGAAGAAGTTGCCCGACTGACCGGTGTCTCCCGCTCCACCGTTTCTCGCGTCATCAACAACCACCCCAATGTACGTCCTGAAACCAGGGAACGAGTGCAGCAGGCGATCCACCAATCCGGCTACCGACCTCACCCGGTTGCCCGTAGCCTGGTCACCAAGCGCACTCAGATCATCGGTATGGTCATTCCCGAAGCAGTGACAACGCTCTTCACCGATCCCTTTTTCCCCCTCCTGCTGCGCGGAGCCACCGAGACCTGTAACGCTCACCACTACCAACTGTTGCTTTCCCTGTTTAACGACCCTGCCGGACGGGAGGAAATGTACCAGCGCGTCCTGCGCCACGGTTACCTCGACGGCGTGCTCGTGGCTTCGACCTCGCTGGACAATCCGCTCATCCTCAACTTGCTGCGTGACCAGATCCCCTTCGTCTCTGTGGGGCGACATCCCAACCAGCGGGTCCACTATGTGGATGCTGACAACGTCACCGGGGCGCGGATGGCGGTCGAGCACCTGATCCGTCTGGGACACCGGCGCATCGCCGTCATCACCGGCCGACTGGACACGCTCCACGGCCAGGATCGCCTCGAGGGCTACCGCCAGGCGCTGCAAGCGCATAGCATTCTAGTGGAGGAGGACTTGATCGTCGAGGGAGATTTCAGCGAGGGCAGCGGCGTGATGGGCATGCAACGGTTGCTCCCTGCCTCCCCCGACGCCGTCTTCGTTGCCAGCGACATGATGGCTATCGGTGCTCTGAAAGCTCTCCGCCAGGCGGGCTGGCAAGTTCCCCATGACGTTGCCTTGATTGGCTTCGATGATATTCCTGCTGCCTCGGTGATTGAACCGGCACTGACAACCGTTCGTCAGCCGATCGAACGCATGGGCTTGATGGCAGTAGAGCTGCTATTGAGTGTGTTGGAAAACTCCTCAGAGGAAGAGGCTCCCGCCCACAGGATTATCTTGCCTACGGAACTGGTGATTAGAGCCTCTTGTGGTTCTGCTTAAAGTTGCTCAAGTGAAATGAAAGGGGGTGATGAGAAATTTGAAGCGATGTGATGATAGATGCGTACAGGCCTTCACTCCCGGCTTGGCATAGGCAGAGGGAAGACCTGTACACAGAACCTGTGCGGAGCAAAGCTTCACACAGGGCACAAGTTTACCAGGCCATTCGCATAAAGTCAAGTTAAAAAGAAAGGAGAAAAGAGATGCGTAAGTCAATTCTGTTTCTTGCGAGTTCGCTAGTGATTCTGAGCCTGGTGCTCGCTGCCTGCGCGCCACCTGCGCCAGAGGTCATCGATAGGACGGTGGAAGTGCCAGTCGAGAAGGTCGTCAAGGAGACCGTTGAGGTCATCGTCGAGGTCACGCCGGAGCCCGTCGTGGTTGCTTACCCCCGGAACGAAACCCTGTACTCCAATGGTCAACAGTGGGGTCCGGTTGTTGGTTGGAATCCATACTCCTCCAGCAACAATAATGCGATGGCTGTCAACCAGCAGGACAATGTCCGCGTCATCATGTTCGAATCCCCCTACCTGTACAACATGCTCGATGGCAAGGCATATCCTCTGCTGGCGGATGGTGATTATACGTGGAACGATGCGCGTACCGAGATCACCTTCAAGATCAAGGCTGCCGCAAAGTGGAGCGATGGTACCCCGGTGACTGCGGATGATGTTGCCTATACCTGGGCTTCCAATATCAAGTACTCAACCAATGCTGGCAATAACTTCAAAGATTACATCGACACCATCGAAGCGGTTGATGCCCAGACGGTCGTAGTCAAGGCCAAACTGGATGCGGACGGCAAAACGGTCAATCCTCTACAGGTCCCGGCTTACCTGACCGGCAACTATGTGATCCAGAAAGCCTGGACCCAAACATTGGAAGAGCGCGTCGGTGGCGATGCCACCGAGTTCCTGGCGGATACCGCGGAGGACGCTGTTTACTCCGGGCCCTATCACAAATTCTTCGCTGACGATACGAAGGTTGTCTACGTTCGTGATGACAACTACTGGGGCCAGGATGCCAGCATGTGGGGCAAGCTGCCTGTTCCAAAGTACCTGGCGCATACGATCTTTAAGGATAACGCCGCCGGTTCTGTTGCTTTGGCACAAGGTGAAGTGGATGTCAGCCAGCAGTTCAACTCCAATATTCAGATTCTGTGGCTCAACTATGGGCTGCCCGTCTCCACCTACCTTCCCGATGCTCCCTATGGCATTGGCGCCAGCCTGCCAACCGCCTACTACAACCTGAAGTCCTATGGTTTGGACCAGCTTGCGGTGCGTAAAGCAATTGCCATAGCGGTTGACTATCCCACCATCATTGCCAACGCCATGACCAACCAATCGGCTACCTTCGATCAGGTTCCACGCTCGCTGATGAACCCAACTCCTGGCGAACAGGCTCTGTACGACCACGATGCCGTCAAGGACCTGCAGTGGGCTGGCAACGACATCGAAGGCGCCAAGAAACTGCTCGATGATGCCGGGATTACAGATACCGATGGCGATGGCTGGCGTGAATACAATGGTCAAAAGCTCAGCTATGTAGCCACCTGCCCCAATGGCTGGTCCGACTGGCAGGCTGCGATTGAAGTGGTTGCGGCCGCCGGCCAAGAGATCGGTATTGAGATCTCGAGCAACTACCCTGAATGGTCCGTGTATCAGACCATCGTCACCAAATCGGATGCACCTCTCCCTGAGGGCTATGACATCTTCATGATGTGGAGTGACGGCGCTGGCCCGACTCAGCCTTGGGGTCGTATCCGCCATTTGTTGAGCTCTGAGTACGTTGGTATGGCGAACAACTGGAATGGCAACTGGGGCCAATATAGCAATCCTGACGTCGATGCCTTGATCCAGGCGATCCCCAGTGAAACCGACCCCGCCAAGCTGAAGGATATGTACACGGAATTGGTCAAGATCTACCTGACCGATATTCCCTCCTTCACGCTCATGTACCGACCACAATCGTTCCATGCGGTGAACGAGAGTGTTTGGACAGGCTTCCCTCACGAGGGTGATGGAACCGACCCACCCGTCCCACCACTTGACCTGACGGACGGTTGGAGTATCGCGGGCCTGTATAACCTGACGCTGGTTAACCCGTAAACAGGTATCTCTAAAAACAGCCATGTCCCACGAACACCGGAACATGGCTGTTTCTTACAAAGTAGCTTAAGCTGTACAGGTGCAACGCACAGACGGGTGTACTTTACCCGCAAGTGCGTTGCACCTATCCGTAAAATAATGATTCATCAATCGAGGAGGTATTGCATTGAAAGGATACCGAAAGTATTTCCTTAACAAGCTGCTTTGGTTCTTGGTCACTTTTGTTTTCGCCTTCATACTGAATTTCTTCCTGCCCCGCTTAATGCCGGGAGATCCTGTGGCGGCCATCGTATCAAGACTTGCCCAAGGCATGAGCAATGCGACCGGGGTCCAAGCGATTTATCAGCAGTACGTGGACCTGTTTGGCACCAACAGACCCATGCTCGAACAGTTCTTCCTTTACGTGAAAAATGTGGCGCAGGGTGATTTTGGTTTCTCGTTCAGCCAATATCCCAGAACGGTGGCAGATGTTCTCAAATCCTCCATCTGGTGGACAGTATGTTTGCAGTTCCCGGCGATCATCGTCGGCTGGCTGATCGGGAACACACTCGGCGCGTTAGCGGCTTATCTCAAGGGGGGCTTTGATAAAGTCCTCATGCCCGTCAGTATTTTAGTGAGCAATTTCCCGGCATTTGGCATGGCAGTCATTTTGCTGCTCATTTTTGGAGTCACATTAGAATGGTTCCCAACCTCGGGCGGATATGGGTTTGACCTGATTCCCAACTTTAGCTGGAAATTTGTGTGGTCTGTGATCGTCCATTATCAATTGCCATTCTGGTCTATCGTGTTGATCGCCATCGGCGGTCAGGCGATTGGCATGCGCTCCATGTCCATCTATGAGCTGAATGCGGATTATGTGAAATACAGCCGCTTCATGGGAATCAAAGACCGCAAGATCGTCGGTTATGTATTTCGGAATGCCATGCTACCACAAATAACTGGTTTGGCGTTAGCGATCGGTACCATGGTCGGCGGCGCGCTGGTGGCGGAAATCATCTTTAGTTATCCGGGGCTTGGTTCTACGATCCTGACTGCTGTGTTGGGCCAGGATTACCCGTTGATCTCAGCAACCGCATTGATTATCACCTTGATGGTGCTGAGTGCGAACTTTCTTATTGAGCTCGTCTATGGCATCCTTGATCCACGCATTAAAGCGGCGCAGGCTGATTAAGGAAAGATGCTGTTATGAAACATACCATTCAACAAGTTTTTCACTCTGGTAAATTTGTGGTTGGTTTTTCCATTTTTGTGGCAATTCTGCTGATCGTGATCGTTTATCCGCTGATCATAACCGATCCTCCATTAGAGATAATCGGCCAGGGTACTTTCTTCCCACCGGGAATCTATGTGAATGTTTATGACAGCATTGGTTCCACTGCATATATACTTAATCTGGATAATGCCGCTGCCAAGCGAATTGCTAGCAAGTTGAGTAATGATGACCGCCTTGCCATGAAGGATTGGCTTGTGGCAGACGGGATTCCTGAAAATCAGATCGATATCAACAATACCAAAGCACTCCTGGATCAGTGGGAGAAAAATTATGACCCCAAGAAAAGTTTTCCTGGGATGACCTATGCCAAGCAAAGATACTATCTAAGGCTCAATACCTCGCTCCAAGGACTTCTGTCAACCGAGGGGGTGAGCATTGCAGCAAAAAACGCCGACACGGGTGCCCTGGAAGAGACAGGTACCGTCAAACAATCCGATTACGTGAATATCAACCAGGTCCCGAACGTACGGATATTGCCGCTTGGAACTGATAACTTTGGTAGGGATGTGCTGACGGAGCTGGTTAAGGCCACCGGCGTATCGCTGCAGATCGGTTTTGTCGCCGGTATCATTGCAACCTTGATCGGTTTGACCCTGGGGTTGCTGGGGGGGTATATCGGTGGGATGGTGGATGACGTCACTATGTTCATCACCAATCTCTTTACCGTAATCCCCCCCATTGTGTTGTTGATCTTGATTTCATTCAGTATCGGGCAGGAAAAACGCGGTGCTTTCACGATCGCAACGGTGATTGGGTTTACCGCCTGGCCATGGACTACCAGGGCGGTGCGGGCGCAAGTGATTTCACTGCGTAATCGCGACCATGTCAACCTGTCGAAACTATCCGGGCACTCGATCGTTCACATCATCCTCACCGATATTTTGCCTTACATCGCTTCTTATGTGGTTATGGCCCTGATTCTGCAGATTTCCTTGGGTATCCTGGCGGAGGCCGCGTTGTCAATCCTTGGATTGGGACCTAGAACTACCGAAGTGCCAACGTTGGGTTTGATGATGCAATGGGCGATGATCTACCAGGCACAAATCCTGGGAAAATGGTGGGCGTACTTCCCCGTAATCATAACCATAGCTCTGATTACGTTCTCGATGAATCTGATGAATACAGGTCTCGACCAAATCTTCAATCCGGCATTGAGGGAGTAGGTGATGAGATGCCAAGAGTAATGTTAGAGGTCAAGGATCTGACAACAAAATATATCACTCGGTTTAAGGAAGATGTTTACGCTGTTGACCACGTTTCTCTGAAGGTCGAAGAAGGGAAAACGCTGGGAATTTCAGGAGAATCCGGCTGCGGAAAGTCGACGCTGGCGCTCAGCCTGATGGGTTATTACTTCCCTCCGCTGCACTATACGAGTGGCGAGATCATCATTGACGGGCGGAATATTACCGGGATGAACCCTGATGACATCCGTAAATCGATATTGGGGACCGAGATCTCTTATATCCCCCAATCCGCGATGAACGCGCTCAACCCCACCCAGAAGATCATCCACTTTATTGAGGATGTGATTCAAGCACATGATCCATACAAAACCAAGAAAGAGATTTATGAACTTGCCACAGGATGCTGTGATGTCTTGGGGCTTCCAGCGGAAGTACTGCAAAAATACCCCGTTGAACTTTCAGGCGGCATGAAACAGCGTACGGTGATCGCGGTATCTGTGATTCTTTTTCCAAAAGTGCTGATCGCTGATGAGCCTTCCTCCGCGCTTGATGTCACTTCACAGAAGATGGTCATCAAGATGCTAAAGAACTTGATGGAAAAGGGTTACATCAAATCACTGATCTTCATCACTCATGAGCTTCCGCTGCTTTACAACGTGGCCGATGATATTATGGTCATGTACGCAGGGCAGATCGTGGAAAAGGGTACCGCAAAAGAAGTTGTGTTTGATCCACTCCACCCTTATGCCAAAGGCCTCATAGGCTCGATCATCGTGCCTGAAAAAGGTCTGCGGGATGTCAAACTGACTGCCATCCCTGGGGTGCCGCCGAACCTGAAAAAACCACCTGCTGGATGCCAGTTTGCCGAACGCTGCAAATTCGTTTGGCCAAAATGCAAGGCCGCTTCTGTCCCTCTTCGCGATGTGGGTTACGGCCGCGCTTACCGCTGCATCCTATCGGAAAAAGAACTGAGGGATGCTTATCTGAGGGAGGCCAAAAAAGATGCCTGATGAAAAACAAATATGCCTGAGCGGGTCAGGGCTTACCAAGGTATTTGGGTTTGGCCGCCAGAAAACGGTCGCCGTCGATCATGTGGATTTCAATTTCTACGAGGGCGAACTCGTCTCGATCGTGGGCGAATCGGGCAGCGGAAAGACCACTTTGGCGAAGATGCTTTTGGGATTGATCAGTATTACTGAGGGGGATATCTACTTCCAGGGAAAAAAGCGCGATATCCGTACGCATAAGAAGAAAAAGGAATACTGGAAAAGTGTTCAGGCGATCTTTCAGGATCCGTACTCTTCATACAATATATTTAATAAGATTGATGCCGTGCTTTTAGATTGTATTAACATGCGCGGCGGTCGACATCTTCCACATGCAAAAAAAGTAGAGTTGATGGCAGAGGCGTGCGGCTTTGTCAACTTGAAGTTTGAAGAATTAACCAACAAGTATCCATTTGAGCTTTCCGGCGGACAGATGCAACGTTTAATGATTGCCCGTATCTTCCTCCTGAACCCAAAGATCTTGCTGGCTGATGAGCCAACCTCGATGATTGATGCCTGTTCACGCGCGACCATCTTGGATATGCTGATGCAATTACGTAAAGAAATCGGGATGACGATTATTTTCATCACCCATGATATTGGCCTGGCGTATTATGTTTCTGACAGCGTATACATTATGGAGCATGGGAAATTTGTCGAAAGTGGATCTGCCGATGAGGTGATTCTGCATCCGAAAGAGGCCTACACCCAACGCCTGATCAGTGATGTACCAAAAATTTACGAAGAGTGGGATCTTTCAACTGTGTGATCCTATGACCGACATCCAAATCAACTCTCGGGCGGACAGGTCCAGCGCGTCATGATCGCACGAGCGCTGATGACCGACCCCGAATTGCTCATTGCCGACGAGCCGACCAGTATGCTCGACGCTTCGCTGCGGGTGACCGTGCTCAACCTGCTGATGCGTCTCCGCGAGCGGCACGGCATGAGCATCCTGTTCATCACCCACGATCTGGGCCAGGCGTACTATGTGAGCGATCGCATTCTGGTCAGGCATTACGGCGAGTTGGTCGAGCAGGGACCGGTGGAAACAGTGCTGGCGGATCCCCAGCACGATTACACAAAGCGGCTGCTGTCCGACGTACCCCGGCTGCACGGATGGGGTGTCCTGGGTATGGCCAACCAGGATGTGGGGCTGGGACAGAGGTAAGGGCACGGCAACACGCATATTCCATTTCACGTTCGAGTCAAAGGTGAGGAAAGACAAAGATGAGCAAGATCGAATCCCTGATAGCACAAATGACCCTGGAAGAAAAGATCTCTATGCTGGCGGGAGCTGATTTCTGGCATACGGTGCCCATAGAACGGCTGGGCATTCCGGCGATAAAAGTGACCGATGGTCCGGTCGGCGCGCGGGGTGCCGGTTTTGCGGCCGGACCGACTTCGGCTTGTTTCCCCGCCGGAGTTGCGCTGGCTGCAACCTGGGATCCGGATCTGGTAAAGCAGGTGGGCAAGGCGTTAGCCCAAGAGACCCAGGCCAAAGGTGCCCACATCCTGCTGGCTCCCACCGTCAACATACACCGCTCTCCGCTAGCGGGCCGGAATTTCGAGTGTTATTCAGAAGACCCTTACCTCACAGGCCAGATGGCTGCAGCCTACGTCAACGGGTTACAGAGTGGAGGCGTGGGTTCGTGCATCAAGCACTTTGTCTGCAATGACTCAGAGTTTGAGCGCAACTCGATCAGCTCCGAGATAGGTGAGCGTGCACTGCGAGAGATCTATTTGCGACCGTTCCAGGTCGCCGTTCGTGAGGCCAAGCCGTGGGCGGTGATGTCGTCCTACAATCGGGTCAACGGTGTCTTTGCCTCCGAAAACGACTACCTGCTGCTCGATATCCTGAAGCGCGAATGGGATTTCCAGGGCATCGTCATAAGCGACTGGTTCGGGACGTACAGCCCCAACGTCGCCAAGGGTGGGTTGGATCTGGAGATGCCCGGACCGGCGCGCTGGATGGGTGAGAAGGCATTGGCTGCGGTGCAAAGCGGAGAGGTCAGCGAGAAAGATATCGACGACAAAGTCCGCCGTCTGCTGCGGACGTTGCTCAAGGCAGGTCTCTTTGAGCGGCCCGAGCTGCAACCGGAGCAAGCGATCGATCTTGAGGAGCATCGCCACCTGGCGCGCAAAGCTGCCGCCGAAGCCATCGTCCTGCTCAAGAACAACAAGTCGCTTCTGCCCCTTGATGCCCAGGCACTAAAGTCGGTTGCCGTGATCGGCGAAAACGCCCAACGACCTTCCTATATCGGGGGCGGCAGTTGTCGCGTCCACCCGCACTATGTGGTCGCGCCGCTCCAAGGCATCCAAGATCGGGCGGGCGCGTCTGTGCAGGTTCACTATGCCCTGGGCTGCGCCACTCGCAAAGACCTGCCGGTGCTCGACTCGAGCTTGCTGGCCGACGAGATGACCCTCGAGTACTATCGCGATCCGGATCTGTCCGGCGATCCCGTTCACACCGAGACAATCGACAGGCTGGAAAAGGTCTGGTTGGGCGAGTCCGTGCCGGGCGTTGATCTGACCAGCTTTGCAGCCTGCATAACAGGAGTGCTCTCGGTACCAGAAAGCGGCGTCTATGAACTGGGTCTGTCGAGCGTCGGCAAATGCCGGCTGTTCATCCACGGCGATCTGATCATCGACATCTATAAGGACACGTCCTTTGGAGAGAGGGGGAGCGAAAGGGTAGAGATATCTCTGGAGGCGGGACAAGCACACCAATTGCGGATCGAGTACGCTTCGCAATCGGGCTCATTCTTTCAAAGCCTTCGCGTCGGCTGCATGCAAAAGATCCCGGATGACTCGATCCAGCAGGCGGCTGCGTTGGCTGCGAAATGTGACGTGGCGATTGTCTTCGCCGGGCTGACGGACGAATGGGAGAGCGAGGGGTTCGATCGGCCAGATATGGAGTTGCCAGGTGACCAGGCAGCACTGATCGAGCAAGTTGCGGCTGCCAACCCAAACACCATCGTCGTCCTCAATGTTGGCTCGCCGCTGAATATGAGCTGGCTGTGCAATGCCGCTGCGGTGGTACAAGCCTGGTATCTCGGCCAGGAAACGGGCAATGCGATTGCTGACGTGCTGTTTGGCGATGTGAACCCTTCTGGCAAACTGTCGACGACGTTTCCCAAGCGACTGCAGGACAATCCCGCCTACCTCAACTACCCTGGCGAGAACGGCCAGGTGTTATACGGCGAAGGGCTGTTTGTTGGCTACCGATACTATGACAAGAAGGACATTGCCCCCCTGTTCCCGTTTGGCTACGGGCTCTCCTACACGACGTTTGCCTATCGCAACTTGCAGTTGAGCAAGCCCAAGTTCTCCGCGGGAGAGACGATCGGTTTCAGCGTGGATGTAGAGAATACGGGAAGCCGGGCAGGCAAGGAAATCGTTCAAGTATATGTGCGCGACACCCAATCGCGCCTGGTACGCCCCGAGAAAGAGTTGCAGGCATTTGCCAAAGTCATGCTCGAGCCCGGCGAAACCAAAACGGTCGAATTCACGCTCGATCAAGAAGCCTTGTCATACTATGATCCAGCGTCCAAACGATGGGTCGCCGAATCGGGCGAGTTTCAGGTGTTGGTGGGCAGTTCGTCCCGCAATATCCGCCTCGTAGAGAGTTTCGACTTTGAGGGCGAGGCGCCATCTCAGTAGTGCCGCGTCCCGTCCTAACCTATCGTCGCAATCAGACTGCCGATCAGCATCCATCCGAAAGCTTGAAGCGGAGATAGACACATGAGATTCCCAGATGGATTTCTGTGGGGTACGGCTACTGCCGCCCACCAAGTCGAAGGAGGCAACGTCAACAGCGACAATTGGTTGTTCGAACACGTGCCGGGAACCATCTAGGCGGAGCCGTCTGGCGATGCGTGTGATCACTATCACCACTATGCGGAAGACATTGCTCTGCTGGCAGAACTGGGCTTTAGCACGTATCGATTTTCCATCGAGTGGGCGCGCATCGAGCCGGAGGAAGGCGAGTTCTCGAGAGCCAGCCTGGATCACTATCGGCGCCTACGCCGACGAGTCCGATTGGAACGTGACCTCGTACGTTATGGAGTACCACCAGCGCAGCGACGAGGGCAACGTCAAGATCGTCAAATACCTGACCGACCACTTCCGCGTGCCCAGGGACTTCCCCTCAATGGTCTATCTGACGCAGGTGCTCCAGGCCGAGGCGGTGCGCACCGGCGTGGAGTATTGGCGGCGCAGCCGACGCCGCACCGGCGGCACGCTCTACTGGCAGTTGAACGACTGCTGGCCCGTGGCCTCCTGGTCGAGCCTGGATAGGAAATGGGAGGAGGTGGGGATCGAGCTAAGAGGACAGCAGGCAGAGCTTACCGGGGGTTGTGTCTATTACGAAAGGTGTCCGGTCGCAGACAAAGGTTGTGCCAGAGACAGGCCCGCGCTGTTAGAAGCAGAACGCGATCATTTTGTGGCATGTTTCTGCTACGCAGAGAAGGAGTAAGGCATGTCAAAGGCAGAGATCATTGGTCCCGAATTGCCCAACATTCCCTGGGAAGAACGCCCTCACAAGTGCGCTGAGCGCAGCGGCGTGGTCTGGCGCTACTCGAAGAATCCCGTCATCCCACGGGATCTGATCCCCTCATCCAACAGCATCTTCAATTCGGCAGTGGTACCGTATCAGTGTGAGTTCCGCGGAGTCTTTCGCTGCGACGACAAACGCCGAGTCATGCAGATTCACGCCGGGCGCAGCAAGGACGCGCTGGATTGGGAGATAGACAACGAACGCATCCAGTTCCAGCCCGCCGACGGCTTCGAACCGATGGAGTGGGGCTACGGTTACGACCCGCGCGTCTGCTGGATCGAGGATCGTTACTACGTCACGTGGTGCAACAGCTTCGCGGGCTGGCCGACCATCGGGGTAGCTTACACCTACGATTTCGAGACCTTCTATCAGATGGAGAACGCCTTCTTGCCCTTCAACCGCAATGGTGTCCTGTTCCCGCGCAGAATCAATGGGAATTTCGCCCTGCTCAGCCGCCCCAGTGATCGTGGACACACTCCTTTTGGAGAAATCTACTACTCCGAAAGCCCCGATATGACCTATTGGGGCAAGCACCGCCTGGTCATGCGACCCGCCGGCGGCTGGCAGAGCACCAAGATTGGCGCCGGCCCCATCCCCATTGAAACGACCGAGGGCTGGCTGATGTTCTACCATGGGGTGCTGACCTCCTGTAATGGCTTCGTCTACTCGATGGGCGCCGCGCTGCTGGATATCCACCAGCCTTGGAAGGTGCTCTACCGCACCGAGCCGTATCTGTTGCATCCCAAGGAGATCTATGAGCAGGTTGGCGACGTGCCCAACGTGGCCTTCCCCTGCGCCGCCCTGACTGATGCCGCCACCGGGCGGATCGCCATCTACTACGGCGGAGCAGATACGGTCACGTGTCTGGCATTTGCGAAATTCGGTGAGCTAATTGATTTCATCAAAGAGAATTCTCTCTGAAGGATCAATGCAAAGGTCTGGCGCCTCGATGCCGGGCATCTGGCGGAGGGCAATAGTCCTGGGCACGCTAATGATGGCGAGTTCGTGTATCCTGCACACTCGTTTTTGCACATTTTCACCATCTGGACAGGGCAGCAGGGCAGCCATCTCTGAGCCACAATGGAGGTGCGAAGTGCGTGGACTGAAAATCTGTATCATCGGTGGAGGCAGCACCTATACCCCAGAGATCATCGAAGGTTTCATCGAGAGAGAGGATAAATTGCCCGTGGCGGCCATCGCTCTGATGGATATTGATGAAAACAGATTGCGGGTTGTGGGCGGACTGGCGGAGCGCATGCTGCGGGCAGCCGAGGCCGACATCGAACTGAGGCTTACGACTCAGCGGAAAGAAGCGCTCGAAGGGGCCGATTACGTCATTACCCAGATTCGAGTAGGAGGACTGGCCTGCCGGATCCAAGATGAAAAGATCCCCCTTCAATTTGGAGTCGTGGGCCAGGAGACCACAGGACCAGGCGGCTTTGCCAAGGCACTGCGCACCATTCCTGTTCTCCTGGACATTGTCCACGACATGGCCGAGGTGTCGCCAGGGGCCCACCTCATCAATTTCACCAATCCCTCGGGCATCATCACAGAGGCTCTGCTCAAATACACCAATACCCCTACCGTTGGCCTGTGCAACTCACCCTTTGGGTTCCAGCGGGGCATCGCCCAGCAGTTGGGTGTTGCTCCCGAGCGTATCCAGTTGGACTATGTTGGACTGAACCACCTGAGTTGGATTCGCGGCGTGAGGTTGGACGGCGAGGAGGTCTTCGACCAAGTGCTGGAAGGCGCCATTGCCATGGCCAGGGCGGGCGAATTTCCCTTTTCCCCAGGGCTCCTCGAGACGCTGCGGATGCTCCCTAGTTACTACCTGACCTATTACTATAACCACGATCAGGTGGTGGCCGAGCAGCGCCAGGCGGAGAAAACCCGGGGAGAGGTCGTCCAGGAGATCGAAGCCAGCCTGCTGGAGCTCTACGCTGACCCCAACCTCAGGCACAAACCCAAGCTGCTGGAGAAGCGGGGTGGTGCCTACTATTCCACCGTAGCCGTGGCCGTCATCAGTGCTATCCATCACGACAAGGGTGAGGTGCACATCGTCAACACACGTAACAACGGTGCCCTGCCCGATCTCCCTCCGCACTGTGTTGTGGAGCTGCCCTCAGTGATCAATGGGAGCGGCGTCCGAGCAATCCCCGTGGCCCCCATGCCCCCGGTGATACGGGGGCTGACCCAGGCCGTCAAGGCCTACGAGGAACTGACGGTCCTGGCCGGAGCGGAGAGGGACGAGCAAGCGGCCTTACAAGCTCTTTTGACCCATCCATTGGTGCCCTCCTTTGCCGTGGCCCAAGGGCTCTGGGCGGCCATCAAGGAAGCCAACCGAGCTTACCTGCCGCAATTCGAGGGGAGGACATGAGTCTCATTAGATCCAATCTTGCTCGGTCTGGATCGCCAGATCCAGGCCAAAAGCGGGGATTTGACAATCCCCTCAGAGCAATTGTAGGTCCACTGAGTCTCGTTCTGGGCGTAGATGCTGGCGCGACCAAGACCTTCGCTCTGGTCGCCGACGAAGACGGCCATATCCTGGGGTTTGGCCAGGGTGGGTCGGGCAACCACCAGGTGGCCGGGCTGGAGCCGGCCCTGGCCGAGATCAGACGATCCTCCGAGGAGGCTCTGGCTCAGGCAGGCGCGTCTCCTCCTGTGGACTTTGGCTTCTTTGGCCTGGCCGGAGCTGACCTGCCCGTAGATTTTGCTCTCCTGACCCCGACCGTCGAGGGAATGGGCATCGCCCGGCGGGTACGCATCAAGAACGATACTATGGTCGCCCTGCGAGCTGGCCTCAAGCGCAGTTGGGGTGTGGCCGTCATAAGCGGCGCCGGCTTCAATGCGGGCGGCATCGGGCCCGACGGACAGGAGATTCAACTGCCGGGCCTGGGGACGCTGTCGGGCGATTGGGGCGGGGGCGGCGATATCGCCCAGGAGGTAATCCGTCTCATCTGCCGTGCCTGGGACGGGCGGGGCCAGCCCACCATGCTGACGGAGATGGTTCTCACTGCCCTGGGGCTCCCTTCGGTGGAGGAGCTGATCGCCCAGCTCTACCAGAGCCAGTTCGACTACTATCCCGGCCAGTTTGACCAACGGCGACTCCTTGCCCTGGTGCCTCTCCTCTTCCAGGCAGCCTATGGAGGGGACCAGGTGGCTCAGGATCTTGTGGTGCGGGTAGGGACCGAGGTGGGAACCACGGCCAACGCGATCATCAAGCGGCTGGGGTTGGAAACCACCGATGTGGAGGTGGTGCTTGGGGGCAGCGTGTTCAAGGGCAGTGGGCCGCTGCTGGTTGACACGATTACTCAGGTGGTGCACAGGATAGCTCCCCAGGCCACCAT
>Ga0315543_1003249_pt1 | contig 14779 bp, 15 predicted proteins | sample SalMarSW160210MG_2_FD_203098 | JGI IMG/M metagenome (GOLD analysis project Ga0315543, IMG submission 203098) | Salt marsh sediment microbial communities from the Plum Island Ecosystem LTER, Massachusetts, United States - Salt Marsh Sediment SW1601-210 ...
TTCTCCGCCTCTTGCAGCGCCTCCTCAGCCGACAGCAGGTCTGCCTCTGCCTGGTCCACCGCTCGCTCCAGCGAGGCCGACTCAATGCGTGCCAGCACATCCCCCTCCTGCACCCGCTGACCTGCCGTGACGCACAGCTCAAGCAGAGGGATCTTGTTCACGTCGAAGCTCAACTGCGCCCGGCGCTCCGCGGAGACCTCGCCCGTGAGCGTGATGGCCGCCACCAGGTTTCCTCGCTCCACCGTGACCACCTGGGTGAAGCTCGTCGCCTGGGATGCGGCGTTGCGCATCCGCAGAGCCAGCACGCCGGCCGTGGCCAGGACGATAATGGCCACGATTGCCCCCCTTTTTCTCCAATGTCTCATGCTTGACCTCCGACCTCTATGATCTCATCATCCTCTGCTGGCCGCAGGGCATCCTGGCCCCGCAGCGCTCCCATTCCCATCCAGACCAGCGCCCCAGCCAAGCTCAAGGCCAGCCACCACGCAAACAGGCGTGTGACCTGCGGCATTCTCCTGCCTCTCATGGTTGATCTGGCTGTAGGAACTGGAACCCCTGCGTGGATCGGATGGACCGCGCGGTGAGGCTGCCGTCATCGTTGCGCGAGCCCGAGACGACCACCTGCTCGCCGACCTCCAGGTCGCCCACGTTCACCGTCATGGACTTCTCAATGAGGGTGGTATCGCTCGTTTGCACGCGGATCGTTCCCTCCTCAGTGCTGACGACCAAGGCATCGCCCTCAATCTCCTCGATGGTGCCCACGATGCCGCCACCCAGTCCCTGGGCGCCCCCCTGCCCTGGCTGGGGGGTCCTGAGCTGATCTGGGAACTCGCGACTCTGGCGCATTGCCCCCTGCTGGAAGAGACGGGCCGGATCCTGGATTACCCGGTTTTCTCCCACCTTTGTCCCCGCCCAAAAGGAGCCGGCCCCCACAGCCAGGACGACTAGCAGTGCTGCTATGATGACAATGGGTTTCCTCATGTCTCTCCTCCCACTCATGTTGCTGCTGTCTGCTCACCCTCGATCCGCCCATCGCGAAAGTGGACGATACGTCTGGTGTAGGCAGCGATCTCGGGATCGTGGGTGACCACGATAATAGTAATCTCCTGCTCCTCGTTGAGTCTGCGGAAGATATCCATGATTTCCTCGCTCGACTTGCTATCTATGTTGCCTGTGGGCTCATCGGCCACGATGATGGATGGTTCGTTGACCAAAGCCCGGGCGATGGCCACCCGCTGCTGCTCGCCACCGGAGAGCTGATTGGGCCGGTGGCTGATGCGATCCCCCAGCCCCACTGCTTCCAGGGCGGCAATGGCTCGCCGACGGCGATCCGTGCCCCCCCCGCCAGCGTAGATGAGGGGCAGCTCCACGTTGTCAATGGCTGTGGTGCGCGGCAGTAGGTTGTACGTCTGGAAGACAAAGCCAATCTTCCGGTTGCGGATCTCGGCTAGCTGGTCGTCGCTCAGTTGGCCGACATCAACCTCCTCCAGCCAGTAAGAGCCCGAGGTAGGCTTGTCCAGGCAGCCGATGACGTTCATCAGCGTGGATTTGCCCGATCCAGAGGGGCCCATGATGGCCACCATCTCCCCCTCCTCTACTTGCAGGGAGACGCCCCGCAGGGCGTGAACCTCCACCTCGCCCACCTCATAAACCTTGGTCACGTCTTTCAGCTCTATCATCGTTTGGCCTCCGCGAAAACTTTGATCGCCCTGGCTACCATACGCCTCTTACCGTCCGGCGAGCCGATGGCGGTGAGACGATCGGCGACATCGCCATCCTCCATAGACACTAGACCCAGCACAAGTCCCATCGACATCGCCCGTTTCAGGGGGGAGTCGCTCCAGAGCCCGAGTCTCTTTGCCAGAGAGACGGGGCACACGATTCATGCGCCACCTCTTCCTGGATCCTCTGGGTGGCCCTATTATCGCCCAAGTTGGGAAAACACGCAAGACTGATTTCCCCTTGTTTAGTTTGGACGCGAACAATCTTGGACGCGTGCTGGGATGTATGGTGCATAAGACGAGCCTTACGATAGCAGAAAGTTATGGAGATTTGATGGAGACCTGATGGAGGGCTAGTGAAATGCGAAAAGTGAAGAACGAAACGTGAACGATGAAAGATGTATGGTGCAAAATGAGGGGCGAACGCGACATCCGACCCTCGCGCGAATCAAGCCCTATCGGCTACGATTCGCCCTGACCGGGAAAAAGACGAAAGCGACCAGGCTTCGCGTCGTCGCGCTGGAAGCGGCCAGTCCAAAGTTCGCTCCAGCCAGGGAGGCAGCACCAGCAGCGCTAGAAGCAGCGTAGGGCCGCGCGCAGCAGGATCCCCAACTGGGTTGATGTTCACAACAATAACCTCACCAGTAAGATCAGGCCCCCAAGAAGCGATTTTGATAATCGGTGTCAGGCGAAAGATGCGCAGCACCTCGCGCATAGCCGGTCATTGATCCGTAGTGATAGCATCCGCAGAACATCCTATCGGAAAAAAGCTCACCGGTATCGTTCAGGGTATTATCACTCCTGTGGCCGTTCTTGCAGCGTCACGGGGACCAACAGTTCCTGACCGTTGCGAATGATGGTCAGTTCCACCGTGCTGTCGGCAGCGGTCTGTGTCTCCAGGTATACCGTCAGTTCTTGAAAATCGTTGACCGATTCGCCATCAATGGCGATGATGATGTCGCCATCCACCGGGATTTGATAGCGCCCAATCCGCACCAGGCGGCTGCCGCCTTGTATCCCCGCCTTGTCGGCCGGAGCGCCCCTCACCGCCTCAATCACCAGCAGCCCAGTGTCCACTGGGACGTTCATGCCGGCCTCGCGCAACACCTCGGCGACAGATGGCGTCAGGGACAGCATCTGCGCGCCCAACCAGGGATGGGGATAATACCCACGCGTGATCAGTTCGGGCACCACACGCCGCACGGTGTTGGCTGACACGGCAAAACCAATGCCCGCCGAGGCGCCACTGGGACTGATAATCTGCGAGTTGACGCCGATCACGCGCCCTTCCAGGTCGAGCATGGGTCCGCCCGAGTTGCCGGGGTTAATGGCTGCATCGGTCTGGATCGCCTCGCCGATGAAACGGTTATCTTCAGGGCTTTGAATGACCCGGCCCAAGGCGCTGATCACGCCGATGGTCAGCGTCTGTTCCAGGCCAAAGGGATTGCCGATGGCGAGCACGAACTGGCCCACCCGCAGCTTGTCCGAATCGCCCAAGGCAACCGGCTCCGGTAGGGCGACACCAGCGTCAATATGAATCACCGCCAAGTCGTTGGTCGGGTCTACGCCAACAATCTCAGCCTCGTACACCTGACCGCTGGCGAGGGTGACCAAAAGCTCCTCCGCGTTTTCGACCACGTGGTAGTTGGTGACGATGTGCCCCTCGGTGTCGTACACAAAGCCGGACCCGCTCCCCTCCTGGGGACTTGGCCGCATAAACCAGTCGTAGGCATAGCTGCGGTTGGTGATGTTCACCACGGCAGGGCCGACGGTCTCGTACACGGCGATGACCTGCGCCTCCAAGGCGTTGGCAGCTTCCTGCTCGTTGGGAAGAGCCGGCACCAGGGGCGGCGCTGGCGTGTCCGTGGGCAAAACGGAAGTTGGGATCGCTGTTGGGTTGAGCGCCACGATGCCCTGCAAGCTACATCCCGGCATCACGAGCAGCAACATGAGAGTGGCTGCCACCAAGATCCCATGCATCCGAGTCTTCTTCACTGTCTTCACTCCTGTCCACAAATTGCTCAAGTGTTGTGTACCATCTATGTCCATACTGACTTCCCAGCCCGGTGCTGTCTGCCCCCTCCCAACCGGGGTGCATTGCCGTGCGTCCGGCGGACAACAGCGCGGATCCGTGCCAGTAGTTCCCGGCGGTTGCACGGCCAGGTTAGGTAATCGTCCGCACCTGAGTCGAGGAAGTACAGCTTGATCTCCTCGTCGGCCTCTCGGCTCAATACGATCACTCCCACATCACTCTCCAGGCGCAGGCGGCGCAAGAGTTGGAAGCTGTCCATCTGCGCCTGGCCAGCATCATCCGTGCAGTGCTCAGTTGGGGGCGTAAAGCCCATCAGCACCAGCGACGGAGCCTCACTCGCGAGTAGATCCAGTGCGGATGCTCCGTCGCTGGCAGCGAGGACACCGAAGCCATCGGCCTCCAGGCAGCTACGAAGCCAGTCGATTACGTGTCTGTCGCGATTGACTACGAGAACCTTCGCGTCTGTAACCATTGCGTGCTCCTAGAATCTCAATCACGGGCTCAGCTGGGTCGGTCACGCTGCAGCCCGCTCGGTTAGCAGTTCGATCAGCGGATCGAGCAGGATGGTCAGTTGTCCCAGGCCGCCACCGAGTACCTTGCCGCCGACGGTGCCGCCGCTGGCCTCGGCGGTAGCTCGCGCGGCTTCCCGTTCTTCCTGACTCATGCTGCCGATTTGGGCCTGGAGCGTCGCCCGTGCTTCAGGCCCTGGCGGCTGATCGCCGAACTGTGCCTGGAGTGTCTCCCGCACCTCAGCTGATAGCTGCCGACCCTGACCCGCCAGTCCGGGGCCCTCCCCCATGCCGAGGCTGAGTCCTTGGTTTTCCGCCCAGATCCCGAGGTCCTCCCAGGTGAGCTGCACGGCGGCGATAGCCGCCAGTTGCTCTGGGCTCATGGTGCCCTCGATCTGCTTCAGGACGGCGCCTGATTCCGCTTCGCTCTGCAGTGTTCCCCCACGGATTGCCTGCCACAGCGCCAGCAGAGCCGCTGCCTGCTCCGCAGTCACGGCATTCCCCGTCTCTTCCAGCCGCAGCGTTCCCGACGCAAGCTGCCCGCTCACGTCCCTTGCGTCCCCTCGGCTATGTGACCCGTGGGGGCACTGTGGTCGTAGAGCCGGAGACCCAAGTGCTTCCTTCGTCCGGCTGAGCTGCCTGCGGGTTGCTCTGAGGTGGATAGCGCGTTGCTAGCGGTATATCCTCTGATAGGTGCGATAGTTCTCGTAGACAAGCCGCACGTACGCCTTGGTCTCCGCGAGGGGAATGGATTCATAGAACAAGTCCGGATCGTGGATGGGTTCTCCGCTCATCCAGTCGCCGACATTCGTCCAGCCAGCGTTATAGGCGGCCAGAGCCGCCGGCCAGTTTCGATCGCAGACCTCCAGCGCCCCCGCAAGGTACCAGACGCCGTAGCGTACGCTCACCACCGGACGAAGCAGCAAAGCATCTTCGTAGGATTCCGGCCCTATCTTCTCCGCGATCCAGGCTCCCGTGTCCGGCATCACCTGGGCCAGGCCTACCGCCCCTGCCCACGATGTGACATGGGGATTAAATTGACTCTCCTGACGGATGAGCGCAAGAAAGAGCAGCGGATCGATGTCGCGCGGTGTTGCCTCTGCGTTGACCAGATGGCTGTACGCGGTTGGATAGGCCAGCTTGAGCAGCGCGCCTGGTGGTTCATCCGCTCCGAAGCTGTTGCCCAGGCAGATCAGCCGCTCGGCGCACGCAATGACCATGGCCTGTACGTCATTCTCGTACGAATGCTCGGCCAGGGCGAGAATCGTTTGAGGGTCATCTGCCGTCTCATCTCTGAACAGGCGATACGCGTCCATCGCCTCATCATACCAGCAAAGCTCCCAGAGGGCCTTTGCTCCACGCACGAGGGCTTGATCTTCTATGGGGCCCTCCAGATCGCCATCGGTCTGCGCCCAGCTCTGGAGCCATTCATGGATCTGTCGCCAGTCTTCCTCGCTGAGATCGAATTCCGGTATCTCGGCGGCAGCGTCGAGAGGCAGCTGCAGGCAATCCCCCCGCATTAAGTCACGCGCGCGCAAACAGTAGTAGCTTTCGGGAGCAAGACTGGCCGCTTCGTTCCAAGATGCCTTCGCAGACTCCACGTCGCCTGCGCGAGCGCTTGCCAGGCCCATCCAAGTGAGCACTCGCGCGCGCTCGCGTGTGGAGCCGTCCTGCTCGGCGGAGGCGGCGGACGAGATGGCCGGCAAACTCCGCTCCCAAAGGTCCCGTGCCCGATCGTAGTCGCCCAGGGCGTAGGCGGTCAGGGCCTCGCGGAAGCCCGCTTCCTCTGCACCTGAGTCGTCTGGATACTCGCGTCGTAGCGCACCATAGAACTTCCCGGCCTGTTTCCAATCGCCTTGACGCTGCAACCCCACCGCGGCGCGCCAGAGAGCCTCTGGGGCTCGCGGATGGACGGGGTAACGGCTGGCAAATTCTCGGTAGAGCTCTGAGGGCTCCTCACCCAACGCCGCCAACGAGCGCGCTTTTTCCATCCACGCATCGCCAACCACGTCACTCCAGGCAAAGCGGCGGATCACCACGTCGAATTCCTCGATAGCCATCTCATATCGACCCAGGGCGTGGTAGGCAAGACCCGCATAGAAGTGTGCCGTGGAGTGGAAGCCATGCGGGTTGGCAAGCCGATACCCTTCCAGAGTCTGGATACTCTGCTCATATCGCCCCGCATGATAGAGGATCTCACCGCGCAGCAGAAGTGTGATCTCTGCCGCGTCGATCTCGTCAAGCGACAGTAGGGCCGCGTAGGCGCCCCAGGTCTGGGGATACTGCTGTAGAGCCTGATGGAGCACTGCCACGCCCTCATCCTCGCGCCCCATCTCCAGAAGCAACTGACCCTTGTACTGCAAAATGAGGCTGCGATAATAGGCTACTTCCGCAAAGCTCAGGATCTGGTCATAGGCTGCCAGGGCGCCCTCATGGTCTTCCAACTGAGTTAGCAGGGCTGCCAGCTCTTCCAGGATCTTGGCCTTTCTGGCGGGGTCCAAGTCAATAAGATCGATCCCCTGCAATTGCTGGACGGCCTTCCCTGGCTCATCCAGGGACTCATAGGCCTTGGCCATGCGCAGGCGTATCTGATATGCTGCCGCATCATCCAGCTCCGGGTAGCGCTCGTAGGCGGAGATGGCCTCCTCCCATTCGCCAAGTGCCTCACAAGACCGGGCCAGCAATCCCAGAGCGACCGTCCTGTCAGCCGTCGTAAGAGCCTCCAAATTGGACGGGATCCACAATGTAACCAACTCGCCATAGCGGCCGGCTCCAAAGTAGGCACGAGCCAAGGGCAAGAGCAGTTGTTGTCTCGCGGTCCCGTCCCCTACATCCAGAGCTTCCTGGCACAGAGTGATCGCCACTTCATAGTCTCCATCATGCAGGGCCAGGTAAGCCCTTTCTATGCGAACGGCGGGGCTCAAAGTAGGAGTAGGCTGAATTGGGGTTGCCCACGCAGAAGGTGTTACTGTGGACCCGGGGTGCGATGGGATATCCGCTTCATGGTCACATCCAGCAATGAGTGAAAGCCATACCAGCAGAAGGATCGATATGACACTTATCCAGGCTATTCTTTGCCGTTGCGTCATCCATTCATCCAGTTAAAGCACAGGGGGTGAATTACACCTTTCACATTTGAAAGACATTCGGCAGGTGAGGGGGGTTACGGACCGTATCCCCACTGTTGCGCTTATGTCTTCCGCAAATCGTGAACATGTTCCAGACTGTGTGGATTGTCGGGTTGCGTCTGACCGGCTTTTGTTCGTCCGGACGGCTGGCACTCATTGTGCAGACTCCCGCTGCTGGCCAGTTGCCACCCTCATAGTTGGCCCATGCAGTTTTGTGATCCAAGCACGCATCGCGTCTCGTCTGAGATCCCATTCTCCCAGCGATGTCCCGGACTTTGCCTCGGAATCAATGCGAAGCGTCTTATCCCACCTCATCATCGCGTTGTCCCCTCGACACCCGCCAGGCCTTCTTGTCAGTCCCTCGTAGAAACGCTTTTCACAACCATGTTCAGGATATCTCAAGCATCCCTGTGTGTCAATAGCTCCGTGGCTACATAAGATCAAGTTCCGACCCAGGCACCAGGGTCCCAGATGCATCAGCAGTGATGGTCAGGTCGCCGCGGATCACCTGCGCCGTGGCGATGGTGGTCTCTTCGGGCTGCTGTGCCTGGGACTGGCTGCCGTTGCTGTAGTAGTACGCACCGCCCGCTGCCAGGACCACTATGGCGAGTATGATGCCTAGCATTCTTCTGTTTCTCAACATGTTATCCTCCTGTTCACTTTACGAGTATGTCTTGCGGCACTTGCGGTGCCTGTCAGAACGGAGTGACTGCCCACTCCGCATCCGTGAATCTTCTTGCGTTCTCAGGGAGAGATACCCAAGAGGGATAGCTAACCGTTGGCCCTGCGTGACGCGAGGGGCGAGCCGCCGCTTGGGCGCGCCCGCCCCTCGTTTCATTGGGGCTTGTTGACGGCTAGAATCCGCCCCAGCCAGGGAAGCCACCGAATCCGCCGGCTCGGCCACCACGGCCCATGAAGCCAGCGGGCCCGCAGCCGCCACAGGCAGCTTCGAGCTGGGCGCCTACGGTCTCTGTCATGCTCTTCAGCATCAAGTCAGCCTGCTTCTGCGTGATGCGCTCGTCCTCCACCGCCTCGGACAGTGTCTCGGCGTACTGCGCCAAGTAGGCGTCAGCGATGGTCTGTGGGTCCACGCCCTTTTCTTCAGCTACCTCGGCAATGCTCTTGCCTTCCTGAAGCTCGGCCGTCAGGTCACTGAGCGACATGCCCAGCTCGTCGGCAGCTATTGAGAAGAGGGAGTCTCCACGCATACCCCACGCTCCGCGCCTACCCCAGAAGCCCTTGCCCATCCAGCGTGCCCCAGGATCCAGGTTCATTCGCTCCTGCATCCTATCAGCCTGCTCCTGGGTCAGCCAGCCATCGGCAACGGCCTCTTCGAGGACCTGCCCCTGGGCCGTGTCCACGGCTGTGTCGTACTCCTCGACACTGATGCCCAAGATGCCGGCGATGGCCTGCTGCAGCCTCTCCCGGAAGTTCCAGCCAGAGCTGTCTTCCGACCCCTCTTGCGCCAAGGCAACAGCACCCAGGGCCGCTACCCCCAGAACCGCGACCAACGTGGCGATTCCCGCAATCTTCCAGAACCTTTTCATCTGCTCCTCCTTTTCTCTTGGTGCGGGTTGATCCCGCTCCATGTTTCTGGGCCCATAATACCAGAAAGCTGTGGACATTTGATGGAGATTTGTTGGAGAGCAGGTGAAATGTGAGGAGTGAAACGTGAGGAGTGAAACGTGAATGACTGTTCTGCAGGAAGCAGTTTGCGCAGGCTGGCCATCTGTGCTAGAATGACACAGAATTCTTTATTGGCGCGACCGCAGAAAGGGGAAACAATGTCAGACGAAGAGTTGCGAACCGACGAACCACTGGAAGAAGAGGAAAGCTGGCGTGAAATGCGTCGGCGTGAACGCAGGCCAGAGGAAAAAGAGGAGAAAGAGGAAAAGGAAGAGGAGAAGACGGAGAAGGAAGAAAAGTGGACCCGTGACCCCCTGAGCGGCGTCACCTGGGCATTGATCCTCATCGTGGCCGGGGCGATTTTGCTCGTCGAGTCGCTGGGCATCCTTCTGTGGTACGGCAGCGCGTGGAACGTCATTTTGGTCGCCGCAGGACTCATTCTGCTGCTGCAAGCCGCTCTGCGCCTGGTAGTCCCCGCCTACCGCCGACCAGTTCTCGGCACGCTGGTATTCGCCTTCATCCTGTTGTCCATTGGCCTGGGCGGCTTCCTCGGCCGGGGTGTGACCTGGCCTCTGTTCCTGATCATCGCTGGCCTGGCCATCATCATCAGCGGGCTCCTGAAAGGTCGCCTCTAGAACGATATGCCTGCAGCGTGCAATGCTGCACAGAAAAAGCCATTGCGGACGGTGGTACAGTCGCCAGTAGAAGCGCCGGTTAGTCTCTGCTTAGGCGGGCGCTGGCTACGCGTGTCAGGGAGCGCCAAAATCCAGACTCATGAGGCGATCCCAGAAGTAGCGCAAGACGGTAAATGGCTTATCGCGACCGATGCAGCGGAAGTAGGGCGCATCGAAAGCGAGGATCAGGTCACCAATCTTGTAACGCGGCAGGACGGGTGTCGAGACCACCAGGCTGCCCCTCTCACCAGGACGCATCTCGTGGAGCATGATCAGCCCGCGCCTGGTCTCGATTTCAAAGAAGAACAGGTCATAGTTTGGGACCCAGGCGCGGCGCTCGTCTCGCTGCTGGCCAAACATCCCCTCAGTCGCACCGTAAATCTCGGCAACGTCAACCGGCCCGTACATGGCGCGCAGGGCCGGCGCATACTTGGTGTTGATGCCTGGCACGCTGCCCAGCGTCATGATGCGCACTCTCCACAAATCCTTGGGATAGACTTTGTGCGCCTTGCGCAGATAGCGGCCGAACCGGATAGCAGTTGGCGACACACCACCGACCAGGGTGACGTTTTCATCTTTGCAGCGCTCATAAGCCAGCTCAAAACGCCGCTCCCAATCGCTAATGGTTTTGCCGCCACCCAGGGCGTCAATCTCATCCTGCGTGGGCAGGGAACGCACTGGTGTAGTTTTGGAGACGTGCTTGACGTAGATGCCGGAACTGTAGCCATACTCAACTTCTCGATCGCCCACCCGTATCTTGCCGACCACGGACGGAAAGTTCAAATTCAGGTTTACGCCCTGGAAGACGTCAAAATGCCCCGTGCGCAGCACGTGGTTAATCACGGCTCGCCCAGCGCTGACGCGCATCTTCACATCCGTCGCCGTCATGGGGATGAACTTGGACTCGCCCCGTGTGGTTCCGCGAGTGATAGCCCAGCCGACGGGCGGCTCGTACAGCAGCAGGTCAGTCTCGCCAGCCATTGTGCGCTGCATCAACGACTCAAGATCGTCGTAGGTGACGATAGGAAAGGCACGGCGGTATTCGTTAATGGTTCCGACCGCGCTGGCCTTGTGCTCCTCGCCGTAGCGCGTACGCGCGTAGCCTTGCACCAACCTCTCAAGCACAGCTTGTTGCGCAGCAGCGGGATCAGCTAGCGCCTGGTACCAGGGCTGCACGAACCCCTTGAGCATTTGCTGCATGTCCGGGGATGTGGCTTGCTGCATGTCTCCCTCCTTGTCTCATTCACCTGCCCGCAGGTTATTTCTGGCAAAGAGCCAACTAGCGACGCGTTGGCGCTTCTGGCAAAAGCAGACCTGCGGGAGGATTCCGCCTATTTGCTTACCAAGAAGGCCAACTCTGTCGCAAATTCGAACCGCTGCACTGCCCACGGTTTGCCCTGCATCAACTGCCGAAACCCGGCCTCGTAGTTCCGCGCCATGTTCTTGTCCCTGCCGCCAAGACTGCGCACAGGAAACGAAACAAGAAGATGATCAGCGTTGACTGTCTCCAAGAGCCTGAGACTGGCAGACTTGTCCAGTTGCTCAATACACGGCAGACTCTTAAGGACAAAGGCCAGGTCAGCCCTGCGCGTAGGGGGAAACTGCGTAATATCGCACACCTGTGCTTGCCCTTGCACGTTGGCGATTCTCATGAACTCGCCTACAAAGTCCACCATGTCTCCGTAGATATCGTAGGCGTAATACTGCACACCCTCATCCAGAGGCATCCAGGGAATCGCCAGCGGATTGAGGCCGCAGGCGATATCAAGCACAGTGCCAACGGGGGGCAGATCAGAAAGCGTCTGCGCATAGAATTGATCGAGAATCTTCAGACGCTCCCTGGTGGAAGAATGATGACCCATGACTTCGGTACAGACTCGGAGAAAACTATCCCTGTCTCCTGACGTGGCTGCTACCTTCAGTTTGTCCAGCCACTGAGCATACTTGATGCGACCGCCAAAGTACGCTCCACCAACCTGATGCAACTTGCTCTTGGTAGCTTTTATCGCTTCCTTCAGCCTTCGCCCCGTCGCAAGCTCTCGCGAGCCTACGTTCCTGACTACGTCCTCGCACACGTTCCTGTATTTCGTGTTCTCAAGAACAGCACGTACCAGCCTGTCTAGATCGTCCACGTCACAACCCATCCGCAAGAGACGCCCTGAGCCGCGCCATCAACTGCGTCATGAACCTGAGATTGTGCATGGTCGCAAGCCTGTAGAACAGGGTATCCTTGATCCTGAACAGATGGTGCAAATAGGCGAGGGAATAGTTAGCGCAGCACAAACAGTCACAATAGGGAGAAATCGGCAAGTTGGCCCTGATATACTTCCGGTCACCAATGTATACGTAAGAGTACCATTCACCCTCCAAGCTGCTGGAAGCCGGATTGTTTGCAAACGTGTATAGCCGGCCATGCCGTGCATCTCTCGTGGGCATAGAGCTGTCAAATAAATCGTAGCCAATGTCGGCGCAAGCCACGATATTGGCTGGCTGACCGACACCCAGTGCGTGCGTGGGCCACTCGGCTGGGATGAGCTCTCGGACGTATGCAATGATGTCAATCAGCAGGTTGCCTTCGCTATCAAGCGGCCACCCACCCAGTCCGAACCCGTCAAAACCCATCTCCAGCAGTTCTTCCGCACATCGCTTGCGCAAATCCCGATAGCCACCGCCTTGAACAACGGCAAACAACAGCGGCCTTTGCTCAGGAGGCACTTGACGCTGCTCTATCCTGCGCTCAAACTCGGCCTTGCATCGCCTGGCCCAGTTTACTGTCCGTGCCACCGACTCCTGCTGCGCTGTCAGTGACTCGTCCACGTGAGTGCAATCATCGAGACAGATCACTACGTCAGCACCATAGTCCATCTGCAACTGGATGCTCTTTTCGGGCGTGAACTTGATCCGGCGAGAGGAACCCTCCGGGCGAAAGATCATACCTTTGTCAGTGAGCGTGCCATACTTGGAATTCTGCCGGATCAACGAATAGACCTGAAAACCTCCCGAGTCGGTGATTATTGGGAGTTTCCAGCCAAACAAGCTGTGCAGTCCACCCAGGGCCTTGATGACAGAGGATCCAGGCTTTTGCATCAGATGAAAGACGTTCATCTGCACAGCTTCCACGCCGCATCTCAGCAAATCGCCAGAATCGAGCGAGCGCACAACCCCCAGGGTGGCATCTGGCAAGAATACGGGAAGCTGCAGTGGACCGTGAGGGAGCTCCAGGACACCCGGACCCTTCACATTGTCTTTCATCCCAGGACGCTCTACATACATGGCAACCCCTCTTGCAGGTGACCGGCACTTCGAAGGTGCCAGTCACCTGATACGCCTCCACTGACCCTTGTGTGCCACGGTCAGTCCAGCGGCCACCACTTTGTCCTTCAACAAGAAACAACTTGCAAATGCAACACTACGCCATTAGCCCGTGCGATAGCGCGGTGGCTCCAGCGCATGTCAGGCGTGTGTGCACCTGCCCCTGGCTGGGCCCGCTACGACCAGATGGCTTCCAAGCTCAGTACTCGAGTGTTAGGCCGACGCCCACCTCCTTGAGATCGACAACCCTTGACAACGCGATTTTGGAGTTCAGATCCGTACAGTGGCATGCATGCACCGAACCGGGGTGCAGAGATTTCATGTACTCTATGGTTCCTCGTAATTGCTCTGCAGAAGGATCCAGCAGATGAAAGCCACCTATTATGTCGACAATCCTGTCATCACCACAGACCTTTCTTGCATATTCTACAATGTTGCAGATTCCAGCATGGGAACACCCTGTAATTATGACCAAACCTTCAGGCGACTTGTAGGCTAACGCCGAGTCATCAACTACGAAGTCGTCCTTTTCAACACCGTTTTCCAGGATTCTTCCTATCGGGTTCTTGGCTTCGAATTCATTAGTCCTCTCAATCTCCCCCAGAAACATCAACCGTTCGGTCAAGTACACGGGCTTTCTGCTCAATTCAAGATGGAAATAGGCAGAAAGCTTGCCTTCCAAGAGCAAGGACCCGATCTCTGGCAAGTCACCGAATGCTCTAGCTGACAGTGTCAATGGATGAGTCACGAGCGCGGGCTTGTTAACGTGCAGCTTCTCTATCATCCCTTCCGCGTAGAGCCGAATAAGTGGCATGAGCCCCCAGGTGTGATCCAAATGGCCGTGAGACAGCACTACAAAGTCCACGTCCAGCAAATCGATAGAGAGTTTTCGTGCATTTGTTATGAACGCATCTGAATACCCGACATCGAATAAGATCTTCTTGCCTTCATCCTCAACAAGATACGATAGCCCTGGTTCGCCAAGGAAGTACCTGTCAATAAGCGTGTTATTGTCAATGAGCACTGTCAGTTTCATTTCATTCTCCTGAAAACACAAGGATTCTCTACTGCACACGCGCCTAACGGCCTGCGGTTCAGCCGCCGCGCGGGTGCAGCGAGTTGTTACCCGCCTCTCTTGATATCGCTAGAGACCATTCTTCTGACAATACTCTGCAAAGGCCTGTACGTCACTGACGAACCCTGGGAACAGCCGGAAGAAGACGAAGGCTTGCTCACGACTCAGCTCCGGCGGCTTCTCCTGCGGATGTCCCAACTCGTTTCGTTGCCTTCGAATCAAATCATACAGCGAGGTGAGTGTCATATCCAGGGATTCAGGCAATTGCTCTCGTCGAGCGGTATTGCCAAGATTCTGGTATTTCTGCACAATCCACCGATGTCTTGGCTTCACGGGCAGTTTGCTATTCAACTTGTTGTGCTCGCTACTATTCTCGAGTGACGATCGTATGATGCTACACATATGATTGAAGATGCTCTCCGCTGCTATGCCCAGTAGCAGGACAGAGGCTATGTGGCATCCAGCATTGAAGCACCTGAGCGCCTCCTCTACGTAAGCGATGGTAACGTCTGTCGCAATCACTCCGGTTGCGGCTCTCAGTTCTTCTAAATAGCCGGTGGGGTCGTGCGGGATGAAACGCTGGCCCTCCAAAACCTTGTGTCCGTAGTCCGTTATGCGGAAGAAGGGTAGATTCGGATTGCTGGCATTCATTCCTACAGTTATGACGCCCTGTATTAGCAACTGCCACATCACCTCATTGGC
>Ga0315543_1003250_pt1 | contig 14773 bp, 12 predicted proteins | sample SalMarSW160210MG_2_FD_203098 | JGI IMG/M metagenome (GOLD analysis project Ga0315543, IMG submission 203098) | Salt marsh sediment microbial communities from the Plum Island Ecosystem LTER, Massachusetts, United States - Salt Marsh Sediment SW1601-210 ...
TGATTTTAAGGGCATTTTTAATAGCTACAGTGCAACAGACTCGGCTGCAATAATTGAAATTTCCTCCCGAAGGACGGATACATAAAATCATGACTATATTCTTAGCTTGAGCTATCTCCTCAGAAGATTTAATGATTTTTCCCTCAAGATCAGAAAGGGTAAGCACCCTTTCATCCTGCCCTAACAAGTATTCCCCACCCCGGTATTCTTTAGCTCCCGTGGCTACAATAATCACTCCATGCTCAATCAACCTCTGCCTTTCCCCGCTGGCAACCGTAGTTTTAAAGTTACCCACAAACCCCTCAAATTTAACCACTTTAGTCTCGCTAAGGATTTCAATGAGTTCGTTTGCCTCAACTTGCTTTATTAAAGACCGCAAAAAATCCTGGGGGGTTGTTTCATTTAGAGGAATATGCACTTTCCTCACCCAGCCTCCAAGCTCCTTCTCTTGTTCCACAAGGCATATCTTAAACCCTTGCTCAGCGAGATTAAGTGCTGCAGTCATCCCTGCTACTCCTCCACCAATAACCAGGGCATCATGACTCAGTCCTAGGCTCAACTTATGCAATGGTTCAAGTAAAGCGGCTCGGGCAACTGCAGCTCGAACCAAATCTTTAGCCTTTTGGGTTGCTTTTTCAGGTTCGCCCATATGAACCCATGAACAGTGTTCACGGATACTGGCCATTTCAAACAGATAGGGATTAAGACCTGCTTCCTTTATGGTCTCTTGGAACAAAGGCTCATGCGTTATCGGGGTGCAGGAAGCAACTACTACTCGATTGAGATTATGTTCCTTTATTGCCGACTTTATCCGTTCCTGAGTGTCCTGGGAGCAGGTATAGAGATTATCCTCGGCATAAACAACGTTTGGAAGTGTTTTGGTATATTCAACTACCTGAAGAACATCTACATATGCACCAATATTTATTCCACAGTGGCAAATAAAGGCGCCAATTCTGGGGGGCTCTCCTATAACATCTTTCTCAGGGGGGTATTCCTTTTCCGTAGTTAATGTATAGCGTGCTGAGGAAAGGAGAGCCGAGGAATTTGCCGCTGCGGCGCTGGCCTGCATCACCGTTTCTGGAATGTCCTTGGGACCCTGAAAGGCACCACAAACAAATATTCCAGGCCGCGAAGTATCCACCGGGGTGAATTCATCGGTCTGGCAAAATCCATATTTATTAAGCTTAATACCAAGTCTTTTGGCTAAATCCATGCCTTTCTTAGAAGGCCGAAACCCCACCGAAAGGACTACCAGGTCAAATTCCTCGTTACGGAGCGTTCCATCTTCCTCAGCGAACCTGAGGGATAAATTCCCAGTGCCATCAATTTCTTGAATTTCGTAAATTCTTGACCTGATAAATCTTACTTGATGTTCTTCTTTAGCTCGATTATAGTATTCCTCGTATCCCTTACCCTGGAGTCTCATATCCATGAAGAATATAGTGGTATCCAAATCAGCCTCAGCGTGCTCTTTAGCGATAATGGCTTGTTTTATAGCATAGGTGCAACAAACTGAGGAGCAATATCCAGCGCCGATACTTTCATCTCTGGAGCCAACACATTGAATCCAGGCGATCTTATGAGGCGCCTTTTTATCTGAAGGCCTTATGATTTCTCCTTGATACGGCCCTGAAGCGTTCATAATTCTTTCAAACTCGATGCTGGTCACAACATTGGGGTATTTCTTATAGCCATAGTTAAACAGGGAAGTGGGATCAAATTCATCAAGACCAGGAGCTAAGATAACGGAGCCCACCTCGAGATTTGCAATTTCATCTCGCATCTCGTAGTCGATAGCCTTAGGCCCACACCTTTCTTCGCACTCGCCACACCCGATACAACCTTCTATTTGTGAAGCTAAACAGCGCCCAGCTTCTTCTTGAGCTTCAAGGATAGAATAACCTTTTTCAACTTCCTCAAACCCTTTTACGCGCATGTCTGGTTCCAGTTCTTTCGCCTTCACTCTATTTTGAGAAGGGAAACGTTCTTTAATGGTAATCAGTTCCTCCTCGCTGAGCTTTTCGGGAACCCTTTTATCTTCCTTAGAGGGCAAAGATTCACCTTTAAGGTATTCATCTATAGAGCGTGCTGCCTTCTTCCCTGCGGCTATAGCCTCGATAACCATAGCGGGACCCGCAACTACATCTCCCCCGGCAAAAACGCCTTCAATATTTGTAACTAAAGTGGACTCATCAACTGTAATTGTTCCTCTATGAGTTATTTCTAAGCCTGCTTGCTTTGCAAACTCAACGTCTGATACTTGACCCAAAGCTGGAATGACAGTATCAACGTCGATAGTGAACTGTGAGCCTTCAATAGCTACAGGGCGACGACGACCGCTTTCATCCGGAGCCCCTAACTCCATTCTGGTACATTCAATTCTAGAAACTCTGCCGTTTTCAGAGATAATCCTAATAGGCGCGACCAAGAAGTTAATCTCAATCCCTTCTTCCTCTGCAGATTCGACCTCCTCAGAAGTAGCTGGCATCTCACTTCGGGAGCGCCGATAAATAATGTTCACCTCAGCTCCTAATCTTTTCGCCACTCTGGAAACGTCAATGGCAACATTACCGCCGCCGATTACGGCCACCTTTTTGCCCAACTTAACTTTTTGACCCATGTTTATTTCGCGTAGAAAGTCAACGCCGTGGATTACCCCTGAGGTATCTTCTCCAGGAATCCCAAGCTTTAAGCTTTCATGAGCTCCCACGCCAATAAAAACGGCATCATAAGATCTCCTTAGTTCCTCAAGCTTTATCCCCTCGCCTATCTTAGTATCTGCCTTTATTTCCACCCCCAATCTCTCGATATAGCCAATCTCTTTGCTAAGAACATCGTTGGGAAGACGATATTCTGGAATTCCGTATCGAAGCATCCCTCCAGGCTCAGGTAGAGCCTCAAATACAACGACCCCATAACCTTCGAGAGCAAGGTCATGGGCTGCTGCAAGACCTGCCGGACCACTCCCAATAACAGCCACTTTCTTCCCATTCCTGGAAATCTGAGGAATTTCAAGGCCCTCGATATCAATCTGGTCGGCAACAAATCTCTTAAGCTCACGAATTGCCATGGGGTCATCCATTTCTCCCCGGTTGCAGGCATCTTCACAGGGGGCATAGCAAACTCGACCACAGACTGCAGGGAGAGGGTTGGTTCTTCTTATAAGATCATATGCCTCTTTAAACATCCCCTGCTTAATTAAGGCTATATAACCCGGGACATTCATATGAATAGGGCAAGCATCTTTGCATGCAATATGGCAAGGTCTCTCCTCTCTTTTATCAATAACATAAGCATTAGGGACTGCTTGTTGATAAAGGTTATAAATTGCCTTTCGCTCGCCCAATCCTTCATCGAAATCGTTCCTCATTACCACCGGGCATCCCTCAGCACACAAGTTACAGGCAGTACAGCGTGTCTCATCTACAAATCTTGCCTTTTTCTTCACAGTGGCAGTGAAATTTCCCGGTTCCCCTTTTACACCCAAAAGTTCGGAATAAGTTAAAAGCTCAATATTAAAATGCCTTCCGCATTCCACCAGCTTAGGGGAGAGAATACACATGGAGCAATCGTTAGTGGGAAGGGTTTTGTCAAGTTGGGCCATTACGCCACCTATGGCTGGCGCCTCCTCAACTAAGTAGACTTTGTACCCAGATTCAGCAAGATCAAGCGAGGCCTGTATTCCACCTATTCCTCCCCCTAAAACCAGGACTGCCCCTACTTTCTTAGTTTCTGCCTTGGTACTCATTTCCGCCATCTCGTTACTTATAAATCGTTCCCAATTTTGGCCAGCACTTTATCGACTGAAGGCACATTTAAGTTTATGCCAAGGTCAGCTACTGGATCTGCTCCCATGGCAAGACCAAGGAGTTGAGGATAAAGAAGAACGGGAATGTTATATTGATTATTAGACTTTTTAGATACCTTTCCCTGCTGAGTAGCGTACATAAGGTAACAGGTCTGACATAGAAGAACCATACAATCCACCTCTTTGTCTTGTAGGTTGTCAAGCTTTTTGGCTATTAAGGAATGAGCCAAATCCTCAGAAACAGGAAAAACTTTGCCTCCGCAGCACAGATTAAGAGTCTCATAATCGATAGGAGTAGCGCCGGTAGCAGAGATCAATTGATGAAGAGTTTTGGGGTCATTTGGTTCATCAAATCCTTCAGATGCCCAGCTTGGTTTCAGATAGCGACAGCCATAATGCGGTGCTACTTGAATCTTCGATAAATCTCTCCTCGCCTCTTCCCTTATCCTATCCAAACCTATATCTTCATAAATAACTCTTGAGATATGCTTTACTCTAGTTCTCCCATTATATTCTAAGCCTATTGTTGATAGTTGCTTATTTACCTTGCCTCTTACCTCCTGCTTTTTTAGCTCCTCCACCCCTGCTGCCAACGCAGTGAAACACCAAGGGCAGAGGGTGACAATATCTAGATCCTGAATTTCAGCAAGAGCTAAATTCATTGCTGCTAATAAAAGGCCAGTTTCTATACTTATGTTTATTTGATTAGCACCACAGCACACGAAATCTTCAATATCAATTAGCTCAATCCCAAAACGTTTACAAATCCACCTGGTAGAGAGTTCATATTGAGGGACTCTTGTAGGGGTAGTGCAACCCAAAAATAAGGCATACCTACTCATGACTACTCTTTCGATCTAATTTCATCAGCGCCAGTTGATTGAATTAATTTTGCCGCCTCCCTTCCATCACCCTTGAGAGGAGGGAGAGAAAGTTCCTCTCTTTTCTTTACCCACGCTTCTTCAGTAGGAAACACTATACCCGTTTGCATAACCTGCCTTGTCTGATTAACCCAGGAAGGAGGAGCATATCCCTCCTTTGCTGCCATATTTTTTAGGACATTTAACACGTTGAAAAAGTTTACGTTCTGTGGACAGTGTTGCTCACACTCAAGGCAAGTGGTACAATACCAGATATAAGGACTGCTTAAAACCCTTCCCCTCATGCCAAGGTTTACCATTCTGGCTATCTTTCTTGGATCAAACTCAGGGAGTATCTCATGGACAGGGCATGCTGCTGTACAGGTTCCGCAGGAAAAACACGCAGTTATATCACGAGCAGCCTCATGAGCTATTACGTCGGCCTTAAAATTCGGATCAAGCCCCGATACTCGGATTGGTTTACCAAGCATTGCCATTTTAATGTCTTAAGGAGAACGGTTTTCTAGATTAACCCCATAGCCTTTCTGACTATTTGTTTAACCACTTCTCAACTCGAATAAGAAGCTCCGTTGGAGCCACTGGTTTGTCGACAAAATCTTCGGCTTCCAGATTAAGTCCCTGACTCAATCCTATCGAACTTTCCATATACTTCTCTGAGAATGAAGTAATCATGATCACGGGGATTTGGCTTAATTGAGGGTCTTTTTTCAATTGCTGACAAACTTGAAAACCGTCTACCCCGGGCATAATGATATCCAGGAGAACCAGGTCAGGCTTTTCCGCGCGGGCTTTTTGCAAGCCCTCTTCGCCACTGAGGGCAGTGATTATCTCGTAAGGTCGGCTCTCCAACACTGTTTTGGTGGCCTCAATAAAATCGGGGTCATCATCAACTAAAAGAATCTTAGCTCGCCTTTCCATTTTTCACCTCAGCTATTTATTGCCTCGTCTGTAGCCCCAGACTTGGCCCCTGCGTGTCTTTGCAAAGCTAAGCACTGGCATTATGATTTTTCCTTTTTTAAAAGATTTTCCACTCGCTCAACGAGCAGAAAAGGGTCAATAGGCTTTTCTACATAGTCGTCAACATCGAGGCTCAAGCCAGTTTCCAGTTCATACCGCCTTCGGCTGACCTCCTCCCTTACCGAAGTAAGAATCAGGATAGGCATGTCACTGTACTTCGACCATCGAGGGTCTTTCAATTCCTTGCAAACCGCAAAGCCATCCTTCCGAGGCATTAAAAGGTCTAGAATCATTAAATCAGGCTTTTCCTCCTTGAGTTCAGCCAGACCCTCTTCCCCATCTCGAGCAGTAGCAACTTCATAGTTTCGTGCCTCGAGAACAGCTCCGATGGCGGCTAAAATGTCGGGGTCATCATCGACAATTAAGATTTTTCTCTTCCGCTCTGCCATTATTGCCTCCTTTTTACCTTGAATTCATACCACAGGTCTGGGTAAGAGTTTAGCTTGTTCTACAATGGAAGGCACCATTTCCTCCCAGGCAACAGCCATAATATGAATGCCATGAACTCCTTGAATCTCTTTCAGTTGCTCAATTGTCTCAAGACATATTTTAATCCCTTCTTCTTTGGCATTCTTGGCACCTTCAAGGTGGGTGATGACTTCGTCGGGAACATAAACTCCTGAAACGTAATCCTTCATATAACGGGCCATACCCACTGACTTGATAGGAACAAGCCCAGCCAGAATATGAGTCTGCTTATCCAGGCCGCGATCTCTCACCATCTCCATCCACTTGGCAAACTTGGGCACATCAAAAATGGCCTGAGTTTGAATAAAATCAGCCCCAGCCTTTACCTTCTTAGCCAATCGCAGGACTCGGTACTCAAACGGGGCAGCGAAAGGGTTAGCTGCAGCACCAATAAAGATAGGCACTTCGCCTGATATCTCCTCGCCACATTGAAATTTTTTTTCATCCCGCATGGTCTTCAACATTTGAATCAGTTGGATGGAATCAATATCATAGACTCCTTTAGCGTCAGGATGATTGCCAATGGATTGATGGTCTCCCGACAAGCACAGGATGCTCTGGATTCCTAGAGCTACAGCTCCTAAGACATCACTCTGGATAGCTAGACGATTCCTATCCCGAACAACAATCTGCATCACCGGGTCAACCCCGAGTCGCTTCAGGAGAACACAGCTGCTCCAGCTCGACATCCTTACTACTGCCGATTGATTATCGGTGACATTCACGGCATCACAACAAGTCTTGAGCATCTCGCCTTTCCTCTCAATAGTACCGGCAACAGCTCCCTTGGCTGGAGCCGCCTCGGCAGTAACGGCAAAAGCACCAGTTTCTAAAACCTTTTCCAGATTAGTCCCTGCTTTCATTGTTTTTTCGTTCCCCCTTTTAGTCTTCATCCTTGTCTTTGGGCAAGGTAAAAACGAACTTGCTTCCCTTCCCGGTTTCAGGGCACGGGCTTTCTGCCCAGATTCTCCCACCATGAGTTTCAATAATCTTCTTGCTGATGGAAAGCCCCAGGCCAGCTCCTTTAGCTTCGGTATCGCCAGCTACTCCACGGTAGAAATCATCAAATATCCTGGGCAAGTCTTCGTTAGAGATACCTACCCCGGTATCAGCTACCTCCACCCTGAGAAAGTCGTCATCTTCCTTCAGCTTGACAGAAATTCCCCCTGGAGATACAGTGAATTTAATGGCGTTTCCCACTAAATTGGTGATTACCTGTTTGAGGCGTGTGGCTGAGCCTTTAGTTTTGGGTGTTTCTCGAGGCAAATCCAGATTAAGATTCAGTTTCTTTTGTTCGGCCAAAGGACGCAGCATCTCGACACTATCTTTGACCACATCGGACAAGGAGAATTCTTTCGCCTCTATTTCACCAACTTCAAAGCGGGAGATATCCAGAATATTATCAATCATCTCAATAAATTCAGAGATTCTAATAGAACTTCGAGAAAGCATTTCCTTTTGCCTTTCATTTAGCTCACCAACAAAGCCGCCAAGAATGACCTGGAGGTAGCTCTGCACAGCGGCTAGCGGTGCTTTCAAGTCGTGAGAGGCAACCGAGAGAAAGTGTGCCATGGTAGTTCTGGTGTGAATGAGTCGAGAGTAAACGATATTTACCACCCTCCCCATTACCACCGAGCAAGTCGCAGTGTCTTGAGCGAGCAAAGATTGCAATGCTTCTCCGTCAACGGCGATTGTCTTAGCTGGCGAGATAGCACGAGCACCCATAGTCAAGCGAGACCTGAGAATAGCCGACCAGGCAAATGCCTCTCCGGGAAGGATGACCTCGATGGTGCCCCGCTTTACCGAACCAGGACGAGCTGACAGGTTAGCATCAAGGGCTACTTCCCCCTCTTTGAGAATATACAGTTTTTGGGCCATATCGCCTTCAGTGAAGATAATTTCCCCTGGCTGGTGAATTTGCTCGTGAGAAATAGCAGCTATCTTAGCTAACACTTCCTCACTTAGCCCCTCAAATATATCGGAGGTTTTGAGAACCTCTAATATTGGCATTTCTTTGTTGGATATGTCAGTACTGCGGTCTATCATTCCTCCTTAGGTTTCCAGTTATTATAACATCTATAACTCAGCGGCATCTAACACTGCTGGGACTCTTTTCTCCCACCCGATAGGCATGATGTGTATCCCCTGGCAGAGCCCCTTAAGCTCGTTGATCAGTCGAGCAGCGATCTCAATACTCTTGTCCACCCTGTTTTCTGCCTTCTCCATTTCATCAATGAGGTTATCAGGCACGTGCACCCCGGCAACATTCTTGTTCATAAAGCGAGCCATACCAGCTGACTTCAGGAGAATGATTCCCGCCAGCACCGGTACATTGAGATGTTTTACTGCTCCCATGAATTCCTCAAATTTCCTGGGCTCGTAGACACCCTGGGTCTGGAAGAACTGGGCGCCAGCTTTAACCTTTTTCTCCATCTTGATAATCTGTGGCTCCAAGGGATTAGCGCCTGGGGTAACTGTAGCACCCAGGAAAAACTTAGGAACGCCATCAAGTTCCTTTCCAGCCAGGTCTTTACCTTGCTGTAATTGAACCGCGGCTTGGAGCAAAGAAACTGAATCAAGGTCAAAGACTGGCTTGGCTTTAGGGTGGTCGCCCAAAGTGACATAGTCACCGGTGAGACACAGGACATTCTCAACCCCAAGGATGTAGGCGCTGAGCAAATCTGATTGGATGGCAATGCGATTGCGGTCACGGCAGGTTATCTGAAAAATAGGCTCGATCTCCATGTCCTCTAGAAGGTGGCAAACTGCCAGCGAACCCAATCTCATTACAGCACTTTGCTGGTCAGTGACATTAACTGCAGTAACTCTCCCTTTGTATAGCTTAGCTGATTCCAGCATTTCTTGGATCAACACACCCTTAGGTGGACCGACTTCGCCTGTAACCACAAATTTGCCTGATTGTAATGCTTCGCTAAGCTTACTCATCGTTACTGTACGTAATATTACCTTTCCAAATCACACGCCCAATTGCTCTATTACCTTCTTCGTGCCCTTCAGTTCCTCCATCAAGTCGATAGGTTCAACCTCCAGCCTGCGTGGCCTCACTGCCTTACTCCAGTGGTGCGGCTCAATTATTTCCAGAAGCTTATCAACCTCACCAAGTTTTTCTGCTCTTCTATAAATCATAGCCCAGGCGCAGTCGCGTGTAGGGTCTACTTCGCACTTACCATCTGGAGTCGTTCCTCCACAGGGGCCGTTAAGCAATCCCTTGGGGCATTGCACGAAAGGACAAATACCAAAAGTCTTTCCAAGTTCACATTCTCCACATGCCTGACATTCCTCCTTAAAGTCAGTAGGACCTCCACTGGAAAATCCAAGGGCATTGTTCGATGGGTATATAGGCTTCACAATACCCATCTCGTCCTCTAAATATCCTTGCACCGCTTGCTCCCCATCGCCACAAGCCTGCATTAGTATGGCATCGCATTCCTCTATCTCTTTTCTGTGTTCCTTCAGAAAAATGGAAGACATGGGAAGATAGCAAGTGAATACTCCGAAAGGCAATCCAATTTTGCCCGTGATCTCCTTTCCCTCTTTTGTAAGTTTCTCTGCCATCTCATTTACGTCTTTTATACCGCCGGTGTGGAAGATTGTAGCGCATCCTCCACATCCCATCAGGACTATTTTCTTTTTACCTTCAAGGTATCCTAGAATCTCTTCAAAGGGTTTTGGCTCCTGTGCATTCATTCATCTCCTCCTTAACTCATCTATTCCTTCAAAGAATCGCCGTCCCAGGCTACCAGCTACTTGGCATGCTTCTTTCACCCGCGATAGCATTAAGAAAGCCTCCTTACCGGCGGGCCCGCTATAAGACTCACATTCCAATTCTTTGGTGGCACTAGCCTCTCCAGCCTGTCGAGCTGTCGTAATGAGGTTTTCAATAGATGGATTTGTAGCGTTGAGTACTGAGACCGAGCATCCACTACATCCAGCAGCTTGCAGCCATACTGCTGGATACTCCTTTGTATCAGAACCTTTCACAATATCCTCTGAACTTTACCATAATATCCTTGAGCCAGGCAAGGAGACAAATTGCTGATACCCTCTGCTGTAGTCCGGGTTTAAGCAGAAAGAATCTCAGAATATTAATTCACAAGCTATTGATATTAAACAACATCCACGCGGTCAGCAAGGGAATGCCACTAACAAACAAGAATACCAATATCCCGTCAGCTTGGAATGTTTTTAATCTGCCTGAAGCTCCTTCCTCAGGCTCTCATAATAATCCAGTGATTCTGGATTAATCAAAGCATCCCTGTTCAGGACTGGTTTACCCTGTATTATGTTTGTGACTGCGCTTTCAACCTTCTTCATATTCAAGGTATAGGGGATATCTGGCACCTCAATGATTTTAGCTGGAACATGTCTCGGGGAAGCATTCTTACGTAGAGTCATTTTAATCTTATTCTTCAAGTCTTCTGTCAGCTGATATCCTTCAGCGAGTTTAACGAACAGAATAATACGCTGATCTCCGTGCCAGGTTTGTCCTATTGCCAGGTCATCGGCAACTTCCTCCAACTTTTCCACCTGGTTGTATATCTCGGCCGTGCCTATGCGGACTCCAGAGGGCTTTAGGACGGAATCGGACCGGCCGAAGAAGGTAACCCCACGGGTATCATTATGAAACACCACATAATCGCCATGGCGCCATACATCAGGGTAAACAGTGAAGTAGGCCTCTTTGTATCTTTTGTCGTCTGGGTCATCCCAAAAATAAAGGGGCATCGAGGGAGAAGGAGCTTCGCAGACAAGCTCACCCTGCTGGTCAACTATCGAGTTGCCCTTTTCATCGTATGCTTTTATCTTCATCCCTAGGGCTGGCCCCTGTAATTCACCAGCATATACAGGCTCGGTAGGAGTCCCCGTGCAAAAACACCCATTGATGTCTGTACCGCCCGCGCTAGAATTAAAATGCATATCACCTTTAATTTCCCGGTAGGCATACTCAAATCCTTCGGCTGAAAGTGGTGAGCCAGTTTGCCATATTTCTCGCAACGATGACAAATCATAATCCTTTCCAGGCTTAAGCCCCTGACTTCTGAGAGAATTGATATAGCTTGCGCTACAGCCAAACATCGTTACTTTTTCATCTTGGATTAATTTCCACATAGCACCTGGGTCAGGATAAGCGGGATTGCCGTCATATAAAATTATAGTATTTCCTACTGCCAAAGAACTTATCATCCAGTTCCACATCATCCAGCTACAGGTTGTTATAAAGAAGTGGACATCCTCTCGTCTTAAATCGGTGTGAAGTGCTAGCTCCTTCAAGTGATTAATAAGGACTCCAGCAGCTCCTTGCACCATGCACTTTGGCTTACCAGTTGTTCCCGAGGAAAACATAATAAACACAGGCTGGTCAGAAGGTAATTGTTCAAATTGAATTTCGAGTCCCTTTTCCTTAGATAAGAAATCATCATAACGGATAGAGCGGGGAATATGGCTAATATCAGGTTTCTCCACTATATAGGAAGCTACTATAACTTTTTCAATTGAAGGTATTCCCTTTACAATCTCAGCTGCATTGGAAAGACTGTTGAAAGCCTTTCCTTTGTAGAAATATCCATCAACAGCGAATAAGACCTTCGGTTTGATTTGCCCAAAGCGGTCTACAGCCGCCCCTGGACCGATATCAGTAGCACAAGAAGCCCATACGGCACCAATGCTGGTAGCGGCGAGCATGGCGACAGCCGTCTCTATCATATTGGGCATATACGCAGCTATTCGATCTCCAGGGACAACTCCCATTTCCCGAAGTGATTTTGCGAGGCGTGATACGGAGTCATAAAGTTCAGCATAAGTCATTCTGACCGTTTTTTGAGTTTCTCCTTTGAATACGAAAGCTACATGGTTATCTCTATACTTGAGGAGATTTTCGGCGAAATTTAGCCTGGCACCGGGAAACCACTTTGCCCCTGGGAACTTGCTGAGGTCATCAATGACAGTCTCATAACCTTTAGAGGCCTTAATCCCAACAAAATCCCACACAGAAGCCCAGAAGTCGGCTATTTTATCTATTGACCAGTCGTAAAGCTCCCAATAAGAATGAATGGTCTGCCTATGACGCTCATTCACGAGATCCATAAACCTGGTTATATTAGCATTCCTTCTTCGCTCTTGTGATGGCTCCCAGAGTAACTTACCCATGCTGCCCCCTTTTTAAGATTGCCGGTTTTATTTGGGTATATTGTTTGACCGGGTGGAGACTCACGCAGGGTAATTTCTCCTTTGCTAAGGCTCGTCCCGGCTGTGTCATTATAGCGAAGAATTTCCAATTTGAGAAGATTATTTGCCCTTCTTTGACAGGCAAGAGGCCTGTGAATTTTTATTAAGGTGGTCCAGATGGAGCTTTATAGCCCTTCAACACAAGCTGTTTTGACCGTTTATGAAAGATTGGAATATCAGAAGTTAGTAGCCGACAGACAAATATGAACCAATAACTTCTACACCTTTCCCGTAGATGGATTCTGGATTTGATTTCTCAATGCTGCCATGGTAGCAGCCAGCCTTGAACTTACGACTTTACTGAGGTTACCCATGACCACGTATCCCATGTGGTCATTCCTCTCCAGGATATTCATCAACTCTTTGCCGTTCATAGTGATGACCTCGCTCTTTTTGCGACATCTGGCTGATGCTGTCAGCTTATGTGGTGGTACCAAAGCTGACCAAGCAAAGGTTTCACCCTTCCTTACCGTATAGACGGTTATCCTCGCTTCCAGGTCATAAACAACAAGTTCAACCTGTATGTCAACTTCACCATCTTTGAGAAGATAGATTTCTGCTGCTGGGCTGGCCGGGCCAAGTATGCCCGCTGTGAAAATAATAGAGCCTTCTTCGTAACTCCGCTCCCTGCAAAGGTCAACTATTTGCCCTAGCTCATTCTCATCCAAACCTTCAAACAAGTGAAAACCTTTTAGCACCTCAACTGATACCATTACTGCCACCTCCTTTACAAACTCTCAATTTCTTGCCTTGCTGGAATCATCTTATCATACTGGGACGAAGCCCATCAATGTATCGAATCTACACTCCAGTCGCAGATGGAATAGGTTCGCCACGCCTCTCACTTTCACAGACAACCATTCCTTGTCGGACCTGATGCTAAGTCTCTATCTCTGATGTTACAGCCTGCTTTCACCAGAATTCCTCTTACGGAGAGTGAGGCGGGTGAATCCCCAGGTAACTCAAAAAGAGCCTTCCCTTTCAAATTATATTGCTTCACATCAGGGTCGTAGTCTATTTTCCCTAAATAAGCTTCTGCAAAATTTCCTAGATACTCCCCCGTGTCATCAGTAAATCTGTGATTTCCTACCAGGTAAAGATGTTTATAGTTAACCTTCAATTCCCTGGTAATGGCCATCACCCTTTCTATATGTTTTACTGATTTCTCAGAGGGATCTAGAATTATAAACAGGTCATCTATATCCAGCACTAGCTTGCGGTTGAAATGCTCCAATCCAGCCGGTGAGTCTACCAGTACCTCTTCATAGCGGCTAGCAATGATGGGGATAAGGTCTTTGAGGACTGCATCCGGAGCACAATAACAACCTACAGTAAATTTTGTTCCCAGGGTGATAAGGTCGAACTGCGATCCCCTGTACAAACAGTCACTTTGAATTGCAGGTAGCAGTATTTCGGATAGAAGGTTGTAACCTGTACGCCCAGCTCCTCGATTCTGTTGCAAGATATCGTAGAGTGCGGCTGAAATGGTCTTCACTCCCTTTTCGCTTAAATCCACTCCTAGCATATTGGCTAGACTCTCGTCGGGATCGAGGTCTATCAGTAACTTAGGTGGCTTCAAATACCTGGTAGCCAAGGCCACAAAGGTTGATTTTCCTGTTCCTCCTCTTCCCGTAGAAACGATTACTTTGCCCATATTGTTTTTAACGCTCAATCTGTTCCGAAGTAGATTTCTTAGTCGTCCCAGGAAAATCCTTCCCTTTAATTGCTACAATCCTGCCGTCGTCTGTTACCTCAAGTATTTCTCTGCCACACCGATGACATATTAGCTGGCCGTCTTTTGTTCTCCATAATGAGACATTACGATGACAAAAAGGACACCAGTATAGGCGTTTCTCTTTCAATTTTTCCCTTCCGAAGGCAAAATAAACGTTACCGTAGTCGCAAGCAGAATACTATCCATAACCTGCCTTTGTCAAAATCCTCTTTATAGATAGAGAGGCAGGTGAATCCTCTGGTAGTTCCAGAAGAGATTTCCCGTTCAAATTGTATTGCTCGAGGTCGGCATCGTAGTCTATCTTACCAAGATAAACTTCGCCGCTGTTCCGTAGATAATCCTCTGTTTCCTCATCAAACTGATAATTTGCCACCAGGTAAAAGTGATTGTACCTAATTCCCACTTGTTTCATAATTTCTTTGATTCTTCCTATATGTTTTAAAGATTTCTCAGAGGGGTCACATATGACAAATAGGTCATCTATATCTGATACTATGTTCCGATTCAAGTGCTCTACCCCGGCTGGTGAATCCACTACCACGTTGGTATAATTCTTAGCCAACTTAGGGATATTTCTCCTAAGTAGCTCATCAGGAGGACAATAACACCCTTCGG
>Ga0315543_1003253_pt1 | contig 14763 bp, 15 predicted proteins | sample SalMarSW160210MG_2_FD_203098 | JGI IMG/M metagenome (GOLD analysis project Ga0315543, IMG submission 203098) | Salt marsh sediment microbial communities from the Plum Island Ecosystem LTER, Massachusetts, United States - Salt Marsh Sediment SW1601-210 ...
TGGCGTAAAATCAGCCTATTTATTGCGGCAGTTCATCCATGCTAGCCGTCTGGGCTTCAATCTCCCCTCTACTGGCGAGTATGTGGAGTTCAAGTCTGACCTGCCCACTGATTTAGAGCAGGCGCTAAAGGACATAGCCTAGAATATTGGTGGGTGGGGTGGTAGAATGGGGAAATGTCAACTAACAAAAAGGGGATCTGAACTTACGAAAGACTTTTTGGAACAAATTCGGATTGGATTAAAAGCTAATCTCTATTATCTTTCACTTTTTGCTGCATTGGTTATACCAGATATATGCGGCGCAATCGGTTCCGAAAATGGTCAAGCTAATTCCGATAAATATAAAGCTTGGTTCGATAAATATGTTGCTCATAAATACAGAGGCTTTTTGACAGCTGAAGACTGTTACCTTTTTCGATGTTCGTTATTACACCAAGGAAGCTCTCAAAATCCAAAAAGTGGTTATTCAAGAGTAATGTTCGTTGAACCATCCGCTACTACAAATGTATTCCATTGCAATATTTTGAATGACGCACTGAATATAGATGTGCGTATATTTTGTAATGATATTATTGAGGGTGCAGAAGTCTGGCTTAAACAATATGAAGAGACGGAGCTTTACAAAAAGAACTATGGCAAATTTATGAGCAGGTATCCTACCGGTCTCGCACCCTATATTGTTGGGGTACCTGTAATCTCCTGAAATCCGTGTTTGATACTGCGGGGGAGAAAGTCTAGATGACTAACTCGGTTAGGACGCGTTTTGCCCCCAGATTTATGGTAAGCACTAGAGGATATTGGCTAGAATATTAATGAGCTAGATGATGGAAGAGGTGAAAGGTGGCTTTGATTAGATATCATTGCAGAGTTCGTTTATCTGGATAGTAACTGTAAAATGAAAGGAGTAAAGAATGCCACAGGTAAAAACTGGTGATACCGTTAAGGTTCACTACACGGGTAAGTTTGAGGATGGCACAATATTTGATACCTCCAATGACCGCGACCCTTTGTGCTTTACGATAGGCGAGGGCCAGGTAATCCCGGGCTTTGAACAAGCTGTAGTCGGGATGAGTCTGGGGGAATCGAAAACCACCAAAGTTTTGTCAGATGAAGCGTATGGTCCATACCGTAAGGAAATGATAGTGGCGTTGCCTCGTAACCAACTTCCGGCGGACTTGGAACCAAAGGCCGGTCAGCCCTTACAAATGGTCAATCAAGCGGATGGACGAAGGGTTATAGCTACGGTGATCGATGTCTCCGAATCGGAAGTGACATTAGATGCCAATCATCCCTTGGCTGGTAAAGACCTTACTTTTGATATCCAGCTCATAGAGATCGTTTAACCGCTTTGTTTGTGGTGACATACCATTAGGTTTTTACCAAATAAACCAAGAAGGATTATAGATGCGTAACTCATTTAGAACGCGTTTTGCACCCAGCCCTACTGGTTATCCCCATGTGGGCAATATCAGGACTGCCCTGTTTGCCTGGCTCTTTGCCCGACATTATGGTGGCAGCTTTATTGTCCGCATTGAGGATACCGATGTCGCCCGCAAGGTCGAGGGTGCGGTGGAGGCTATTCTAAATAGTCTGCGCTGGCTGGGACTTGATTGGGATGAGGGTCCGGCGGTTGGCGGTAAATATGGTCCCTATTTTCAGTCGCAGCGCTTAGATAAATACCACGAGGTAGCTCAACGGCTGATTTCACAGGGAGATGCCTATTATTGCTATTGCTCCCCCCAGCGTCTGGAGGAGATGCGGACTGAGCAGGTTAAGCGTAAGCAACCGCCCGGCTATGACCGGCGCTGCCGTGACTTAAGTCAGGAGGAGCGGGCTAAGAAAGAGGCTGAGGGCATTACACCGGTGGTTCGTTTCAAGACACCGCTCAATGGGCAGACCGGGTTTAATGATTTAATCTGGGGTGAGGTGGTGTTTGAGAATAATACTATCGATGATTTCGTATTGCTTAAGTCTGATGGCTACCCTACCTATCATTTAGCCAACATAGTGGATGACCACCTGATGGAGATTACTCATGTGGTTAGAGCTGAGGAATGGCTGTCCAGCACCCCCCGCCATGTACTTATGTATCAGGTTCTGGGATTTGAGCCACCCCAGTTTGCTCACCTGCCTATGATATTGGGGTCTGACCGCAGCAAGTTGAGTAAGCGGCACGGGGCAGTGGCTATAACCGAATTCTATGAGCAGGGCTATCTGCCCGAGGCTATGGTGAATTTCCTTGCCTTGCTCGGCTGGTCACTGGATGATAGAACCGAGCTTTTGTCCCGGCAGGAGCTTGTAAAGAACTTTTCCCTGGAGCGGGTTAGTCGGACGGCTGCCGTCTTTAATCAGGATAAGCTCGACTGGATGAACGGAGTATATATTCGTAGTCTAACCGCTGACGAATTTTTTACCGTTGTACAACCCTATCTGATGATGGATACACTCGTTGGAGAGGCATTAATATCAGATGAAGGGTATGTAAGGAATATCCTGCCTCTTATTCAGGAGCGGGCCAGGACCCTCGGAGAGGTAGCTGAACTGACTCAATTTTTCTTCGTTGATGAGCTTGGCTATGATGCTGGCCTGCTTATAGGTAAGAATATGGGTCGGGAATCAGCTACGAAGGCATTAGAGGCGGGAAAGGAGAGGCTTGGGCAATTGGAGGCATTTGATGCTGAATCTCTGGAGGCGGTGCTCAGACCTCTGGCGGTGGAGTTGGGATTGAAGACCGGTCAGCTCTTCGGCACACTGAGGGTGGCAACTACCGGGCGGACAGCGGCACCGCCGCTGTTTCAAACTATGGCAGTCCTGGGTAAGGAGCGGTGCCTGAAGCGAATTAAAGCCGCGTTAGATAGACTTAGCCAGCTATCTTCATAATGCCCTCGTAACGGAGTTTACTGTGAGTAGGCAAGGAAACAGGGAAGGTATTTTATCTGGCTACCGTGTCCTCGACTTAGCTGATGAGAAGGGTATGTTCTGTTCCAGGCTTCTGGCTGATATGGGTGCCGGGGTTATCAGGGTGGAGGAGCCGGGGAAGGATTCAGTTAGAAGCGATTGTTTCTGGGGAACAAACGTCGGTAAACTTGACATAACATTAAATTTAGGGGTTAGACAAGGGCAGGAAATATTTAAGAGGCTGGTTAAGACTGCCGATGTGGTGGTGGAGAGTTATCAGCCGGGATGTCTGGAGAGGCTAGGTCTTGGCTATTCTGAGCTTAGTGAAGTTAATCCCCGACTGGTCATGGCTTCCATCACCGATTTTGGGCAGAGTGGTCCCTATCGAGATTATAAGTCGTGCGATATGGTAGCTTCAGCTCTGGGTGGTCAGATGTATGTCTGCGGAGAGCCCCAGGCGCCACCACTTAAACCCTTTGGCAATCAGGCTTGCTACACTGCCTGTCTGTTTGCTGCTATCGGCGTTCTGCTGGTGTTGCAGAGGAGGCGTGCTTCGGGCAAAGGGCAGCATATAGATATTTCACTACAGGAGTGTGTAGCGGCTACTCTTGACCACGTTCTGGTGCGCTATTTTTCTGAAGGTATTATAGCTAAGAGACAGGGTAGCTTGCACTGGAATAATGCTTTTCACATCTTTCCCTGCCGGGATGGTTACATTTTGCTCACCCTGTTTCGGCGGTGGCAAACGCTGGTGGAGTGGCTTGACTCCGAGGGTATGGCTGAGGATTTGACCGATGAAAAATGGCAGGATAGAGAGAAGCGATTACAACAGCTTGACCATATTATAGAGGTTTTAGAGCGGTGGACTAAAAGCCACACTGTAGCCGAGCTTGTGGAGAAAGGGCAATTGATGCACCTCCCCTGGGCGGAGGTAGCCTCTATACCACGGCTTGTGGATAGTCCTCAATTAAAGGAGCGTGGTTTCTTTGTTGAGGTGGAGCACCCTCAGTCAGGGGAAAAGTATAAACTCCCTGGAGCCCCGGTTAAGATGAGTCGTTCCCCGTGGCAGGTGGGAGGTCGGGTGCCAGAGCTTGGTGAGCATAATTTGGATATATATCATGAGGAGCTAGGGCTATCAGTGGAAGAGATAGATGCTTTAATTAAAGAGGGCGTTATTTAGTTATCAATCGGTGAAGGCATAGTGGCGGGAGAGGATGTAGAAATTTTAGCAGTTGGGCACAAAAACCAGTAATTGTGAGGGTGAGCTTTAATACGTAAGAGGAGTGGTAATGGAGGCTTTGGAACCCAGGTATATTGCTCTGTATCAGTCAGGTGAGCTGGAGCGGCGTGCTGAGTCGCTTGAAGCACGCCTGAGTTTCTGCGATATATGCCCAAGAGAATGTGGCGTCAATCGGCGGGAAAACGAACTGGGGTTTTGCCATTCAGCTCACCTGCCTGTAGTCTCTGCGGTTTGTGCTCACCATGGAGAGGAACCAGCCATTTCTGGAAGCAGAGGGTCAGGGGCAGTATTCTTTGGCAACTGCAATATGCGATGTGTTTACTGCCAGAACCACCAGATAAGCCAGGACTGGGAAAGGCAGCAATCCAGGGAAATGAATTGCCGCACCCTGGCTGAACGGATGCTCTACCTTCAGGATGAACTGGGGTGCCATAATATCAACTTTGTTTCACCCTCGCACTTTGTCCCGCAATTAGTCCGGGCGGTACTGGAGGCAGTGCCAATGGGACTTAGGCTACCGCTGGTCTACAATACCAGTAGCTATGATTCTATTAAATCCCTGAGGGAGCTCGATGGCATAATAAGTATTTACCTGGCTGACTTGAGGTATGCCTCCAATAAGTGGGCTAGAAAGTTTTCGCAGGCTCCGGATTATGTGGAACGAGCCCGTGTCGCTATCAAGGAGATGTATCGGCAGGTTGGAGAACTGGTGATGGATGATGAGGGTATTGCTCAGAGGGGATTGATTGTGCGTCACCTTATACTGCCCAACCGGCTGGCAAATAGCGAGGAATCACTCACCTGGCTGGTTGGTGAGCTTTCTCCAAAGGTTACCGTTAGTATTATGTCTCAGTATTTCCCGGCACACCGCGCTTCACGGATTCCTCTGCTTTCAAGGACAATCTCGCTGTCAGAGTATTCAGAGGTCATCAAGTTGTTGGATAGGCTCGAGATAGAAAATGGGTGGTTACAAGAAATGGATGCGTCGGTAAACTACCTGCCTGATTTCACGCGTGAAGGTCATCCGTTCGACTTGACGGTGAGTAACCCAAAATGAAGCTTATAATTTTTAGCCATGCTTCCGTTTTCGTTTGGTAAAGCCAAATTTAACCTTTTTGCCGTGAAGCTTATCCTTCTTATTTACATTTTCGATGAAGGTTTTCAGCTCGGTAAGTTTTTTGTCGCTCGTGGCGGTGTCCTTTTTCATTGCGCTTAATTATATCATATACTTGAGCCCAAAGCTAATCATGGATTTATGTTATTATTTAGTTATCTACCTCACCCCCTTTATCCCCCTCTCCTTCAAAGGAGAGGGGGAGGAGCAAATAAAGAGGGGCTAACGCCCCTCTTAAACACCCTCTAAGGGTGGTGGGTAGGAATAGATAAAAGATAAAGGGGTAGGGAGGAAGCTATGTCACAGCTTAAGTCGAACCATAAAATGGAATATGTAATATTGCTTGACCTACTTGCTAAAGCTATTAGTGTAACCAAAGTGTCATCTATTAGTGATGTTGACGAGCGCAGGAGATTAGGGGATGCACATAAACTAGCTAACAAATTCGTTAACCACACTTCCACAGTGCTTTATCTTTCTCATGGTACGGTTGTCCGAGATCTTCCATCATTCAAACAATTCAGCTTCGTTGATTCTGCATCAATTGATGTGCTAACCCGAACAGCAATGGAGGCATTTCTCGTCTTTCATTACGTATTCTTCTCACCCAATAACGTAGAGGAAAAAAATTATAGGTATTGGTGTTATGAAGCTGCAGGATTAGCGGATAGGCAAAATTTACCAGAGGGTATAATCGAAAATGAGCAGCAGAAAATGAAGGAAAAGGAGATACTTGAAGAAATCCGTAGTAAACTAGAGTCGAATATAATTTTTCAAGGGCTTACTGATAGTCAGAAGATGCGGCTTTTTCAAGGTAAAGAACGAGATTTGTGGCGCTGGAGTCCTGATGCCAGAAAGGTTTTACCTTGGTACGATATTGGTATTGATGCAGGGTTCAGCGATATGTTAGCTTCCCTTATGTATAGACATCTATCTGGTTCTACTCATTCTAGCAGTCTAAGCGTTCTTCAAATTGCACAAGCCCTTGTTAATAAAGAAACTGAGAAACTTATCGCGTCTTCAATAGATACTATGAACGTTATGATTGCTAACATGATTCAGGAATATTGTGGGTTGTTTCCAGGAGCACGGGATGTTTTAAGAGATTCTGGAGCCAGTAATTCTGTGGAAGTATGGGTTAATATAGGTCGTCAGTTAGATGAGGATTAGGGAAAAGAATAAAGCAATGACTAACCACTCTATCTTACACAACATCCGCATCCTTGATTTTACCTGGGTGCTGGCGGGACCGTATGCTACCCGGATTCTGGCTGATTTTGGGGCTGAGGTGATTAAGGTTCAGCCGCTTTTGCCACCGGTAGAGGACAAGTTCAGTCGTGGCTACTATAACACCTGGAATCGTAATAAGCTGGGTATAACCCTTAACCTTAATAAGCCCCGGGGGGTGGCTCTCGCCAAAAGGTTGGTAGGCATTAGCGATGCCGTAGTTGAAAACTTCACCCCGAGGGTGATGACTAACTGGGGGTTGGACTATCCTAGCCTGAAGAAACTCAAGCCCGACCTGATTATGCTCAGTATGTCAACCATGGGAAACACCGGACCGTGGCGAGACTATGTGGGCTTTGGTCCCACAGTCCAGGCTTTTTCCGGCATAACCTATCTTACCTCCTTCCCCGGTAAGCCACCAATAGGCTTAGGCACGTCTTATGCTGACCATATAGCTGGTCTGCTAGCTTGCTTAGCCCTGCTCGGTGCTGTGGAATACAGGCAGAGGACAGGAGAAGGACAGTACATTGATGTCTCACAGGTGGAGGCAATGTCCAGTTTATTGGGTAGCGCTATCCTGGAATATGCTGTCGATGGCAAATCACCAGAGCCGGTAGGCAATAGCTCAACTCAGGCGGCGCCACATAATGTCTACCGGTGTCAGGGTGATGACCGCTGGTGTGCTATTGCCGTATTTAGCGATGAAGAATGGCAGGGATTTCAGCGGGCTTTAGGCAACCCACCGTGGGCTAAGGACAAGCGGTTTGCCACCTTATCCGGCAGGATTGAGAATGTTGAGGAGTTGGACAGGCTTGTGGGAGAATGGACAAGGAAGCACAAGGCTGAGGAGGTAATGGCTCGGCTTCAGCGGCAGGGAGTTGCTGCCGGGGTGGTTCAGAATGCCGGCGATTTAGCTAATGACCATCAGCTTAAGGCACGGGGCTTCTTTATTGAGCTTGACCACCCGGAGTTGGGCAAGACTATATCTGATGCCACGCCAATAAAGCTATCAGATACTCCGGCTAAGTATAGTCGGGCAGCCCCAGTTTTGGGTTGGGACAATGACTACGTGTATAAACAGCTACTGGGGATGAGTGAAGATGAGATGGTTGAGCTCAGGCGGCAGGGAGTAATATCATAGTAAGAGCATAATTTACGGAGGTGATAATGGAATATAAGATGCTCATTGTGGAGAAGAGGAACAGGATAGGGGTAATCACACTGAATCGGCCCAAGGTGCGCAATGCTTTAAATGCTGCACTCATGGGAGAAATGCTCGACGCTCTTCGGAAGTTTGATGAAGACTCTGGTGTGGGTGCAATTGTTATCAGGGGTGCGGGAGATACATTTTGCTCCGGCCACGATTTTTCTGAGATACAGGGTAAAACCCTGGCTGATTTTCGCCGTACCTTTGGCAAGTCGGTGCAGGTATTACAAACTATCGCCGCTATCAGCAAGGTGGTGATTGCTGCCGTTAATGGTTATGCCACTGCCATGGGTTGTGCTCTGGCTGCTGGATGCGACCTGGTGGTAGCCTCGGAGGAGGCGAAGTTTCAGACACCGGGGGTGAATATTGGCTTCGCCTGTGTGACCCCGATGGCAGCAATATATCGCTCGGTGGGCAGAAAAAAGTGTCTGGAAATGATTTTAACCGGGGATGTTATTAGTGCTACTGAAGCTGAGAGAATTGGCTTGGTGAATAAGGTGGTTCCGCAGAAAGACCTGGAAAATGCAGCCTTTGAACTGGCAGAGAAAATCACAGGCAAAGTCCCGCTTGCTGTTCAATTTGGTAAACAGGCATTTTACACAATGGCTGACATGGAACACAACCAGGCTTATGAATATGCCGTGGAAATGATCAGCGCTAATGCTGATACAGAGGATGGTAGAGAAGGGGTAGATGCCTTTATGGAAAAAAGACCACCGCACCCGTGGAAAGGGCGGTAATTGGCTCCATTAGTCTGACTAATCTTCTAGAGGCTGGCAGCGGGGGCAGAAGTAACTGCCACGGTTGCGGATGGGGATACGCTGGAGGGGGGTGCCACAGACAGGACAGAACTTGCCACTGAGGTAATGGGCAACCTGAAACTGAAAGTGGGCTGTGCCTAGTTGTCCATCGGGACGAAAGTAGTTTTCCACACTGGCTCCCTTATTGCCAATGGCTGACCATAGCACCTGCTGAATAGCGCAGTGAAGACGTTCTATCTCGTTTTGAGACAGGCTTTTCCCTGATCTTAGTGGGTGGATCCTGGCAGCAAACAGGGATTCATCGGCATACATATTGCCTACGCCGGCAATAAAGTTCTGGTCGCAGAGCACAGCCTTAACTGGCGCTGTACGCTTATTCAGAAGTTGGGCCAGGAGTTGAGGAGTAAAATCGGCTTCCAGTGGTTCAGGACCAAGCTTACCGACAACTGAATTTGCATCCTTTATCAGCCACATCACCCCCAGCTTACGCGGGTCACGAAAGTGGAGGCTGGTTTCTCCATCCAGATGGATTATGGCACGGGTAAATTTCTCAGGTTCAGCCGGGGTTGGCTTTATCAATAGCGAGCCAGTCATTTTTAGATGGATAATTAACGCTTCACCGCTGGTCAAGCTAAAGATGAGGTATTTGCCCCGCCGGGTCAACCCGGTGATACATTGTCCTATAAGGCGGGAACGGAATTCTTCTACTGATGGCTGGCGGACTATGCCCTCCCAGATTAGAGTGATGCCGGTAACACGGTGCCCAACAACATAAGGCAGCAACTCGTTCTTTATCGTTTCTACTTCAGGCAGCTCTGGCAATTTATTCCATCTCTCCCCAGTGGTTGCCAGTTTTGATGTCTACTTTTAGCGGGATGCTGAGTTGTAGAGCGGTGGACATTATTTCGGGTACTAATTGGCGCATCTCTTTAAGCTCATCCTGGGGTACTTCAAAGACAAGCTCATCGTGCACCTGAAGCAGCATCTTGCTTTTCAATCGGCGCTTGTCCATCTCCCGGTTCAGGTTAATCATAGCCACCTTTATGATGTCGGCTGACGTGCCCTGCACTGGCATATTTATTGCCATACGCTCAGCGGCTTCCCTCACCTGTCGGTTGGGAGAATCAATTTCAGGGATGAAACGCCTCCTGCCCAGTAGCGTTTGGACATAGCCTGTCTCTCTTGCCTGCTGTTTGGTTGACTCAAGATATTGCTTTACCCCGGGGTATTTTTCAAAGTAAGCAGCAATGAACTGTGCAGCTTCTTCTCGTGATAGCTCGGTGGCCTGCTCCAGCCCGTAGTCGCTCATACCGTAGATGACACCGAAATTGACTGTTTTAGCCAGGCGGCGCATATCTGTTGTTATCTGTGAGGCGTCCACACCAAAGAGTTGAGCGGCAGTGGCGGCATGAATATCCTCGTCCCGGTTAAAGGCATCAAGCAGCTCTTTATCCTGAGACAGGTGGGTCAAGACGCGAAGGTCAATCTGTGAATAGTCTCCAGCCAAGAGATAAGAGCTGGGTGGAGCAATAAAGGACTTTCTTATCTCTTTGCCTAGTTCACCTCGAATCGGGATATTTTGCAGATTAGGCTCACTTGAGGAAAGTCGACCGGTAGCTGTTTTTGTCTGGTTAAAGCTGGTATGAACTCGCCTTGTTTTGGGGTTGATTAAGCCGGGTAGGGCGTCAATATAGGTTGACTTGAGCTTGGCTAACTGGCGGTAGTCTAAAATAAATTCAATGATGGGGTGGCTTCTACGGAGTTCCTCCAGCACTGCTGCCCCGGTAGAGTAGCCACCCTTTGTTTTACGGGCCGGTGGCAACCCCAGCTCCTGGAATAAGACAGAGCTAAGTTGCTGGGGTGAGTTTATATTGAAGCGGTGACCTACACTGTTATATATCTCAGCCTCTAGCCTCATCAACTGCTCACCAAGACGGTGTGACATCTGCCTCAATAGCTCTGTATCCAGGGCTACCCCGTTCCTTTCCATACTGGTGAGCACTGGCACCAGTGGCATCTCAACCTCAGAGAATAGCTGCCATAGCCCTTGCTGGTGAAGCTCTGCCTCCAGTAATTCGGTCAGTTGCCCGGTGATGTCAGCATCAGCGCAGGCGTAATCAGCAGCCTGATTTATCTCTACCTGAGACATAGAAATCTGCTTGGCTCCTGAGCCAATAAGGGCGGTAATAGGTGTCATTTCAATGCCTAGTTTGCTAAAGGCGAGGGCTTTCAAACTCAGTGATTTCTCACATAATAGATAGGCAGCGACCATAGTATCAGAAGCCAGATTATTAACCGTTATCCCGTATTCAGCCAGCACTGTCATATCATACTTGCCGTTATGGGCAAGCTTGGCTAGATTAGAGTCTTCCAGGGGAGGCTTGAGGCGATTGATGACCTGGTTGAGTGGCAGTTGCTCCACCTCTCCCCAGCCAACATGACCAACGGGGATATAGTAAGCCTCGCCAGGGGTTGGCGATATAGATATGCCGACCAATTGAACTAACATAGCATCTAAGCCTGTAGTCTCCAGGTCAAAAGTAAAGGACTTGGCTGCTGATAGGCGGTTTAGTAGCTCGTCAAGGGCTGGGATAGTATTGATAATATGATAGGCCCGCTGGGGTAGGGTCCTGGTTTCAACCTGAGTAGGGGGCAGTTCTGGGGCTGCTTCTTTGGTTGTGACGTCAGGCAATCTTGGCAGCAGGCTAAAAAACTCAAGTTCACGGAAAAGCTCAGTTACCTGATGTCGGTCATACTGGCTAATCTGACAGTCATTCAGGTTAAGGCTAACCGGTGTCTGGGTAACAATAGTAGTCAGCTCCTTACTCTGGCGGGCAAGGGCTTCGTTGGTTTGCAGTAGCGATTGGAGCTTGGGTGGGGTTACCTCATCTATATGAGCATAAATCTGGTCTATGGTGCCAAATTGCTGGATAAGCTTGACGGCAGTTTTCTCACCTATGCCAGGGACACCGCGGATATTATCTGAGGGGTCACCCTTCAGCGCTTTGAAATCGGCAATCTGCTCCGGCTTGATGCCATATTTCTGGCTCACTGCGGCTTCATCATAGAGCATGGTATCACTAAAGGTTCGTTTTGGAGCCAGTACCCTTACCCGGGGTGAAACCAGTTGCATGGCATCGGCATCACCGGTGACAATGATAGTGTCAATACTCTGCTGGCTGGCCTGTTGGCTAAGGCTGCCCAAAATATCATCTGCCTCATAGCCGTCGAGTTCAAAGATGGGCATACGGAAGGCTTCTACCAGCTGCTTAACCCGTCCCAGTTGATTGACCAGTTCATCAGGGGTCTTAGGTCGGTGTGCCTTATACTGGTCAAACATCTCGTGCCTGAAAGTAGGGGCTTTCTTATCAAAGGCAATGGCATAATGAGTAGGTTTTAGCTCATTTATTGTCTTCAGCAGCATGAGGGCAAAGCCGTAGACAGTCCCCACCATCTCACCGGTTTTACTCACTGTCAGTGGTGGCAGGGCGTGGAAGGCGCGGTGGACAATGGCATTACCATCAAATAATAGCAGCAGCGGTTTCTTCATAGTCTAATTATAACAGAGTGAAGGGCGTGACAGAAGGAGGGGGAGTTTATGAATAATAGGTTAGGTGGATTTATGATATAATCAAGTGTAGTAGGAGGTTTGGAATATGGGGTTGCAAGTAAGACTATACCTGCTGGTGGGGCTGATGTTTGGCATCCTGTATGCAATAATACTCGGCATATCAAGCCTCTTAGGTGCTGGTGGATTTGTTCTGTATGCCAGCCTGGCGGCTGGACTTGTTTTACTCCAGTATTTGGTTGGTCCGGCTATAGTGGCGGCGGTTATGAAGATTAAATATGTCTCGGAGAGGCAAGAGCCTGAATTGCACCAGATGGTTGGTGAGCTGGCTGGGGGGGCGGGGATAAAGAAGCCCAGGGTTTGTGTTTCTGAATTGACCATGCCCAACGCCTTTGCCTTTGGTAGAACCCAGTCCGATGCCAGGGTCTGTGTGACTCGAGGCATAATGAGGCTGCTGAGCCGGGATGAATTGAGGGCTGTATTGGGGCACGAGATTTCACATGTGAAGAACCGCGATATGATTTTCATTACCATGCTCAGTGTGCTGCCGATGATATGCTACTTTATTGCTATTAGCTTGTTGTGGTCAGGTGCGTTTGGAGGCAGAAGTAGAGGCAGCCAGGGAGGCGCTAACATCCTGCCCCTTATCGGACTGGGTATGCTTATCATCTATTTTATTACCAATCTGTTGGTGCTGTACGGCTCCCGAATCAGGGAGTACTATGCTGACCGGGGAAGCGTTAGATTGGGCAATCAGCCTAATTACCTGGCTACAGCTTTGTACAAGCTGGCTTATGGAAATGCAAAGGTGCCGAAGGAAGCCTTTAAGAGAGTGGAAGGGGTAAAGGCGTTCTTTGTCAATGACCCATCACGAGCGCTAACTGAGATTAGAGAGCTGAAGGAAGTGGATACTGACATGAGCGGCACCATAGATGTCTATGAACTGGAGGCATTAAGAATAAAGAAAGTGCGCCTTAGTTTTGGTGACAAGTTAATGGAGCTTTTCAGCACCCATCCCAATATGCTGAAACGCATAAAACACCTCTCGTCGCTGATGTATAGTCAGCCCTATTGAAGTCAGAAATCGCTGAGCGGAGCTTTCTGTATAGGTTTCAGATAGGATGTGTCATTATGCCTGATAAGTATGGATCGTTTATTTTCATAAACAAAGGTTGTAATGCCGCAGGTATCTTGCCTTATATTCCAGAAATGGGAATTATCCAGTCCCAGTAGAGCGCATATTAAAACCTTATTCACCACGCGGTGAGATACTAAGATTACAGTGCCATTATATTTGGCTATTACATCATTCACCACACCCATAGCTCTTTCCCTGACATCGTTTAGGCTTTCACCGCCCGGCATTTTTACCTGGTGGGGATTTTTAATCCATTCCGTATAGAGCCCTTTATATTTATCTTTTACCTCTTGATGGGCTAAGCCTTGCCATTTTCCATAATTAAAATCTATTAGACCGGGAGCAATCTCTACATTAAGTTTATGATAACTGGCAACCATCTCGGCTGTCTTTAGGGCTCGCTTTAATGGGCTGGAGCAAATGGCATCTATCTTTAGAGTGCCTAGATATTCAGTTAGTAATTCCGCCTGTTTAATTCCGGTTTCATTAAGCTCAATATCAATTCTTCCTCTAAATATTTCCTCTACATTCCATTCAGTTTCTCCGTGTCTTGCCAGGATAATTTGTGTCATTTGGTTAGCCTCACCCTAAAGTCTTGAGCTAACCTCGGCTCCATACCCAGTGAGTCGAGGGTTGCCATAACCCTTGATTTCATTTGGTTGCCATCAGTGGCAAAAAAGAGGTGGCTGTTGCACTTACAATCACTGGAGCCGAAGCCAGGGATAGAATCAAATTGACCGTTAACAGCCTGCGCAATGGTGCACTCAATTCTTTCCTCAGTCTCGCAGAGAATTATGTCAGTGATGGATGCCTTCTCCAATAGATAGTCAATATGCCAGTGAGGTTTTTTATTGCTTTTGAGGTGATAGCTTAATCTAGATTTGAACTTGCCCATGGCTGAGCCGATATAGGCATAGTAGCCGCGAGGGAAGTAAATAGCTTTCAGGCTGCCTATTGTAATCGTCTGCTCTTCAGGGAGCTCAATGAGAAGGATATAGCTTCCCTTTATGGTTAGGCCTCCCTTTGAGGGCACGATACGCTCTCTTTTTAGTCGGATTTTTCTACCTTCTCCACCTCAATGGTGCATTCGGTTACCAGCGCAGCAAAAGCGCCCAGAGCCGCCAAAACCGGAGCTACCATAATCCCTATTGCCGCTGCTGGTGCCCCTATTGTTAGTGGAATCTCAAATATAGTTTTCCCTTCATGTATCACCCGGATCTTTCTGATGTTACCCTCATGTATGAGTTGCTTAACTTTCTCAACTAACTGGCTTCCCGATACACTAAACTTTTCATTAGTGGTCATTTTTAGCCTCCCTTTATTTGTGCTCCTTTTGTAATTTATATCGTTTGTTCACCAGTGAACAGCCCCCTTCGCTGGATAGGCATAGCTTTTCTGTATCTCTCTTGGCCCACTTGTAGCAGTCCCAGCATTGAAGTCTTCCAATGGAAAAAGGTTTGTGTTTGTTTTCGGCCCGAATTTCATCACAGAGCTTTAAGGCTATCTCGCGAGGAATATCTTTACCTGTGGTCATGGCTTCCCCTCACAGAAGTCGTTTCTCTCCCTCAATCTTTTTAATATCGGTAATGTCCTGGGTTACTTCCAAGCAG
>Ga0315543_1003254_pt1 | contig 14756 bp, 10 predicted proteins | sample SalMarSW160210MG_2_FD_203098 | JGI IMG/M metagenome (GOLD analysis project Ga0315543, IMG submission 203098) | Salt marsh sediment microbial communities from the Plum Island Ecosystem LTER, Massachusetts, United States - Salt Marsh Sediment SW1601-210 ...
ACCTCGTTGTAGTACCGCAAGCCGTAGACGAAGCCGTCCATGACGATCGTCACCGTCGGGATGTTCATGCGACCGAAGGTGCCGACGACGCCGGTCTGGGTGGCCGAGGCGGCCACGTAGCCGGCCAGGAAGGCGGCCTCGTCGGTGTTGAAGTTGATGCCCCGCACGTTCTCGCCGCCGTTGCCTTCCTCATCGGTGATCGGGCCGATGAAGCTCGGGTAGTCGATGATGGCGAAGAGCTGGTCGGCGTTGTCCCGCGCCGCGGCCCCGGTGTCATCGGCGAGCTGGAAACCCACGGTGATGATGAGGTCACAGCCTTCGTTGATGAACGAGTCGATGTTCGGACGGAAGTCCGATGTGCTCTGGGACTCGAGGAACTCCACGGCCACGCCCTCGAGATCGCTCTCGGCCCTCAGCATGCCCTCCCAAGCCGTCTCGTTGAAGCTGTTGCCGTCGATGCCGCCGGTGTTGGACACCTGGCAGGCCTTGAGTTCGGGGCCCTCCGGCGCCTCCGGGAGCGTCGTCGTCTCCTCAGCGGCGGTGGTGGTCGTCTCGGCAGCCGTCGTGGTGGTCGTGTCGGCAGCCGTCGTGGTGGTCGTGTCGTCAGCGTCCTCGGCGCAGGCGCTGACGCCGAGTGCAAAAGCGAAGAGCAGCGCGAAGAACGCAGCTCTCTTTGTCCTGAACATCTATGCAAAACCCTTTGTTGTTGAGTCGGCCCGCCGGGAGATTCGGCAGGGCCTGACCGCCATCCTAGTGATCCCGGTCCTTCAGAGACGATCGAGACGGAACGACGGGAAACGAGCGGCGAAGCGGGATCAGCCCTGGTCAGCCAGCTCCACCGGGGGCTTGTCGGGCGCGGCGATCGCAGCGAAGGACAGCCGTTCGCCATCCTCGGGATCGACGTCGACGAAGATGGTGGACCCGGCCGAGAACTCCTTGTAGAGCACCTTCTCCGAGAGCGGATCTTCCATCAGCCGCTGGATGGCGCGACGCAGCGGCCGGGCTCCGAGCTGAGGGTCGTAGCCCTTCTTGGCCAAGCGCTCCTTGGCGTCCTCGGTGAGCACGAGCTCGAGTGCCTGCGATTCGAGCTGTTGGCGCACCCGGCGCAGAAGCAGATCCACGATCTCCTTGACCTCGTCCATCGTCAGCTCGTGGAAAACGATCACTTCGTCGATGCGATTGAGGAACTCGGGACGGAAGTGCCGCTTGAGCGCCTCCGTGACCTTCTCTTTGATCTGGGTGTAGCCGACATCTGCGGAGTCGGCCATGAAGCCGATCGACTTGCGTCGCAGCTCGGCCGTGCCGAGGTTGGAGGTCATGATGATCACGGTGTTCTTGAAGTCGACCGTGCGGCCCTGGGAGTCGGTGAGGCGCCCGTCTTCGAGGATCTGCAACAGGATGTTGAAGACGTCGTTGTGGGCCTTCTCGATCTCGTCGAACAGCACGACGGAGAAGGGCTTGCGCCGTACCGCCTCGGTGAGCTGGCCGCCCTCGTCATAGCCGACATAGCCGGGCGGGGACCCGACGAGCCTGCTGACCGCATGCTTCTCCATGTACTCCGACATGTCGATCTGGAGCAACGCGTCCTCGTCGCCGAACAGGAACTCGGCGAGCGCCTTGGCGGACTCCGTCTTGCCGACGCCGGAAGGTCCCAGGAAGATGAAAGACCCCGCCGGCCGCTTTGGGTCCTTGAGCCCGGCCCGGGTGCGGCGGATCGCCTTGGACACCGCCTCGATCGCGTCATGCTGGCCGACGATACGGCGATGCAGCTCCGTCTCCATGTTGAGGAGTTTGGTCGTCTCCTCCTCGGTGAGACGGTGCACCGGGATCCCGGTCCACTGGGCGAGCACTTCGGCGATCTCCTCCTCGTCGATCACCGCCGCGAAGTCCTTGCTAGCGGCGTCGTCCTCCAGCTCGTGTGAGGCCCGATCGGCCAGCAGGGACCGTTCCTGGTCGCGCAGCTGGGCGGCTCGTTCGTACTGCTGTGCTTGGACGGCCTCGCGCTTGTCGGATCGCAGTCGCGAGAGCCTCTCGTCGATCTCCTTCACCTCAGCCGGCAGATCCGACCTCCGTAGTCGCATGCGGCTTCCGGCCTCGTCGATCAGATCGATTGCCTTGTCCGGCAGGAATCGGTCGGCGATGTAGCGATCGGCGAGATTGGCCGCGTTGACCAGCGCCTGGTCGGTGAAGCGGACTCGGTGATGGTCTTCGTAGTTGGTGCGCAGGCCCTCGAGGATCTTGATGGTGTCCGCCACCGATGGTTCCTCGACTCGGATCGGCTGGAATCGCCGTTCGAGAGCCGAGTCCTTCTCGAGGTACTTGCGGTACTCCTCGAGCGTGGTGGCGCCCACGGTCTGCAGCTCGCCCCGCGCCAGCATCGGCTTGAGAATGCTGGCAGCGTCGATGGCGCCCTCAGCGGCGCCGGCGCCCACCAGGGTGTGGATCTCGTCGATGAAGAGGATGATGTCGCCGCGAGTGCGGATCTCCTTCAACACCTTCTTGAGGCGCTCCTCGAAGTCGCCGCGGTAGCGCGAGCCGGCGACGAGGGCGCCGAGGTCGAGGGTGTAGAGATGCTTGTTGGTGAGGGTGTCGGGCACCTCGCCGGCGACGATGCGCTGGGCGAGGCCCTCGACGATGGCGGTCTTGCCGACGCCGGGCTCGCCGACCAGGACCGGGTTGTTCTTCGTACGACGAGAGAGCACCTGCATGACCCGTTCGATCTCGTTCATCCGTCCGATGACCGGGTCGAGCTTGTGCTCGCGGGCGAGCTGAGTGAGGTTGCGGCCAAACTGGTCGAGCACGGTCGAGCCGGCCGGGGCGGCCTCGCTGCTCCCGCGGCCGCTGCCCACGGGATGGGAAGCGGCGGCCGCTTCCTCACCCTGGACGCCGGAAAGGAGCTGGATGACGGTCTGGCGCACCTTGTGGAGTTCGGCACCCAATTTCTGGAGGACCTGGGCGGCCACGCCCTCGCCTTCTCGGATGAGGCCGAGCAGGATGTGCTCGGTCCCGATGTAGTTGTGGCCGAGCTGGAGCGCCTCGCGCAGGGAGAGCTCCAGGACCTTCTTGGCCCTGGGCGTGAACGGGATGTGGCCACTGGGCGCCTGAGATCCTTGACCGATGATCTCGACGACCTGGGAGCGTACCGATTCGAGACTGATACCGAGGCCCTCGAGACCGCGAGCCGCCACCCCCTCGCCCTCGTGGATGAGGCCGAGCAGGATGTGCTCCGTGCCGATGTAGTTGTGATTGAGGAGGCGAGCCTCCTCTTGCGCCAGCACAACTACCCGGCGAGCTCGATCCGTGAACCGTTCAAACACGTTCTTCCTGTTCCGAGAGCAACGAGCGCTCCGGAGGCGGGGCGCCTCACTGAGTATAGCTGTGGGCCCGTCCAAGGCCCCGACCGCTCTGTGTCTCTGATCTATCGATGCTTGTCGGCCGCAGCATGGTTTCGTTGAGTCAAACGCCCGAATCGGCCCGGATAATCCCGTGCTCATGTCCGATTCGGACGGCACGCCCCTCGGGGCCTGTGGGCCATTCGCCCCGGGGAGGTGCCCACACGACGCTGTGGGGCAACCATCTTGCGGCGAGTACCATCGGGCGCCTCATGGAGCAGCCGACTTTCACCGATCTCGTCCCGATTCCACGTGTGTGGAAGCGGATGGAACAGGTCGAACGGCGCCTGGTCGAGGCCACGACCTCGGACAACCCTTTCCTCACCGATATCGCACAGCACCTCCTCGCCGCGGGTGGAAAGAGGTACCGGCCCCTCCTGGCCCAAGTCGCCGCCGAGCTCGGCGACAACGACGGCCACGGGCCCGTCGAGGCCGGGGTGTCGGTCGAGCTGGTGCACCTCGGTTCGCTGTACCACGACGACGTGATCGACGAAGCGGCGACGCGCCGGGGCGCGGCGTCCGTCAATCACAACTGGACCAACACGATTGCGATCCTCGCCGGCGACTTCCTGCTCGCCAGGGCTTCGGAGGTAGCGGCGCCGCTCGGCGCCGAAGCGGTGGACCTCATCGCCCGCACCTACGCCAGGCTGTGCGAGGGCCAAGTGCTCGAGCTCCAGCTCGAGGATGATCTCGACCACGGCCCTGACGAGTACTACTCCGTGATCGGCAACAAGACGGCCAGCCTGATTCGCACTTCGGTTCACCTCGGAGCGCTCACCGCCGGGGCGTCGCGCGAGGCGATCGACGCCATCGGCGAGTGGGCGTGGGAGATGGGCCTGATCTTCCAGATCGCCGACGACGTGCTCGACCTCGTCGCCGACGACTCCTTCCTCGGCAAGCCGTCCGGCTCCGACGTCGGCGAGGGCACCTTCACCCTTCCCGTGCTCTACGCGCTTCATGGTCCCGCCGGACCCGAGATCCGAGCACTGCTGGAAGACGGCAAGCCCCACCCCCGCGAGGTCATCGACCGTGTCATCTCCCTCGTCACCGAGGGCGGGCATGTCGATCGGGTGCTCGATGAGGCCCGGGAACGTCTTCGGGTCGCCGAGAAGGCCGCCTCCCGCCTTCCCGAGGGTGAGCTCACCCCGGTCCTCCGGCAACTCGACCGCTATCTCCTCGAGAGAGTCGAAGCAGCCAGGAAGTCCCGATCGGCGTGAGCAGGATCCCTCGTCCGCTGCTGCTCGCGGTGTCGCTCACGATGCTCGTGGCTGCCTGCACCCGCTCGGGCCCTCCATTGAGTGACGCCGGTGGCGAGACCACCACCACGGTATCCACCCCGCCCACAACGGGATCGTCCACGACGGTGCCATCCGCCACGACCACGATTCCGGCCGAGCCCGAGATCGTGCCTCCCGAGCTTGCCGATCCGTTCGACCTCGCCGAGGAGGCCCTGGCGCCGGTTCCCGGATACGAGCCCGTTTCGTCCGACGAGTTCCCCCTGCAACTCGATCGTCTCGACATGGTGCTCAACGCGTATTCGCTTGCCGAGGCGTTGGTCTGGGACGTGCTCGAAAATGACTTCGGCGAAGAGGTGTTCGTGGCATCGCTCTACCCCTACGGTGTTGCCCGCGGTGACCCGACACTGCCGCCCTTCGTAGCGCAATTGCTCGCCGCGTTCAACGAGGAACCGGAGCAGATCCCCATCGAGCACGGTTTCGTTTACGCCTCCGAGGGCTTCGATACCGGCTGGATGGCATGGGGTTCCAACACCGTCGTCATCGTCGCCGCCGGGCCGAGGGAGGCCACGCTCGAAGTACTCGAGGCGCTCGCTGCCGCCAACCAGGACGAGTATCGGTGGCAGCCGGGAGACTGCCTCTGGCTCGGCAACGACGAGCTGCTCGACGGCGCCCCGTTCGCTCCGTTCGGCCGCGGGCCGATTGTTCCCTGCGACGGCTGGCACACCCATGAGGTCATCGGCAGCAGCGCCGTCGCCGACGGGCCGGAAGCGCCGTACCCAGGCGACGCGATACAGGTCGACGCCTGGGAAACGTGCGAGCAGCGTTTTGTGGAGTTCATCGGGATCTCCGAACAGGACTCCAGCGTCGGCCTGATCCGCTACCTCCCGTCGGATCTCGAGTGGGAGGAGGGGGATCGCTACACGGCATGCGTCGTCACCGAGTACGACGCCTCCGGCGCTCCAGCGCCGCGTCGCGACTCGCTGGCGGGCATCGGAGAGGAATCGCGGCTGGAGAGGAACACGGGCGATTGCCGGCGCGGATCGTACGTCAGCGAGCCCATCTCGTGTGAAGCACCCCACGACAGCGAATACCTCGGCACGGTTGAGTTCTCCGAGGAGCAGGACGCCGCGTACCCGTGGTACACGCTCTATGAAGACGCCGATTCCCTGTGCCGAGATCTCCTCGACGACTACGCCGCTGATGGTCCCGTCGGCGCCGCGCTCGATGCCACCGGCTTGCCCCCGGGCCCCTACGCCTGGTCACAGGGCGACCGGCGAGTCGCGTGCATCGGCTTCGCCATCGACAACGCCGGTTTTCCCCAGCTCGTGCTCGGCAGCATGGCGGAAGACGGTTGGAGAATCATCGGCCCGTCCGGCGACGACGTCACCGCCTGAGAGACCGCTGGCCCGAGATGTCCGGCGCGCAGCCGGCGACGCGCTGAGCCGAATCCTCGACAACGGCAGTGCGGCCGGGGGTCAGAGCCGCTCGGAGAAGGCGATCTGCACCGGCTCGAGGGCGTCGGCGGGCTCGAACCCGAAGACCTGCGCGTAGAAGGACAGCTCGGCCTCCTGTGCCCGCGCGATGTTCTCGGCTCTCCGGAAGCCGTGGCCCTCACCAGGAAAGGAGAGGTAGGCGTGTGGCAGGCCCTTGGCGGCGAGCGCCGCCACCATGCTCTCCGCCTGCTCGGGCGGCACCACCTCGTCATCGAGGCCCTGGAAGAGGATCATGGGACAATCGATCTCCTCCGCGTGGCTCACCGGCGAACGCTCCCGGTACAGCTCGGCGGCTTCCGGATACGGCCCGATCAACGCGTCGAGGTAACGCGACTCGAACTTGTGGGTGTGCCGGGCGAGAGCGACACAGTCCCCCACCCCGAAGTAGCTGGCGCCGGCCGCGAAGACGTCGTGGAAGGTCAGGGCGCACAACGTGGTGTAGCCGCCGGCGCTTCCTCCCCGGATTGCCATGCGCTCAGGGTCGACCATGCCCTGGTCCGCCAAGTAGAGGGCAGCGTCGATGCAATCGGTCGTGTCGCGCAATCCCCAGTGGCCCTTGAGGGCATCGCGGTAGGCCCGGCCGTAGCCGGTCGAGCCCCGATAGTTGACGTCGACCACTGCGAAGCCGCGGCTCGTCCAGAACTGGATGCGGAGGTCGAGCACGCCCGAGGTCGCTCCCGTCGGCCCCCCATGGCTCACCACCAGCAGCGGAGGCAGCTCGTCCGATGGTCCGGCGAACTCGGGATTGCACGGCGGGTATGAGAAGGCATGGGCAACCGCACCGTCCCTCGTCGGGAAAGCGAATGGCTCGGGCCGGCTCAGATACGTCGGAGGCACGTCGACCTCGCGGCTGGGGCGAACCACCGTGGAGGTCTCGCGATCGACATCCACCTCGACGATGGCCACCGGCTCGCTGGCGCTCCCGGCGATCAGCCAGACGTGCTCGTCACCGACGCCTATGGACGATCCGAGGTAGTCGTAATCGAGGTGCACCGAACGTAACGTGCCGCCTTCGACGATGGCGAGCCGATCGACGCCTGCCTCCGAGTACGTGCAGGCGATCCGGCCGTCCCCCAGGAACCCGTAGCGACACATGCCGAAACCCCACTGGGGCAGGCCGAACTCCGCCTCCATGGTGTGGACCGCCTCCGCCGTTCCCGCCACGAAGCGATAGAGATTCCACCACCCGGTCCGGTCCGACACGAAATGGAGCACGCCGGACGGCGACCACTCCGGCTGGAAGATCGACTCGCTTTCCCCGCCGGCGATCCGCTCCGGCTCGGAGATGCTGCCGTCGCGGTTGAGCGCCGCCACCCACAGCTCGGTGCCGTCCCAGGGCATACGCGGGTGGTCCCACGCCAGCCACGCCAGGCGATCGCCGTCCGGGCTGACACGCGGGGACGAGAAGAAGTCGTGCCCCACGGCGATCTTCCGGGGCTGCTCCGATCCGTCCAGCGGGAACGTGACCAGCGAGTTCTTCGGCTCCTTGCCGTCACGATGACGTTCGCGCACGCAGATGACCCGATCGCCGTGGAAGGCGAAGTCCGCGAAGCGGTCACCGGCGGCGACCGCCGGCTCGGGGGTGATCGGCACGGGCGCCGGCCCGTCGATTCGATACACCCGTTGATCCGAGAAGTGCGACGTGACCACCACCTCGCCACGCACGCCGTACGCACCCCCGCCGTATTCGTGCACGCGAGTGCGAGAATTGAGATCGGGCGGAGTCACGTCACGGATCTCGCCGTTGCGGGATCGCCGCACCACCACTGAGCGGCCGGCTTCTCGCGGCCGCGTCTCCACCCAGCACACGGTGCCGGCGTCTTCGGTGACGTCGCCCAGGACCACTCCACCACCGGTCACCACGGACACCGAGATCGGCGAAGCCCACGAGCCGTAGGGTGCTGTCCGTGTCATGGCGGCCTTCCGAGTCGATTCCTCTCTCGGGAATCTAACGCCGCGGCGGGTCGCCGCGCCGCGGCGCGTGCTCTGGCGTCGGATCAGCGTTGCTCGACCTCGGGTGTCGCGCCGGCCATCGCAGATCCGAGCGCTCGGTGGATCAGGTCTCGGGTCGCAGGGTGGGGAACAAGATGACTTCCCGGATGTGGTCCTGATCGGTGAGCAGCATCACGAGACGGTCGACACCGATCCCCAATCCGCCGGTGGGCGGCAAGCCGTACTCGAGCGCCAGCAGGTAGTCGTCGTCGACGGGATGCGCCTCCTCGTCGCCTTCGGCGCGGGCGCGCGCCTGGTCCTCGAATCGTGCCCGCTGGTCGAGGGGATCGTTGAGCTCTGAGAAGGCGTTGGCGTACTCGGAGCCGGCGATGAAAAGCTCGAAGCGCTCGGTCAGGTGGGCATCGTCACGGTGGGCCCGCGCCAGCGGCGAGACCTCCTTGGGGTGATCCAGGACGAAGGTGGGCTGCCACAGCCCGTCGGTGGCGTGAGCTTCGAACAGGGCGTCCATGATCTTGCCGTGTCCCCAGCGGTCTTCCGGCTCCACCCCGTGGCGGCGGGCCACCGCACGTGCTTCGGCCACCGGCCGGTTGAAATCGACCTGCTCGCCGATGGCGTCTGCGACGAGATCGACCATGCGGACCCGCCGGAAGGGTGGAGTGAGGTCGATCTCTCGTCCCTGGTACGTGAAGCAGGTGGACCCGGTTGCCGCCGCCGCACAGGCGGCGAAGACTTCCTCGACCAGCACCATGATGTCGCGGTAGTCGGCAAAGGCCTCGTACGACTCGAGCATCGTGAATTCGGGGTTGTGAGTGGCGTCGATTCCCTCGTTGCGGAAGATGCGCCCGATCTCGAACACCCGCTCCAGGCCCCCGACCACGAGACGCTTCAGGTACAGCTCGGTGGCGATCCGCAACTGCATGATCAGGTCGAGGGCATGGTGGTGAGTGACGAAGGGACGGGCCAGGGCGCCCGTTGCCTGCGTCAACAACACCGGCGTCTCCACCTCGATGTAGCCGCGCTGCTCGAATTGTCGACGCAGCTCAGAGACGATCCTCGTCCGCGTCACGGCGACGGCACGGGACTCCTCGTTGACCATGAGGTCCACGTAGCGGCGGCGACTTCGCTGCTCGAGGTCCTGGAGCCCGTGCCATTTGTCGGGGAGCGGCCGCAGACTCTTCTGGAGCACCACGAATGAGGCGACTCGCACCGAGAGCTCGCCCTTCTTGGTGGTGACGATCTCGCCCGTGGCCCCAATCCAGTCGCCGAGATCGACGCCGCCGAACTCGGCATAGGCGTCCGCACCGAGCGTGGCGCGATCGACAAACAACTGAATGCGGCCGGTCACGTCCTGGAGGGTGGCGAACACCAGCTTCCCGAACGAGCGAAGCAGCATCACCCGCCCCGCCACCGCCACCTCCTCGCCGGTTGCCGCATTGGGGGCGACCCCGGCGAAGCGCTCATGGAGATCACCGGCGAGCGCAGTCCGGGCGAACCGGTAGGGATAGCCGCCCGCCGCGAGGCGGCTCACGTGCTTCTCCAGTCGAGCAGCGGTGAGCGGGTGATCTCCGAGAGGGGCATCCTCGTGTCCCTCGTCTGCGCCGCCGGGATGCTCGTGGTCACTCATGTGTCCTGCCGATTCAGCTCGTAGACCAGGCGCAGCCCGTCGAGGGTGAGGAACTCCTCGACCACGTCGACGCTGCTGCAGTGGGGCACGATGGTAGAGGCAAGGCCGCCGGTGGCGACGCGAGATGCCGCGCCGCCGACGGCGGCGGCGAGCCGCTCCATGATGCCGTCGACCAGTCCGGCGTGCCCGTAGAGCGCCCCGCTCTGGATCGCTTCGACCGTGCCCTTGCCGATCGGTGACCGCGGCGGCACGAGCTCGACCCTGCGCAGCGCCGCCGTGCCCGAGATCAATGCATCTGTCGAGATCGCCAGGCCGGGAGCGATGGCGCCCCCGATGTAGTCGCCATCCGGGCTCACGACGTCGAAGTTGGTCGAGGTCCCGAAGTCGACCACGATCACCGGGGCGCCATACCGTTGTCGGGCCGCGACCGAGTTCGCTACCCGATCGGCCCCCACCTCGCGGGGGTTGTCGATGAGGATCTTCATGCCGGTCCTCACGCCCGGTTCGATCACCACCACCGGCCCGTCGGTGAGATGGCCCGCCATGTGCCGGACAACCCCGGTGACGGCCGGGACGACGCTCGACACCGCCACCCCACTGATGTCCGAGGTCGAGAAGCCCTCCAGGTCGAGCAGCCCGTGCAACAAGAGACGGAGCTCGTCGGTGGTGCGCTCGGCAACCGTCGTCAGCCGCCAGTGGGCGGCGAGATCCTCCCCGTCGAACAGCCCGAGCACGGTCTGGGTGTTTCCGACGTCGAGCGTCAGCAGCATGGCGGGTCTCCCTCGTAGAGCACGCTCGGATGATCGAGCCGAATCCCGCGGTCGGCGACGAAATCGTCTCCGCTCGCGGCCAAATGGATGTTGTCGATGAGGCGGGTGGATCCCGCCCACGATGCCACTGCCAGGAATGCCGGGCGGTCGAGCACCTCCATGACCTCGACGGTGTCCTGGCTCACCAGGCTCACATACTCGGTGTCGAGCAGCGGCGCTTGCTCGATCGGCGCCATTGCCAAGGCCGCCAGGCGCTCCGCGTCGCGTTCCCCGGCCTCAACGGCGTTGGCGGCGCTCATCAGCCCACGGCTCAACGCAAGGGCGGCCGCTCGCTGCTCCTCGTCGAGGAACACGTTGCGACTGGACAGCGCCAGGCCATCGGCCTCGCGGACGATGGGGCAACCGATCACTTCGAGGGGGAACGACAGATCGACGGCCATGCGCCGGACCACGGAGAGCTGCTGGGCATCCTTGTTGCCGAAGTACGCCCGATCGGGCCGGAGGCCAGCGAACAGCTTGGCGACCACGGTCGCCACCCCGTCGAAGTGGCCAGGTCGGTGATGACCTTCGAGATGGTCGGTCAGCGTCGCCACCGAGACCCGGGTGAGAGGAAGGCTCGGGTACATCTCGTCGAGCGGCGGTGCGAAGACGATGTCGGCGCCGCTCGTCTCCACCAGCGCTAGATCGCGCTCCAGGTCGCGCGGGTAGCTCCGAAGGTCCTCCTCTCTGTCGAATTGCAGCGGATTGACGAACAGCGACATCACCACCGTGTCGCATTCGGCCCGGGCCGCTTCGATGAGCGAGAGGTGACCCTCGTGAAGGAAGCCCATCGTCGGCACCAAACCGATGGATCCGCGGTAGCGGGTACGGACATCTGCGAAGGTCTCGGCCAGCCTCACTGCGAGGTGTCCTGCTCTTCGTAGTCGGCTTGCAGCACCTCGGCGAACTCATCGGAGCGACCGGTCAACTCCGCCAGGATCTCCACCGAACGGGCAAAGGCCGCCAGCCACTCGGGAGCGGCCGCAGCCACCGCCTGTAGCTGCGCCTTCACGGTGGCGACGTCACCGCGAGCGACCGGGCCGGTGAGGGCGGCGCGGGGTCCCATCTCGAAGGCGTTGGCGACCGCGGCTTGCACGAGCGGCCGGGCCGCGGCGAACGGTACCCCCGCCTCCTCGAAGAGATCGGCGGCCATGGTGAGAGCGGCGATCGGGAAGTTGGCGGCTGCGGAAGCCGCCGCGTGGTAGATCGCCTTGGCGGCGTCGGCGAGATCGAAGGCGTGGGCGCCCATCGTCTCCGCCAGCCGGTGCAGCGCCGCCCGCAGCGGCTCCTCGGCGGTCACGGCGACCCACGCTCCCGAGATCCTCTGGTGGCCCGTCGCCGGTTCGGGCAGTGTCTGGAGCGGGTGGAACGCCCCGGTTTGCAGGCCAACGGCGGACAGCGCGCCGAGAGCCGCCACCGGGACCAGGCCGGAGAGATGCACGGCGGCCGTCGTCGAGCCCGCCTGTGGCGCAAGTGCCTCGGCCATCATCTCGATGACGGAATCGCGAGTGGCAACGACCAGCAAGTCGGAAGCCGGAAGTGGGTCGCCGGGAACCAGGGCGGCAGCCCCCAACTGCTCCGCGGCGGCCTTGGCCGATTCGTTCGTACGACCAACAACGGCGACGATCGAGTTTCCGACTTCGCCGGCGGCGAGGGCGAGCGACATGCCAGCCCGGCCGGGGCCGACGAGTGTGATGCGCATGGAGTCCTTCCGGCTTCAGTCCGCTCGGGTACCGGTACCGGGCGGAAGTCTATCTCACCCTCGCCCCGGTCCCCGGTTCCTCGGTGTAGTCGGGAACATGCGGGAATCGGGTGTGCTCGAAGATGATCGACGTTTCGATGTGCGCCACCTCGGGCTGTGCGGTGAACGCCCCCATGGCGATGTCCCGCAGGTGATCGGAGTCGCGCACCACGACGTGTACCAGGAAGTCGTTAGACCCGGCCATGTGGAAGAAGGCCACCACCTCGGGCAGCGACTCGGCATATGCCCGGAACCGATCGACCTGGGTGCGCTCGTGCCGGTGGAGGCGAACGGCGATCATCGCCTGGAGACCTCCCCCGAGTACACGCGGATCCACCACTGCGTGATAGCCCGCGAGCACACCGGCGCCCTCGAGACGGCGAAGCCGCTCCGAGCACGTCGACGGGGCGATGCCAACGGCAGCCGCCAGCTCCTTGTTGGACAGCCGCGCATTCTCCTGCAAACGGGCCACGATGGCGCGATCGATTCGGTCGAGTGAGCGAATCACGGATTCCATCCGAATCCTCTTCGGTGAGTCTTGACGAGTGCCGCAGACATCATATCGTTTGCGCTGATATGGCGTAGGGAGGTCGGGGGCAGCCCCCAGAACGGTGCAGATCCTTCGACCCCCTGTCGCGGATGACCGGCAGAAGGAGGAGAAGCAGGATGACCCGACGAAGTTGGGCAGAGCCGTGGAAGATCAAGATGGTCGAGCCGATCCGCATGACCACCCCCGAGGAGCGGCGGCGGGCCATCGAGGAAGCCGGCTACAACACCTTCCTGTTGCGTTCCGAGGACGTCTATATCGACTTGCTCACCGACTCGGGCACGTCGGCGATGTCCGACAACCAGTGGGCCGGCCTCATGCTCGGCGACGAGGCCTACGCCGGAAGCCGGAGCTTCTATCACTTGGTCGAGGCGGTCCACGACGTCTACGGCTATCCGGAGCTGATCCCGACCCATCAAGGACGCGGCGCCGAGCACATCCTGAGCCAGATCCTCATCGAGCGCGGCGACTACGTGCCGGGCAACATGTACTTCACCACCACCCGCTTCCATCAGGAGTACGCCGGGGGCACCTTCGTCGACGTCATCGTGGACGAGGCCCACGACGCTGCTTCCACCTGTCCCTTCAAGGGAAACGTCGATCTCGACAAGCTCCAAGCGCTGATCGACCAGGTCGGCGCCGATCGGATCCCCTACATCTCGGTCGAGACCAACGTGAACATGGCCGGAGGCCAGCCGCTGTCGATGGCGAACCTGGCGGCGACCTACGAGCTGTGCCACCGCAATGGGATCCTGGTGATGCTCGACGCCACCCGCGCCCTGGAGAACGCCTGGTTCATCAAGCAGCGCGAGGCCGGCTACGAGAACAGGAGCGTGGCCGAGATCGTCGGTGAGATCTGCTCCTACTCCGACGGCGCAACCGTCTCGTCCAAGAAGGACAACCTCGTCAACATCGGCGGGTTCCTGGCGTTGCGGGACCCCGAGCTCGCCCGCAAGGCGCGGGCGCTCGTCGTCGTCTTCGAGGGACTCCACACCTACGGAGGCATGGCGGGCCGCGACATGGAGGCGCTTGCCCGCGGCATCCGGGAGATGGTGGCCACCGACGACCACGTGGCGGCCCGTGTCGGCCAGGTCGAGTACCTCGGGAACACACTCATCAAGGCCGGAGTGCCGCTCGCGCGGCCCATCGGCGGTCACGGAGTCTTCCTCGATGCGAGGGCCATCCTTCCCCATCTGCCACAGGATCACTTCCCGGCTCAGGCCCTCGCCGCGGCGCTGTACCTCGATTCGGGTGTTCGGGGCATGGAGCGGGGCATCGTCTCCGCCGGGCGGGATCCCGCCACCGGCGAGCACCGATACCCGATGCTCGAACTGGTGCGCCTCGCCATCCCTCGCCGGGTCTACACCCAGGCCCACATGGACGTCACTGCCGAGTCGGTGATCGAGGTGCTGCGGAACCCCGGGCAGGTTGCCGGGCTGCGATTCACCTACGAGCCCGAGGCGCTGCGCTTCTTCCAGGCCCGGTTCGAAACGCTCGACTGAGTCTCCCTCCCCCGGACCGTTTCGTTCCCCTCCGTCAAGCACAGCGACTCGGCTCCGCGGGATCGGGAAGGACCGGCGCGGCGCCACCGTAGGAGGTGGCGTTCGAGCCGAGCGGGGTCCAGCAATCAGTGCTCACAGTGACCCTCCCCGACGAGGCCTCACGGCCTCGTCGACCCTCCCTTTCCAGGGGAGGGGGAAAGAGAGGCCGAGCCGCGGCCCGATCCTCAACCACACCAGAGGCCGCAGCGCCGTCTGGGCGGGGCGGTGCTGGGGCGATATAGTCGCCATAGAACCCGTTCATGGGTCGAAGTCTTCGAGGGGGCCTTCATGCGACGGTTGTTGGTTGGTTTGATGAGTTTGGTGCTGGTCGTTGGTCTCACGCCGGCGGTGTCGCAGGCGCAGTCGGTGTTCGATGATGTTCCTTCTTCCAATCAGTTCTCGACGGCGATCACGTGGC
>Ga0315543_1003255_pt1 | contig 14755 bp, 12 predicted proteins | sample SalMarSW160210MG_2_FD_203098 | JGI IMG/M metagenome (GOLD analysis project Ga0315543, IMG submission 203098) | Salt marsh sediment microbial communities from the Plum Island Ecosystem LTER, Massachusetts, United States - Salt Marsh Sediment SW1601-210 ...
AGCGCTATATTATGTAGATGAGGAAACCGCCACGGCAGACGGTAAGGAGATAGCCAACCGGATGAAAAACTATAACCTCGGCACAATGTTTCCAAATTTGGACGATATGCCCTTTACGGAACTGTATCGGGCCGATGAACCCGTCGTACGGCAATACGCAGACGGAGCGGTTGTGACGATAGACTGCCAGCTCATTCCCGAAGGACGGCGGAACCCTTTTGGTCTGATGGGAGGGGCCGCCTACGGCCCCCGCGACCTTCTTTTCCTGACGCCGGACCCATCGGTTTATGTGAAGGAGTGAGGGGGCGACCATTTGTTCTCATACAGTTCTACGCATATGCATTGAACACTTGGGCGGTTTGTATAACGCTCGCCGGTAGCCGAGTTTGTCGTTGCTCATGACGAGATGCATAGCACGTCCAACGACCTACTGCAAGATTCTAAAGTACTTAACAATAAAATTGTATGGGGATATTCTTATTTCTGAGAGCGATATGAGATTTATGTCGTTCCATTCTTGGTTGAAAACGGGAAGCGTGAGTCCATGTGATACGGGTAAGAGGAAGGCTCTGAGGAATAACGGGGAGGTGAACGGTGGATCTTTTAGAGCTGGCAAGCGGTTATCTGGAAGCTCAAGGTTATAAGATTTTGCAGAAACAAAGGGATTTTCTCCATGGTGCTAGACCAGTGCCAGGGCAAGAGACTCATGACTATTTGGTTTGGGTTCCCCGAATTGATGAGGCTAGCTCTTTTCGTACCCAAGAAGGTCCATATCTGTCCCGTTTTAGCGACGCAGCCAAGAATTTTCCTTCTGCCGCAAGAGTAATGCTTGTTGGCTTACGAGAGGGCCTAAGTCCAAATTTTCGCTCTGAAGTGACGAAGTACCGCGTTGCGGTCAGAGTCCCAGTGGAATTCTTTGATACGCCGTTTAGGGCCGAAGAAGCCACTTCACTAGGAGCATTATCAGTAGCGGACAAGATTCGTGAAAGAGCTAAGAAGATTGATCCCCTGCGGATGCCTCAAGCATTTACTCTTCGTAGTGGAGATAGCCAACAGAAGGGAACAGACCTCCTCGATGCGCTATTTCGAAAAAATACGGAAGTGGAAAGTGCTGGTACACGTAATAAGCCAAGCATTAACTTAATAGTCGGTCCCGCAGGTATAGGCAAAAGCGTTGTTTTTGACGCATTGTTTTGGCAGCTGTATGAAAGGTTCTTGGAATTTAAAAGACAACGACGCTTGTTTCCTCGCCCCTTGCCTCTAGTTCCGGAACATCTCAGGACTGCCACAGCACGAAACTTGAAGAGCACAATTGAAAGTGCTCTACGCACTGATTTCGCACTTCCTATTGAATTCACCGCCTTTGAGTGGATGTTGGCCAACGGGTTTGCCATCTGGTTATTGGATGGTCTAGACGAGGTTATGGGCCGAGACCCGGAGTTTTTTAATGTCATTTGGGAACTTTTAACAAAGCCGGGTGGAACTGTTCCACCTACGATTGTCCTCTGTGTACGTGATTCTCTACTCGCTACTAGTGAGAATCTTCGAGATTTTTGTGAGGAATTACAAGAAGACATAACAATCTACGAGCTGTCACCCTGGGAGCTCTCCTCAAAACGTGCTTACGCAGAAAAGGCTTTACGCCCGCCGTCGGAAGCCGCGCGTTTCATACAAGTCATAACAACTCGACCAGAACTCAACAACCTGTCATCAACCCCGTATTACTGTAGTCTCCTTGTTGATCTATTTCAGACTGGTGATTTAAGGGAATCATATACGGAGAGCGAACTCTTAGACATAGCTATTTCCAGTATTTTGCAAAGAGAGTATGCTGAGATAATGATGCCAGGCGACTTGGATCAACATGCCATAGACATGCTTATTACGCATTTGGTGCAGATTGCGGTCTTTTCGGAAGGGCTAGTCGCTGGGAACATTCGATTCTCACAAGAAATCCTCGAAAAGTATCTATTAGGTCAGTACATCTACTTCATATTTCACAACAACGAAGAACACTTCTTGCAGATTCTGTCCAAGCGAATTATTCCATCAGATTGGACTACTCTAAAGTCGGTAGCTGAAAGGGTGCGCATCGAAGCATCTATTGATAAGCTGCTGAAAATTTTAGAGACCCGAGGCTTAAGCGGCAATGGTTTCAGAAACCTCATACAGATTTCCGCTTATGCCGTTGGGGATGTAAAAAGCTTAAGACACTTCACCTTTGAGGGCCATGATCTGACTGGGGTGATCTTTAACGGCACGGATTTCAGTAGGGTCTCCTTCAGGCAATGCGATTTGACTGGTGTCGAGTTTCGGAACTGTCAGCTTCAAGGTGCGCAATTTGAAGGAGCGATAATCAAAAACACTGCTTTCCTGCTCGAAGACAGGGAAGCTCTAAGAGGAGCTACCTTTGGGGATATGGAACGTGTTTATTCCTTGAAAACCGAACGAGGGAAACTAGAGACAGAACAACGGCCAATTGGGAGATGGCTACTAGAACGCACAGGTAGCCAGCCTACATTAGTGGAGCCTTGTGCATCAGCACGGCAGCTGCGCCTACTGTTCGGTAAATTTTTATACCCCAGTGGAATAGCAAGGCGTGCGATACTGCCTAAACGTGCTTGTCTATCTGGCAAGGAATACCATGACCGTAAAGAAACTTTGGATGCGGCATTGCGGCACGGTTATCTGGTTGAGGAAGCAGAGAGGTATCGAGATCGGATCTGCAGGTGCGAAGGTGATCGGTACCAAGAATTGGTAGACTATGTTAAAAACTTGACTGTGTCTCCCGGATTGGAAAGGTTATTGAACGATCTTTGCCCCAATAAGAACTGTTTACACACTCCACGAGCAAAGTAATTGTCTTCAGATCTAGTAGATTTTGTGGGGGTCTCAGGGTTGAGTTACATTTCATCATATTTTCTTTGTAAACAATCGTCCATTCTGTTCAATACCACCTCCCTCTCCAAGGTCGCAACTACATCCGGCACGCATAAGGATTCATCATGTGACACTTGTCTGCTTTGACTGCTGGATGGGCTTTTCGTATACTCAAGGAATCAGGCAGAAATGAAAGGAGACCTTATGGATTATCAACAGATGACCGCACCCTGTGGGTTAGATTGCTTCAATTGTCCTGTGTTCTTAGCGAGGGAGAACATAAAGCTGAGGGCATCGATTTCTGAGAATATGGGTATTCCGTTAGAGCAAGCGATGTGCCTTGGATGCCGTGACGAAAAAGGAGCACCAGCTTTTCTCAATATGACTGAGCCATGCAATGTTTATAAATGTATCGACGGGAAAGGTATCGATTTCTGTTGTTACTGTTCTGACTTTCCATGTGATCATCTTCATCCATATGCAGACAGAGCATCCCAGGTGCCACACAATACTAAGGTTTTCAATTTGTGTTTGATAAACAAGATGGGTTTGGAATCATGGGCAGAAAATAAGGCGAAAAGCGTAAAGGATACATATTTCAAGGGGCAATGGAAAATATAGCTCCGAGCTACACATTTGCTTAGAAAGTGCAGCCAGTCACAATCGAGGCAATTGTTGGGTAACAGAAGTTTGTTTTGTTAAACCTATCATATAAGATAACGTACCAGTAAATATATACGAATTTGTGTACAGCGTCTCACATCGCGGCCTCACTTATAGATTTTCGCTGGCCTTTTTTGCATTCTTTTTTATCTATTGACCCGAGTCCCGTAATTCTAATCTCCAACAGCGGTATTTGACTGTGTTGGCAGTAACTTGTTCTCTATGTACTGCTTATAAGGCATGGGTGACCTTTCAGATAGGAAGTTTCAGGGGGTACCTATTGCGTTTACAAACCCCTCTCTCTTTTACTCCCCCTTCCCTTTAAAAATAACCAAGGGAAGGGGGTCAGGGGGATAGGTTCCTAACAAACTTTTAACCTCTTTTGACGGGGTATTTATTAGCCAGTATACTATTGATAACTCTACCCTGCAAAGGAGAGGATAATGGACACAGAACTGCAGGCTCAGAAGCTGGTGGCGTGGATAAAAGAACGAGTGCTGGCCGCAGGGTGCCGGGGAGTGGTGCTGGGTCTCAGCGGCGGACTTGATTCCGCAGTACTGGCCGTGCTGTGTCAACGCGCCTTTCCGCAAAATACTCTGGGAGTGATAATGCCCTGCCAGAGCATCAATGAAGATAAAGTCCATGCTGAAGAGGTAGCCAGGATATTCGGCATATCTACTACTGAAGTTGTCCTCGATAGTGCATTTAATACCCTGCTTCAGATATTACCCGATTACAGGCCGGACCCGCCGCTCAGGCAACTGACCAATGCCAATCTAAAAGTAAGAATGAGAATGCTTACTCTCTACTATATTGCCAGTCAGTTAAAATACATGGTGGCCGGTTCCAGTAACCGGAGTGAACTAGCTATCGGCTACTTTACCAAGTATGGTGACAGCGGTGTAGATATTATGCCGCTGGGCAACATGTTTAAGGGGGAGGTCAAGGAACTGGCGCGCTTCCTGGGAATACCCCCAGTAATTATCGACAAGCCGCCCTCCGCAGGCTTATGGGAAGGCCAGACCGACGAGGATGAGATGGGGTTCAGCTACGAAGCACTTGACCGTTATATTCTGACAGGGGATGTTCCGGTAGAACTTAAAGCCAAGATTGAAGCCATGATAGCCAGGAGCGACCACAAGCGCTCGCTGCCGCCCATAGCGAAAGTGTAATATCGCCGCCTACTTTCCCTCCCGGCTCTTACGTATTATCTCGGCGTATTTACGACTCCCCTCGCGCAGCATCCGCTTCTGCGTGGCGTAATCAATATGATAAAGACCAAACCGCTTTTCGAATCCATGTGCCCATTCGAAGTTATCCATTAACGACCAGTAGAAGTATCCTTTGATATTCATACCGTCGGCAATCGCTTTATTTATAACAAGCAGGTGGTCTTCGATGAACTTAGCCCTTTTCGTATCGCTGTCATCGGCGATGCCATTTTCCGTGATGTATATGGGTTTAGAGGTATAGCCGGAGGCCAGCTTGAGGGCGCGGTACAGTCCCTCAGGGTAAATTTCCCACCCCATGTCCGTCACCTTCTCCGGCGGCGCCTTTTCCACTATATCCAGCTTCCTCTTGCCGTAAGGCCTCAGCTTCCACAAGAAGCGCGTGTAATAGTTTACGCCGATAAAATCAAAGGCATCCCGGATACCGCCGGTATACGTTTCTCTGGCCAGGCCGGGTATGGAGAATTTGAAAATACCTTCGGTGAGATAGCGAAGCTGTGAATCGCTCATGTTCCGGGTGAGCAGGCGATTGAAGACGACATCCAGCAGATTCCACTGGCTGGGAGGCTCGTAGATTAACATGACGACGACGAGTCCCACCTGGGCATGCGGCTGGATTCCCTTGATAGATGTATACGCGGTCGTATGTGCGCGCAGCATGTTCCGCATGACGACGGCGGCCGTCTGGAGATTCTTCCGGGCAGGTGGGAACAACCCTATGAAGTACCCACTAAAGGCATAGGCGGTCGGCTCATTGATGGTGCACCACAGCTTCACTTTGGAGCCTAAGCGCCGGACGACATGCTCCACAAACCTGGTAAAAGTCTCCGGGGAATCTTCCTGGAGGAAAGCCCCTTTCTCCTCGAACCATATCGGGTTGGTGAAGTGGTGCAGCGTCACCATCGGCTCAATGCCACTTGCCAGTAGTTCGTCCACGACCTGCTCGTAGTGGTCCAGCGCGGCTTCATCAAACTCCCCCTGTTTCGGCTCAATCTTGCTCCATTCCACCGAGAAGCGGTAGGCGTTCAGCGATAGCTCTTTCATAAGCTGAATATCTTCTTTGTAGCGGCCCCAGTGGTCACTCGCTATCCCGGCTTTCTGTCCGTTGGAGATTTTGGGCTTTCCGTTTTCATCGACGGCGGACTCGAACTGGAACCAGTTGTTATTGGTGCAGTCGCCTTCGACCTGATAGGAGGAAGTGGCACTGCCCCAGAGGAATTTATTGTCGAAACGCCAGGGGGCATCTTTGAGCTTCTGAAAATCCAGCCTCAGGTTGGCATTGCGGTCTCTGAACCAGAAAAGAAGCCCGAAATAAAGAATCGCCAGTACCGGTATAATCAAGAGTGCATACATAATTTCATCCTGCTTTCTTTTGGCGTTAATTTATGACTTAAAACGCATTATACCACTTTTACGTGTAATTCCATTACTCAGCTTTGATAAAGGTCACCAAAGAATCCCCGTTTTACCACTTGTTTTGGTAAAACAGTTGTGCTATTATCGGGGTGAGGCGAGAGATGACCACGGAGAGAGAAAAAGCGTTAGAGCTGGCTATCGGCCAGATAGAAAAGCGGTTTGGCAAGGGCTCCATCATGAAATTGGGGGAGTCGGCCACACTGCCGCCAATAGCCGCTATTCCAACCGGCTCACTGGCCCTGGACCTGGCCTTGGGTATAGGAGGTATACCCAGAGGTCGAATAACGGAGATATTCGGGCCGGAGTCATCCGGAAAAACTACCTTAGCCCAGCACGTAATCGCCGAAGCACAAAAAAGAGGAGGTACGGTTGCCTATATTGACGCCGAGCATGCCATGGACCCCTCTTACGCTGCCAACTGCGGTGTGAACATAGATGACCTGCTCATCTCGCAGCCGGATACCGGTGAGCAGGCCCTGGAAATTACCGAAGCGCTGGTAAGGAGCAGCGCCGTTGCAGTGATAGTTATTGATAGTGTCGCCGCTCTGGTTCCACGCGCTGAAATTGAGGGGGACATGGGAGACCCCCAGATGGGTCTGCAAGCTCGCTTGATGTCACAAGCCCTGAGAAAGCTAGCGGTCGCCATCGGCAGGTCCGGGACAGCCGTTGTCTTCATTAACCAGCTGAGAGAGAAGGTCGGCATCGTCTTCGGCAATCCCGAGGTAACCACCGGCGGTAGAGCCTTGAAGTTCTACAGCTCCATCAGGATAGACCTGAGGCGTACCGAGACCATCAAGCAGGGAAACGAAGCCATAGGCAGTCATGTGAGAGCTAAGGTAGTTAAAAATAAGGTTGCCCCCCCCTTCCGCACCGCCGAATTTGACATTATGTTTGACCACGGCATAAGCAAAGAGGGCAACCTCCTGGATGTTGGTTTAGAGCTGGGGCTGGTAAATAAAGCCGGCGCCTTTTTCTCATACGGTGATATCCGCCTCGGGCAGGGCAGGGAGAGCGCCAAACAATACCTGGCGCAGAATCCCGAGCTTGCCCAGGAAATTGAAGAGCGGATTAGAGCCTCAGCCAGTACTGCTCACTCAACATTGCCCGATAAAGAATAAGGGCATTTAACAAGACAGGCTGACTTAAATATCTTGAAAGTTGCTAAGGCTGAGGCGCAGGCTTCAGCCTTATGTGTTTTAGGTAAGGGTGTTGACTGATGAGTGTAATAACTAAACTGACGAAGGGAAAGAGCCGGGAAAAAAGAGTGAACGTATTTCTGGATGGTAAGTTTACCTTCAGCCTTACGGCTGAAGTAGCTAAAAAAGAGGGTCTGCAGGCCGAACAGGAGCTATCCCCCGGCCAGGTAAAGGCACTGGGCGAGGCCGACCGCTACCAGCGGTGCCTTAACGCGGCTATCCGCTACCTCGGCTACCGACCCCGAAGTGAGTCTGAGGTAAGGCAACGGCTTCAGCAGAAGGGCTTTGATACTGGCTGTACCGAAAAGACAATTATCGAACTGAAAGAACTGGGACTTGTTGATGATACCGCCTTCGCCCGTCTCTGGAAAGAAAACCGGGAGGCGTTCAGCCCGCGCAGTCGATGGCTGACCAGGCTGGAACTGCGGCGGAAGGGACTGAATGATGACGTCATAGAAGAGGTAATCTGTGAAGTTGATGACAGCGACAGCGCCTATCGGGCTGCCCTCAGCAAAGCCCGCCACCTGTCTTCGTCTGACTACCAGCTTTTCCGCCGCCGGTTGGGTGAATACCTCAAGCGGAGAGGCTTTAGTTATGAGGTGATAAATGAGACTGTCCAGAAAGTATGGAAGGAGTACGGGAGCAGCCCCGGATAGCGTTACCATACTGGATTAGATTAGCGGAATAACTGGCCTTAGCTATCACAAAGCTACCGCCAGTCATCAGGGAACTAAATAAGAAAAGGAGGGCCAACATGGAAGGAGGAGCACTAGTATATATTGCCTTATTCTTCAGTTTCATCATAGGCTTAGTATTCGGTGGCCTGGCTTTCTTTCTATCGCGCCGACTGGTATTCAATCGACAACTGCGTATTGCCGAGAGGAAAGCCGCCAGAATGGTGGCTGAGGCAAGGAACGAATCCAGAGTAATTCTGCAGGAAGCCCAGGATGAGACTAAAAGAAGCAAAGCCCAGGCTGACACCGAGTACCGCGAGCGCAGGGGCGAACAACAAAGGCAGGAAAACCGTCTGAACCAGAAGCAAGAAACCCTTGACCGCAAGATAGAAGGCGTGGAACAGCGCGAGCGTAATATGGCCGGTAAAGAAAAGGAGATAGAAACAACACGGAGCCAGCTTGGAGAACTCAAAGACAAGCAACTAAAGCAGCTTGAGCTGATTTCGGGGATGTCCAGCACGGAGGCAAAACAGGCACTACTCGATGCTATGGAAATCGAGATACAGCAGGAAGCCTCACGACGCCTCCATCAGTGGGAAGCCAAATTAAAAGAAGAATCTGACGAAAAAGCCCAGGAGATTCTGGCATCGGCGATACAGCGGAGCGCCTCCGATATTGTGACTGAGACTACAGTCTCGGTCGTTCCCATCCCCAATGACGAGATGAAGGGCAGGCTTATCGGACGGGAAGGCCGTAATATCAGGGCATTAGAGCAAGCTACCGGTGTCGACCTTATTATTGACGATACGCCGGAAGCTGTAACCCTTTCCAGTTTTGACCCGGTCCGCCGCGAGGTGGCTCGCATCGCCCTGAACCGCCTCATCCTTGACGGGCGCATTCATCCGGCACGTATAGAAGAAATGGTCAACAAAGCCAAAGAGGAAGTGGATGCCGATATCCAGAATGCCGGTGAACAGGCAGCCATGCAGCTGGGAGTACAGTTACACCCCGAGCTAGTCAAGCTGCTCGGCCGGCTTAAGTACCGTACCAGCTACGGACAGAATGCTCTGGAACACAGCATGGAGGTGGCTTATTTTTCCGGTATGATTGCCTCAGAGCTGGAAGCTAATGTCAATATCGCCAAGAAGGCCGGACTGCTTCATGACATCGGCAAAGCCGTAGACCGCGAGGTGGAAGGTACCCATGCCGCTATCGGCGCTGACCTCGTAAAGCAGTGGGAAAAGTCCAACGAGGTGCTTCAGGGTGTATCCCAGCACCACCTTGAGACCCCCGATGTCAGTATCTGGGGCTATATTACCTCGGCGGCCGACGCTATCAGCAGCGCCAGACCCGGCGCACGGCGGGAGTCACTGGAAAGCTACCTGAAACGGCTGAGGGCACTGGAAGAAATTGCTGACAGTTTCAAGGGAGTTGACAAGTCCTTTGCTATTCAAGCTGGCCGTGAAGTCCGTATACTGGTCAAGCCGGAAGCTATCGACGACCTGGGGGCAATGAGGCTGGCCCGAGACATTGTTAAAAAGGTAGAAGAGACTCTAGACTACCCCGGGCAGATAAAGGTAACCGTGATAAGGGAGACCCGGGCTATAGACTACGCCAAATAAGGGGGTCTGTCATTGCGAGTAGTCCCGATGAAATCGGGGCTACGAAGCAATCTCTAAACCGTAATGAGATTGCTTCGTCCTTCAGTGGAGGGGCTCGCCCTGACGTATAACAAGAATGAAAATTTTAGCCATAGGTGACATAGTTGGCCGGCCCGGCCGTCAGGCGATTCACGAGTTTCTACTTGGCCTGCGCCGTCAATACGGGGTAGAACTGGTGATTGCCAACGGCGAGAACGCTGCCGGAGGTTTCGGCCTGACGGGAAAAACCGCCCGGGAACTGCTGAAAAACGGCGTTGACGTGCTCACCTCAGGTAATCACATATGGGCTCAGAAGGAGATTATTCCCTACCTTGATGATGATATGCCCATTTTACGCCCGTTAAACTATCCCTCGGGGGTGCCGGGGCGGGGCTACCTGATAACCGGCAAGACCATGGTCGTAAACCTGATAGGCAGAACATTCATGAGCAACTACGACTGCCCGTTCCGGGCTATGGACAAGCTGCTGGCTGACCTCGAGTCGAAGCCCGCGATTATTATTGTTGATTTCCATGCCGAGGCAACCTCGGAGAAAGTAGCCCTCGGCCGCTATCTGGACGGCCGGGTAAGTGCCGTGCTCGGAACCCATACCCATGTCGGTACTATTGATGCACAGATATTGTCCGGAGGCACCGCCTATGTTACCGATATCGGCATGACCGGACCAATGGATTCGGTTATTGGCGATGATGCTGAGGCTGTAATCCAGCGCTTTCTTACCATGATGCCCCATCACCTGTCGGTGGGAAAGGGGAACCCGGTGTTCAACGCCATAATGGTTGAGGTAGACGAAGACAGCGGAAGGGCAACAGGTATTGAGCGCATCTCACGGGAGGCGGTGGGGTAGTGGGCCAGGTAGACCTGCACATTCACTCGACCGTTTCTGATGGTAAATTCAGTCCGGAAGTGATTGTCAGCAAGGCGGCGGAGCTCGGGCTGACTATTATGTCCTTAACCGACCATGACTCCGTGGACGGAATTCTTCCAGCTCTTGAGGCCGCCAAATCCTTCCCGGGACTGAGAGTTATACCCGGCGTTGAAATCAGCACCGATATGCCCTATGGCCAGGCCCATGTTCTGGGATATTTCATAGATTATACCAGCGACGAACTAAAATCAGCTCTGGAAAGATTCCGCAGTTCCCGGCAGAGAAGGGCCCGGGGAATGGTTACCAAACTGCGTGATTTGGGTATCGATATCGACTGGCAGCGGGTACAGGAAATAGCCGGCGATGGCTCTATAGGGCGGCCCCACATTGCCCAGGTGATGCTGGAAAAGGGCTATATCACCTCGTTTACTGAGGCTTTCGATAAATATATCGGTCAGGGCGGCCCTGCCTATGTTGAACGGGAAAAGATGACGCCGGTGGAAGCGGCGGAAATGATAGTAAGGGCTAAAGGGCTACCCGTACTGGCACACCCGTTCACCGTCATCGACCCGGAGACAACGGTTACTGAACTAAAGCCAGCCGGGCTTGTTGGTATTGAAGCTTATTATAAAGATTATACTGCCGATGAAATAAAGAATCTCGTGAGCCTGGCCGAGAAGTACGGCCTCATCGCTACCGGCGGCACTGACTATCATGGCCTGGATGACAGCAGTGAAATAATGCTCGGCGGCGTGGACGTACCTCTGGAATCGGCGGAAAAGCTCATAGCCCTGGCCGAAAAGTGAGCACCAGAGCCAGCCAACCAATGGTATACTAGGTACAGACCTGAAGGAGCTTAATGACTATCTGGATTATATTGATAATATGTGCCTATCTTCTCGGCGCGGTGCCATCTTCGTACCTGGCGGCCAGGTCCCGCGGTATTGACCTGAGGAAATCAGGCACCAGCCAGGTGGGGGGCGGCAATTTATGGCGGACGACGTCTCGTAAGCTCGGGCTGGCCGTAGGCATCTTTGATTTCGCCAAAGGCATGTTCATGGTATGGATGGCACAGCTTCAGGGACTGGATACCGGTCAGCAGCTGGTGGTAGGCCTGGCTGCTATCGTCGGGCATAACTGGCCGGTTTTCCTCCGCTTTCACGGCGGGAGGGGAATCGCTACTCTGCTGGGCATCGTCATGATATTACCGGCATTAAATGACATATCGCCCTGGCCTTCAGTAATAGCTGTCGGTGCCGTGGTCTTCGTTACTATTATCTTCCGCAGTTCACCGCTGCCGGTATTTTTCGGTGCCGCTTCGCTTCCAGTAACCACCTGGATATTCCAGGAAAAATTGGCCGTTATCATGGCATATCTGGCGGCATTCCTGGTGATAATCATCAAACGGCTCACCGCGCAGCCCTCGCCCGAGTCTATCCCAATCAGTAAAATGCGGCTGCTCTTCAACCGGCTATTCTTCGACCGTGATATCGCCGATAGAACAACCTGGGTTCACCGGAAACCCGTTAAGCCGGAGGAATTATTGAATGACTGAGAGCGATTCAACAAGATGTGCCACGCATCCAGACGTTGAGACAAATCTCAGGTGCGGAAAATGCGGCAAGCCGATATGCCCGAAGTGCATGGTGCAGACACCGGTGGGAGCCAGATGCGCGGAATGCGCCAGACTTTACAAGCTACCTACCTTCCGTATCTCCGGCGCATACTACTTAAGAGCCGCCGGTACGGCGCTGGGGATGGCCATTGTTACCGGGGTGGTGTGGGGTATTATAGAAAGCTTTTTACCCTTCCGCTTCTTCACCCTGATAATCGGTGCCGGTATCGGCTATGCCATCGGTGAGGTGGTCAGTCTTTCGGTAAACCGGAAGAGAAGCCCCTGGCTGGCAGTGATAGGCAGCCTGGGCGTGGTCATCGCCTACGGGATGACCTTTGCCGTATACATGGTTAGATTCGGTTTTGTTTCCTTCAGGGGTTTTGGAATCCTCTTCACGCTGGGCGCTATTGCAATAGGGATTTACATGGCTGTAAACCGCCTGCGCTAGAGAATACGACAAGAAGGACGTTCAGAAATACAGGGAAACAATTCCTTCGTGGGTAGCTTTGATTTGTTTTTAGCGTTATGTTAAGTGATTTGGGTAAAAAGGGGGATTTATTATCTACCTCACCCCCTTTTTGATCCCTGTGGGAGTGGCGGGTAAAATTAAGGGATAAGCCTTGAATGCCTCGTGGGTGAGGGAGATATGGCTATGAAATCGGCAGGAAATCCCTGTTTTTCCTAGTAGAGTCCCCACCGTTTAAATAACATCTGATAGAACTCAGGCTGAGGGAAATCGTTGAGCATATACATGCTGTTGCGGGAATACCCGAATTCGCCCTCTTCTATCTGCCTGACTCCCTCTACCAGCATTCCCATTTTATCCTTCGGTACGGAGAGGATAATCTCGTCTTCGCCGGCGAGCGCCCGGTTAAAATCGCCGGGGTCGGGCAGGGTAACCATCAGCTGGCCGTTTTCCATTACGGGCACAATCTGGTAAGAGCAGGCCGGGGGGAAGAGGTGACAGTTCACCTTAGCCTCCTCACCCAGAAAATGTGTCGGTATGAGCAGATTTCTCAGCTGGGCGGTGTTGGAATAGATAACAACGATATCAGGCTCGAAATTGGCCGTACTCAGGGGGGCGGAGACGATGCCGATGTACTTACCTCGCTCGAAGGTGGGGAAAGACACAAACCGCTGAAGCTCGGGGTCCTCGGGTTTATCCACCAGTCCGTAGGCAATGAGCGCGGCGAAGCACCAGTTATCCTCCTTGAGCATGGCCACGGTCAGTTTCTGGCGGCGGGACAGGGCGAAGGCCTGGCACTGGGCGATGTGGATACCCCGGTCTTTCTTCGGCCTTATAGCGCCTTCGGGGATATCCGCCTCCGTCTCCAGCATTTTGACAGCGATGGGGGATGTCCTCAATATCAGTAATTTCTCAAGGTCTCCTCCGTAACTGTTGTACTCACTTAACGTCGTCATGTAATCTAACCCTCCATTATTAAAAGAATTGCGCAAACAGTTACAACTATAAATAACGGGGCAGTTTTTTGCAAGGAGGAGGATGGAGGAGGAGGGGGGGGGAGAGATAGAACAGAGGGGAGGGGTGAGGGGTTAGAGAGTAAAAATGTTATCAAAAAATTGACTAACTGGATATTTTCGAGTAAATATCCCAAGCTTTTTCAATGGTTTCAGAACGTACTTTCCAAGCCTTATCAAGCGAACCTTTATAAGTAGCTAGCGCTTGAATAATGGACTTGTGATAATTATCTATAGACTGTTGATACGATTGCAATTCCGGAGATTTTTGCAGGTCTTTATCGAGAACTTCTTTAGCTTGTGCTAAAGATATATCAAAGTATTTCATTGCAGCGGATTCTGCTCTTTTGTATGCTAAATCTACTTGTATTTCATTATCATGATAAGCCTTAGCGACCTGCCGTTCGGCGTTCATAAAAGCGGTATAGGCGCGTTCAGCTTCGCTCATGACTTCACCAATTCGGTCCTTTTTTTCCTGAGTTTTAAGAGTTCTTTTTTCTACCAGTTTTTCTAATTGTTCTGATTTATCTCTTAAATTTGCCTCTGATAACCTAAGTGCCTCCTCGGCTTTTTTACGTTCTGTAATGTCACGTGCTACACATTGAATAGTCACAATACCACTCAATTCATACTTGTGAATATCTAATTCAAAATAGATAAAGTCTCTATTTTTTTTCTTAAATGCTAAATCAACGTAACGGATACCAATGTCTGATAAGTAAAAGTTGTTAAAATCTGTTGGACTCACAGAATGTTTTTTTGAAATAAAAGAAGAAATTGATTTACCAACCATTTCTGACGATGAATAACCTAAAACTTTGGTTAATGTCTGATTAACGTCCAATATCTGATTTTTTGTATTGCATAAAAACGAAGGAGTATTAAGAAAATCTAGAAGTGATAGGGTCGAGTCCATAGATTCAAGTTTAGGTTCGCGTTTAATGATTTTTAAAGTGCGTTCTATGTCTATAGCGAAATGAGGTGGTCCCCAAAATTCGGACAGGTGGTTAAGAGCGGGTTCTGCTCCTATAATGAATATGGAATTAGGAGGAGAACATGAAACAGAACCGAAGG
>Ga0315543_1003256_pt1 | contig 14753 bp, 11 predicted proteins | sample SalMarSW160210MG_2_FD_203098 | JGI IMG/M metagenome (GOLD analysis project Ga0315543, IMG submission 203098) | Salt marsh sediment microbial communities from the Plum Island Ecosystem LTER, Massachusetts, United States - Salt Marsh Sediment SW1601-210 ...
AAATGTACTCCCCCGTCGCTTCTGAAGGCACGCTGTAGAGAATAACTAGCCCACCCGCGATTTCTTCTTCTCGCAATACTCTAACAGAACTCGTCAGAGTTGCGTCTGTGTTTTCAAGGTAACCTGGCCACTCTGTAAGCGCATCAAGCGGCGTAGAGTATATGGTTGGCAAGCCGAAGTGAAAAGCAGTAATCCCAAAGTGAGCGTTTCAAGAATGTGTCTGATTCTCATTGTAACCTGTATTCCTTTCATCTGCATTTGCGCTGGGGCGGCCTAACGAGCTTGTGTGTCGAGTGTACCACACCGCGAAGAGAGAATGCCCAAACGAGGTTGCCTTAGCGCGGCTCCCATTTCACGGCGTCAAATCCGATCAGGCGCGTCACACGCGGCTCAAAGGTGACGTCGGCCAGCGAGACGTAGTCGGCGCGCGTGCCCCGGAACCGGTACGTTCCCAGCGACACCCAGCGGTTCCCGGTGGCTGACTGGTTCACGATGCGCAGGGTGAGGCCACTGGCGTGCGATATCCAGTAGCGCGCATGTGAAGTGGTCGTGTAGCGTTCTGGAATGTAGGCGAAGACTTCGTATCGCCCCGGCGCCAGGCTGGGATACCAACGTGCCCAGTTGTAGTTCGGCCGCACCCGGTCATTGTTGCGCGTCCAGAGCAGGCGGCCTCCATAGCCTTCGAGTACAGTGCGCCAGCCGGCTGGTGCTCCCCCTTTGACAAAGCCCGCGTCGGTGTCGTCAACGATCACCGCGTCCGACGGTGGTGGCGGTGATCCGTCCACGCGATCCCAAGAGAGCTGGGCGACGGCCCCGCCACCGTTCTCGTAGTATTCCATCTTGACCGGAATAGCGCCGCCCGGCAAGTACACGTCACCGGTGTACGTCGTGGGAGGCTGATCCCGCCAGGCGTCAATGAGCAGGCGATTGTTCACCCAGAGACGGCCGCCATCGTCCACCGTCATCTTGAAGCGGTACGTACCGGCCGACAGGCTGAGATCCCGCGTCCAACGCACCGAAAACCTATCCGCGTTGATAACGCCCCAGGCAGGTGAACCAGCGCCCCAGTCATAGTAGATGTGTGGGTCGTCTTGGACGAGGGTCGGGCTGCCGCTGAGCGTCGTGTTGTTGAAGTATTCGCCGCGCCAGTTGATAATCGGTGGTATATCCACGCGATCCCACGAGAGTTGGGCGACGGCCCCACCACCGTTCTCGTAGTATTCCATTTTGATCGGAACAGCGCCGCCGGGCAGGTAAATCTCGCCCGTATATGTCGTGGGGGCCTGGTCCTGCCACTTATCAATGAGAAAGTGGTGGTTCACCCAGAGACGTCCGCCGTCGTCTACCCGCATGGTGAAGCGGTACATACCGGCCGGCAGGTTGAGATCCCGCGTCCAACGGGCCGAAAACCCATCCGCTCCAATGACGCCTGGAGCGGGCGAGCCGATGCCCCAGTCAAAGTCAATCGCCGCGTCGTCGCGGACCAGGGCCGGGCTGCCGCTGGGCGTCGTGTTGTTAAAGTACTCGCCGCGCCAGTTGGTGATCGGCGCATGGGCTGGCGCCCACGATACCCGGGCAACGGCCGCGACGGTGTTTTCGTAGAACTCGACCTTGACCAGGTGATGACCGGCGCTCAGGCTCTTCTCGACGCTGACTGTTTTCGGCGGGTGGTCGTACCACTCGTTGATGATCAGAGCGCTGTCTACCCAGACCCGGATCCCGTCGTCGCTGGTGGCCGTGAAACGGTATGTGCCGGGCTCCTCGTCAATGTAGCGGGTCCAGCGGGCGGAAAAGTGGTTCGTGTTGACGCCGGGACCCGGAGAGCCGGTCCCCCAGTCGTAGTCCAGGTTGGCCTCGCTGCGCTGGAGCACTGGGGATCCGGAAAGCGTCATGTTGTTCCAATATGACGCCTGCCAGGTGGGGTCGGAGTGCTGAGGCCAAGGCGGCTGGGCCAACGCTGTACTGGTCAGCATCAGCGCGACGAGCACTCCGATGAGCAAACGAACTCGCTTAACCATCGTACACCTCCTTGTATATAATACTTCTACAGTCCACTTGCACTTTAACAACTAGACGACGTACTTGCGGAAATCGGGTGCCCCGACGACAATAGTGCACAGTTCGGCACGGACCGGACTGCGGACCAACCGGGCAAGTCTGCACCTCCCTGCCGGATCTGTACTGACCAGGTACAGGTCACGTCTCCGAAAGTTTGACTTCCAATATAATATATCGTACCAGGTTGGTCGTTCTTGTCAAGTGGGCAGGCAAGAGCCAGGCAAGTGGAAACGGACGTCTCCCCACGGGATCGTCTCTAATGTGTAGACGTCTGGCTGCGCCGAAAGGTTCCACGTCCCAACGGCGGGTTACGGGAGCGAGGCCCATCCCAATCTGGTCGTCCTCCAGATAGGCGATTATTGGGTCCGGGTGTTTCTTGCTCTTCTTCTGCAGTGCCCAGGAGACGGCTTTGCTGATCATAGGGTGATGCTCTTCCTTCTCACTGGCATAAGATTGTACTCACCTGCGTCTCTGCTGTCAAGGTGTTGACATTTGCCAAGTCGTAGTGTAAAATGAAGATAAATCACATTGTTTCGCCATAGGATGCGGGGGAGAGACCGCGGCAGTGCGGGCACCGAAGGGGCAAGCCGGCGCGCGGGGCTGATCGTGGCGGTGAAACTCTCAGGTCGCAGGACCCTGTGTCTTGGCACCTCTGGAAAGTCCTTGGGACACCGAAGGGGCAAGGCCCGATAGTTGATCGGGAGGAATCTCTCAGGTTGGTAGACAGAGGACGCACAGCTGATACTATTTGTGCGTCCTTTGTTTTGTCCGGCATATCATCATTCAGCAGGAGGTTGACAATGTACAAGAAGCTCTTCATTCCAGGCCCGACCCACGTGCGGGAGAAGATCCTGCAGGCCCAGGCCGCACCGATGATCGGCCACCGCTCGAAGGAGTACGCCGACCTGCAGGCAGAGGTGACTCCTAAACTCCAGCAACTCCTTTACACTCAGCAGCGGGTCTACCTCTACGCTTCCTCCTCCACCGGCGTGATGCAGGGCTCGGTCCGCCAGGCTTCCACCAAGCGGATCCTCAACACAGTCTGTGGGGCCTTCTCCAAGCGTTGGCACCAGATCACCGCCGCCAACGGCGTCCCCTGCGATACAGTGGAGGTGCCGATGGGCCAGGCCATCACACCTGAACTCGTGGATGAGGCGCTCTCCAAGGGGGACTATGACGCCATGACCGTCGTGATGAACGAGACCTCGACCGGCTTGATGAACCCTGTCAAGGACATCGCCTCCCTCGTCCACGAGAAGTATCCCGACGTGCTGATCCTGGTGGACGCCGTCAGTTGCATGGCTGGCGCCAGGATCGAGTTCGACGCCTGGGGGCTGGACGTCTGCCTGGCCGGTGTGCAGAAGTGCTTCGCGCTCCCGCCGGGGCTGACGGTCTGCGCGGTGAGCGACCGGGCGCGAGAGCGGGCGCAGCAGGTAACCAACCCTGGCTATTACTTCTCCTACGCGCAGATGGACAAAAAGTACGAGAAGCACCAGACCCCGGCAACCCCTGCCATCAGCCTGATTCAGGCACTCAACGCTCAGATGGACGACGTGCTGGCCGAGGGGCTGGAGAACCGTTGGCAGCGGCACAAGGATATGGCCGCAGCCGTCCAAGATTGGGCGCGGCGCTACTTCGCACTCTACTCCGATGAACGATACCTCTCGCCCACTGTCACCAACGTCGAGAACACACGGGGCATCAGCGTCGCCGGGCTCAACGGGGAGTTGGGCAAGCGGGGCGCAATGATCTCCAACGGCTACGGCAACCTGAAGGAGAAGTGCTTCCGCATCGCGCACATGGGCGACTTGACGCTGGATGACGTTAAGTGGCTCCTGGGACAGATTGAGGACATCCTGGGGTTGTAAGAAAGCAAGAAGCAAGAGGCAAGGGGCAAGAAGCAAGAGGCAAGAGGCAAGAGGCAAGAAGCAAAAGAGGCATGCTGCATATTGTATCCTGCATCTTGCATCCTGCACCCTGCATCTTGCACCACACATCTTCAAATGGAGGTGAAGCGATGAAATTGCTCGTTTGTGATCCGACGGCTCCCAGGGCTATCGCAGCGATGCAGGAGGCGGGGATCGAGGTGGACGTGCGGGACGACATCACGCCGGAGAACCTGGAGGCGGTCATCGCCGGCTACGACGCCATGGTCGTCCGCAGCCGCACGAAGGTGCGCGAGCCCTTGATTGACAGGGCGACCAGTCTGAAACTGATCGTCCGCGGCGGTGTGGGGCTGGATAACATTGACGTGGAGTACGCCCAATCGAAAGGTATTGAGGTGCGCAACACCCCGGCTGCGTCTTCCAGTTCGGTGGCCGAACTGACCATCGGTTATCTCTTTGCGCTGGCCCGTCGCACCCCCCAGGTCACTGCTTCCATGAAGGCGGGCAAGTGGGAGAAGAAGGCGTTCAGCAAGGGCACAGAACTTGCGGGCAAGACGCTGGGGCTCATCGGCTGCGGGCGCATCGGCAGCCTGGTGGCCCAGAAGGCGGCCGCGCTGGGGATGGAGGTGTTCTTCTACCGCCGTACCCGGGTGGAAATGCCTGGAGCCACCCAGGTCTCGCTGGATGAATTGCTCGCCCGCTCGGACTACATCTCTCTCCACGTGCCCCACACCCCGGAGACTCACTACATCATCGGGGCGGCGGCATTTATGAAGATGAAGGATGGGGTCTACGTCGTCAACTGCGGGCGCGGCGGGACGCTGGACGAGGCGGCCCTGTACGACGCCATCGTCAGTGGCAAGGTGGCCGGCGCGGCGCTCGACGTCTACGAGGACGAGAAGAAAGAGCGAGGCCAGCGGCTGATGGAACTGCTGCAGGTCATCGGCTCTCCCCACATCGGCGCCGGGACGGGTGAGGCAAAAGCGCGGGTGGGGGAGGAGGTGGCGCAGATTGCCGTGGAATTCACCAACCGCTGATGGGAGGAGCCCTATGGCGACGATCAAACCTTTCCGAGGCGTGCGCTATAACCCGGAGAAGATCAGTGATCTCTCCGCCGTCATTAGCCAGCCCTACGACCGGGTGCGACATGGGCTGCAGGACAAGTACTACGACCTGAGCCCCTACAACGTCGTGCGCATCATCAAGGGGAAAGAGCAGCCAGGGGATGGCGAGACGGATAACGTCTACACGCGGGCGCGGGACTACTACCAGTCCTGGCTGCAGGAGGGCATCCTGACGCGGGAGGAGGTGCCTGCCCTCTATGTCCTTCACCAGACCTTCACCCTCCCCGACGGCAGCACGAGAACCCGCCACGGGTTGATCGCGGCGCTGGAACTGGTCCGGTTCGACGAGGGCATCGTTCTGCCCCACGAGCGGACTCTTTCTGGCCCCAAGGTGGACCGGCTCAACCTGATGCGGGCCACGGCGGTCAACTTCGGCCACATCTTTATGCTCTACCCCGGCGATCGGATCAACGAGTTGCTGGGGGCGGCCATTGAGGAGCCTGCCCTGAGCCTGTCGAAGGGGCAGCCGGGCTTCGAGTTGCGCGAATTGTTCGAGCACGACGTGACCCAGCGGTTCTGGGCCGTGACCGACCCGCAGGTGATACAGGCCGTGGTGGAGGAGATGGCCCCCAGGCGGAACCTGATCATCGCCGACGGCCACCACCGCTACGAGACCGCCCTCAACTACCGGGACGAGATGCGGGCCAAGTACCCCGATGCTCCCCCCGACGCTGGCTTCAACTATCGCATGGTGACGCTGGTGAGCATGGAGGATCCCGGACTGGTGATTCTCCCCACTCACCGCCTGGTCCATTCCTACAGGCGGATGAGCGGAGGGGAGGCACTGGAGCGGGCGAAGGAATACTTCGAGGTAGTGCCGGTGGCCGACCGGTCGGTGCTAGAGGTGGCGCTGACGGAGGCCGGGCCATCGCACCCGCGCTTCGGCTTCTACGACGGGGCTTATGCGGTGCTCGCGCTGCGAGACCCCGGCGCGCTGGAGCGTATCCTGCCAGACCGTGTCCCCGACTGGTGCTTGCTCGACGTCGCAGTGCTCCACGAACTGTTCATTGAGCGGGTGCTGGGGATTGACAAGGCGGCCGTGGAGCGCAAGGAGAACATTGAGTACCTGCGCGACCCGCAGATGGGGTACGACGGTGTGGACCGGGGCGAGGCGGAGTTCCTGCTGGTGATGAACCCGACGCGGATGGAACAGGTGCGGGCCTGCACCGCCGCCGGCGAGAAGATGCCGCAGAAGTCCACCGACTTCTATCCCAAGGTGATCAGCGGGCTGGTGATGATGCCCATCAACTGCGGCCCCCTCAATCCTCCCTCATGAACTTCTCGTAAGCGCCTTGCCATAGCACCGGCTTGCGGGTCATCTGCCTGATCTTGATGTCGGCAAAGTGGGGCGTCAGGCGAGCCAGGAGGGCCGGAAGCTGGTCCCACCGGCCTTCGCTGCTCCCGCCGACGATGGCACTCAGTTCGTCAGTGATGGGCTCCAGCCAGCGCCACTTCTCGCGAAAACGCTCGGCTTTCAAGTAATAGTCGCGCCTCTCCCAGGCGTCAATTGTCTGGTCAATGGTGTCAGCAATAGCGTGCATGGAGAAGACGATGAGGGCGGCCAGGTCTTTGGCCTCGTCGTCCAGTTGTGGCTTCTGACTCAGGCGACGCAGCGCCTCGGCGATGGTGCGACGATGTTGATTGCGGATCTTGCCTGGTCCTTCGGTAGAGATGATACGACTCATTTATAGGGTCCCTTTGTCACCTATGGCTATTCCAGAAGAACAATGTTCCCGTTCCATGTGAAACGTGATGCGCGAAGTGTGATGATGCGACGCCGTCTATGCCTCACGTTTTACGTTTCACGTTATCAGTATCGCCCGATGGCGTTAAGGAGACTGAGGTCCATCATGCTGCGCAGCAAGGGGTGTTCGATGACCACACCCTCTTCGAGAGCGGCAGCAGCAGCCAACGCCCATAGAGGGATCTCCTCTTCCTCGTAGAGTTGCGCCAGCAGCCAGGCCTGGCGGCGTAGCCGGTCGGGCAGGAGACGGCGGTACTTATCGTCCACCACGGCCTCAATGGCCTGGTCAAGCAGGGCCTCGAAAGGGGCCTCGCCCCGCTCCGCCTGGCCCTGACGAAACAGTTTACGGTAGCGAGAGACGAATGTCCCCACTTCGTCGGGATTGAAGAACCAGAAGTCGAATTCGTCCATCGTCATAAGTTCCGTGCATTCCGCCAGCAGTTCCGTCTGCCGGGACGGTTCGAGGGGCAGGAGGGGACACTCCTTTATCGGGCGCGGGTCCTCCCCTTCGAGCCAACCCTGCCAGGCCACAAAAGCGGGGGGGAGACGGCGGCGGGCGTCCAGCGTGACCTGGTAGGCGTGGGCTATCGTGGCACGGGCCCGCTCCAGGCTAATGTCCACGAACTCGGCACTGCCGAAGCCGTCCACTATTTCATCCAGTTCTTCCTCATCCACGACGGCACTGAAGCAGTCCTTGATGCCCTGGTGGTCGTTGAACATCAGGTCAACGATCCGCAAGTGGCCGTCGGGCTGCTCGCGCGCGACGAAGAGCACCTGCCCGCCGCTGCCGTCTATCGTACATAGCAGGCAGTAGGCGAGAGGCAGCAGGGAGGGGGCAACCCAGGGTTGGGGTGATTGGTCGCCGATACGTGCCCGAAGCCGCAAGGCAGCGTTCTCGGCGGCGTGACGTACCCGGCGGGAGGAGTCGTATTGGGCGCGTTCCTCCAGGAGGGGGATGACCGCTGGTTCTTTCAGCCGTTCGATGGCATCTACAGCGGCTATGATCACGCCGTCGTGCTCGTTGTGGAGCAACGCGGTCAGCATAAGCAGGAGACACCGGTCGGCAAGGGGGGCCAGCATGTCATGCACGTACTGCTCCTGTATCTCCGGCGGCCCCTCCTTCATTACCTCCAGCAATGCCTCTACCTGAATCGGGTCTTCGATCGTCTCCAGCATGTGGGACAGCGTGCGTCTCATCAGTGCATCGGGGTCGGTGATAGCACGGCGGAAAGTGGCCTCGTCAACCGGCGCCCCCAATACATCCAGCGCCTGGAGGACTTTCAATTTCTCTCCATCCCTGTAGTCGGGTTTGTACAACATTTGTCGCAGTGGGGCCACCGCGCGGGGGTCGCCCAGTTCGCGCAACAGCGTGATTGCCACCTGGCGGGTATCTTCGTCCGGCGACGCGAGCAACTCCACGATGCGAGGCAGAGCCTCGTCGGCGAGACCTTGCAGCCGCTCGATGATCCACTCAGCCCTTTCGACCTTCATCCTGCCGCTGATGAGGCCTTCCCTGAAGCGGGCGATCAGGTCGGCGACCTCGTTTCCAGCGTCTCCAGCGTCTCTTTTTCTCTTCTTGCTCACAGGTATACCTCGGGATTGGCACAGTATGGCAGCCGCGCCCCCCTTAACCCTGTCAGCAGGTTCTCCGCTGCCATCACCGCCATCCGCTCCCGCGTGGTGACGGTGGCGCTGGCGATATGGGGGAGGACGATACAGTTGGGCAGGGTCAGCAGCGGATGGTCGGGCGGGAGCGGCTCTGGGTCCGTGACGTCGAGAGCGGCGGCGGCAATAGTGCCGGCGCGTAATCCTTCGTATAGCGAATTGGTGTCAACGACGGGACCGCGGGACGTGTTGATGAGGATAGCGGTCGGTTTCATCAGACCTAATTCGCGTGCTGCAATGAGATGATGAGTTTCAGGTGTAAGGGGGGTGTGCAGGCTCACGAAGTCGGCCTGGGCCAACAGGTCGTCCAACTCTGCGTATTCCAGCCCCAGTTCCGCCTCCAGGTCGGGCTTACGGGCGCGGTCGTGGTAGAGAACTCGCATCCCAAAGCCCCGGCCGCGGCGGGCCACGGCGGTCCCGATGCGACCCAGGCCGACGATTCCCAACGTCGCCCCCCAGACGTCGGCCCCCAGGAAGCCCAGCGGTTCCCAGGTGTGCCACTGCCCGGCCCGCACGTTCTCGATCCCCTCGGGGATGCGGCGGGCGGCGGCCATCAGCAGCGCGAAGGTCAGATCGGCCGTGGCCTCGGTCAGCACACCGGGGGTGTGACCGACAGGGATGGAGCGGGCCGTGGCCGCTTCCAGGTCCACGTTGTCCACCCCCACGGCGTACTGGCTGATGACGCGCAGCCGTTTCCCGGCGGCGATGGCCTCCGCGTCAATCGGGTCGCTCAGCAGGCAGAGGAGCCCCTCGCAGTCCGTCACCTCCCGCAGAATGACGTCCCTGGGCGGCGGGAATTCTCCCTCCCAGAGACGAACCTGGCAGACCTGCCGGATCATCTCCAGGCCGGCCTCAGGGATGCGGCGGGTGACGAAAACGACGCTGTCAGTATAGGATTTCTTCAGCATAGTGATCCTCGTGGTGGGCCGTCAGGCAATCCTCGCACAGCAGCACGTTTCGTTGCTCTCGCTCGGAGCACTCTATGCAGATCCAGGTGGCGACGGTCTTGCGCCCCTCGGTCTTACATTCTACGCAGTACCGGTGGCGAGGACGGTTGCGTCCCACGATGCGCGGGTACTCTGCCCCTTCCTCTGGTTCGACGATCTCCTCCAGCGTGATCAGATGTTCGATCCAGTCCCCGAAGTCGTAGACGTACTTGAGCGTGTCCCCCGGCACCAGCCCCAGCCCAGCGATGCGCTGGTCGGCGCCGCTGCCCCCGCCCAGGGGGTCCACATCTCCCAGGTCTATCTCCCGGTAGCGCTTCCCGGAGCCCCGCCGGACCCGCTTCCAGAACCCGGCCATGTGGTCCCAATCGTGTTGGAAGGCCTTCTGCAAGATGGAGTTGAAGTCGGCTAGTGTCTGATCGCCCCGCATCTCGATGCGCCGCCACAGTCCCTTTCGGTGCCGGAGGGCAGCCTTGAAACGATAGATCTGCCGGCCCTGCCTGGGGGAGAAAGGCTCTTCCGATGGCTCCATTTCCTCTCCTGTGGCTCTCTGGAACAACCTTTCCAACGGGGTGAACGAATCAGTGTAGCAGATGTCGAAGCCGCCCGATTTCATCCTCGGATCCTGCTTGACGACCTCAATCCAATGGTCGCCCGGATACCCCCGGGGGTCTGTCATGCGGGCGTAGGCGGTGAGAACGGCCGCGCTGGCGAAGACGCTTTCGTTTCTGGCGTTCTCCAGTATGTCGAAGAGGAGATCGGCCAGTTCCTGGTTCTTTTGCTCGATTTCCTGCCTCCGCCGTCGTTTGGTCGGTTCGTGTTCCAGGCGGAAGCAACCTGTCTGCCAGTCCTCAATGGTGACCAGGATGCTGTCGCTGCGGCGGACCCGGTGAGCGCGGAACCAGTCGCTCAGGTCGAGGACATGGCTCTCGTACTCGAAAGGACCAACAAGCCCTTGCCCCTTGTGCTTGAGCGTGATGACCCGTGTCGGCAGAGACTGCCCGGCCTCGTCCAGCAGACGTATCTGGTCATAGGCGATCTCCCGGCACAGGAAGTAGCGGAAGGCGGGATCAACTAACAGGAGGCTCCGGTTGACTTCCTCTTGGCTGAGAGGGATGCGGAAGCGGACGCCTTGCATGGCGGCGCGGAGGGGTATGATGGTCTGGGGATCCAGATACACGAGCGTCTTGCCCCGCTCTTCCCAGCGGAGATGGTTGTTGATGGAAGCGGCAGGGTTGCGTGCCTTGGAAGGTCGGATGGTCAGGACGCGGGCGACGAACTCGTCTCGTACGATGGGGCCATCCAGTTGAGCCACCACCTGCGCTACGGCCTCGCGGACGGTGACAGGTTTTCTATCGGACATGGTGCTTTCCTCAGATTCATCCTGGATAAGACTGGGCCTGGGCCCAGAGAGACTTGGGGTCTATGCGCACAATGCCTTCGATCCGATCAAAGTGCCGGTCTGTGGAGATGATCCTGGTCAGGCCGTGGTTGTGCATCACGGCAACGTGGATCAGGTCACGGGCCTTGATTCCCTGGGGTGCATACTGCCTGAAGAGATCAACAGCCAGGCGCACGTCGGATGGGCTTACCGCATAGACGACGGGTATCAGGTCCAGCAAACTGGTCGCCATTGCTAGGCCCGTCTCCCACCGTTGCAGTTCACCGTATCGGTACAGAATCTCCTGGATACATTCGACATCCATAGCCACGACCAGCCGTTCTTCGGCTATCTCCGTCATCACCCAGACACAGGCTTCTCTGTAGGGATGAGTCCGGCCGGCGGCATACATGGGCACGTTCACGTCGAGCAGAGCGACGTGGTCGTTCATGCCATGGCTCCTCGGATGATCTCCTCTTCCATCTGCTCCCAATCGGCGACGGGAGCCTCCAGGGAAAGGAGGCGTTGGAGTGCCTCCCGCCGTCGCTTGCGTTCCGCCTGTTGGAAATACATTTTTTCCACAGCCTCGCGGATGAGCACGCTCAGAGGCTTGCCCAGTTCCGCCGAAAGGTGAGACAGAGTCTTATACTGCTCTTCGGTCAGAACGGCCTGAACCCGGCGAGTGTATACGGCCATATTCACACCTCCACAGGTAGTATGCAACCGTTCATATCAATATGATACTACCGATAACAATGATTGTCAACCCGGGATGCCAGGCAGATCAGTCAGCCGCTCTGGCTGGCACGCCCCCTCGCCCCTCCTTCTCCGGGAACCGCGTCAGCACTGTCGCCTCCACCGGCAGCGCGACCCGCTTGCCGCGCAGCAGCGCCTCTTCGAGCGACTTCCCACCCAGGGGGAAGATGGCGATGGGGGTCTCGGGGACGTTATACCGCTTCTCGACGATGGCCAATCCCAGCAGATACCCTTCCGTGTCAATGGAGCAACTGGTGACCTGGCCGATGTGCTGTCCTTTCTTGTTGACCACCGGGTCGCCCGTGTGTGGACGGCGTACCCCCTTCTGGTTGGCCCGGAAGCGGATCACCTCCCGCGTGCGGCCCTCCTCGCGGGCCAGGAGCGCGTCCCGGCCGACGAAGAAGGGCTTGTGGTACTTGACGTAGCCGGGGAAGCCGGCCTCGATGGGGGAGATATCGAACGGCCCGGCCAGTTCGTGGCCGTAGAGGGGCAGCCCGGCCTCGGTGCGTGTGGAATCGCGGGCCGCCAGCCCCGCCGGCTTCACGCCGAATGGCTTCCCTGCCTCCAGGATCGCCTCCCACAGATTAGCAGCCTCGTCGGGGTGGACGAGTATCTCGTACCCCCACTCCTCACCACAGTAGCCGGTACGGGTCACCACCAGCGGCAGCCCCGCCAGTTCGCACTCGATCAGATCGGTGCGGCGCACCCGGGCCAGCGCGGCCTTCAGTTCGGGGTCGCCGGTGAGAGCCTGCAGTGTTGGCAAGGACGCTGGCCCCTGCAGGGCCAGGTCGCGCTTCTGCCGCTCCCCCGACGCCGGGTCCTTCAGGTTGCGCAAGGTCGCCTGCGCCTCCACCTGCACCCACGGACGGTCCCGGTCAATGACGACGCGCCGCTCGTTCACCGCGTTCAACCAGTCCCAGTCCTTATCCTCGTTGACGGCGTTGACCACCATCAGGTACAGATCTGCCCGGCGGCGGTAGACCATCACATCGTCAATCACCTCGCCGTCGGGGTCGAGCAGATAGCCGTAGCAGGACTGGCCATCCTCCAGCCAGGCGGCGTAGTTGGATAGGACCGTGTCCAGGAAGGCGGTGGCGTGAGGGCCCTCGACTTCAAATACCCCCATGTGGGCCACGTCGAAGAGACCCGCCGCTTCCCGCACCGCCCGGTGCTCATCGCTCACCGACGTGTACCAGACCGGCATCTCCCATCCGGCGAAGGGGACAATCTTCGCCCCCAGTGCCTTGTGGACCTCGTAGAGGGGTGTGCGCTTGACGGGAGCCTCCGGCTCCTCCCAATGCCACTCCTCCTTCTTGCTCGTAACCCCCGTTCCGGGGGCGTCCCAGTCGGCCTGCGGCGCGAACTCTTTCAGGTGTGCCTGCCCGACGAAGTAAGGCTTCGTCAAGTCAAAAGCCTCTGGGTGAGCGGCAAACAGTTTGGCAGCGGGCGTGCCGCTTTCCTTGCTTCCCTGTCTCCCTGTCTCCTTGTCCCCTTGTCCCTCCCTCTCCTCCTCCTCCTCCTCCTCCTCCTCCACCACCACCACCGGCCCCTCCACCGTACGGAAGATGTCGTCCTCATCGAAGAGGGTATAGCCGTCGGAGAGACCGCGCAGCCAGGAGGCGACGCGGGCCGTGTTCTGGGGTGTGGGGGTGATGAGGTAGCGATCCCGTTCCCACTCGTCCGGCGTCTCCCGCGCCACCACCACCTGGTCAATCAACCGCCCGTGGCGGTCCAGCATATAGGTAGTCGTGGACGCGCCCGGGGCGAGTTCGGCCACGTTGGCGGTGACGACGTCCTGAACAAACTGCCGCGCCCGCCAGCCGGTGATCCGCAGTCTCCTTGTCTCCTTGTCCCCCTGTCCCCCTGTCTCAAAGTGTGGATAGCCGCTGCGCTCGTACTCGAAGTCAATCCCGGCCTTCTCGGCCAACTTTGCCACGCCCTGCCGCACCTCCTCCAGCACGTCCAGTTCGATCTTGCCCCGGGGCAGGGTGCCGATGAGGCCGTTATAGGCGAAGGGCTGGATGTTGGACACGATGCGGTGGATCAGACCGGCCAGCGTGTCCATATCCGCCTCGTCCAGGCCCCGCTGGGTGATCCAGGGGGTGCCCATACGGACGCCCGTCGCCAGCGACGTCTCGGTATCGCCGGGGATCGTGTTCTTGTTGGCCACGATGCCAGCCAGGTCGAGGATACGGACGGCGGGCTCTCCCCACAGCGGGTAGAGGCGACCCTCGTGGCCGCCCTGAGGGAGCGATTTCAGGTCCACCAACAGGAGGTGGGTGTCTGTCCCGCCGTAGGCCAGGCGCAGGCCGCGCTTCGTCAGCCCTTCTGCCAGGGCCTGGGCATTGGCGACGATCTGGCGCTGGAGTTGGCGGAACCGGTCGGTCTGGGCGATGTGGAAGGCCACCGCCATCGCCGCGAACTTATTGACGTGGGGGCCGTCCTGCACGCCAGGGAAGATCGCCCTGTCAATTGCTTTAGCCAGTCCCTCGTCCGTAGTCAGCACCACCGCGCCACGTGGCCCGCAGATAGTCTTGTGGGTGGTGAAAGTGGTCACGTGGGCGATGCCGACCGGGTTGGGGTAGACCCCGGCGGCGGCCATCCCGGCGGTGTGGGCGATATCGGCCACCAGATAGGCCCCCACCTCGTCGGCGATGGCGCGGAAGGCCTCCCAGTCCGGCGCCCAGGGGTAGGCGGTGTACCCGGCGATGATGACTTTGGGGCGGTGTTCCCGTGCCAGGTCGTGAATGGCGTCATAGTCCAGCCGCCCCGTCTTGTGGTCAACGCTGTAGGAGGCGACACGATAGCGGCGGCCAGAAATGTTGCGCTTCGAGCCGTGGGTGTGGTGGCCGCCCTGGAAGAGGTTCAGCTCCATCAGCGTGTCCCCCGGCTTCATCAGTGCCTGGTAGACAGCCAGGTTGGCCGCTGCGCTGGAGAGAGGCTGGACGTTGACGAAGATGTGCTCGGGGCGGAGGGAGCCGTGGGCAAAGAGTTGGGCACACCGCCGCTGGGCCAGGCACTCGACGAAGTGGACGTAGTCCACCCCCTTGTAGAAGCGCCGGTCGGCGTAGCGGCGGTAGAAAGCCAACTGCCAGGCCACGTCCTGCAGCCGCTCCTCCGGGTCGCGGGTCATCCGCAGCGGAGGGTACCCCTTGGCGTAGATGTTCTGGAAGACGGAGCCTAATGCCTGGCGGA
>Ga0315543_1003257_pt1 | contig 14750 bp, 11 predicted proteins | sample SalMarSW160210MG_2_FD_203098 | JGI IMG/M metagenome (GOLD analysis project Ga0315543, IMG submission 203098) | Salt marsh sediment microbial communities from the Plum Island Ecosystem LTER, Massachusetts, United States - Salt Marsh Sediment SW1601-210 ...
CGGCGTTCCAGAAATCTCCTGGATACGAGCTCTATGGGTAATCTACAATAGGGTCGTCATGCCCATAGTTACCATCCCCATTTCACGAGGTTGGCATCGTGTTGGCTGTTTCTTGGGTCCGAATATCTCGGACTTTCGTCAGCGGTGTCCTGTTGATCGCATCGCCGCAATATGGCGTGAAAACGGAATTCCGCTGGTAGAAACGAGACGCCTGTTTCAAGGTATAGCCATTGTGGTATGGGGAACGAAAGGAAGATAGAAACCGATGCTGAACAAAGCGGAGCCTGCCGCTTGACGTCATCCCAAGGAAGCACTACTTTGACCAAACAAACCGACGCATTGTTCAAGTGACGTAGCATTTACTTTCTGTTTGCGGATTTAGTTGAGCACGAAAGAACTATCACATACTGCTATAATCAATCTAAATCTAGGTGAACACCAAAAGGAGGTCAGTCTTGCAGTTAGAACAGTTTTTGGGTCTGGTCGCTGGAGCGCTGGTAACAAGTAGTATGGTTCCGCAACTGGTCCGTGTCTTCCAATTAAAAAGTGCCCGTGAGATAAGTAGACTTTTTACCATATTGCTTTTACTGGGTATGATTTGTTGGCTAGCCTATGGGATTTATCTCAGGCTCACTCCAGTTATTCTTTGGAATGCGATAGGGGCGGTTCTCGTCGCTCTACTTATATATGCAAAGCTAAAGTATGGAAGATAGGTAGATAGGTGTTAAGTGCCGCCTTTCCTCTTGTGCTCCCTCCAGAATTTTCTATCACCGCTTGTCATGCAGAACTATTCAGTTGGCAAGATTACACGAAGGGCGACCCCTGAAAACGGGTTTGCAAACCGCTCTTCTGGCCGCTTTTTGATTAGTTTAAACGAAGAACTGGGTTGAGTCACACAATCTGGCTTATTGAGTACAACTTCAATCGTCCGCACCAATCCTTGATCTAGTTCGGATAGATGGTGGACACCTGAAAGAAAGTCAAAAGGCAAAAATCAAAATGCAAAATGACAGAGCAAAGTTTAAAAATGTAGCACGAGGCTTTAGCCTCGTGCTGCACGACCCTGAAGGGTCGCACTACAAAATCTGGAGGTGAAGGATTTCCTCGCAATGACGAAGAAGGAAGTTAAAGTGTCACCAATTATATGAGCGAGTACAATCCTTTGACTATCCTGCTCCCAGAGTATATATTGAAAAAGAACTCACTAAAATCCGCAGCCCGGTGTTACCTGTGTGGTCAGCCAGCACAAGGGTCAGGCAAAATCGGGGAAGAGCGAATTTCAGAGGAATAGCTCTTAGCCCTTACTTGCCTTAAGTTCCACCGGGGCTAAAGCCTCGAGTAACTTTTTTACCCTATAAGGAGCTTGACCACCTCTGGCGATGAGTTCAGCCATGAGCTGCCCAGCAGCCAGGCTCAGAGCGAATCCAAAAGTATTGAATCTGCTAGCCACATAGACGTTGTCCCATTCGGGATGGCGACCCAGTACGGCTTGCATTTCCATGCCGGGAGCCCAGCACTCCAAGTCACCCCTGTGCTCGACTACAGTACCCTTTTCTATCCCAGGGAACAGATTTGTTGCCATTTCTATCGCCGAAAGCCTGCTCTGTTCAGTCAGTGAACTGTCAAAATTTGTTACCAGGTCAGGCCATCCCGCAAAACTGTGCAGGATAACAACCTTATTGTCATATTCGGGAATAATCGCCCCCTTCGTCGTCCAGATGCCGTAAGGAGGGAACGGGCGAGGCAACTCGACTCTTACGCATTGTTCTTTGTGTACTTCGACGGGCAACTCGTTGCCGAGCCATGAGGTTGATTGGCCAGTCCACGGACCCGTGGCCAGAACTACTTCATCAGCCTCAACCTTAGCTCCGCTAGCCAGGACAACCGAAGTGACCCTTGTGCCTTTACTGTTAAACCCCACCACCTCACCACTGCGGATAGTACAGCCCATTTTCTCAGCAGCTTGTGCCAGACAAAGTGTGTATTTATAAGGCTCAACTTTAAAAACAGGAAACCACATACCTCCCTTAATTTGCGGATTTATGTCCGGGAAGATGGTTTTTAGCTCATCCGGCTCCAGCCAATCTCCTCCCTCCTCATAGCCGGCGCTTCTAATGACGGATAGACTTTCCTTGTACAGCTTCGCTACCTCTTCCGATAAGGCAATCCGAAAGAAGGGAAACTCGCGATACTTCACATCGATTCCCCCTCTTTCCTGCAATTCAAGGATAGCTTCCGGTAGACTGTGGTAACCAATCCAGTGAAGGTCAATCATGCTCTGCCTTTCTTCAAGCATTTGAGCCCTTAGGTCCTCAAATTCCGCACCGGTTAGCATTGGAATCACGCTCTCAGTGGATACCAAACTTAACGCCAGGCAAACCGAAGGAGGATATTCCCAGATGGCCCAGGCTTTCCCTGAAGCCCTATTGGCAATGCTTTCTCTTTCAATTATCTGTGAAGTGATGCCGCGCCTGGCTAAATGATAGGCTATGGAACATCCACTGACACCTGCCCCCACGATGATAACTTCGTTTTTCGTCGCCATCTTTTAAAACCTCCCTTTCTATCTTCTGTATGTGTTTAGGTCTCTTTTTTAATCGGTGTATTGCTTCAGTCGCTTTCGAACAAACCGACTATGGTAGAATGTTATGTTCCACCTCGATTTTTGTCAATCTGTTAAAATCAGCACCAGTGACTACGTAGAATCCACTATTCTTGGTACGTAGCAGTTGAACGGCTGGACCGTGGCCGACTTGATACTTGAGCGGAAGACCGATTTAACCGACGTGTTCTTCGTCAACCGCAGGACGATTCCCTGGCCGCCGGAACCCCTGCGCTATCTGGCGGGCAAAGCGATCCTGGGTTACATGCACTGGGAGGACCGCCAATATGATGCCCCAAAAGGAGGAGCCTGACGGACTGGTTAACAGTCCCGACCTTCCATCAGCCCTGTTAAAGTTTAAGCCCTTTAGCTGCAGAGTGCCCTAATTCGGGCTCAGCTTTAGTCAGATTCTCAACCACCCGTTGCCGGATTGCTTTATCAATGTGCATAAGGTCGGCGATGAGGTTATCTAACAAATGTTCCTGGTCCATCTTGCTAAGGGAACGATATCTTTCTCCAGCTTGTGCGAAGTCATTCGTTATGCTTATCTTCCTGCGAGTGACTTCTCCCTCAAGGCGGTATGCACGCGGCGTGCCCTCCTCAGGAGCCTCTCTAGGCATACCACCGCCGACGCTATTGGGCTCGTAGTTGACCGGACCACTAAACTGGCCTATCTGCATGGCGGCGTCACGCTGGTTATTGTCTACCGGGACTATGGGACGATTGACGGTAAGTTGCAGGTAGTTCGCTCCCAGCCGATGGCGCTGAGTATCGGCGTAGGAGAATGTCCGTCCTTGCAGCAACTTGTCCGCCGAAAACTCAACTCCGGGAACAATACTGGCAGGGCAGAAAGCCGCTTGCTCCACTTCGGCGAAGAAATTCTCCGGGTTACGGTTGAGCACCATTTTACCCACCGGCATCAGGGAAAACTTGTCCTCAGGCCACGTCTTCGTAGGGTCAAGTGGGTCAAAGTCCTGTTTCAACTCATCAGCGATATCCATCAACTGGACATTAAGCTCATACTCAACCTCTTCCCCTGCGGCGATAGCATCGTGAAGGTCACGGGTAAGATAATCGGGGTCGACACTGGCCAAGCGGCTTGCTTCATGGCGGTCGAGGTTCTGCACGCCCAGTTTTGGTTTCCAGTGGTATTTCACATATACCGCTTTGCCTTCGGCGTTCACCCACACATATGTATTGACGCCAAACCCCTCCTGCATCCGGTAGCTCTTCGGCGTGCCGCGGTTGGAAAAAAGCCAGGTAATCATGTGGGTCGATTCCGGCGTCAGAGATATGAAATCCCAAAAGCGGTTATGTGCTGAAGAGGCCGACGGCATATTGGTATCTGGCGCACCCTTGAAGGCGTGGACCATATCAGGGAACTTTATGGCATCCCGGATGAAAAACACGGGGAGATTATTTCCGACCAGGTCGTAGTTGCCATCCTCGGTATAGAACTTTACGGCAAAGCCCCGGGGGTCTCGTACCGTATCGGCAGAGCCTCGACCTCCGACTACGGTGGAAAACCGTACAAACACAGGAGTCTTTTTCGCCGGGTCCTGAAGAAACTTCGCCCTGGTGTAAGACTTCATGCTCTTGTAGACCTGGAAGTATCCATGGGCTCCTGCCCCTTTGGCATGAACAACCCTTTCGGGAATGCGTTCCCTGTCGAAATGGGCCATCTTCTCAATAAATTGGACATCCTGTAACAGTACCGGGCCGCGTTCGCCAACGGTCAAGGAATTCTGGTTATCGGTAACGGGTACGCCCTGGTTCGTTGTAAGGTGTCTTTTTTTCATGATACCTCCTCCTCGTCTATTTGGTAGTGAAGTGCTTTTTGTTTGCCACGTACACCCCCAGCTTCTACTCTTAGGATAATCTTAGGTGCTGGTAACGAGATTGTCAACGCTGCGGCAGGCGCTTCGAGAACCCACAGGCCGCCCGCTTCCCAGTGAGATGGCCCTTTTGAAGGGTAGGAAGATTTCTTAGGGGAGGACTTTTCTTCTTGCCTCAGTCTTGCCTCCAAGACTACTTCATAACCGAAGAATAGAGCTTCAGACTACCCTCAAACTTAGCAGACCTTCTACTCGAGGTTATTTGGGGATATGATTCAGCACCATGAGGAGGTAGGCTATGTTTTGTAGAAATTGTGGTAAGGAACTGATAGGGAGTCCTGAGTTTTGTTGAGCACATCGATGGCTTACACCCAGCGAGGCGCTCGCGTATAATAGGGGCGGAATCAGCGGTACTGAAGTATTGGCGCTGTATAGACAATGTCAAGGAGGATAGAATGAAGGTCATAATAGGATATCTGTCTCAGGCCGGCAATACCGAGAAGGTTGCTGAAGCCATTTTCGGGGAGATTCAGGCCGAAAAGTATATTAGGCAGCTAGGTGAGATCGAGGGGCTCGAGGGTTATGACCTCGCTTTCATTGGCTTTCCAATCCACGGGTTCGGTCCAGCCAAAGATGCGAAGGAATTCCTGGAAAAACACTCTGCTGGCAAGAACGTAGCCCTTTTCATAACTCACGCTGCACCGGAGGATAGTGAAGAACTTCAACAGTGGCTGGATAATTGCAAGGCGCCGGCTGCAGGGGCGAGCCTGTTAGGTGTCTTTGATTGCCAGGGTGAACTGGCTGAGGAGGTTGCGGATTTCATGCTGAAGAGTGGGGATTCACAATTAATAGCTTATGCCAAAGAGCGACCATCCACTGTGGGCCAGCCTGATGCCGCGCGACTTAGAAGGGCACGTGTTTTTGCGAGAGAAGTAATGCAGAAGTATTCAGCCAGCAGATAAAAATAATGGATCAAGCCATCGAACTCGAAACAGAGCAGTGAAATTCAGCAGACCTTCCAGTAGTATTCCTCAGTCACACTAATGACCACGCCCTGGTACCTGGTGGTCAACATATCTCGCCTATGCCTTTTGCTCTCAATTTGCCACCTGCACAAAATGGACAATTGTACTATAGGGTAACAAAAGTCAGTTTTGGTTACTAGTCGGTTCATACCCTGTCGGAAAATAAATTGGCCACTGCACTTTCCGATGATTTGTTCAAGGGAGATAGCATTTAGTTTCTGTTTGCGGATTTAGTTAGGCAGGAGAGAATTATCACATACTTCTATATGCAAAGCTAAAGTATGGAAGATAGGTGGATAGGTGTTGAGTGCCGCCTCCAGGTGACATTGAACAATCCGCTAGATTGTTCAACGGAGGCTAGCAAATTTACCAGATAGCTACTATGCCATGCATTTTGTTATTGCTCTAACATCTCAAACATATCTGGAATTATCGCATTTGTCTTCCCATATTGGATGTAAAACTTATAATGTTTTATCAATGCTTCTAGAAAGTCTTTATTGTTACAAGCTGCAAACCTTTGAGCTTTTTCAATGATTGCGGTATTGAGTTGAACCGTGAATTCGGGAGGAAGACCTTTATTTAGGGGATTGTTAATACTAACCAACAATATTTTCCCAGAAATAGGGAAAACAAATTCCTCAAGGCAATTAACGAAATCGTGAACATTACCACCTTTAACGATGATGGGGTTATCACCTACCATACTCCAACTCTTTTCTGTATAGAGGAATCGCCAGTTTTCTAATTTTACTGCCCAATCCTGGTCTTTAAATAATGGAACAAAGGGAATTATTTGCCTAAAAGACCTTTTAAAGGCAGAGGATTTTTTGATTATTTCTGCGATCCCTTTCGGGGCGTTTTCACCACTCTTGTTCACCAATCTGAAATAATCAAACTCATTATTATCGAGAAAGGCTTTTTGTGATAATTTTTCCGCGAATTCAATATTGTTTGGCAATCTCCAATACAAAAACAACAGGAAAAGGAAAAGATGCATTTTATCCAATAGGCTAACCGGATTCTTAAACGTAGATTTTCTTATCATATCAAACGAACGCCAACATCGATTTTCGAGATCAGTATACAATTCCTCTAAAAAATCTGATGAGCTCCCGTTTGGAAGAGTTACCGTATTCAAATTATTCTGAAAAAATGTGGTATCTGGACTGGTATAAAAGATTTTGTCTTTCTGTTTGTCATAAACGTAGAATCTGTTTCTATCATCTGTAAATCCTTTTAAATAGTGTCTGGGCAGATAGTGATGTTTCCTGCTAGTATTCTTGTTCATATCAGGGGGGGCCTCTGGAGTCATATTATAAGTGCTGTAAAAGACCAAGTCTATTACTACTTGTGATTCTCCGGGCATCACATTTTGAGTGATTGTTAGTCGGGGGATTCTGCATCCATCGGATCAGGAAAATGCAGATTGTCGATCCACGGATGGCTCATTCCCAGTTCCACACTGTTTGCCAACCTCACGCGTTCAGACCAGGATTCGCGAAAATGGGTAGCAGATTCTTCCAGCGCCTGTGCAATTGCTTCTAGATAATTCGCTGATTGAGCAAGTCGGCTACATAACGATGACATAGCACGTCTAGCTTGGGGGAACAGACGATATCCAGGATACAATGGGTGCCCAAAATCATCTGGTGGTGTTGCTAGTGCAACGACCATGTAGAATTTGGCTAATTCAAAATGATATTGCTCTTTAGAAGTAAAAAATCGATGCAGATGTGGCGCGTAATCCCAGAGTTCTACAACGTATTGTGTTCCATGATAAGCGTTACCTAAGAAAGCTTCAGGCCAAAACAGATCCCGCCGTTTGATTAGTGGTTGATTACTAAATGTTCCGTTACTGTTTTCTACTTCAATCGGCTCTTTCAGAATCATGCCCAGAAGGGCAAAAGGCTCTTCTGAAAGTGCTTTTGCCCCGCTAAAAAGTAGTAACCGCCAAGCTAACAGTGCCGGTGCACCTTGGGCCAACTTTATGCTGCGACCCGAATGAGGGCGTTCGCTTAATGATATCAAATCACCAGATAGCCGTAATCCTAAACGTAGTCCAGGTGCCCACTGTTCTTCAACAGATGCTAGTACAAACCCCTCCATCTTCTGAACAATAGGCTCAACAACACTTATGAACTCTCGTGCTAGCCCAAGTATCTGGTTCTGCTGAATTTGACTTGGAACTTCTCTTTGATTGAGTTCACTGACAGTCTGTCTGATGGCGGGTAGGAGTTCGGCACGTGTCAGACGCAATACGGTATTGGCAGATTGAGAGGCGTCCCTTCTGGCGAGCCTCTGTGCAAAGTCTACAGAATCAAGACCTTCTGCCGGGGAACCAGCCAGTGACTGTGCATAAGCAATCTCCTCGGGCTGGGTCGTTATTGGTGTTTGTACAGGACTCGGGGCGATGCTTCTGCCTAAGAAGTCACTCACAGGATTGTCCGGCCTCTCAGGATTGCTATCAATTTCTGACAGGAGTTCGCTAACTCGATTGGCCAATGCTTCTTTCCCATCCTCTGTGAGCCAATCATATATGTGGTAGGCATAAGCACGAAGATCAAATGGAATATCCTCTTCCCTCTGCGCGACAAGAATCGTGCGGTCTTTTAGGGAGTGCCTAACACCTAACTCATAGAAGACATTAGCATTATGGTCGGTCAGATCAGCAAGAACAACGTAACTCTCCTTAAGTTCCTGCAATATTGACGCCACTATATTGCCACGAGTTGCGACTGAACGGCGACACTCGTAGTCTAACCCGGCTCCTTCAATTGCTGGTTTAAATAATGCCTCAAATATAAGCGTCCACTCTTCTTCCGTGCATGATGTTGTAGCTGAAAAGGGCATAATCACAAAGCACGTCCGTGGCATTTCGGTCTGATTATACCTCTATTCAGAATGAAGTAGAATACCGGATACCGAAACAATGGGGCTTAATCATATTTGAAGGATTCCACGGGTGATGGACAAACTTTTCGGAAGGGATTCAGTACTTGATGGCAAGCGCGATAAAGCATGACAAACCGCTACATTGTTGGATAGGCAATAGAATGCACGGTTGTTCCAAACAGATGATGAGTGGCCGCTATCTAGCTTCAAGGTTTAGTGTATTACACGTTTGCTGGTTACTCGCGTGGTGGCTACCACTGATGCCTCAACCGCGCGTCCTAGTATAGTCAAAGCGGTAGACGTGCCATATGCCAGGCGTATCAGGACCGCCTGCAAACGCCCGACACCCGTGCCTTCTAGCGTACCGGGTCTCGTATTCTTGCGCTTCTTCTTTACTCCTGAACCGACTCAGTATCCGCCAGTTCACAAACCCCACGACTTGGTTCTGCCAGTACGCTCGTCTTGCGTCGAGATCTGTAGTTATTCCTACTCTGCATGGCATGACGTTTTCCTCATTCCCTATTTTCCTGCCAATACCGAATGACTTGCTAGTAATTTAGTTGCTTGGCATAATTATACGATATAATGTCCCCATTTTGTGTTTCTTGGTAACCTGCCTCCTTATGCGAAAATTCCGTTATCTCACTCGCGTTAGGGTCTTTGAAATCTTCTCGCACGGAAGCCAAAATACGAAGTTCACTAGTAGAAAATAAACTCAAGTCCGGATCCTTCGTCGCCTTGACAATCTCGCCGACAACAGGCTCGCCTCCATACTTTGGCGGATACACTTCCTCTATGAACTCGATAGCCTTCTGCGAAAACAAAGCTCCGTAGTAAATCTCATAATTGTCAGGTCCAGGACCAAAAGGTACGTGTGCATATCGAGCGCCGGTGATAGCAACCGCGTATTCCTTGAAATGCTTAAAATCAGCATAGAATAGCAGCTTATTCAGTTTCGTTTTCAAGACGCCGTCTTTGCAGAAAAAGAGTACGGCATTGTATAGCTTCACTAGATCTAGCCTTCTATACCCGCTATACTCGTCAGGCCCGTAGTTCCCAAAGCTGACGACGATGGATGAATCTATAGAGTGCGCCTCCGCGTCGACTTCCTGAAGAGCCTCCATCAACCTTTTCTTCTTAGCCTCAGCGAATACACCTTCAGACTTCTCTATCAGCCTTAAGAGGTTGGAAGGATTCATTGCCAATCTCAGGAGTCTCTCATGCGATGCATCCTGAAGAGCTCCGTTCTCGTAACGGCTAATAGTTGCCATCCCCAAGCCGAGTAGTTTTGCCGACTCGCTTTGAGTCAATTTGTTTGCCTTTCGCCAATCCCTGATTTCCTCAGGTTGAAGGAGACCATGTTTCTTGCGATACTCTCTATAAGCCAGGTCAAATGGATCCACATTTAGGTTTGGGTCAAAGACCTCATCACCACATTGGACACATCTAAAGTATTGAACCTCTACCTTTACGGGCTCATTTCTAACGGGAATCACTTCGTCTTTAGTCTTCAGTTCCAGAGTAGTTTCGTTCTCACAATTTGAGCAAAGACCACGAACCGTAACATTCATCATAACCCTCCTTTACTCCTTTTTCCCTAGACTCTATACGGGTGGCATAGTGACTCCTTAGCGGGATGGAAGGATACTATTCTGACTCTCTTGAGATTGCCAAAGCTAGCCAACTTTAGTTTGATATACACTTCTCTACCTCCTATGGCCTTGCCAAATACCCACAGGTCACCTGGCATATCGCGGTCTTGTACAGGTCCTTCACAGTAGTCAGTGACAGACAGCTCTAATATAGCATCCCGTACATCATTGTAATTGAACCCGAGTTCAACCATGCACTCAACATTCTCTTTGCGTTTTACAAGAACCCAACTTCGGTAACCACTGCTCGTCCCCGCTATCGTCTGCTTAACCTCTTCCAAGAAATCCCGGATCGCTTGTCTTCTCAGGTCATTCAATTTCCCCCACCTGGTACGTCTGATGGTCCTATTGTATATCAATTGATAAAAAATGTCAAGTTTGCTAATCAATTGGTAAGCAATTTAGCTTCTGTTTCCTGCAGACACCGGTGGAGGTGAACAGAAGTCAGTTTTGTTTATCGGTCGGTTCATGCCCTGTCGGAAAATAAATTGGCCACCGCACAAACCGATGAAATGTGTAATATTAAGTTAATTCCCAAAAGAAACCCGCTCGAATCTGGGGTGCATGTGCTCAAGCGAGCGTTCCCTACTCCAGCCCTATTCATCTAATTAGTACATTTGGGAGATGTGTACTAAAATAAGTCCACTAAACGCAGAGGGAGGCTAAAGCATGAATGGGATTACGATATCGTCTACCGAAATCGCTTTCGGTGCGGCGGGACTTATAATCACTATATCGTTAGTCGCGCTTACTATTGTATGGAAAACTCTACGTGAGATGGTAGCTTCTTTACCTGATGGTCAACGAAGGGTCATACGTAGTATACGTGCTATAAGAGATGAAAGAGAGAAAGACAAAGCAACTTTTATTATGTCCCATTTCATAGGATGCATGTCCCTCGGCGCAAGCATAGCTTTGGCAGTCATTGCGATGGCAGGAATTATTTCCGTTATGCTAGGTTACAAAATGGGCTTTTACCAACAGGAGAACTATGAATTTGGTAGAATTTGTCTGTTTGTTAGTGTGGGATTCTTCACCCTTGGATTTTACTTAATTGGCTTCACCTACATTTATAAAGTTATGTCTCTGGTAACAGGCAAACCTGAACTTTTGACTACTGATTTAACAACCTTACCATCCTTGCCAGCCTCTGTAATTGCTGAGAGGAGAAAACTCGACAAGCTCATCGCTCTGTTCTTTTTCCTATTCTTTATTCTATTGTTTGCACTTCTCGTTTTTAATCCTTTTGGGACGTGGGAAAATGTACTGGCCGCTCTTGGGGCAATAGTCCTGATCTTTTTCATAATGGTGGTCATAAGAAGAATCAGAAGTAGAAGGTCCAAGAGTAAGACTATAAGTTGATTATGATCTGAGGTTACAATAGACAGAACTTCTAAACTGGCTTTCAACTTGACTACCTAGCCCCACAGCTTTCACCAAAGGTAATTGTAGCAATAAAGTCCCCAGCCCGCAACTGAGCATAACGGTCAGGTAACAAAGCGATGTTTTGTTTACCCTGGAAAGCCCTGCTTGCCGGGAGTGTTTACCTTCACTATGAGCCTTCAATTCAACGGCGGAGCCTTTTCTGGAGAGGTGTAAGCGGCTGCTATCAAGGGTCAACAGGCATGTTATTAAACAAAATAGCCCCTCAGCTCTCTGCGGGCGTGAGGATGAAGAAATTATCATCAATATCGAGATTGACCTCAATCGACTCATACTGGGCAGTCATCCCGCCGCTTTGCTCATTACTTGATATCGCCCGGAACGGGATGCGAACGCCATGCACCTCACGGTAGTCTTCGTATTGGGTCGTCATAGGTATGCCAATACCCCCTTCTAGAAGAACGACTGCTGTAGCTTTGAGCACATCACCTGTAGCGGTGTCGACAAATATGGTTACTGACGGCAAATCGCCGCGCTTTAACTGCAGGACATATACCTTTTCTCCGTCGAGATTATCTGAGCGAAGCACCTGTATTGAGTCATAGAAGTCGCGCCAGTCACCATCCATGGACGCAGGATGGTCTCGCTTCGCCTGTTCAAGGAAGTCGCCGTAAAGCTCATCAAACGCTCTAAAGCTGGATTCAACCCAGGCCTGGTCACCATTGAGTGCCATCCGGCTGTAGCCGTACTTACCATAGTCAGAGTCTACACGATACCGCTCGTTGCCGGAGACATACGTGGAGAAGGTGCCCCCGACTCCGGACTGAGGGCTATAGAGCGTACCGTTGATGCGATAAGCCCCCATCTCCTCAATGGCCGCCTTACGACTATCGGGCTCGCGCAGTGCAAGGACCTCCTCTACCGTTGGCAATAACTCGCCCTCTACCCGAGGCATTAAGAACTCTTCGTCAACCTGGTAGTATGTCAGCGACTCGATCCGTCCATCCGGTGTTTCATTGAACCTCAGGGTAAAGTCCTCTGAGACCCGGAAAACCCATATGCCCTCTTCGTCTGGTGGATACAGCTCATAGACCATCTCCCCCGGCCAATCGACAGCGAGGCGGTTGTTCTGAATGAGCACCTCAACCGTAACGCCCAGTTCCTCAGAGTGGTAACTGCCAAGATACTTCTGCAGCTCTTCAAGGGGAATCTCCGGCGCAATTTCCACACCTTCCCGTGGCAGCTCGAAGACATAGCCTGCCTGGTATAGTTTCATAGCGGTGACATTACCGGTGTCGTCCCGTTCAAAGGATAGCGCGATTTCTTCGCTGATGGCGAAGTACCACTTGCCTTCTTCATCGGGGTCCTTGAGTTCAAAGATTTGCTGACTGGGCACATCCACGGCGAGACGGTCGTTCTGTATGAGCACCGTGAACTCCGTATCTTCAAATTGGCCGAAGTTGGCAATATACTTGCCGAGATAAGGCTCGTACTCTTCAGTCGTATCCGTGGCGTCAGTGTCCTTCCACTCGCCGAGAAGAGCTTCCCAGACCATGTTGATTGACAGCTGCTGCAGTGGAGAGACGGCGGCATTGGTAAGCAGCACGAAGCCAAGGTTGGATTCGGGCAGTAGAGCCACCTCCGCCGAGAAGCCGGCGACATTGCCACCGTGCTCGATAACGGGTTGCCCCTCCCATTCCCGGAGCATCCAGCCGAGGCAATAGCTTACTCCCTCGGTGATTTCAATGTGACTCGTCCAGGTCTCATTGAGCTGTTCTTCACTAATCAGGCGCTGGCCTTCATACTCGCCGCGGCCAAGCAGGAGGCGCAGCCACTGGGCCATGTCGAGGATGTTGGAGCTGATAGCCCCGGCCGGGGCTACGTTGTCTATATTACGCATGGGTTTATACTTGTAATCCTGCAGGTCCTCGTCCCACAGATAGCCCAGTGAGAGACGAGGGTCGGTTTGGGCCTGGCTTATGGATGTGCTTGTACTGTTCATCCCCAGTGGTTCAAAGATACGATTATCAATCAATGTATCCCAGTCTGTACCTGTGGCTTTTCCGGCAGCTACTCCAGCCGCCATATACATGACATTGCTGTAGTAGAACTTCTCACGAAATCCTGTCCACGGCTCGGCTGCGGTGGCGTCGAGCAGCACCTCCTCACGTGGGATTTCACCGCTGGCAAACAGGAGTCCCATCCGGACAAAGCCGGTGCGGTGAGATAGCAAATCGCGTATGGTAACCTCAGCGGTTTCATTCTCACTTTCTATATCAAGCGTAAAGTACGGAAGGTAGTCGGTTATAGCATCGTCCCAGTCCATCTTCCCCTCATCGACGAGCATGCCAATGAGCGTGGCGGTGAAGGCTTTAGTAGATGAGCCGATAGCGAAGATTGTTTCAGTTGTCACGGGCGTTTCTGTTTCAATATCCGTCACACCAAAGCCGCGTGCGAGGACAACTTCGTCGTCCTTGACAACAGCGATAGCCATACCCGGAATGTGTAGTGCCTCGCGCTGCTGTTCAAGCTGTTCGACCAGACGGTCAAGCCGCTGCTCTAATGATACCGGCTCTGTAGTTGTGGCAGGACAAGCACAGGCCGCCACCAATGTGGTTAAAAGGAACAGGGATATTATCAGCCTTTTCATGTTTCGCCTCCTGGCAGGGTAACTCGCATAACTCATCAATTTTATCAGTAATTACATGCCCCTGTCATCTTGTTGTTAAGCCTTTAGCTTGCACTTTCCAGCGGTTTGTTTAGCCGCGGAAAACCCTGCTTGCCGGGAGTGTTTACCTTCACTATGAGCCTTCAATTCAACCTCGATATAACTGGCTTTAACCAGGGCAATAGAAGCACTACACATGGTATGGAAACTTTGAAAGCTGATTGCACAAATTGGTGGGTTGGAGAGTGTGGAAACTAACGCATCAAATAGGCTGCTTCTTTACGCTTCGTCTGGAAGAAGAGATGTCCCTTAATCGTTGCCCCTGGGTGAGTAACTTTTTCCTCAGCCTGATATTCCCCGGAGTTACCTCAACCAGTTCATCATTATTTATAAAATCAATGGCTTGCTCCAGGCTCAACTGTATGGGAGGAGTCAGCTTTATGGCGATATCGGATGTAGACGCGCGTATATTGGTCTTCTTCTTTTCTTTGCACACGTTGATGGCGATGTCCTTCGGCCGTGAATTCAACCCCACTATCATACCCTCATAGACTAGCATACCAGGTTCAATAAAGGTGAAGCCCCGCCCCTGGGCATTATTTAGACCATAGGTAACAGCTATACCCTGTTCCGATGCTACCAGTACTCCATTACGAGTCGAAATTATATCTCCATGATAAGGTTCATAGC
>Ga0315543_1003260_pt1 | contig 14741 bp, 12 predicted proteins | sample SalMarSW160210MG_2_FD_203098 | JGI IMG/M metagenome (GOLD analysis project Ga0315543, IMG submission 203098) | Salt marsh sediment microbial communities from the Plum Island Ecosystem LTER, Massachusetts, United States - Salt Marsh Sediment SW1601-210 ...
AGGACTCGACGATGGGCGAGCCGCAGCAGGCGGCCTGCTGGACGATCTCCAACTCGACCCCCAGCGCCCGCAGCACGGCGCGGGTAGATGTCTCGTATTCGGGCATGCGCTGGAGGACCAGGCAGCCAGGGTAGAAGGCGAATCGCGAATTGCGAGTTGCGAGTTCCAATTCAGCCTACCCCACCACCCTCGCAAAGTCCGCTGGTGTCACCCCCGGGCTCTCGACGCCGTGCTCCCTGTAGAAGTGGGCAATGGCTGCTTCCACCTCGGCCTCGCACACTCCTACCAATGCCCCCTCCAGGTCGGCCAGTTTCTCCTCTGGGAAGAAGAAGAAGTCGCCGGAGAGGGAGACAGCGGCGAGGACGCCGTCCTGCACCTCGGTCGTGGCGCGGATGAGGCCACCCGGCGCTTTGTGCATCTTCTGCCTCACCTGCACGCCGGCGCGGATGGTGACCTCACGAGCGGCACGGGGCCGCTTTTTCTGGTAGAGCCACTCGTCGGTGAGGAAACGGGCCGCCAATTCGTCCGTCCTGGCGCGCCACTCCTCGTCCACCGTCGTCACCACCTCCATCGGCCCCAGCATCTCGATGAACTTATCGGCCATCAGCGACCACAACTCCTCCCTGGGCGGAACGTGCTCGATCTCCCGCTTGATGGTCGAGAGGTGCTCGTAGATCGTTTTGTAGATTTTGTCGCGGAATTTCTCGTCGGGGACCTTCAGCACGCGGGCCATCATCTCGTAGTTGAAATCCACGATCAGGTTGCCGACCAGGACGTAGTAGTCGCCCATCTCCGCCGCCCCGCAGCCGGAGACTTTGCGCTGATTGGCGACGATATCGTTGACCTCCCGGTACTCAGCGGGGATGCCCAGCGCGCGGTAGACCTCGATGGGAGACTGCAGGAACTTGCGGTAGAAAGCCAACTTGCCGGCAGGGACGAGCGGATTGTCGCGGTGGATGATCAACTGGAAGAAGAGTTGCTCGCCATCCAGGTAGGTCGCGCCGCCGCCGAGTTCGCGCCGGAAGAGCGGGATGCCGTTCTCGCGGCAGAACTCCAGGTCTACCTCCTGCTCGGCGTCCTGAAAGTAGCCGATACAGACGTAGGTCGTGGCAGGGGAGCAGAGGATCACTCCCTCGCGGCCCACGCGTGGCAGCGAGTGGTACAGCAGTTGCGAATCCTGCCAGGGTACGGTGCCAAGACGGTAGAGTTTCATTGCTGGGTCACGCCTGTGTTTTTGGTAAGTTGGTAGATTGAAGGTTACTACTCAGGTGCGACGCACTTTTGCTACAAATCTGCCTGTTCTACGGTGCAATCTGCTGGACAAAATCGCTGAAATGGCAAGAGACAAGTGCGTTGCACCTTATGGCTGAGTAGTAACGATTGAAGTTGGTAAATTGGTCTCCGGCTGTCCAGCCTGCCGGCTGGTGGGACAGATTAGCAATGGGCAGCCACTCCAGAAAATGAGGGGCTGCCCACTGCCAAATTCACGTGCGCCACACGCAGGCACACTGCCCTGCTAGCCCAGGATATCCTTGTACTTCTCCGCCTCCTCTCCAATGAAAGCCTTCAATTCCGGGGAACCAGCCTTCATCAGGTTGTCCAGTTCGGCAGGGTCGGACATCTCAATCTTGACCAGCCAGCCGTCCTCGTAGGGGGACTCGTTGACCAGCGTGGGTTCCCACTCCAGTTCCTCGTTGACTTCGGCGATCTTGCCGCTGGCCAGGGCGGCGATGCGGCCTACCCACTTGCCCGACTCCATGGACATGAAGGTCTGGCCCTGCTTGACCTCTCGCCCGGTGCGGGGGGCTTCAACGAAGACGATCTCCTGAGCGATCGCCTGGCCAAATCCGGTCAAGCCCTGCGTGAAGACGTTCCCCTCCACCTGAGCCCACCCGTGGAGTTTGTCGTAGTACATGTCGTCGGGGAACTCAAAACCACTGATCTGCATCGTTGCACCTCCATTCTTTTGTGTATCAATGCAACAAAGAGCGCCGTTGCGCAACGCAACGGTGCTTTCACGATTGAATCACTGTCCCTCCGGTCGCAACGTGGTCACTCAGGCGGCGCGTTCGATCTGGTTCAATCGCCGCATCAGGCGCGACTTACGCCGGGCAGCGTTGTTCTTACGGATGACACCCTTGCTGGCCGCCTTATCCAGCGCGCTGACTGCCACGTGCACGGCCTCGCGGGCTTCCTCAATACGGCCCTTGTCCATTAAGTACCGGGCCTTCTTGACGGCGGTGCGGGCCCGCCCACGATGTGCCTGGTTGCGCAGTCGTTTGCGTTCCGTGCTGCGAAGGCGCTTGATCGCCGATTTTGTATTGGCCAATGCTTGATCCCTCCAGTTGACAGATTCTATCAAGTGCCATTTTACAACAACTCGGCTGATTTGTAAAGCCTGCGCATCTGGCTATAATTATAGCGCAGGGGTGACTACACACAAGTCCTAATACCAGTCGCGTAACCGTTCATGGGGGCGAGCCCAGCGCCGGTCGAGTAGGAGCAACTTGTGTTGAGCCTGTCGAAACAAGCGACGTATTGAGACCAAGCGGGTTATGCATACGGCCTCGCTTGCTTGATTTCGATACACTGGTTTCGATACGCTACGCTGCTCAACCCAAGTCGCTACTCAATCAGCGCTCGCTCAGCCGGTATTGCCATGCCCCAATGGGGGTAGCTGAACGGTTACCCAATCGCTAACTGCCAAGTGAGTGACAAATGACCTATCGGATTCTGATCGTAGACAGCAACGAAGCCTTTGCCACTATGCTTCAGGAGAGTCTAGAGCAAGACGGCGAGTGCCGCGCCACCGTGGCGAACGGTGGGGACGAGGCACTTCAGGCACTGACCGCCGCCGAGTTCGATCTTGCCATCGTAGACCTGGGCCTGACCGACCCAGGTGGGGCCAAGGTCGCCCGCACGTTGCGGCAGCAGCGGGCTGACCTGCGACTGATGCTGATCCCGCTGGTGGGAGAGGAACTCCCATCCGAACTGGCCGATCTGGACGTGCAGGGCGTTTTGCCCAAGCCCTTCTTCCTTCCCGATCTGCCGGGACGCATCGCCGATGCGCTGGTGCGGCCTGTGAGCGGAGGTCCGGGCTTCGCTGAATCTGTAGAGCCGAACGCAGCCTCCGGCCCGCTTGCCGTGAGCAGTGACAGGCTGGCCGTGCTGGGCGAACGCACTCCGGAAGTCGTCCAGGAGATGACCGCGCTGTCTCAGGAGATCAACGCCGAAGCGGTGATTCTGACCAGCTGGGGGAGGGTGATCGCCCACACCGGCCGGCTCTCGGCCGAGGAGACAGGTGCGCTGGCGCAGGCTGTCGCCGAAAGTTGGCGCACCTCGGCCCGTGTGGCGCAAATTCTGGGCCGCGAACAACTGCGCTTTGAACAGAGTATGGAGGGTGGCGAGTGTCTGTTCTACTCGCTGGCCATCGCTGAGGACATCATCCTATCGGCAGTCCTGCGTGCCAACGTACCGCTCGGCATCATCCGCCACCGGACCAAGGAGACAGCAGACGCATTACGAGCCCTGGTAAGCGTCACCCGGTAACCAGCACCCAGGAGAAGCATGTCCCAAAAGAAGAAACTGGTCTTGATTGATGGTCACGCGCTGGCCTATCGCGCCTTCCATGCCTTGCCCGAGGATATGAAGACCTCGCAGGGTGAGTTGACCAACGCCGTTTACGGCTTCACCTCGATGTTGCTCAATGTCCTGCGCGACGAGCAGCCCACCCACATCGCCGTCACCTTCGACAAGGGGCTCACCTTTCGCCACGACGTGTACCCCGACTACAAAGCCCACCGCGCCAAGATGCCTGAGGAGATGCGTTCCCAGATGAAGCGTGTCCGCCAGGTGGTGGAGACGCTGGACATTCCCGTCTTTGAGCAGGAAGGGTACGAGGCGGACGATCTGCTGGGGACACTGGCCCGCCAGGCGGAAGAGCAGGGAGTTGACACACTCATCGTCACCGGCGATATGGATCTCCTGCAACTGGTGGACGAGCACACCTGCGTCCTCACCTCCCGTTGGCGCTTCTCCGACACGGTGACCTACGACCTGGAGGGGGTGCAGCGACGTTACAGGCTGCCTCCGGCCCAACTGGTGAACCTCAAGGCCATGATGGGTGATAAATCCGATAACATCCCGGGCGTGCCCGGCGTCGGTGAGAAAACCGCCACCAAGTTGCTCCAGCAGTACGGCTCGCTGGAGGAAATCTACGAGCACCTGGACGAGGTGCAGGCTCGCTTTCGGAACAAACTGGAAGCGGGGCGGGACCTGGCGTTCCTCAGTCGCCATCTGGCGACCATCGTGCGCGACGCACCGGTGCAACTCGACCTTGATGCCTGCCGCCTGCGCTCCTTCGACCGCGAGCAGGTGATGAACCTCTTCCGCGAGTTGGAGTTTCGCTCGCTGGTCGAGCGGTTGCCGGAGCCGGAGGCCCGGTCGGGAGACCGGCCCCAGCAAGGGCCAACGGGAATGCCCCACCAACTCAGTCTGTTTGGCGCAGTGCCCGCTGCCGTCCCCCCAGCGGCCCCCAGCGCCGATTACCAGATCGTCGCTGACGAGGAAGCCCTGCGCCAGTTGGTGACGCGGCTGGAGAGCAGTCCAGCGCTGACCCTCGACACCGAGACCACCCACACCGATCCCATGCAGGCCGTATTGGTCGGCATCGCCCTCACCGACGCTCCCCAGCGGGGCTACTACATCCCCGTCGCTGCCCCATCCGGTGACCCACAACTGCCGTTGGAGGCGGTGCTCGATGCGCTGGCCCCCCTGCTGAGCGGCCCCGGGCAACCCAAGTATGGCCACAACCTCAAATACGACCTGATGGTGCTGCAACGGGCCGGGGCGGAGACAAAGGGCCTGGCCTTCGACACGATGATCGCCGAGTGGCTCGTCAACCCGGCTTCCAAGAACCTGGGGCTCAAGAACCTGGCCTGGGCACGGCTCAAACAACAGATGACCCCCATCACCGACCTCATCGGCAAGGGCAAGAATCAACTGACCATGCGCCAGGTACCGGTCGCTCAGGTGGCCCCCTATGCCTGTGCTGACGTGGACATGACCCATCGCCTGGTTACGATCCTTGCAGCGGAGTTGAAGGAAAAGCACCTCTGGCCGCTCTTCACCGAGGTGGAGATGCCGCTGGTGCCGGTGCTGGTGGCGATGGAGATGGCTGGCGTGCGGCTCGATGCCGCGGTGTTGGATCGGATGTCGGAGGAACTGGCCACCCGCCTGGGCGAACTGGAGGCCCGTATCCAGGAGGTGGTGGGCTACGCTTTCAACGTCAACTCGACCCAGCAACTCTCCGACGCCCTGTTCAAAAGGCTGGGGCTGCCCACCCAGGGGTTGCGGCGCACCAAATCCGACCACTTCTCGACGGCGGCGGCAGTGCTGGAGAAGCTGCGGGGGAAGCACCCCGTGATTGACCTCATCCTGGAGCAGCGAGGATTGGCTAAGCTGAAGTCCACCTACGTGGACGCGCTGCCCCGGCTGGTCAACCCGCGCACCGGCCGGCTGCACACCTCATATAACCAGACCGGCACCGTCACCGGACGACTTAGCAGTAGCGATCCAAACCTCCAGAACATCCCCATCCGCACGGTGCTGGGGCGGCAGGTGCGGCGGGCCTTCATCGCTGACCCGGGCTGGAAACTAATCGCGGCTGACTACTCGCAGGTGGAGTTGCGCGTGATGGCCCACGTGTCCGGCGACGAGGGGCTGCTGGACGCCTTCGCCCGCGGCGAGGACATCCACGCCAGCACTGCCACCGCCATCCTGGGCGTTCCGCTGGGGGAAGTGACCCCCGAGATGCGGCGACTGGCGAAGGGGATCAACTTCGGACTTTCTTATGGACAGACCGCCTACGGGCTGGCTCAGGCAACGGGGCTGACACAGGCCGAGGCCGAGGATTTCATCAAGACCTACTTTGAGCGTTTCCCCAGGGTGCGGGAGTATATTGACTGCACCAAGGCGCTGGCCACGCGGCAGGGATACGTGGAGACGCTGCTGGGACGACGGCGCTACTTCCCTGAATTGCAGGAGGGCAGCAGGGCCCCCCACAACGTGCGCCAGGCCGCCGAGCGCATGGCGATCAATGCCCCGATCCAGGGAACTGCCGCTGACATCATCAAAATCGCGATGATCCGCCTCCACCGGGCGCTCCAGGAGCGGGGCCTGCGGGCACGCATGATTCTGCAGGTGCACGACGAACTGGTCGTCGAGGCCCCGGACGACGAGGGGCTGACCGTCTCGTCGTTGATGCGCGAGATTATGGAAGGCGCCTTCGAACTCAAGGCTCCCCTCAAGGCCGATCTCAAGGTGGGGCAGAATTGGGAGGAGATGGAGCCGGTGTTAAACTAATGGTTGTAGGGCAAGAAGCCATCTTGTCCCAGGTCTGTTTTCAGAACAGGAGGACACAATGCCAGAATTCACAAGTGCAGCCCAGGCTCTGGAGGCACTACCGGGGTCGGCTGACCCTGAGAAACTGGCCGGGATAGATGCAATCGTGCTGTTCGACCTCTCGGGCGAGGGAGGCGGGCAGTGGATGGCGACCATCGCCAACGATCAACTCAGCGTCGCCGAGGGGGCTACAACGGCTCCCACCGTGACGCTAAAGATGGCCGCCGCGGACTTCGTGGCGATGGTCAACGGCGACCTGAACGCGGTCGCTGCCTTTATGCAGGGCCGGCTCAAGATCGAAGGGGATATGTCGGTGGCGATGCGATTGCAGACGCTCTTCGGCTAGAGGAGACTTCTGGAGTCTTTGCTAAAGGTTCTCGATCGGCACCGGCTCCACTAGATCGGCGAGAGCGAAACCGAAGACGCGGGAGTAGAAGTAGAGTTCGGCATCAAGCGCGCGCTTGATGTTCTCGGCGCGGCGGAAGCCGTGTTGTTCACCTTCGAAGGGGACATACGCGACGGGCAGCCCCTTCTGGCGCAGCGCCTCGACCATCAACTCGGCCTGGTTGGGCGGCACAACCCTGTCCTCAAGCCCCTGAAAGAAGATCACCGGACAGGAGAACCGGTCAGTGAAATGGATGGGCGAGCGTTCCTGGTAGAGGTCACGTCGCTCTGGATAGGGGCCGGTCAGCCGGTTCAGGTAGCGTGATTCGAACTTGTGCGTCTCTTTCGTCAGGGCTTCCAGGTCACTGACGCCGAAGTAACTCGCGCCTGCCTTGAAGACATCGCGGAAAGTGAGCGCGCAGAGGGTCGTATAGCCGCCCGCGCTTCCACCCCGAATGGCCAGCCGTTTGCCATCCACCTTGCCCCGTTCGACCAGATAGCGTGCGCTGTTCACGCAATCATCCACGTCCACGACGCCCCACCGGCCCTCGAGCCGCTGCCGATAGGCTCTGCCGTAGCCGGTGCTGCCGCCGTAATTCACGTCGAGGACGGCGATCCCACGACTGGTCCAGTACTGGGTCTCCAGGTTGAGCGTGCTGGAGGTGGCCGACGTAGGCCCGCCGTGGCTCATCACCAGGAGGGGCGGCCTCTCGCCCGGCGGAGCGACGTAGTCCTGGTTCCGTGGCGGGTAGAAGAAGGCGTGCGCCGTCAGCCCGTGCTCTGTCGGGAACTCAATCGCCTGCGGGATTGACAGATATCCGAGGTCAATCGCGACCTCGCTGGAGCGGTGCAGCACCTTGAGATGCTCTGTGGCAAGATCGAGCCGCACGATGGAGGTGGATTCCGTCGGTGAGCCAGCGCCGAACACGACCCATCCCGGCCCAGCCCGCAGACCGCCGATCTCCGAGTACGGGGTCTCAATGGGCTCCAGTGCACACGTCATTGTGTCGAGGCTTGCCAGGTGCCAGGTCCCTTGCCGGGTGTAGGCGCAGACGATGCGGCCGGCCGACGTGAAGGCATAGGTGGATATTCCGAAAACCCATTGTGGCCTTCCGAACTCGGCCTTCATCACGACGAGAGGCTCAACCTCCCCTGGTCCCCCTGAAGCGGGGGGAAGCACTTTGCGCCCGTCGCGCCAGCGGTACAGACCCCACCACCCGGTCCGGTCGGAGACAAAGTACAATGTGCCGTCCGGCGACCACTCCGGCTGGAAGATGGATTCATCAATTCCGCCCGCCACTCGCTCGGCTCGCTCCAGGGAGCCATCGGCCTTCAGATCGCCGACCCACAACTCGGTGCCATCCCAGGGCATGTTCGGGTGGTTCCAGGTGAGCCACGCCAGGCGGGACCCACCGGGGCTGAGGCGCGGGGAGGAGTAGAAGTCGTTCCCGGAGACAAGCACCTGGGCATCCTGCGCACCTGTAAGGTCCAGGCTTACCAAAGCGTTGACCGCTTCGTGCCCGGCAGCGGTGTGGTCCTCGCGCACGCAGATCATCCGCCCCCGGTGGCGATCCACCACGCCATCGGCATAGCGCAGGTCCGCCTCGGGCGTGATCGGCCGCGGTTGAGCGCCGGAGTCTTGGCGGTAGAGACGCTGGTCAGCGAAGTTCGAGAAGTAGACCGTTCCATCGGCCACGGCGAAGGCCCCGCCACCATACTCGTGCACCCGCGTGCGAGCGTTGAAGGGGGGTGGCGTGACGTCGGTCGTCCGCCCATCTGGGGTCCGTCGCGCGACGACGTTCCGTCCGCCCTCCGCCGGACGCGCCTCGACCCAGTAGATGTCATCGCCGTCGAGTGCAATCTGCCCCAACCTGACCGTTTCCGAGACGATCAGAGCCGAGGTGACCGGCGACTTCCAGGAGCCATAAGGGGCTACTCGCGGTGTCATCATCCTGTTTCTCCTCTCTCTCAGGCTGCCCCTCACCGGGTCATCATTGAGGGGTGCCAGGGCTCTGTCCCCAGGGTGACCTTAACTGGTCGGCCCACTGCGTTCTTTGCGGCACTCTGAACCTGAGAGGGGTAAATTATAGCACAGAAGCACAACCCTGTCAATAAATAAGACGAGTGTCATAGATATTTCAGCCGCGCAAGAAAGTTGCAGGAAGTGCCAATCGTGATATACTTAATCAAACGGGTATCCCCTGGGGGCCGGGCGACTGTGGGCGGAACAGGTGATGGAGCATTGATTAGCGACATAGAGGTACGGTGTGAACACCAAGACGAGGCTCGATCCCGTCGCCCTGCAGGCTGATTTCCCCATCCTGGCGCGGGAGGTGCACGGCAGGACACTGGCCTATCTGGACAACGCGGCCTCGGCACAGAAGCCACGCGCCGTGATCGAGGCCCTGGACGAGTTCTACCGCGCCCACTACGCCAACATACACCGGGGAGTGCACACCCTGAGCGAAGAAGCAACCGCTGCCTACGAGGGAGCACGGGACAAGGTCGCTGCGTTCGTCAACGCGCCGGATCGCCGCGGCGTAATCTTCACCCGCAACGCGACGGAGGCGATCAATCTGGTGGCCTATACCTGGGGCCGGGCCAACGTGGGGCCGGGCGACCGCATCATCGTCACCGAGATGGAGCATCACAGCAACCTGGTGCCCTGGCAACTGCTCGCGCGGGAGGTTGGGGCCGAACTGGCCTACGTCTCTGTGACTGACGAGGGACGCCTCGACCTGGAATCCCTTCACTGTCTTCTGCAAGGCCAGGTCAAGTTGGCTGCTTTCACGCACGTCTCCAACGTGCTGGGCACTGTGAACCCGGTTCGGGAGATCACCGCCCGGGTCCACGCGGCTGGTGCGCGTGTGTTGGTGGACGCGGCGCAGAGTGTGCCTCACATGCCGACGGACATCGAGGCGCTGGACTGCGACTTTCTGGCCTTTTCCGGCCACAAGATGTGCGGGCCGACGGGCATCGGCGTGCTGTATGGCCGCCCGGAACTGCTGGAGGAGATGCCGCCTTTCCTCACCGGCGGTGGGATGATCCGGCGGGTGGGACGGGCGGAGGCGAGCTGGGATGACCTGCCCTGGAAGTTCGAGGCCGGCACTCCAGCCATCGCCGAGGCGGTGGGGCTGAGTGCAGCAGTGGATTACTTGAGCGGGGTAGGGATGGAAGCGGTGTGGGCGCACGAGCAGGAGTTGGCAGCCTACGCATTGGAGCGCCTGGCAGAGACACCAGGTGTACGCATGATTGGGCCGCCGGCTGAGGAACGGAGCGGGGTGGTTGCCTTCACCGTCGAATCTATACACCCCCACGACCTGGCTCAGGCGCTGGATGGAGAGGGCATCGCCATTCGCGCAGGCTTCCACTGCGCGCAGCCGCTCCACGAGCGTTTAGGGCTGGCGGCTACGGCGCGGGCCAGTTTCTACCTCTATGACACCCGCGAGGAGGTGGACCGGCTGGTAGAGGGGATCCAGAAGGCCCAGGCCTGGTTGGGACAGTAGGGGCGTGGTCGCCACGTCCGCGAGGGACGCGGTTACCGCGCCCCTACACCGCCGGACGGTCGGGAGGGGGGGCGCGCTGCTTTGAGAGAGGCATTATGGAAGACCTGTACCGTGAGCATATTCTCGATCATTATCGCCACCCCCGCCACCAGGGGACATTGGACGACGCGGACATATCTTGCGAGCAGGATAACCCGGTCTGCGGCGACGTGGTGCGGCTCGACGTCCGGCTGAAGGATGGGCGGGTGAGCGAGGCGCGATTCAGCGGCCGTGGCTGCGTGATCAGCATGGCGTCGGCCTCGATGTTGACCGAGGAGATTCTGGGCAAGACCGTGGAGGAACTGAAGGCGTTGCAGGACGAGGATATGTTTGAAATGCTGGGCATCACGCTGGGACCGGTGCGGGCCAAGTGCGGGCTGCTGCCACTACGAGTGCTGCAAGGCGGGCTGGCCCGTATGGAGGAGACCTGACCCCCTGGCCCCCTCTCCTACGAGGGAAGGGAGGCTGGGGCAGGGAGACTGTGAGCGGTCAGGCCTTCGACGTCGAACTGAGTTCCCCTTCCAGCATCTCCATAAGTATAGCGGGCATGCCATCCCGGTCGTCGGGCGTCACGGTGATGACAGTCGTCGCACTGACGGGCAGTTTGAGTTGTGCCCGCGCCACCAACTCGGGGCGGACGACGACGAGCGCCAGCGCGAAATCAGTCCTGCATAGCAGGTCAGGCGCGTTCAGCCAGCCCTCCCCTCGTTCTATCTCCAGCGGCCCCAGTTCATCCACCACGAGCAGGTGGCCTGGCAAGGCGTGGGCCAATGCTGCGTTCCCCCAGGCCAGGGTTTCGGGGTCGAAGCGGAAGCGGCCCTGGGTTACGGCGGGGCCCGCGTCAGGTTCGAGAGTCAGCCGGCGCACGTCGCCGCTACGCACGTCGAGCACGTCCAGGGTGCCGTTGGGATGGCTCAAGGTGAGGATGCCGCCGCACGTGTATCCCCTGGCCTGTGCCAGGGCGATGGTCTCACGGCAGACAGTACTCTTGCCCACGCCGCGCTCGCCGGTCAGGATGATGATGCGTACAGCCATTTCGCCTCGCCCGGCACAATGATACCATATCAGGTCTCAAACCCCAAATCCCAGCCGATTGCATCCTGGCGCGATGTGCGGTATACTTTCCCTGGGCGGGAGGCGGCTCAGGACATAGCCTGCGAGGGGATTGAGAGAATGGCTATTCGTGTACTATTGGCTGATGACCACACCCTGGTGCGGCAGGGCTTGCGGGCACTGCTGGAATCCAAACTCGGGTTCACGGTGGTCGGGGAAGCCGACGACGGCCGGGAAGCGGTGCAATTGGTCGAGGCACTGCATCCCGACGTGGTCGTGATGGACATCGGCATGCCAAGCCTGAATGGCCTGGAAGCGACTGCTCAGATCACCAGCCGGGGGTCCGATACCAGGGTCGTCATCCTATCTATGTACACGGATGAGATCTATATTCATCGGGCACTGCAGGCCGGCGCTTCGGCGTATGTGCTCAAGCGTGCTGTGTACAACGAACTCCAACTTGCCATTGAGGCAGCACACCGGGGCGAGAAATACCTCAGCCCCGGTATCTCTGAGGCGGTGGTGGAGACGTATCTTCGCGCAGCGTCCGTGAGTGATCGGCTGCGGGCCTACGAACTCCTCACACCGCGCCAACGGGAGGTTCTGCAACTCATCACTGAGGGACACAGCCGGCAGGAAATCGCTGAGATTCTGTGCATCAGTCCCAAAACCGTGGCTCGGCACCGGGAGAATTTGCTGACCAGGCTCGGCTTTCAGGACGAGGTAGAGCTGGTGAAGTTTGCGCTGCGTGTTGGCCTTTTCACCGACTAATCCTCGTATCCTGGAATGGGCCCGAAGGCGGCCTCGATTTCCTCCGGCTCGAAAACCCCCAGCATACATTCCCACCAGGTCAGTCCGTCGGTCTTCTGGAACTCCCACCAGCGGATGTCCGGCCAGAAGTAGCGCCAGCGCCACAGGGCCGGCATCCGCTCCCACCCGTAGTCGCCAGCGAGGGTGGTGAAGTCCACGTAGTAGCCGGCCGGAATGTGCGCTTTGGGCGCGCCACCCTCCACCATAGCGCGCCCGCTCTCCTGGCGGGCATTCAGGTCCCACACTGCTTCGCGCAGAGGTTCGCCCATGCTCCCATCCTGCTCAGCGGCGCGTATGAAGACACGCCAGTAGGTGACGTTGCCCACGTCCTCCCGCATCAGTTCAACCCGCGGTTCATCATCCTCGTAGGGCTCCTGGTCCAGGCCGATTGCCCTGCCACAGACGTGCCAACTCATGCGCGAATGACCCGAGGGCGGTGTATGGGTAATCGGCAGCCACGAACTGCCCAGTGTGGCCAGATAGTCCCACCCCGTCTCCTCGATCACGCGCTGGCGTAGCGCGTTGAAACTCTCGTTCACCCGGTCGGACAGAAACGCCTCCTCGTCACCCCCGGCGTTGGGGAGTGGGAACAGCCTGTAGGGCGGGCCGCTGACCGGCGTCGGCTGCACCAGTTCTACGTAGAACGGCGGCCCCCCGGCCGGCTCGGCGGCCTGAGCCCGGGCCACGACGCGGGGAGAAAGCGCAAGGCTCATCCACGCCAGGTCGTCCAGCGGCCCGTCAATGCTGTAAACCTCCTGGAATAACGCCCAGCCTGTCATGCTGGCCGCAACGAGGTGGCTGCGCCCGCCCCGCTCGTAAGCGTAGATCAGACTCTGCCCATCCGGGGCCCAGGCTGGGGAACTGCCAGCGCCGAAGAGTTCGGTCTGGACCTGGTTGGCCGCCATCGCATCCCAATCGAAGGTCGTGACCTGGATGGAGGGGTTGCCCCTCGGCCCGCTGACGTAGGCCAGTTGTGTGCCGCCGGGCGACCAGGTCGGGTCGTCCTCGTCCAGGTCGGGGCTTTGGGTGACGTTGATGATCTCTCCCTCATCATCGAGGAGGTAGAGGTAAATGTCCTTGTTGCCGTCGCGGAAGGAACTGAAGGCGATAGCACGGCCGTCGGGCGACCAGGCCGGCCCGTAGTCGGGTGCGCGATCGGTGGTGATGCGCCGCACTTGCCCTCCGGTGGTGCTCATCGCATAAATGTCGAGGTTGCCACGGCGGTAGGATTCAAAGGCGATCCAGCGTCCATCGGGCGACCAACTGGGGTTGGCGTCGAAACCAGGATCGTGGGTCAGGCGGATCAGCGCGCCGCTGACCAGGTCCAGCAGGTAGATGTCCCAGTTGTGGGCGCGGTTCGACGCGAAGGCGATGTAGTCGCCGTCGGGGGACCAGGCCGGGTCGCGATCCTCGGCCGGATCGTAGGTCAGCCGCACCAGTTGCCGCTCGGCCTGATTGAGGGCGTAGATGTCGGCGTTGCCGTTGCGCCGCAGGGTGAAGGCGATGGCCCCGCCGAGGCCGTTGGGGGTGGGGGAGAGGCCGGGGATGGGGGAGGGGCCGGGACTAATAGCGGCAGCGGCTGGTAGCGGTAATGGGGATTCCACGACGAGCGGCATCGTGGTCGCCTGGTACAACGCGATGGTCAGCAGTACCAGGACGACCAGGTTACCCAGGATCAGCAGGACGAGCAACCGCACGCCGCGCGGTCGCAGCATGATGGGCTGCCCGACCTCGTCCGGCCGGCGCAGCCAGGCGAGTGTGAAAGCGACGCGGTTCCAGAGTCGCCGGAGCATGCTCTCTTGCTCCTCCGCTCCCCTGTGCCTCCGCTCTCCTGCTGTCTCCGTCTCAGGTTCGCGATGTTGCTCTGACGAGACCTCGTTGACCATTCTGGGTCAAGTATACGATGCTTGGAGTGCTTGTCAAGCCCGCCGCGATGGGCTATACTTGTACTCGTGAAACGTAAAACGTGAAACGCGAAAACGATGTTCGTGTCGGCACCTCGTCGCGTTTCACGCTCTCGCGGGGGTGCCTATTGACGCGGCTGGCTCAGCCAGATTGGAGAAGCGGGGTGTATCACGTCTTCGTGGTGTCCGACGGTACCGGGGTGACGGCCGAGCAGGTCTTGAGCGCCGCCCTGATACAGTTTGCGGATGCGGAGGTGGAAGTCGAGCGCCGGCCGGGTGTGCTCACCGAGGAACAGGTGCGCCAGGTGGTACAGGAGGCTGCCCAGGTTGGTGGTTTCATCGTGCACACGCTGGTCTCGGACAAACTGCGCGAGGTGATGTTGCGCACGGGCCGGCTGCACAACGTCGAGACGATTGATCTGATGGGGCCGCTGTTGGCGCGGCTGTCTCAGCAGTTGGCCATCTCGCCGGCCGAGAAGCCAGGCCTCTTCCGCCAGTTGAACGAGGAGTACTTCCGGCGCATTGAGACAGTGGAGTTCGCGTTTCGTCACGACGACGGCCTCCGCGCCCACGAACTTCCGCAGGCAGAGATCGTGCTGGTGGGTGTCTCGCGCACCTTCAAGACGCCGCTCAGCATCTACCT
>Ga0315543_1003262_pt1 | contig 14737 bp, 34 predicted proteins | sample SalMarSW160210MG_2_FD_203098 | JGI IMG/M metagenome (GOLD analysis project Ga0315543, IMG submission 203098) | Salt marsh sediment microbial communities from the Plum Island Ecosystem LTER, Massachusetts, United States - Salt Marsh Sediment SW1601-210 ...
ATTTTTATATAGTATTCAACATTTTGAGAATTTGTTGCTCTTGATACAAAACTTGCAACATACGCACTGCCTCCGATAATGCTATCAAGAAGTTCATTGTTTCGCAAATAATCACATACAGTAACAATATCAGCAACAGTATCCTTTTCATGTAGAGCTTTAATCGCTTTAAATATATTACAATTACGTGGGTCATAAAAATCATTTGCATTAACATCAGATAGCACTTCTGGGATTATTTCTTTATCCATTAAACAACTTCCTATTATAGCTTGCTCTCCCATTTCTGAATATAATTTATTCATTTTGTTTCACGAGCTTTTTCAGACGGAAAACCCTGGGGCAATCCTCCCCTCTCTTCCTTAATAAAATTTTTCAATTCTTCAACATCGAATTTGTGGTCTTGTTTTTGCAGAACATTCATAATTGTTATCTTTTTTTTAGCCATTGTTATCCTTCCCTACATACTTCTTGTTGATATTTCTGTTTCTTCTTCCTTACCCCATTCCTCTAATTTCGAGAATAATGCCGTTGCTTCCTTTAATTGCAAATGATTTACTCCTTGCATAAAATTACGCAATGTTGTTGACACATTCAACCCTAATGTCTTACATACATACGCAAAATCTTCCTTTGTTACTGAATCAACTCTTATATTTATGCTTTCTTTTTTACTCATTTATGTCTCCTTTTTTTTCTTAATTTGTTATAATATTTCTTTCTCCAGTATTCTCTTTCTTGATACAAATCATTAACTTTACCAGAATAAATCCGTGCTACCAACATCCATCCTATTAGAATCCCCCCGATTATACATCCATAATATCCCATTATTTTACCTCCTACTTTTTAGCATATCGATTAAAAGCACCAAAATAAATATTACTGTTGAGAATTTTAGTATATCAATAAAAGAAAGTAGAGAATACCAACTAATAAACATATTCATTTTTATGTCATTACTATTCGAGCATATTGTTTTTCTTTCTTTGTAAAATAGGGTAACTCCCATTCAATATAACCATTCTCGCTTGCTGTAGGTGCAGTTTCTAAAGAGTCTATATATTTTGCAAGTAAGTTTGCATTAAACTTCATTTGAAGCGTTATGCAATCTCTATTGAAGACTATAACATATGTTGCTTCGCATAAATCTTCTGGAAGCTTTTGTAAAAATTTAATATAATTTTCTTTGGTCATTTATCCCTCCCTATTACTTTTTTCTCTTGTTCTTTTTTAAATTCTGCAAACAATTATTCTATTATATGTTTGTATTGACATTTGTCAAGGGGTGTATATACATTTTATTATCTTTTTTATCACATTAATAGTCTGCATAGTTATATCATACGTTTTACATGTATACACAAGCACCTCCTAAAACGGATATTCTTTATCTTTCTTCTCAGGTTCCAGCACTTGTTCCTCACTGGCTATCTGTGCATCCTGCTCCATTCTATCGTCAGCCTCTTGTCCTTCGTAATCGGTGTCAAAAATTACCAGCGGTATAGGTATCTCTTCATCAAAAAACTCCCGGAGCTTAGGGAGTAGCTCTCGTTGTTTCTCCGGCTTAAGGTCGCTAAAGTATATTTTTATTTGCATGAGTCCTCCTTTAGAATTTCGCATTCTCCTTGGCTTTTTTGGGTTTGTAGAAAGCAATATTGCAAGGTTCTATTTCCCATTCTTCAAAGATACATCTATTCCCTTCTATAAGTGTAGCTTCTCGGTAACGAACTTCTAAATCTTCTTGTTTATCCCTTAGCATTTCCTTTAATTCTCCTACTGTCATGAATCCTCCTTATAAAGCTTAATATCTTGCCAATCCCAAAAGGGAGAAAAGCATTCCCCTACGCAATAGCAACATGAAGTTGTAGGTTTCTCGCTCCTAACTTGAACATACCAATTTTCTTCTATTGCCGTTACTGGTAAAAGCTCATCTGTTTTTATATTTTTAGCCATAATGCCATCAAAAAAACTATCTTTATTTATTTCTCTCATCTTTCCTCCAATGCGTATATACTACGCTTGTTATCTATACATTTAATCTTATACCCTTGTTCACGCAAGGCTCGCATCTTCCGCAATATCGTGGAGTCGAACGGCTCACGCCCATCAATCGCCATCCGCTCCCTTACCTCGGATATGATACTCTTGCCGTCTATCACGCATCTACTACCGTTTAAGGGGTGTCCTAACTGCTCGGCGATATACTCCCGTGTCAAGAGGGGAGCGTCAAGCCACTCATCTACTACTTGTTTAACGTGTTTTTGTACTGACATCTTCACCTCCGTTTATTCTTATTATAGAATTGCCATAAACCAAGTGGTCAAAATCAGAACATGGGTTTCTATCCAAAAAGAAAGCTCTGATTGCTTCTTCTCCACATCCGCTATTTTTACAAATTCTACTTTTACTAAACCATATCAGGCGTTTACATATTATACATCTTTTAACTATTCGCATCTTCTACTCCTTTTAAACTTTCTATCCATTTCTCTATTTTTTCATACGACCATCCTGTTACATCCTTCAATTCTATAAATTCATCCGTTTCTATATCAACTACAAGAAAATAAGTGTGTTTTGCTTTTAGTGGTACGGGTTCCTTAAATTCTATTTTAATTTCTCGGAATTGTTTATCTTTAAGGTTGCCTTTTACATAAGTTACGGCGTTACATTTAACATTATCAGTTACGTAAATTCTTTTTACTACTTTCTCACTCATCACATTTCCCCCTCTTTATCCTACTAATCGTTGACCTTTTAGCGTTTGTAATATATTTTTTAATCGCTAAAATATCTTTCTTTAATCGTGGGTTATTCTTTTGCGCCATTTTCAATACATCTAAATTTATATCAAGCATATTTTTAATGCTAATCAATACGTTTTTATCGCTTATTTCTTCAATTCTATCTAAAAAATCTAACATAGGGTCATTCCTCATCGCATCTACTCCTTATCCAATAAAGAACATACTTTTTAAGCATCTTTAATATTCGTATGTCTATGCGGCTGAATCCACAATAAATCAAATTCATTTCAACCTTTCGCCAATCTATCATCGTTCCTCCTTTACTCTAACCACAAGCGCCCCGTTGTGTGAGCGCCTGTGGTTGAGGTGCTATGGTTACCTTGTTTTTTCATAGTCTGCAATTGCATCGTCAATGTCTTTGTATGGGTTCTTACATGGCGTGTATTCAAAAAATGTCCCTGGCTTTTTATCAAATTCTGTAGTTTGTACGGTCATTGGGCGTGTTTCATCTTTATCTTGCTTTTGCACTATAATACGTCGTCCCCTTAGCATCTCACCCTTATACTCCACCGTAAAGGCATATATGGTCTCGGTACACTTGCCGTGAATGTGGATATTCATTACACCCATCCTTTTTTAATATCTCGCTTGACAATTTGCTCAATAAAATCCTCTAACTCTTCACGCTCATCTGTATCCCATTCTGGTAAATCCTTTTCATAATTATCAAAATCTATTTCGCTTGAATTGTCCGCAAGACTACCATCGGAATCCCAAGCATCAGTAAATATTATTACTCCACTATATTGTTTGCCCTTATATGTAACATTGTCAAATCCGTACCGTGTTTCTTTACTTGCACATCTAACCATAATTACACCTCCAATTTTAATAGTTTAATCCCATATCGTAATATCTTGCGTTGCATTTTAATTCTTACAGCATCAGCATCAGCATCAGCAACAGCATAAGCAACAGCATAAGCAACATAATAAGCAGCATCAGCATCAGCATCAGCAACAGCATAAGCAACAGCAAAAGCAGCATAATAAGCAGCATCAGCAACAGCATCAACAGCATAAGCATCATAAGTAGCATAATAAGCATCAGCAGCAGCAGCAGCAGCAGCATTACGGTTCTTTTTACTATCCCACTCTAATACTTTTCTTGCTGCCTCTATCGCCTTTCGTGGTTCGTTATTGTGAGGGTGTTGTTTTTCGTATATATCGATGACTTGTTCAGCCGCATAAATAACGTATGACAGACATTGCTTACGTGTCATTATGTGTGTTATAAGCCAGTTAGCCCACTCTAAATACTCCTCTTTTAGCATCTTTTTTAATAGCGTTATGCTGTTGACGCTCTTTATTTTACTTTCTTTAAATGCTTCAATGGCTTCGCTACAAGCCCTAATTTCCCTAAGTCTATTTGCTGTTATCAGTTTATATTTCATCCTACACCTCCAACTTTTTTGCCCTGTGTTCTACGTTTGCCGGGTCTTCGCCATCGTCTGTCTTTAAGCATAAATTTGTGAATTGCCCATAACCCATAGCCATTATCTTTTTATGTTTCTCTCTAATAGTACCATTCATAGAGTTCAACACCTTTTCAACTGCTTCGGGATTTAAACACCATCTACGAGCCACCATATCCCTTAAAACTTCTATTGATTCGCCTTTAACTTTTAACATATTCAAACTCCTTTTAATAGGGTATATATAAAGTTATCCATCTACCAAAGGATAACAGTAAGCTTCTAATACGCTCATCATCATAAAAGTTTTTCATATATTTGTCTTGTAATTGCCTATATTCTTTTTGCCCGAAATTTTCATATAATCCAGTTTTCTTTGCCTTGGTTACAAGTTTGCGTTCTCTATAGGCAATATCTCTTTTTAATTTCCTTACTGTTTTATCAATATTACTCATATTACACCTCCGTTTTGCCATCTACTATGTTTTCCTGCTCTTTAAAAACCGCAAGCTCCTCGTTTATATCAAACGCTCCTTCCCATATAGGCATAATCAAAAACCATATATCACTAGCAATTCTACCGTTGACAGGTTGAGAGCTTTCCTTATCCCCAAATAATTGCAAATTATCCCTTGAATTATTCAGCCATTTATCAATAATAAAATCATATTTCTTAGGATACATTCCAAACCCACCGCTCTCGATTTTATAAATATGGTTTTCTTTAAAAGAGAATCGAGTCAATAAAATCAGCTCGGTCTTTTCCCTCGTATTGTCAATAAGTGTCTTTATGTTTGGGGTTGTATCCGAATACCAATGTTTGGTACTTGTCAAATATCCTGTTGTTAATTTTATAGCGTTTCCCCTTTCAAGCTCTTTTATTTCATTGTCGGTTATATTCGGTGTGGATTTATATTTATTCCAATGTGTAATAAACTGCTGCAATGAAAAAAAGTAAGGGCTGTCCTCTTTGCTACCAATATCATAAAAAGCCCTCACAAGCGAAAAAGTATCAGATATATAACACATTCCAGAGTTATCAACATCCTTTTTGATTATAAGTTTGTTGTCTTTATATACTTTGGCAAGTTCTTTGTTTATATTCATATTAAACACCTCTCTTATAGCCAACTATGTTTAAGCCTATATCCACCATCATTATCCCACTCATAGCCTTTATCTGTTGGCTTCATGCCATTAAAAGCATTTCTTTGAGAGGACTTAAACCCTTTCGGATACAAAACACGCCCTAAGTCATGAACAACCGCAAAACCCATATCCATACCGCAACCCTCTACTTTTAAGCCCTCGTATCTTGCGTCATAAGGAGCACGCTTATAAGAAGTAACCTTGCTTATATATCCGGTAAGATAGACGGGTCTGTCATCTACTATCGTATAAAAATCAATATAGCGTAGCATTCCACTCCGGGAAACATGGTTGAGTTTGCAATAAACCTTATAATGCCCTGCACGTAAGAGCTTTTTAAGCTGTTTCTTAGTCTCTTTTACTTCGTCTATTTGTTTTACCATTTTACACTTCGCTTATTGTTTGTTTTAACTCTCTAAGTACTCTCTCGGCTAACCTCTCGGCTCTGTCCTGTGCCTGTATCAACTTAATCGCTTGTATATTGCTTATTATTACCATATCACACCTCCATTTAAAGTTTAATCAAATAAAACTTATTATCTTCATGTCGCATTCGCATTTCTTTAATTGTGCGGTCATTGCCCTTTTCTATTTGCCTACACATTGCAATTATTTTTGCATCTTCCTGATTAAGTGCGTAAACTGATTCAATTACACCTGTTACAAATTCCACCAAATATTCACGTCTATTCATTACACACCTCCATTAAGGTTTAACTTACAGGTTTAATATCCTAAATCTTCTGCTTTTCATATTCTTTTTCCTCCTCATCAATCGCATTTAAAGCTTCTACTTCTGTTTCAAAAATCGAACTCCAAGCTCTATACTCACTATATATTTCATTCCATTCATATATTCCCCATACTTCGTCATAAAGAGCAGATTTTAGAAGGTAACTTTTTTCATTTTCACCCCAATTAACTTCTGTGTATTTTCCTATTTCTTCACCTACCACGAATTGTTCGTCATCAATAGGAGCAAAAGAAAAAGCGAACCTTTCCTCACCCCTTTCACTAGACAGAATATAGTGCGAAATATCTGCACCTGCGACATACTCATATATACTGTTATATTTTATTAATTTCATAAATTCTCCCCTAATTTTCTTTTTCGACAATTACTCGTTCATGCATTCTGACTAAAGGGACTCCGGTTTCCACATAATAATAATTGACGTGTTGTCCCTGTTCCATTTCAGAACTTAAAATTATACTTACCCAACCTTTTGTCTTATTATACAATGTCCAAGCTTCTTGCTCTGTTTTAAATTTGCCTATTACTTTACTCATATCACACCTCCTAAGTGTTTTAACCTTGCGGGCAGTCGACTTTAATGACAAAACCCGCAAGGGAAACAAGCCTAATTGTTAAAATCCATACTCATCACGTAAAGAACGGTTAAAGAACGGTATTGCTTACTTTTATGGGTGTTAATCTCTTCTATGTGGGTAGCGTTCCAATCTGTTTTATCTTGCATTTTTTCTAAATTTTTGACGGCTGCTCTTTTGGTTTTATAATCTGTGTATGTTGTATGTTTCGCGGGGCAAGTAATATGCAATCTATATATTTTTTCTATTTTCATTATAACACCTTCCTTTTGGCTTGTTTAAGTTTTCAAAGAATTATGCTGCCCCAGTTTCCCAGGGCAGCGCCCAAATAAGCAGGACGGGTTAAAATTTATATTTCTTCTTCGACCAAAATCTCTTTTGCTTTTTCTGTCAAATGAAACTTTTTAAGAAGTTCATCAGGAGAATCGCTTCTCAATATCTCTTGAATTGCTTGCTCTTCGCTGATTATCCTCGCACTGTCTTGCTCCCCTTGCCATTGTGTACCAAAGATGAGAACAAATTGCCCGTCTTTTAGTCGCGTGATTCCTTTATGTCTTCCAATACTTCCGCAAGTCCAATTTCTGCCGTCCCAGTAATCAAGATTATTGCTATAGTTTACCCTTGCGACTATTTCATTATTTTCATTGTATACGTTTATCATTATCCCTCCTGCTTGTCTTGCTTATTCGGTTTAATTATCAATGAACTACTTATTATACATACAAGAACTGTTCCAAAGTCAAGGAAATTTACGCAAAGCATTGCAAACAAAGGAAAGTTTTTTATTTTGTTTCAAAAGTACTGTCAGTAATTATGGAATTAGTACAAGTATTCTTTACACCTCAAAGCATTGCAATACAACAAGTATAAAACGTATAACATTCAAGGGTTATAAATTAGTAAAGTATTGTTTACATATTTTTAATTATAATGCATAGTGCTTATAATCTCACATTCACATTTTATATTCTATAAATTAACAAGGATTTGATACAAGTGTGAAATATATTTGACACCTCTTAATTTCCGTTCCTTTATTAGTTATAATTATAATACTATAAATAATATAATAAGTATAATAGGTTGGTAATATTATTTATGGTATTGTTAGTAACATAGTATATATTATTGTATTGTATTAAAAGAAGTTATTAAGAATGTAAGTATATTGTATTTATTCAAATATATTTACTTATTCTTATTACTTTTTATACTTAATATATATATTATATATTATATGTGTTATCTTTTTTTTATTTTAATATTTATTATTTATAGTAATATATATTTAATTAATATAAAAAGAATAAGATTAATTAATTATTATTTATGCGTGTTTTCTTTTTTTTTACAAGTGTGTAATTTACTTGTCAAAACCCCCCTTGGGGTTGGGATATATGGTATAAACCATCTCATATAACTAATACTATTTTTTGTAATAATATTTTTACTCTTGACAAACAAGAAAAAATATACTATAATCAGAAAAAGGAGTGTAGAATGAGTAGAATTCATATTATATCTCGTGGTAAAAATTGGGCAATAAAAAGAGAAGAAAATTCTCGTGCAACGAAAATCTACAAGCTAAAAAATTCTGCTATTAAATACGCAGTAGAAATAACTGGAATAGGAGAAGATTTTATTGTTCATAAACAAGACGGCTCTGTTGATTGGATTGGGAATATTGGAGAAAAAAAGGGAGTGTAGGAAATGAAAATAGTAATGCCTTGTAATTTAACAATTGAGTCTTCTATTGAATTAGCATTAAGTACCCCTAAACAAATTTGTAGTATTTGTGAAAATTTTGATTGTAAAAAAAGACTTGGTATCAAGAGGGATAAAATATGGCAAGCCCAATGGGAAAAAGGAGAAGGGATGGAGAAGAAAAAGAGTGTGGAAATTGAATAAAAAATACATTACCAAGTTATGTTCTGTTTGCGGAAAAGAGTTTGACTCCAATCTTCCCAATCAAGAATATTGTTCTTATAAATGTAATCAAGCAATAGTAAAAGAACGACTTAACCTTTCTGCTAAAATATCCAAAAACGATAAAGAACTTTTTTTAAGTAAAATCTATAGAAAAGGGACTCAAGGGAAAAAGGTTGAATTAATCCAAGAATGGCTTTCTTTACATGGTTTCGGACTCAAGATTGATGGAGACTTTGGACCTGCTACCGAGTGGGCGGTAAAAAGCTTCCAAAGAGAAGAAAGGATAATAGCTTGTGGTATTGTTGGAATAGATACTTTTAAAAGATTAATTAAACCAATGAAAAACGCACTGAAGGAAATTCCTAAAGAGAATAGAACTCTTGGAGAAATGGTGGTTGCTTATGCCTCACGACATTTAAACCAGCATCCGAGAGAGATAGGAGGTCAAAATAAGGGGCCATGGGTTCGTCTCTATATGAAAGGGCATGAAGGTATAGCTTGGCCATGGTGTGCTGGTTTTGTTAGTTTTATTTTAAAACAAGCTTGTGATACTTTGGGTGTTTCCTTACCGTTGAAAATGTCTTTTTCATGTGATGAGATTGCAAAAAACGCTAGTAGAGAGGATAATTTTTGGTCTGGAGATAGTATTTCTGATAAAAAGAAAATAACTCCTGGTTCACTTTTTCTTGAAAAAAAATCATCTACGGACTGGACTCATACCGGGATTGTTGTTGCAGCGAGAGATGATATTTTTATAACCATAGAAGGAAATACTAATGATGAAGGCAGTAGGGAAGGATATGAAGTTTGTGGTCGTGTTAGGGGATATAAAAATAAAGATTTTGTGTTAATTTGAGGAGAAAATTATGGAAAAAATAAATAATAAAAAAATTGTATTGGTAGAATGGGAAGATGCGACTTTCTTTCATAGTGATTATACTGCGGAAAAAATAGAAGAAGATATAGAAGCAACGACATGTAGAAATATAGGATTTCTGTTGGTGGAAAATGATAAAAAAATTATAGTAGCGGGACAAGATGCTAAAAATAAAAATTGGGAAGAGGAACTATATTCCGATATAACTATAATCCCTAAAAGCTGGGTAACTAAAATAACAATATTGGAAGAGGGAGGAAAAAATGAAAAATAAAACTCCAAAAGAAAAAAGTAAAGAAAAAGTTTTAGTTGTAAAAGCTGATGTTTATTCTCGTGTGGTTGGATATTACCGCCCTGTGTCGGATTGGAACGAAGGCAAAAGAGAAGAATTTAAGGAAAGGAAATATTTAAAATCTTAGGAGGTTTTTATGGAAGCAGGACTTTTTGCAATAGTAACAGAAGCGATAAAAAGATTTTTTGGTGGAGATGAAAAGGATATATTTGAACTGGCAAAAGAGGCTAATGAGGTTACGGATGGAATAATTAACTCAAAATGGCTTGAAGAAATGAAAGCTCAGTTGGAAAACAAGAAAGTAGCAGACCCTGATGGGGAATTAGGTATTTTTAAACCTGACCAAGAAAAATTACTTAATCAAGTTGATAGTTTACTTGCAGCTTATAAGTATACTGAAGAAGAAACTCCCAAAAAGAAACAAAAGAAAACAGAACCTGATACTCTTAAACGTACTGAAGAAGAGTGGAAAAAATTAACCGATAGTTTGCTTGCAGAATAGTTATGCCGAAATATGGTTACTCTGTTAAAGAAATAAATAAACTTGAAAAAGATGGTATTTTATATTCCTATGGACAGGTTCTTTGCCTTGCGTGTTATCAGAAGAATAAAGAAAAAGCAACCACTGATATGTATTTTGGGTCTATTTGCACTACTCATCTGAAAGCTAAACATCATAATGAATTTAATTGTAAGCATCCGGTTGAGCATTATAGGAAATTATATCCGGGTACTAAAATTATGGGGAAAGAAACACTTGATAGTATCTTTGAAAAAAACCCTAATGAGAAATATCAGGATATAAGTCTTAATAAAATAAAAAAAGATATTACTGAAGCAGGAGGTTTGGGTGTTTATTCTCAAGACCAATTATTGTTGATTCAAAAAAAATTGTTAGCTTTAGCTGATATTTATGAAAAAGAAAAAGATTATGATGCTATGATAAGTACTTTAAAGATAGCGGCAAAAGTTGTTAGCGATACTTCCCCTCCTCGTTCTGGTATTGATACTCCAGAACAACCAAAAAGAGCGACAAAAAAAGATAATGCGGCTTTAGATAAATTGGACGAATTAATCGGATTTATAGAGGTGGATGTTAAACATATTAAAAATAAAGATGTTAGCCAGAAGGTAAAGGATGGATGGACAAACCCTTCTAATAAATGACACAGAGTATCATTTTTCCCAAAGACAATTAAAGTATCGTTATTTATTCAAAAACAGTAAATACTTATGCACCAAATATCTTTGTGGGTTCAATGAAGGAGCGGTAGCTGAAGATAAAATAGCTTTCCCTATGAACTGGCATTTACATGGTAGTATTCTTTACCAAATACAACATGAAGACCCTAAAAGGCTTGCTCTTGAATTACCTCGTGGTGGTTTTAAATCCAGTATGATAGCTGGAGATTGTATACATGAAATAATAAACAATCGGAATGTACGTCTTGCTATGAGCAGCGGGAATATGGCTATATGTAAAGCTTTTTTGCAACACCAAAAGAATGTTATTACGAGTCCTTTGTTCGGGGCCTTGTTCCCTGAAATACCTCCCAAATATTCCCCGAATTCTCCGTTGTCTGATTGGTCTAAAACGCAATATACGGTTAATCGGGATTTAATTGGGGCTAAAGAACCTACGGTTTATTTGTTTACATCCAAAAGCAAAATAGAAGGTTGGCATTTTGATAAAATTTATTATGATGATTGCCAGAATAGAGAAAACTCGAAAAGAGAATCGGGTAGATTGGGAGTAAAGGAATTCTATGAAGACGGAGCTAATCTTGTAACCGATATTAATACGCCAGTATTTTATATCTTTACCCCTTGGCATCCCGATGACGCAAACGAAGAAGTCAAAAAGAAACCTAATGTTACGAAGTGTAGTGTTCCATTATACGATAATGATGGTAACTGTTTCTTCCCCGAAAAGTTTACACCAGAATTTATCCAATCAATAAGAGATGATTTGAGTCGTAAAGGTGGTGGGGATAAAATGTTTACAACCCAATATTTGCTTCAAGCTGTATCTGGTGTGAATGCTCCTCTTTCGGATTTGCCAGGGTATATGGATTATTGGATAGAAGAAAGAGAAGATGAAGATGGGAATATTGTTGAAGTTAGGGTAACTGAGGATGGGAGGAGATTTAAAGCCGATATACTTGCTACGATGATTGCGATGGATACTTCCGGTGAGGGTGAAGATACTTGTGGTATTGGTTCAATACAGCAAGATAACGATGATAATTGGTTTATACAATATGCTAAAGAGGGAAAAGGATGGCTACCGTCCCGTAGATTTAAAGAATTAATAGAACTTGATAATATGTTTCACGCAAGAAAGATTGGGGTTGAGGTTTTTGGGCAAATTACAATAAAAGAACTTATAGGAGAAGAAAATCTTAATAATTCTGATGTTGAATATAAATTTAAAGAAATGAAACATCATTCAAAGGGCAAGGATGAACGAATTATGAATCGCCTTGAACCTAAACTTGCCGCTGGTAAAGTTTTTTGGCATATTGGTGTTCCAGAAACTGCAAAAAAACAAGTAAAATATTATAGAGAGTGGGGACAAGACACTATTCCTGATATGTTGGCTTACGGTATTCAAATGTTTGAAGAAGAAGGGATAAGGCCTGTAAGTGATAAACCACAAGTAGTTGGGGGCTGGAAACCTCGTCGTCCTCGGTTGTTTGGTAGGCGTATATAAAATTTTGCACTTGACAAATAAATTTTTCGTATTAATATATTAAAAAGGAGAGCAAGAGAATAATGGATGAGGAAATAAAAGTTTGGAGTGAAAGGTTGGCAAGAGCGGATAACGCTATTGCGCTTCATTCTGAAAATTGGGAAGGGTATTATGAGTTATTCCAGGGTATTACTGTATCGGATGAAGCCGAGAAAGAATTAAGAGCAGACGTTCATATTCCTATTGTTGGCCCAATGGTACATACTTTTACTGCACGTGAATTGATGGCTTTTTTTGGTCGTTCTGATTCAATCACTGTAGAATTATCAGGTAAAGGCGAAGAAGATTATATGCGAGAACTTGCACGAAGAACAAGGAAAGGTTTATCTTTTCTTTGGAGCGAACCCCATGTCTTTTCTCCTCTTTATAATGCGATAACGGATAAAAATGTTTATGGTAATGTTGGTATAAAAGTAATGCCGTATTATAATTTTAAAGGTGAAGTAGATAAAACAAGAATTTTTGATACGGAAATAATTGATAAATTGAATTTTTTATTTGACCCTAATGCCAATAAGTGGGAAAGGGTTGAGTGGGCAGGTCATAGGAAAGTAGTATCTTTGCAATATTTGAAAAGCAGATATGGTAAAGAAGCGAGATTTAAAAAAATAGAAAAAAATTTAAGAGAGGATATGCAACCTTCATCCGGGAATTATGGTGAAGTGGAGAGTAAAAAGGGAAAAGAATTAACGGAAATATGGGATAGGGTAAACAGTGAAGTTTTGACTTTTATTAATCGTAAATATTTAATTAGAAAAGAAAGTCCTTTTCCATATATGTTTCCTTTTATAATGGGACAATGTTTTACTGAAAGCAATACTCCTTGGGCGTATGGGATTCCTAAAGTTTTAATGTGGATACAGGATATGGCGGATGAATTAATAAATTTAAGATTAGATGATTTGATTAGAAATGTTCATACGAGATGGGTAGTGCCGAGTCATTTGTATAGTGCTATGCTTAACGCTGGTCCTGGAAAGTTAATAGAAAATACAAGGGGTATGGACGATATGCCTAAAGCTTTATCGGGAGAAGATGTAACTCAAAATTTGAGTATAGAAGTAGATGGTTTAAAAAATTCGGCATATAGCACAATGGGAATATCTCCATGGACACAAATTAATATTCCGAGTAAGAGAATGACAACGCCAGAGGTAATGCTAACTGAAAAGGGAAGTGGCAGAGCTTGGTCAGTAATGAAAACTTCTGAAAGTAATTTTTGGCTTCCATGGGCAGAAAGAGTTGTAGCCCTTATGATTAAATATGCTGGAGATGATTTCTTTGATAAGACAAGTGGAAAAATAAGTATGAAGGATACACCTGGAAAGTATAAAGACTTTGGCCCGATGGCTCCAAAAGATTTAAAGAAATTTCATCCTCAAATACAGGCAAAGATGGCAAGTGATATGTTAGCAGAGGAAGAAAAAAGAGTTGGCGTTGCGCAATACTTGAGTATAATCTCCCAGGTTGCCCCTCAATACTTGAGGACAGGATATTCTTTGAGGAGATTAGGCGAAACGCTTGATATTCCTGGTATTGGAAAAATGTTAAAAACTGATGAAGAAATAGCAGAAGAGAAAAAGCAATTGCTTGAAGAATTGGCTGCTCGGCAAGCTGTTGGACAAGCGGGAGCAAGTGGTGTTGAAGATATGGGGAGAGGTTCGATTTTTAGAGAAGGGGGGGAATAAATGAAAGATGTAAAATATTGGATAGGTTTATTTTCTCGATTATCTCGCATCGATAAAGAAGAGAGAAAAGTAATTTGTGAAGTAGTAGATGTTGCGATAGATGATTGCAGAGATATGTTAGAATTTATAGAGAAAGATAAAATAGATAGTGTGAGAAATTATCTGTTATGGTTGAATACTTTAAAAAACAATATAAAATTTGCAGAAGAAAAACAAGAAGAATTTATTAAAGCTAAAAAACAAGCGGATACGCAAATAACATCCCGTTTACGTAAATTGTTTGCAACAAATAAAGATGAGAAGCCTATGGATAGATTAAACAGATTACGTAACGATATGGTGTTAAGCCCCGCCAAGGAGGAATAATATGCTAAAAGATAAACTGAATAAGGGAAACATAAACCCCTCAGAAGAAAAAGGTTCCGAGATTGATATTGCTGATTTTGCCAAACAGACTGGTCTTCCTGAGAAATTTTTACAAACTAAATTGCGTGATG